>JAEIGA010000199.1_pt1 | contig 83637 bp, 74 predicted proteins | sample 9270691 | NCBI WGS metagenome assembly JAEIGA01 (sample SAMN17057246, study PRJNA624740) | gut metagenome | biome: biome; isolation source: fecal sample | host: Bos grunniens | place: China: Xizang | collected 2019 | reverse complement strand
TGCTCGTCGATCTACGGCGGAAACCTGCCGACGACCCCGTACTGCCAGCGCGCCGACGGCCGCGGCCCCGCGTGGTCGAACTCGCTCTTCGAGGACAACGCCCAGTTCGGCCTCGGCATGCGCGTGTCGGCCGACAAGCTCCACGGCTTCGCCATGGAACTCGTCGACAAGGTCATCGCGCACGAGAAGACGCCGGCCGAGATGAAGGCGCTCTGCGAGAAGATCAAGGCCGTCAACCAGTACGATGAGAAGGGCCAGGGCGTCGAAGAGATGCGCGCGCTCGTCAAGGAGCTCAAGAAGGGCTGCGAGGCCGGCAAGGCCAACGGCTGCCCGATCTGCGCTCAGCTCCTCGCGGTGGCGGACAATCTGGTCCGCAAGTCCGTGTGGGTGCTTGGCGGCGACGGCTGGGCGTACGACATCGGCTATGGCGGGCTTGACCATGTCCTTGCCTCGGGCAAGAACATCAAGATCCTCGTCATGGACACCGAGGTGTACTCCAACACGGGCGGGCAGGCCTCCAAGGCGACGCCTACCGGCGCGATCGCGAAGTTCGCGGCGTCCGGCAAGGTGCAGGCCAAGAAGAACCTCGGTCTCATGCAGATGCAGTACAAGAACGTCTACGTCGCGTACGTCTCGATGGGCACCAACCCGGCGGCGACGGTGAAGGCGTTCAACGAGGCCGAGAACTACAACGGCCCGGCGATCATCATCGCGTACGCGCACTGCATCGAGCAGGGTCTCCTCACGAAGACGGGTCCTGCGCACCAGAAGGCGGCGGTGGAGTCCGTCCACTTCCCGCTCTGGACGTACAACCCGACGACCGGCAAGGTGAAGCTCGACAGCGCCGACAAGTCCGACACCGTCTCCTTCGCGGCGAACGCCGTCTCGAAGGAGCTTGGCGAGAACCGCTTCAAGCAGCTCGTCAAGAAGATCGGCCAGGACAAGGCGATGGAGATGCTTGAACGCGCCGAGCAGGGCTTCAAGGACAACTACGCTCTCCTCAAGAAGCTCTCCGAGATGTAAGCGAAGCTTATATTCCGCAAACGGGGCGCGGCACTTGTTGCCGCGCCCTTGTTTTTGGTATAATAGCGCCCATGAAAATGAAACTACGACATGCGGTTCTCCTCGTCCTTCTGCTCGCAATGCTCCTTGCGTGGCTCTGGCTCTTCTACCGCGACGGCGGCGTGACCCACCGCGAACTTGCTGACCTCGTCGTTGCCGAGGGCGCGGCGACCCGTGCGAGGGTGGACGCGAGGTGCGACGCTTTGGACGCCAAGCTCGACCGAATCGAGTCGAAGCTGGACAAGCTGATCGAACTTGCGACCCCGCGCCTTCCCGACGGGATGACCGCGGTGGAGTAGTCGCGCGCTGATCGCAGACGGAATTATGGTATAATACGCCCATCATGAGTTTTCCGATACAGCTTAACCGTCCGCTAGTGGTGTTCGACATTGAGTCCACCGGCATCTCGCCGCGCAAGGACCGCATCGTCGAGCTTGCCGCGGTCAAGGTCAACCCCGACGGCACCGAGGAGTCTCGCTGCTGGCTCCTCAACCCCACCATCCCGATTCCGAAGGAGACCACCGCCATCCACGGCATCTCCGACGAGATCGTCAAGGACTGCCCCACCTTCGCCGAGCGCGCGAAGGAGATCCTCGCGTTCTTCGAGGGCGCCGACCTCTCCGGCTTCAACTCCGACCGCTTCGACATCCCGTGCCTCGAGGAGGAGTTCGCGCGCGTGGGGCTCAACCTCGCCGTGCAGAGCCGCCGCCGTGTCGACGTGCAGCGCATCTACCACCGCATGTTCCCGCGCGACCTGTCTGCCGCGGTGCGCGAGTACCTGGGCCGCTCGCACGAAGGCGCGCACGGCGCCGAGGCCGACGCCCGCGCCACGCTCGAGGTGCTGAAGGCCGAGCTCAATCGCCACGCCGAAGTGCCGCGGACGGTCGACGAGATCGACCAGTGGATCGCCCCGACCGATCCGCTCAACGCCGACCGCGACGGACTCTTCCGCTGGAAGAACGGCGAGTGGACGGTCAACTTCGGCAAGAAGAAGGGCGAGAGCCTCAAGCGCATCATGCTCGACGAGCCGAACTTCCTGAAGTGGATGGTGAAGGGCGACTTCTCCGCCGACGCGCGCATGGTTGCCGCCGACGCGCTGAAGGGCCGCCTGCCCCCGCCGCCGCCAACGGAGGCGCTGACGTGAAGGCGATTACTACTCCGCTCTCGGAGCGCGCCGTCCGCGCGCTCACCGCCGGTGACGTGGTGGAGATCTCCGGCCGCGTCTACACCGGACGCGACAAGCTGCACAAGCACTTCTCTGACGGCGGCAGGTTGCCGGTGGACTTCCGCGGCGGCGTTCTCTACCACTGCGGTCCGGTCTGCGTGCCGGACGGCGCGGGCGGCTGGAAGGTGGTCGCCGCCGGTCCCACGACGAGCGTCAGGGAGAATCCGTACGAGCCGGACTTTATCGCCAAGACCGGAGTCCGGGTGATCGTCGGCAAGGGCGGCATGGACGCGGCGACGCTGGCGGCGATGAAGCGCTGCGGCTGCGTCTACGTGCAGGCGGTCGGAGGCGCAGGCGCACTGTACGCCGAATGCGTGAAGCGCGTCGCCGGCGTCTCGCTCCTCAATGAGTTCGGCGCGGCGGAGGCGGTGTGGCACTTCGACGTCGAGGGGTTCCGCGGCGTAGTGGCGATGGACGCGCATGGGCGCTCGCTCTTCGACGCCGTCCGCCGCAAGGTCGGAATTTAAACAACAAGAAAGGAAATGCGATGACAATCAGAACGACAGTTGCGGCGGCGGGGCTGCTGTTCGCCGCCAACCTATTCGGAGCCTCTGCGACCGACTCCACCTGGATCCGCGGCGTAACCGACAAGGACCCGATAACCTACAAGGCAGGCGAGGAGATGTCCTTCACCCTGACGGTCGAGCGTCTCGACGGCGAGCTCAAGGACGGCGAGTTCTCGCTCGACTGGAAGCGCTCCGGCGACGATGGCATCGTCGAGACCGGCAAGGTGTCATACGCCGGCGCGCCGTTCGTCTACAAGACTAAAATCGACTTCCCTGGCTTCGTGCGCCTCGAGGCGAAGCTCGTCGACGCCAAGGGCAAGCAGGCCGCCAAGAACGCCTTCTTCGACGGCGGCGCCGGCGCTGACGTCGACTCGCTCGAGGGTCATCCGGAGCCGAAGGACTTCGACGAGTTCTGGGGCCGCCAGTTCGCGCGCCTCGACAAGATCAAGATCAATCCCGAGCTCGTGGAGGTAGAGTCACCCACCAACACGGTGAAGTGCTACGCGGTGTCGGTTCCGTGCGCAGGGCTGCGGCCGGTCACCGGCTACCTCTCGGTGCCGATGGACGTCGAGAATGGCGCGACCTATCCGGTGAAGCTCTTCTGCCACGGCTACAGCGGAGACGAGTTCGGCCACAACCGGCAGAAGACCGTGCCGACTGACTGCATCTACCTGGACATCAACGCCCACGGGCTCCGGCTGCCGGAGCTCGGCGGCACCGAGGCCGACCGCAAGGCACTGAGGTGGGAGGCGCGCTCGAACGGACATACGTATGCCTTCGACCCGGAGCAGAACAAAGACCCGGAGACCGCCTACTTCAACGGCATGGTGCTGCGCGTCAAGCGCGCGCTCCAGTACCTGAAGACGGTGAAGGGCTGGAACGGGATCGACGTCCAGGTTACCGGCGGCAGCCAGGGTGGACTGCAGACCATCTGGGCCTCGGCGTGCGGCGAGGGCGTTACCTACGCCGAGATCGGGGTGCCGTGGAACTGCGACATCTTCACCAACGGCGGCGTCAGGTCCGACCCCGCCAAGAAGCTCGCCTCCTTCGGCTGGTACATCAAGTGGACCGACGCGCTCGGCTACTACGACGCCGTCAACTTCGGCCGGCGCATCCCCGTCGGCTGCTACGCCGACGTCTGCCGCGCGGGCCTCGGCGACTACGTCTGCCCGCCGACCGGAATCGCCAAGCTCTGGAACGCGCTCTCCTGCCGCCGTCGCATCGTCTGGATCCAGGGCTCCGAGCACGGCTATGTGCCGCCGGTGCTGGACGGTCTCGTGTCGGAACGCGTGGTGGAGTGCGACATACGAGCGCTCACGCCGGCGGTGCCGCAGGCGTCGTGGGCGGTGGCGTGGTGGATGAAGCGCCACTACGAGAAGATGGAGGCGCTCAAGGCGAATCCGCCGTCGGTGGTCTTTCTCGGCGACTCGATCACCCACATCTGGGACTCGACCGGCCGGCCGGCCTTCGAGGCCAACTTCACCAACGCGCCCTACCGCGCCATCTCGCTCGGCTTCAGCGGCGACCGCACCGAGCACGTCATCTGGCGCATCAACCACGGCGAGCTGGACGGCTACCAGGCCAAGGCGGTGGTGCTGATGATCGGCACCAACAACACCGGCCACTTCCCGATCGAGAAGGAGAAGCCGGAGGATACGATCCGCGGCATCAGGCGGGTTGTCGCTCTCATCCGCGAGAAGCAGCCGCAGGCGACGATCATCCTCCATGCGATCTTCCCGCGCGGCGCGGACGGCAAGGATCCGTTCCGGCTCCGCAACGACGTCGTCAACCGCGAGATCCGCCAGCTTGCGGACGGCAAGGACATCCTCTGGTGCGACATCTCAAGCGAGTTTGTGGACAAGGACGGAAACCTGCCGAAGGAACTCTTCCCGGACCTCCTGCACCCGAGCGCCACGGGCTACGAGAAGTGGGCGGCTGCGGTGAAGCCGTATCTCGACTGGGCGCTTTCCGACCGCTCGACGCCGTCGCCGAAGACATATTCCACGGTGGAATAACGATGCCAAGCATTTCCTTTACCCGCAGGGGTTTTCTCTTTGGCGCGACCGCGGCGGCCGCGTACGGCGCGGCGCGCGCGGCTGGCGTCGAGGGCAACGGTGGCCGCGACGAGTCGCTTTCGGTCTTCCTGAGCGACCTTCACATCGGCAATCCTGATCAGAAGACGGCCTGGGGCGCGCAGCCTTCCTACCAGAATGCGATGCTCGCGAAGGCAGTGGACGAAATTCTCGCAATGCGCCCGCTGCCCGCGCGCGCGGTCTGCTTCGGCGACGTCTCGCTCTGGTTCGGTTGGTCGGGCGACTACGAGATTGCCGCGGCGACGCTCGCTAGACTGGAGAAGGCGGGGATCGATCTCTATGTGACGACTGGCAATCACGACCACCGCGAGGGCGTGTTCAAGTACTTCCCACGCCAGCGTGAGCTGACGCCGGTGCCGGGGCGCACGGTGAGCGTGATTGACCTTGGCTCGGCCGACCTGCTGCTCATGGACTCGCTCAACGAGGCTAACCCGAAGGAGGGCTCGGGCAATCCTGTAGGCGGCGCGATGGACGACGCCCAGGCCGAGTGGCTTCGGGCCGAGGCGATGCGGCGGAAACGCCCGTTCATCGTAGGCGCCCACCATGCGCCGACCGACCTCAATGGCTGCCGCGTTGTCCCTGATCTGATCAAGTCGCCGCATTTCATTGGCTGGGTGCAGGGCCACGACCATTCCTGGTCGAACGACTGGATCTCAAAGAACTATTCCTCTCGTCGGATTGCACGCAAGGCGACGCTGCCGTCCACTGGCTGGTGGGGCGACATCGGGTACGCGACGATGCGCACCTACGCCGACCGCGCGGAGCTGAAGCTCGTCCAGCGCGATTTCTACTTCCCTAATCCGCTCAAGGAAGGTGAGCAGCGTCCAAAGCTCTGGGACGACATCATCGCGGAGAACCGCGGCGCTTCCTGCACCTTCCGCTTTGGCTGAGGGGGATGAGCGAGAACAGGCGGACACGAAATGCTGGTCGGGAAATGTTATAATACCCAACAACACACAATCAAAGAAAGGAGCGATGACATGGAACTCAAGGGATCGAAGACGGAAGCGAACCTGATGGCGGCGTTCGCCGGAGAGTCGCAGGCGCGCAACAAGTACGACTACTACGCCTCGCGCGCGAAGAAGGACGGCTACGAGCAGATCGCGGCCATCTTCCAGGAGACGGCGCTCAACGAGAAGGAGCATGCCAAGATGTGGTTTAAGCTCTTCGCTGGCATCGGCGAGACGAAGGAGAACCTCCTTGCCGCCGCAGCGGGCGAGCACGAGGAGTGGACCGAGATGTACCGGCGCTTCGCCGAGGAGGCCGAGGCCGAGGGCTTCAAGGACATCGCCGAGAAGTTCCGCCGGGTCGCCGAGGTCGAGGCGCGCCACGAGAAGCGCTACCGCAAGCTCGTCAAGAACATCGAGTCCGGCGAGGTGTGGGTGCGCGTCGGCAAGAACCGCTGGCAGTGCCGCAACTGCGGCGCGATCATCGAGGCCGAGCGCGCGCCGGAGAAGTGCCCCGTCTGCGACCACCCGAAGGCGTACTTCCAACTGGAGCAGGACAACTTCTGATCCGGTGCCGGCGATGACGCTTGAAAGCACAATCGCCGGATCATGGTATCCGGGAAAGGAGCGCGAGATTCGCGCTCTTGCCGACGAGTGGGAGAAGCGCGTCGGCGGCGAGAAGGCGACCGGCGATGCGAACGTGCCGGCCAAGCCGAACGCGCTCCTCCTTCCCCACGCCGGCTGGGCGTACTCGGGCGAGATCGCGTGGCGGGCGGTGAGGCTTGTGCGCGATGCGGACTTCCGCCGCGTAGTCGTGCTCGCCCCAAGCCACCGCGCGTGGATCGAGAACCGTCTCGTCGCGCCGGAGTCCGGGGCGGTGTCGACTCCGCTTGGGACGATTCCCATCGACCGCGAATGGCTCGACCGCCTCGCGCTTCTCGCCCCCGTCGCGCGCAACGACCGCGTCCATGCGGCGGAGCATTCAGCGCAGATAGAGTATCCGCTCCTTCAGCTCGCGCTCAAGGCGGGCTTCTCGGTCGTGCCGCTGGTAATGGGCGCGTTCGGACGCGACCAGATGGCGATGTGCGCAAGGGCGCTCGGGCGGCTTATGGACGACAAGACGCTGCTTGTCGTCTCGTCCGACTTCACCCACTACGGCAGCGACTTCTCGTACACGCCGTATGGAACCGCCGGCGGCGAGGATGTCCGCGCCAAGGTCGCGTCCGTCGACGCAGAGGCGTTTTCCCTCGTCGCAAAACGCGACGCCGACGGTTTCGCTGCGTTTGTCAACAAGACTGGCGCGACGATCTGCGGCCGCATCCCGATCGAGCTTGCGCTCCGCGCGTTCCCGGAGAAATCGTCGCTCTCGCGCCTTGCCTATGCGACATCGTCCGACTCCGACAGCGACTTCAAGCGCTTTGTGTGCTATACCGCCGCCGCCGGGCGCGTCGAGTGGCCTGGTGAGCAGGGTGCGGTCCTGGGCGCCGACGACCGCGCATACCTCCTCCGCGTCGCCCGCGAGTCGATGGAGCGGGCAGTCCGCGCCGGCAGGGCGGCGAGCCGTCTCGCCGCCGCGGACCTGCGCGACGCGCCGCCGGCGACGCTTGCGAAGATGGGCGCGTTCGTGACGCTCAACGACAAGGCGACCGGAGCGCTGCGCGGCTGCATCGGGGAGATTCTGCCGATGCGTCCGCTGGCCGAGGCCGTCGCCGCGCGGGCGGTCGACTCGGCGCTCAGGGACCCGCGTTTCCAGCCGGTCTCGGAGCGCGATCTCGGCAGTCTCCGCGTCGAGGTGTCGGCCTTGACGCCGCCCAAGCCGGTCGCGTCGTGGCGCGACATCGTGCTTGGTCGCGACGGCATGACGATGGAGAAGGGCAATGCGTTCGCCGTCTTCCTGCCGCAGGTCGCGCCGGAGCAGGGCTGGGACCTCGAGACTACGCTCACTCATCTCTCGCGGAAGGCGGGACTGTCTGCTGACGCCTGGCGCGAGGGTGCGAAGTTCGAGACCTTCCAGGCCGAGGTCTTCCATGAGTGACGCGCCGTCCGCGGCTGTCTGCAGCACGTGTCCGCGCCGCTGCCGGCTTGCCGACGGTGCGGTGGGGTTCTGCCGCGCGCGCCGGGCCGAGGGCGGCCGCGTCGTCGCGGCGAACTACGGCAAGGTCACTTCGATTGCGCTTGACCCGATCGAGAAGAAGCCGATAGCGTTCTTCCATCCCGGGGAGAACGTGCTTTCGGTCGGGAGCTTCGGGTGCAACCTGAGGTGCCCGTTCTGCCAGAACGACTCCATCTCGCAGCATGGCGAGGACGGCGTCCAGTTCCAGGTCGCGACGCCCAATGAGCTGGCGGAACTGGCGCTCAGGACCAAGCGCGGGCGCGGCAACCTCGGCCTTGCCTACACCTACAACGAGCCGCTGGTCGGATGGGAGTTCGTGCGCGACTGCGCGCGCGAGGTGCACGCCCGGGGGATGCTCAACGTCCTCGTCTCCAACGGCTGCGCCGAGGCGTCGGTCGTCGAGGAGCTGGCGCCGCTCGTCGACGCGGCGAACATCGACCTGAAGGGTCAGTCGCAGGAATACTACGACTGGGTCGGCGGCGATTTCGCCGCGGTCTGCCGTACGATCAAGACTCTTCACGCCGCCGGGTGCCATGTCGAGGTGACGACGCTCGTCGTGCCGGGGCGGAACGACCGCGACGAGGACATCGACGCCATCGCAGCGTTCATTGCTTCCGTCTCGCCGGAGATTCCGCTCCACGTGACGCGCTTCTTCCCGCGGTTCCGGCTCACCAGCTCCGCGCCGACGCTCGTCGCAACGGTGCATCGCCTTGCCGCCGTCGCCCGCCGCCGCCTCTCCCGCGTCCTCGTCGGGAACTGCTGAGTGCGCGGCGCCTATCCTTCCAGGTACTTCTTGAGCGTATTGAGCGAGATGCCGAGGGCGGCGCGGGTCTCCGAGAGTCTGCGTTCGTGGCGGTCGAAGACGCTGCGGACGTGTGCAGCCATTGCGGCCTTGAGGTTTTCGGGCAGGGCGGTGCTGCCGCCGTCCGCCGCCACCGTCGCCGTGAGGTCCTGGTTGATGGCGACGTGCTCGCGCATGAGCTTGGCGAAGTCGGTCTCCTCCAGCGCGCGGGCGCGGTCGAGGATGTTGATGAGTTCGCGCACGTTGCCAGGGTAGTCGTACTCGCCGAGCGCGTCGAGCTGCCTCTTCGAGAGCCTGCCCCAGCCCATGTCCAGCCAGAAGCCGCCGGCGATCTCGGCGATGTCCCCGCGGCGCGGCGTGGCGGAGAGGGGGCAAGCCACTCTCGAAGCCGGGAATTTGCAAAAGTAAACGCAACTTCAACGGCAGAAAAGGCACTGGCGCTGCGTGGTCTTGACTAAACTTTCGTTTACTTTTTCAATCTATTCAATTGTAGTCGGACATATCAAAAGGCGGCGCAGAAAAATCCTGCGCCGCCCTGCGTTATTTCGTTATACCGATCAGAAGTCCAGCGCGGCCGCCTCCCTGGCCTTCTTGTCCTCCTCTTCCTTCCGTTTCGCCTCCTCTGCCTTCATCTTCTCTTTCTGTTTAAAATACTCATTTAGTTTCACATCCCATATGCCGATTTTGTAAACAAGTCCATCGCTCTTCTTAAAGTCAGGAAGCATCTTCAACGTATGCTCCTTTACAAGATTCCCAAACTCGGTGCATTTGATGATTGTTCCGTCCGCACCTACTATCAAATCTGCCAATCCACTCTTATCAAACTTTAGATATTGCATGGCTTCCTCAACAGCCATGTCCTTAAAACTTTGGGCGGTTTCTTCGTTGACGAGGAGAAACCCTACAAACATTTTATAATCTGCCGAGACACCAACATCTGCATTTGCTATCCTTGCGTACCAATCTTGCATGAAAAATGCCATACAGCCATTTGCCGTCATCTCTGGCTTGTCTTTTTCTTTGCGTATTACTTGCGCCGTAGGCCCAAGTTCTTTAGAATATTTTTGAATAACCACATCAATTGGAAGAGGAGTTTTTCTTGGAGAGATCACTATTTCGGTCAATACTTTTTCCGTAAACCAGAATGTCACTTTCCGAATTAACTCACCGTTGTCGTAGAATGACGCAGCAATATATTCATTGCCATTTGCCGACTTATTTGGTCCGCTGAATTCTATCTTGTTGGACAACAACCATCCCTCTATCCATTTCATTGACACACCGGACTGTATGCCCTTCATTAGCATCTGAGGCTTAGGCTGAACGGACAGAAGCGGGAACTTCTCTGTCTCTGGCATATTCATATATTCTTCTGCAAGGCGCTTGCGAGCCGCTAACTTTTCTTCTTCTTCCCTAATAATCGCCATAGCCTTTGCATACTCGTTCGCAAATTTTTCGCACCTCTTAACATAGAAACTGCTATGACCGTATCCACTATCAGTACATCCATGCAAATCGACTATATCTTTTTCTTCATGTACATATATCCTTCCTTCATCTACACAAGATTTATAATATTCAACAATATCAATGTTAGGATTGGGCAATAGAATAAAAGGCGACATCTCGGTTGACCCACGTTTGGACATATCCTCAAGAACATAATTCTCCAATATTTCGCAATATATATTCTTATCAAAAGAAATTTGTTTCTCCCCATTGTCATCATGGATGGTGAATATCGGGCCAATTGATTTCCCGTTGACCTTTGCATACGCATTGGTAAGCATATTAATGTCGCGCTTTACCTCAGAGCTACCAGAAAAATATACGCTGTTGCGCCTAAACAAAGCTTCGTATTTATAATCATCACTTACAACATCCCAATTTATCCTCAGCAACCCATTCGAGTTTATGGACGATAGAATCGGCATCAAATCCGCTTCTATCTTGTCTGCGGCCTTGGGTATTGAATCCTGTTTTAACACAGCGAGTAGATTTGTAGTTACAATGTGCAATTGACGTTTTCTCCCGGCATCTGTCCAGCGCAACACATAGCGAGGATCACTATTCGAACCATTATTAATCAGACAAACATCCTCAATGGAGACCGTGGCAAGGTCAACGCCACATCTCCTGCAGAAATCAGGGAGCATCCCTTTTGCGCATTCATCTCTCTCGGCTTCTCTCATGGCATATGATTGCACATTTGCCTGCGTAGCACGACCTGAGCTATCCTCGGACCTTTCTATCATATTTGCCTTTGCAGCTTTCATTTTCTTCCATGCTTTAAACTGCTCCTGACGCTCTTTTTCACGCTCTGACTTGGATTTCCATCCGGCCTCGCATTCGATAACGATAAGACCGCAAATAGCGGCGATCAGAACATTTCGCATCATTGTCATGGCTTTCTCCTTTCTACATTTCCTTATTATAAAAACATGTGGGACAGTCCCACAAAGGATTCATTTACTCTCCTCTTCGTATGCAATCTTCGCATTCTGAAGTTTAGTGATGAATTCACGAACCATTCCCACATCCTGAATACGAATTGGTATCGGAGTCTTATTACCCATCACATTCAACTCAAAGATAGCAATATCGCTTAGTTTCAACGACACCCAAACCAATATCATTCCAGTTAACAATATTGAAATTCCACAGAAAACCTCGAGACCAAGTACAAGCACTCCGACACCACATACGAACAGGCCAAAGATGAAAGCAATAATGCGTGACCATTTCCTGGATATTTCAATAACCGAATACCCGGCCACCCCACTAAGTAAGACATCTATTTGTTCTTTTTGTTTTACCCCATTTGGGAATAATTTCGTAACTCCTCCGCGAAGATGACGATTCGTCAGTGTTAACTGACACATATCCCCCATGTCAAGGGTATCTATTGCCATTTCAGGTGATTTACTCATGTTTTCCTCTTTCTTTACCATTTTTGTTGTTTGCCCTCTGTTTCGGGTGCAGCTGGGAAAAGAGAGGGCGCGATTCCCTGCCGCGATTCCGAGTGAGGCCCTGGAAAGCCCTTGAGGAAATCACGAAAGGGAATGCGCCCGATTGGCGCACCCATCCCATCGCGGCCCCTCGTAAAATTTTCCAGGTTTCACTCGAGCCAGCAATGCGACGAACGCAAAGCCGTTAAATCTTTTGCGTGTATTATAGCATATTCCTCGTCGCTGTGGCGGAAGAATCTGCCATAACCCGCTTTTCAAAACCTAACGCACTGTCCATCCCTTGCCAAGGCCCCACTCACCACCAACTCGTATCTCAGGGGGCAAATCTTACGGCAAATTTAGCACAAACACAATCACGGCGAATTTGATAAAATACACGACATCGACACTAAGTCAATACTTGAATCTCCATGCTTGAAACAACAGAGACGCTACTACAAGAGCTGGCGGTAGGCAATCAGAACCGTTGGACACGGTTCTACCGCGACTACGCCCCATGGATCGAAAGCTGCCTACGCAGCCGCGGAATGTCGCACCATGACGCGGAGGAAGTCGTCCAAGACACCCTAATCGCGCTCGTCGACATCATGCCAACATACAAGTACGACAAGAAGAACAAGGGATCCTTCCATTCTCTGCTATTCAAAATCGCCCAGAACAAGGCGATCGATCGCCAACGCAAATCCAATGCGGAATCTCGTCACATCGCACAACTTACCGCCGAACCCATCGTCCCAAGCGAAAATGACTGGCGGCTCGAAACGTTCAACATCGCACTCCGCCGCGTCTTCGCCGATCCAAACATCGCGGAATCGTCCAAAATCGCATTCCGCCGCCTTGTTCAGCTTGGAGAGGACGCAGAGTCCGTCGCCAAAGAGCTTGGCCTTACGGTCAACAACATCTACCAGATCAAGAACCGGCTGAAAACTCGTATCGCGGCTGAAGTCGCACAAATACAGAAGAACGACCCCGACAATGGACGAGCTTGATTCATATCTTGTTTCGGACGAAGCAAAGCGACAGACGGAATCCGCCGCCGGACGGATGCTGTCGGCCGGTGCGACAATCGGACCATTTCGCATTGTCGCGTTCCTTGGTCGCGGTGCGTCAAGCGAAGTCTACCGGGTGCGCGACGATGCCCTCAAATCCGACTTCGCGCTCAAAATCTTCACTCTCGGCGAAGACAGCCGCAGAGAACGCGAACGCTTTCTGTCAGAAGCGCGCATCCTGGCCCAGTTTAAATCTCCGCACATCGTACGCGTACACTGTCTGTCGGACGTGGGAACACATCCATATTTTACGATGGACCTGTTACGCCCCATTCCGGACCAGCCTTCGCGCCGACAAGCGGAGTCCATCCTTTCCGGAGTGCTCAACGCACTTGAGGAACTTCACGCCAAAGGCATCGTTCATCGTGACATCAAGCCGTCGAATATACTTCTTGACGAAAACGGCCGCGCCGTCGTGACCGATCTCGGCATCGCGCACATACTGGACGATGCCCCCGAGACCACCTCCACAGCGGCACCTCGCCGCAACATGACAATCGCTGACGGCAAACCAGCCGCCATTGGCACACCTGGGTATGGCGCACCCGAACAATTTTCATGCAGAGACATTTCACCTGCTACCGATATTTACGCGGTCGGAGTCCTGGCACAGCATCTATTTGGAAACCGTGCACCGCTAAAATATCGCTGGCTCATCCTGCGCATGACGAATTCCATGCCAGCGCTTAGGTATGCATCCATACAGTCCGTGAAGCGAGCATTGCGACGATTCCGCGCCGCGGAGATCTTGGCACTAATAATGGCCGTCGCCCTCCTGTTTTCCCTTGCATGTTATGCAAAACAACTTACAAACCCAAAATGGGAAGAACTATCCCCTGACAACATGACAACCGAAATAATCGACACGGGTCAATTCCTATCAAAGATTATAGAAGTCTATTCTCTGCACGGTGGCCGCCGGTACACTATACAGCGCTCACATCCATTTGGATATAGGCCGGTAAGCTCAAAACATTCCAGATTCTTTCTCGAACTTCGCGGAAATGGAACCCTAAAGTGTCCAATCATAATCGGCACTGAAGTCAGAATTGGCTCCGGCACCACCTTGATAACGTCCGGCGTCTGCGAACCGGACGGCAAATCGAGGAAGACATCCGTTCCGCCACCAGATGCCAAGATGGACGACACCAACTATTTTGGTTACGCCGCCTATGTGATTGAACCAGGTGGCAAATTAGTGTTCACCGACACGACCGCATATCCACAGGGTCTGGTTCGACACCTCCCGCCGCGGTAAACAATGCCGATATTAAACAAGAGATGGGGACAGTCCCCCGCAAGACATAGTAGACGCTCCTTTCGCAGAACCCGTGGACGGCCTCGGGCCTCGCGGCCATCACGGCGCGTATCGACTGTCTTCCGCGCAGGACGGGGTCCTTCAGCGCGGCGTTCATGTCGGACACCATGCCCTCGTCGGCCTGCGCCCCGCGCCTTGCGTCGCTGAGGATGCCCCGGTAGTTGGCCTGCGCGGCGTCCGCGACGTAGAAGCGCTTCCTGAGCGGGCAGGCGTTCTGCTTGTCGCACCCGTTGCAGACGTACGGCGCCCGGCCAAGCTTCGGACACACCCTGCGGACGTAGTCCTCGCACATCTCGAAGCATTTGCGCTGGCTCTTGAACGGGATCTTCCTCCCGGCGGGAGCCCGGTAGACCTTCGAGCAGGTGTCGAAGTGCATGCATACTGCGTTCGTGCATCCGTAGCCCCTGTTGCTCCAGATCATCCTGTTCTTGACCTCGTTGGCTATCGTGGACTCCGCGCGATGGAACATCCCGGCCATTTCCGCGAACGTGAGCCCGCAGCCGAGACCGTGGGCGATTCCCTTCCTTGTGTCCAGTGTCATGTGCTTTGCCATGGCGGCTTCTCCTTTCGTTTGATTCCCCGCACGGGGCCGGACCTCCCGGCCCTGCGTGAGGGGTACGCATTGTGTAAACGAAATTGCAAAAGTAAACGAGGGTCTCATCCCATGGGATGAGAGAGAAGGGTTATGTCCTGCCTTTGTACAACACAGGGGAGATACACCTCTTTGCAAAAGTAAGCGCTTCCAGAACTTGCGTTTACTATTGCAATCGGCAGTGTAGTCCTCGTCGGGAACTGCTGAGCGCGCGATGCATTGGATTATGCTATAATACGCACATGGAGAAAAGTAATTGATATGGCAGACCAAAATACAAACGATTTATGCCGATGGCGAACTTGACGAGAATCGAACTCACAAAAAATATTTGTTAGTTCAAAACGAGGGTAATCGCTCGGTAAGGCGCAATATTTCGCACTATAACCTTGATGTCATAAATGGCAAGAAAGGAGATTGAAGACATGAGGAAAATGCTGCTGACAATCGTGGCGGGGGCGGGGCTCGCGTGCGCCTTCGCCGAAGTGAAGCTCGCCACGCCTTTTGCGGACGGCATGGTTCTCCAGCGCGACGCGAAGACCGCCGTCTGGGGAACTGCCGACGCGGGCGAAAGGGTGACCGTCTCGTTCGCGGGGCAGAGCGTGTCGGCGACTGCGGACGCGGAGGGGCGGTGGCTTGTCCGCCTCGCGCCGATGGCCGCCTCGAAGGAGGGACGGACGCTCAGGGCGAACGGCGTCGAGGTCAAGGACGTGCTTGTCGGTGAAGTCTGGTTCTGCTGCGGACAGTCCAACACCGACATGCCGCTCGTCTTCGGCAATCCGCACTACCGTGACCGCGAGGGCATCCTCCTCGCCGGAATCACGAACCTCAAGACCGTGCGCTGCGTGTTCGCGAGCGACTACAGGGGAAGCGCGACGCCTCGGCGCGAGGCGACTTATCCGGTCGCCTGGCGGCCGTTCACGCCCGAGAATCTCGGCAACCCCCCGAGCTTTTCCGCCATGGGGGTTTATTTCGCCATCGCGCTCCACAACGCGCTCGACGTCCCGATTGGGATCGTAGGCTCCTACTGCGGCGGCTCGAACATCGACGCCTGGACGCCGCGCGCGGGCTATGTCGGTGCGCCGGAATCCATCCGCGAGACGGCGGAGTTCCCGGTCGTCGAGATGAACGCATGGACGAACACCATGGCGAGAGGGCCGATCTTTAATGCGATGCAGCAGCCGACCGTACTGTGGAACGAGATGGTCGAGCCGTGGTGTCCGATGACCATGAAGGGCCTCATCTGGTACCAGGGCTGCACGAACAGGAACGAGCCCGAGCGCTACTGCGACAAGATGCATGCGCTCTACAAGGGGTGGTCGGCGAAGTTCGAGAACCCCGGCCTCAAGCTCTACTTCGTGCAGCTCGCGCCGTGGAGCCAGGACATAACGGCCATCCAGCTGGCGCAGGCGAAGTTCGCGGCCGAGGAGCCTAACGCCGGAATGGTCGTCACTGCCGACATCGGAAACAACTTCGACATCCACCCGGCGGACAAGGGGCCGGTCGGGCGACGCCTTGCCGCGCTTGCGCTCCGGCACGACTACGGCTTCGATTCGCTCGTCGCCGATTCGCCGACAATCCGCGAGGTGCGCGCGGACGGCGACAGCCTCGTCCTTTCGTTCGACAACGCCGAGGGATGGTACGTGTACAACGCGGATTGGGGCGCCTCGGTCCCATTCGAGGTTGCCGGCGCCGACGGCGACTTCCGCCCCGCGCGGCTCGTCAACCTCAACGACGGAACGCGCGAGGCGATCGCCTACAAGACGACCGGCGTGGTCAAGGGCAGGGAGCTGATCCTGAAGTCCGACGCCGTTTCCGCTCCTTGCCGCGTGCGCTATCTCTTTCAGCGACCCTGGACCGGCAACGTCTTCTCCTCGGCCGGGCTTCCGCTCGGCCCGTTCGAGGCTTCAGTTGACTACTATTCCGGGCGCAGGGGCTTCGTGTACATTGCGGAGGCGGTGCCGGACGTGATCCAGGAGATCCGCTACTACTCGACCTACAACTTCGTCGGCGACCGCATCGACGGCTACGAGCGCCCCTGCGCGCTGATCACCAAGGAGGCGGCCGCGGCGCTCAAGGCGGCGAGCGACGACTGCGTCCGCCGCGGCTACCGGCTCAAGATCTACGACGCCTATCGTCCGCAGCGCGCCGTCAGCCACTTCATGCGCTGGGCGAAGGACACGTCCGACGCCCGGATGAAGGCGCCGTTCTACCCCAATCTGGACAAGTCCGTCCTCTTCGCGCAGGGCTACATCGCCGAGAAGTCTGGTCACAGCCGCGGCAGTACCGTCGACCTCACGCTCTTCGACGCGAAGACCGGCAAGGAGGTCGACATGGGCGGCACCTTCGACTGGTTCGGCGCGGAGTCGCATCCCGACTACAAGGGCATAACGAAGCAGCAGTTCTCGAACCGCATGCTGCTCCGCGAGATCATGCTCGCCCACGGGTTCAAGCCTCTGGAGGAGGAGTGGTGGCACTTCACCCTCGCCAACGAGCCCTACCCCGACACCTACTTCGACTTCCCGGTAAAGTAGAAAAATTGGTATAATACGCCCGCTATGAGAAAAGGGAAAGGAAAGGATGCCGCGGTGAAGGCGGTGGTGGTGCTGTCGGGCGGGCAGGACTCCGCGCTCTGCCTTGCGCTTGCCGTGCGCAGGTTTGGCGCCGATGCGGTCGCTGCCATCACCTTCGCCTACGGCCAGCGGCATGCGGTGGAGACGAAGTACGCGCGGCGGCTCGCAAAACACTTCGGCGTCTTGCGCCACAAGGTGGTCCGTCTCGGCTTCTTCGGCGAGCTCACCACCAACGCGCTCCTCGACCACGGCGCGAAGATCTGCCGTCGGAAGGGCGCGAAGTGCCCGACGACCGTCGTCGAGGGGCGCAACGCCGTCTTCCTCCAGCTCGCGGCGGTGTGGGCCAAGACCCTCGGTGCGGCCGAGGTGCACATTGGCGTGAGCGAGGCGGACTTCTCCGGCTACCCGGACTGCCGCGGCGCCTTCCTGCGCGCGCAAGAGCGCGCGATGCGCCTCGCCCTCGACTGGCCCGTCCGCGTCGTCGCGCCGTTCCTCCACAAGACCAAGGCCGAGGAGTGGGCGCTCGCCGACCGGCTCGGGCTCATGGAGCTGATCCGCACCGGCACCGTCACCTGCTACAACGGCGTGCCCGGCGACGGCTGCGGCAAGTGCCCCGCCTGCCTCCTCCGCCGCCGTGGGCTCGCCGAGTACCTCGCCTCGCGATGAACGTCATCTACGAGGACGACGCGATACTCGTTGCGGACAAGCCCGCCGGACAGATCGTGCATCCGGCGCCCGGGCACGAGGGCGGTGCGCTATCCGACGAGTTTGTCGCGCATTGCCCGTTCGCCGCGGCGGTCGGGTCGAAGGAGCGCCCTGGTGTCGTCCACCGCCTCGACCGCGGCACTTCCGGCGTCATCGTCCTCGCCAAGACGCAAGATGCGTACCTCGAGCTCCGCCGCCAGTTCGAGTCGCACCGCGATGTCCGCAAGACATATCTCGCCGTCTGCCACGGCGCGCCGCGTCCAGCGAAGGGCGTGGTTGACCAGCCGGTCGGACGCGACCGCCGGCGCGCGGTGAGCAGTTACGAGGTGCTGGCGAGGTCGGGGCCGCTTGCGCTTGTTCGATTCGACATCGAGACAGGCCGCCTCCACCAGGTGCGGCTGCACGCGAAGGCGCTCGGCCATCCGGTCGTCGGCGATCCGGAGCACGGCGACGCCGCGGCCGACCGCCGCCTCCGCGCCCGCCCCTCGCGGATGATGCTCCACGCGGTGGAGCTCTCGTTCCTCCACCCGACGACCCATCGCCGCGTCACCTTCGTCGCCCCGCCGCCAGCCGCCCTCGCCGCTGCGGCGCTTGCATAGTCGCGAGGCCGAACGACCTGTCGCGTTATTCCGCCTAAGGCAGAATCACTACCTTCGTCCCAACTGGACACATGGCGTAGAGGCGCGCGGCGTTCCAGTTCGCGAGGCGGAAGCATCCGTGCGACTCGGCGTTGCCGATCGTCGCCGGGCGCGGGGTGCCGTGGATGCCGTAGCCGGGCAGGTTCAGTCCCAGCCAGGCGACGCCGATCGGAGAATTGGGTCCATCCGGCAGCACATACCGCCGCGGACGCTGCCCGGGCGGAGTGTAGTCCGGCGTGTAGGTGTAGTTTGGGTTGGCGATCGCGGTGACGATCTTCAGGTTTCCGTGCGGTGGCAGCTTCGCCTTGTCGCGGGCGATCGAGCAGGGGAATATCGCCAGGCACTCGTTTGCCTTGCCGAAAACGCGGATCTCGAAGTTGGTGAGCGATACCTCGACACGGTCGGCGACCGGCATCCGCGCCGGCCGCTGTCCGTTCCACGACCCGAGGTAGCTTTCCATCGGCGGAAAGTCCGGGATGACGAGCTTGAGCCCCGGCTGGACGTGCTCCCAGTCCACGCCTGGGTTCATGCGCTCCAGCGCGCGCTCCGAGAGGTGGCCGCGCTCGGCAAACATCTCCTTGATCGACTCGTAGCCGAGGCGCGCAAGCTCGGACTTCCCAGCCGGCGACTCCGGCACCTTGACGAGCGCGGCGAGGTCCGCGGCGGTTACGGTCTCGATGCGGAAGAGGTTGCCGGAGCTAGCGAAGAAGCGATTGTAGGCGGCGTCTGGCGTGGATGGGACTGCCGTGCCCGGAGTTTTCCGGTGCACGTATTCGGCGAGCGCTCGCTCGCTCTTGCGTCCCCATACCCCGTCGATGGTATTGCACGAGCAGGCCTCGCGGTCCAGACAGATCTGGAGCGCGAGCGTCTTCGTTTCGGCAAAGGCCAACGAGCAGATGACGAGTGCAGCTGAAAGCATATAGCGCATATTATACCAAATTGTGGAGGTTGCGAGGAGTGCATCGGGTAATCCAATATGGTATAATACGCTCAATGGAACGCAGTGTAGAGGAAATCGGCGCGAAGATGGACGCGCTTGGGCTGTGGGACGCGCTCGCGCCCTACAACTGGGCGGTCAAGCCCCACGGCACCGCATTCCCGTACTTCTGCACGGTTATCAAGGGCGGGGAGGCGGCGGTGAAAGTGCGCTTCCTGATGCTCGAGGGCTGGAATACGCTCCACGACTTCGTGCGCATGCGCGCCGACCGCGCCTTCGGGGTGGTGAGCTCGCCGATCGAGCTTCCGCACTACGAGCTCGTGGTCCTCGCCGCTGGCGACATGAAGCTCTTCCGCCACGACCCCGGCTACATGCCCCAGGAGGCCGTCGGACCTGGACGCGACATCGCCGCGAAGATCCTCTGGGAGGCGTACGGGGTGATGCTCCGGGTGGAGTCCGACCCCAAGCTGCCGATGCGCTTTGCGGACGAGAAATCGGTCTTCGCCAGAGTCGAGGACAAGTCCGGCGCCTGGCGCGACGAGCCGCTGGTCATTCCCGATCCGCCGCCATACGTCGAGCGCATTTCCTTCCGCACCGATGACGTGAAGAAGGCGAAGGACCTGCCGATTGTCTCCACCGACGTCCTGGACGTCGACTTCCGGCTCGTCCCGGGCGTGATGACCCGCGATGCGCGTCCGCGCTGCGTGTACGAGCTGGTGGCGGTGGATCCGGTCTCCCGGACGCGCGTCGTCGGCGCCCGCACCTCGATCGTGCCCGAGGCGGGACTGAAGGCGATGTGGGAGTCGATGCCGCAGCAGCTGCTCTCGCAGTTTCTTGCGCGTGGGCGCGTGCCCGGGCGCATCCGCGTCACTTCTCGGCGCGTGTTCCGCTTCATCCGTCCGCTCGGCATGGAACTGCCGTTCCGGCTTTCCCTCCACGAATCACTCCCCGACCTCGCATGAACAACTTTCGCATTGGCTACGGCTACGACTCCCACCGCTTCGAACCGGGCCGCCGACTCGTGCTCGGCGGGGTGGAGTTCCCTGGCGAGACCGGGCTCAGGGGGCACTCCGACGCCGATGCGCTCCTCCACGCCGTCATCGACGCGCTGCTCGGCGCGGCGGCGATGGGCGACATCGGCGCGCGCTATCCCGACACCGATCCGCGCTGGAAAGACGCCGATTCCGCCGCGCTCCTCGCCGACGTCGCGCGCGACCTCGCCGCGGCGGGCTGGAGCGTTGCCAATGTCGACGCGACGGTAATCTGCGAAAGGCCGAAGTTGCGTCCCAAAGTCGACGCCATCCGCGCACGGATTGCGGATATCCTTGGGCTCGATGCCTCGGCGGTGTCGGTGAAGGGAAAGACTAACGAGGGCATGGACGCAACCGGCGCCGGGCTCGGCGTGGTCTGCCACGCCATCGCGCTTATTTCGAGAATCTGACGAACTGACGAACGCGAAGCACGACATGGCGAGCCACCAGCCTACGCCAAGTCTTCCACATACGCCAAGGTTGCGTTGGACTGGGCGGTAGGCAACTGAACCGCGGCACCTTGCACTGCGTGGGGTAAATATGGTAAAATACACAAACTTTTCAACTGAAAGGAATCAAGAAAATGAAGATGACATGGCAGCCTTCCAAGATCAAGCGGAAGAGGAAAATCGGCTATCGCGCGCGCAAGGCCACCAAGGGCGGACGCAAGGTGCTTGCCCGCCGCCGCGCCAAGGGACGCAAGCGCCTGACCCAGGTCTGACACCGCCCGGCCAATGTCCACGCGGCTCCCCGGCGCGAAGTACAAGCGTGTCTTCGACCGGGGGCGTCCCCTGAAGGGACGTCTCCTCGCCGCGTGGCGGCTGAAGTCAGCCGACGCCGACCGCCAGGCCGGCGTCGTGGTTTCCAAGAAGACCTTCCACGACGCGGTCGACCGCAACCGGGCCAAGCGGCTGATGCGCGAGGCGTTCCGGCTGCTGGCGAAGGACGGACGCGTGCCGGAGCGCACCGAGTGGGTGTTCGTCGCCAGGCGCGCGATCGCGGGGAAGAAGGTGCAGGATGTTGTCCAGGACATTGCAGCTTTTTGTGAGGGCGTACCAGGTGACGCTTAGTCCGCTCTTCGGCGACTGCTGCCGGTTCACGCCCAGCTGCTCGAACTACATGCTCGAGGCGCTGCAGGTGCACGGCGCGGCGAAGGGGACGCTGCTGGGGCTCTGGAGGATTTTGAGGTGCCATCCGTTCGGGGCGAAGGGCCCCGACCCGGTGCCGCCGAAGGGACGTTGGAGGAACTGAAGATGAACAAGAGCGAAAAGATAATCTGCCTGCTGCTGGGCGCGGCTCTCGCGTGGTACGTGTGGAGCGAGGTCGGCCGCGCCAAGGAGCGCGCGAAGTACGCGGCGGCGCATCCCGCCGCGGTCGCCGTCGCGACGAACGCCGCGGCGCAGGCCGAGGCCGCGCGGACGGAGCCCGTCGCCGGCGAAGCCACGAAGGCGCCTACGGTGGTCGAGTCCGCGCCGGCGAAGCCGTCGGTGCCGGAGAAGGTGGTCGTGCTCGAGAACGAGGAGCTCAAGCTGGAGCTTTCCACCTGGGGCGCGGTCGTCAAGAAGGCGACCTTGAAGAAGTACGCGAAGGACTGCGGGGAGATCTCCGAGGGCAATCCGCCAGTGGAGTTCGACTTCTCCTCGGCTCCGCTCGGCCGCCTTGGCGACATCGACGGCTCCGACGGCTACGAGCTCAAGGTCGTAGAGTCTTCGAAGACCTCGGCGACATTCTCCGTCGGCGGCTGGACGCGCAAGGTGACTCTCGGCGACGGCTATCTCGTCACGTACGAGGACCAGTGCCTCAGGGACTACACTGCTGCGGACCAGATGCCGAATACGCTTTCCGTCGGCCTCATGCGCATGGGCGACTCGAAGAACGACCTTCTTTCCGTCGACAGCTGGGCGATGGACGCCGGCAAGGGCAAGCCGGGCGTCATCCACCACTGCGAAGGCGACTCCCCGCTCAAGGGCTATCTCGTCGGTGGGCTTTCCGGCGGGTGCAGCGGGTCGAAGAACGCGGCGGGGATGCCGCTTGAGACGACCGTCCCGTACATCGGAGCGCAGAAGTGGATCGCCCTCAAGAACCGCTTCTTCGTGACTGCGCTCGTCTCCACGACGGCCGAGAACGCCGGTTTTTCGGCGACGGTTGCGCGCGACGCCAAGGCGCAGGCGTACAAGCCCGAGAGCGTGTCGGCCGTCGCGAACGTGAGAACCGGAGCCGGCGCGACGAAGAGCGTGTTCTACATAGGCCCCAAGAAGCAGTCGCTCCTTTGGGACCTCGGGATGAAGGACGTGATGGAGTTCGGCATGTGGCGGTGGATCTGCTATCCGCTCGTCTGGGTGCTCAACCTCTTCTACGGCTGGATTCCCAACTACGGCGTCGCGATCATCCTCTTGACGATCCTCGTGAGGCTCCTCTTCTGGCCGCTCACCCACAAGTCGACGGTGGGCATGAAGAAGATGCAGGAACTGCAGCCGAAGATGAAGGAGATTCAGGCGAAGTACAAGGACAATCCGCAGCGCATGCAGCAGGAGACCTGGGCGCTCTACCGCGCCGAGAAGGTGAACCCGGCGAGCTCGTGCCTGCCGATGCTGATCCAGATTCCCGTCTTCATCGCTCTCTTCAACGTGCTCAGGTCCGCGGTCGAGCTCCGTTACGCGCCGTTCCTCTGGATCGCCGACCTCTCCGAGCCGGAAGGGCTTTTCGCGAGCTGGTTCCCGTTCGGAGGCCTCAACCTCCTGCCGATCCTGATGGCGGTCTCGACCGGCCTCCAGAGCGCGTTCACGCCGTCTACCGGCGACAAGAACCAGCAGCGGATGATGATGGTGTTCATGCCGCTGATGATGCTCGTGATGTTCTACTCGTTCCCGTCGGCGCTTTCGCTCTACTGGTTCCTCTCCAACCTCTTCTCGATCGTGCAGATGTGGATCATCCGCCGCCAGACGGCGAAGGAGCGCGCGGCTGCCGCGCCCGCGGTGGAGGTGATCGACCCGCCGTCGACGCGGCAGATGCGCCGCCACGGCGCCGTCGTGCTCGCGGTTGCGCTCGCGTCGCTCGCGCTGGGCGCCTCCGCCCGCACCTTCGAGCTCCGGGCGTGGCGCGGCGAGACGGTGGCCGCGCGCCTGCCGGACCCCTGCGAGCTTGGCGCCGCGCCCGCGCCGCTGGCGGTGAAGGTCGGCGTGATGCGCCCCGTCAAGTACGCCGCCGAGCCGGGCTCGCTGCAGCTCCGCGAGGCGTATGACCGCGTGGAGTGGGGTGGCGCCGGCGCGGGGCCGAGGGTGGTCGAGGTGACGGTGCCGGCGGACGCGAAGCCGGGCGTCTACCGCTGCGGGATGATGGAGGTGAAGGTGCTCGACCGTGTGCTGCCGCCGCCGAAGGAGTGGAAGTACTACCTCGACCTCTGGCAGCATCCGTGGGCGGTCGCGCGCATCGCGGGCGTCAGGCCGTTCTCGAAGGAGCACTACGAGGCGATGCGGCCGGTCTGGGAGCTGCTGGCGACGGCGGGGCAGAAGACGCTTACAGTGACCCTCCTCGACGAGCCGTGGGACCACCAGTGCCGCGACGCCTACCATTCGATGGTCGAGGGCGGCTTCGCGCTCTTCGACGAGTACGTCGAGTTCGGCCGCTCCTGCGGGCTGGGGCCGGACATCTCCTGCTACACGCTCTGCCCCTGGAAGCTCAAGGAGCAGCCGGGCACGCCCGAGTTCGAGGCGCGCTGGGCTCCGTTCATCCAGCGCTTCGCCGCGCACCTGAAGGAGAAGGGGTGGTACGACGACACGATCATCGCGATGGACGAGCGCGAGCCTGACCAGGTGAAGGCGGTGGTCGACTTCGTCCACCGCCACGCCCCGGGTCTGCGCATCGCGATGGCCGGCAACCGCAAGCCGAGCGACTTCAAGGGCATCGACATCGACGTCTACTCGCAGATACTCTCCCATGTGACGCCCGAGTTCCTTTCTGAGTGCGACGGCCGCCGCGAAAAAGGTTTCAAGACCACATACTACGTCTGCTGCTGGCCGGTCAAGCCGAACACTTTCATGGAGTCCGCCGGTGAGGAGCCGTTCTGGCTCGGTGCGTACCCGGCGTTTGCAGGAATGGACGGTTTCCTGCGCTGGGCGTGGAACAGCTGGCCGGAGGATCCGCTCGCCGACGCCGGCTACGGCGACTGGCGCGCTGGCGACACCTTTCTCGCATATCCCGGCGGAGAGCCGAGCTGGCGCTTCCTCGAGCTGAGGAACGGCATTGTCGCCGCGGAGAAGGCGCGGATCCTGCGCGGGTCCGACGCGGCCGGCTTCGCCAAGGCCGCCGCGGCGTTTGACCTCAAGAAGGCGCTGGACGGCAAGGCCGAATGGTGGCGGGTGCGCCGCCAGGTGCTCGATTTCGTCAACGCCGAGTGATGGCGCGGAGATGGAGAAGTTCGAGCTCGAGCCGAAACTGAAGGACGAGATCCGGTCGCGGGTCCTGGGCGACGGTTTCATGAAGATCGTCCAGTCCGTCCGCCGCGGCGGCGCGGTCTTCCGGATCGCGATGCGTCCGGTGGAAATCGGCGGCGAGCGCCGGTTCCAGGCGGAGATGACCGACGACGGCCAGGTGCAGGTGAAGAACCTCGATGCCGACGCGGCGGCCGCGGGGCTGGAGGAGATCCTCGCCCAGAAGGGCGCGCGCGAACTGCATTTGATGACCGGCAGGGGCGACCTCCACGTCAGGGTGACGCGCAAGGGGCGGGTGGTCGTCTCGCGCTCCGCCGAGATGGACCGCGAGGTGGTGGTGCTGCCGCACGACCGCGTCAAGCGCCTGCCGCTTTCGGCCTTCGATTCCGCCGCGCTCCTCCGGGCGACCGGCATCGCCGACGGTTCCGGGAAGGTGCGTGCGTCGATGCGCGGCAAGTACGACCAGGTCAACGAGTTCCTGCGCATGGTCGGCGAGACAGTGCGCCACGATGGGCAGGGGAGCTTCACCGTGGTCGACTGCGGCTGCGGCAAGGCGTACCTCACGCTCGCGCTCGCCTGCTATCTCGTCGAGGTGATGAAGATTCCCGCTGCAAAGGTGGTCGGGGTCGACCGCCGGGGCGACGTGGTCGAGGCCGCCCGCCGCATGGCCGCACAGCTCGACCTCGGCGGGCGCGTGTCCTTCGAGGAGGCGGACATCGCCGCGTTTGAGCCTCCGGGCGGCGCTGCGGACATGGTGGTCTCGCTCCATGCCTGCGACACCGCGACCGACGAGGCGCTCGCCAAGGCGGTGGAGTGGAAGACGAAGTACGTCTTGAGCGCGCCCTGCTGCCAGCACGAGCTCCAGAAGGCGCTCGGGCACGGGCGCTCCGCCGGCGGCGACGCCTTCGCGGGGCTGCTCCGCCAGTCGATCCTCCGCGAGCGGCTCTGCGACATCCTCACCGACTCCTTCCGCGCGATGATCATGCGTATCCTCGGCTACCGCGTCCAGGTGGTGGAGTTCGTCTCGCCGGACGCGACCGCGCGCAACATCATGCTCCGCTGCGAGTCGGGGGTGAAGAGTGGGCAGTCGGCGGCGGTCGGCGAGTACCTCGCGCTCAGGGACTTCTGGCAGGTGACGCCCTGGCTTGAGACGCGGCTCGCCCCGATTCTCTCGAAGCATCTCGAAAGGTTCGCATGACCGCGGCGGATTCAGTCCCGCTCCTCGAACGACGCGCGCGCATCGTCGCCGCGCTGCGCTCTTTCCTCGACGGGCGCGGCTTCGTGGAGGTGGAGACCGCGGTGCGCATCGCCGCGCCGGCGCCGGAGGAGCACATCGACTGCCCCGCGGTGCCGCCGCCGTCCGCCCCCGGCGTCGTCGGCGACCGCGCGACCACCTACCTCCGCGCCTCGCCGGAGCTGCAGATGAAGAAGCTCCTCGCCGCGGGAATGGAGCGCATCTACCAGATCGGCCCCTGCTTCCGCGAAGGCGAGCGAGGCGCGCGGCACAATCCCGAGTTCACGATGCTGGAGTGGTACCGCCGCGGCGCCGGCTACCTCGAGCTTAGGGAAGACCTTAAGGAGCTGCTCGCGGCGGTTTCGGACGCCGCGCCGGGACTGAAGCGCATGGACTCGCCCGCGGCGGTTCTCGCCGTGCGCGACGCCTACCGGCGTTTCGCCGGCTGGGACCCCTGGAGCGGCGAATGGGATCAGGACCGGTTTGACTTCGACATGGCGGCGAAGGTGGAGCCGGCGATCAAGGCGATGGGCGGCGGCGTGTTCCTGACCGACTATCCGCCTGCGGCGGCGTCGCTTGCGCTTGTTTCCGGCGAAGGGGAGCCTTACGCCGAGCGCTGGGAGTTCTACTGGAACGGCATTGAGCTCGCGAACTGCTTCTCCGAGCTCTGCGACGCCGCCGAGCAGCGCCGCCGCTTCGAACGCGCCCGCGCGCGCCGCCGCGAGCTGGGCGAGGAGGACTACCCGCTCGACGAGGAGTTCCTTTGCTCGCTTCCCGCGATCGGCCGCGCCGCCGGCGCCGCGCTCGGCGTCGACCGGCTGGTGATGGCGCTCGTCGGCGCCGGGAGCATTGTGGACGTCCGCGCCGCGGTGTGATTATGGTATAATACGCAATACGATGAAAGAGACGAGAAGACAGGCTCGCGAACTGGCGGTGCAGATGCTTACGGCGGCGGACCTCGGTCGCGAGGAGGATCCGGCGAGGGTGGTAGACGACTTCTGGGCCCAGCGCCAGACGCTTGACGCCGAAGATGGCGGCGACGGCGGGGAGAAGGTCCCCGCCTGGCTGAGGAAATTCGCCGACGAGCGCGTCCTCGGCGTGCTTGGCGAACTTGCCGAAATCGACGCGGCGCTTGCGCCGTTGCTTGAGAACTGGGATCTTTCCCGCCTTGGCACGGTCGAGCGCGCGGTGCTGCGCCTCGGCGCCTGGGAACTCCGCAACACCGACGTCCCCCGCGGCGTCGTGATCAACGAGGCGATTGACCTCGTCAACTGGTTCTCGTCCCCCCGCAGCCGTTCGCTCGTCAACGGCGTCCTCGACAAGTACGCGAAGAGCCTCAAGCGATGAAGCAGGAAGCGGAGTTCATGACCAGGGCGCTGGAGCTGGCGGCTCGCGGGCTTGGGCATACGCGGCCCAATCCGGCCGTCGGCGCCGTCGTCGTCAAAGATGGCAGGATCGTGGGCAAGGGCTGGCACCGGAAGGCCGGCGGCGACCACGCCGAAGTCGCCGCGATCAAGGATGCGAGGCGGCGCGAGTGGGTGACTGTCGGCAGGGCGTATAGGACGGGCAGCCAGTTTCTCAGGGGTTCGACTTTGTATGTCACCCTGGAGCCGTGCTCGAAGCCGGGCCTGGTTGGCGCCTGCACCGACGCGATCATCGCGGCCGGGATATCGCGCGTAGTCTACGCGCTCCCGGACCCCAATCCGAAGAACCGCGGCAAGGCGACGCGCGCGCTTGCCAAGGCGGGCGTCAAGTGTGAGCGGCTAAGGGACGCCGAGGTCGAGCGCGCAGCCAGTTCGCTTGTCGCTCCGTTTGCCAAGCATGTGGCGACGGGGCTTCCCTACGTCACGGTGAAGATCGCGATGTCGCTGGACGGGAAGATCTGCGACGACCGTGGCCACGCCAAGTGGATTTCCTCTGCGGAGGCGCGCCGCTTCACTGGTGGGATGCGCGAAAGGGTGGACGCGATCATGGTCGGCGGCGAGACGATTCGCCGGGACAACCCGTCTCTTTTGAGCCATGACAATGCAAATCCAGACCTCCTGCGCGTCGTCGTCTCGAAGAGCGGCAAGCTGCCCAAGAGCGCGCAGGTGTTCGCCGACGGCGCACCCAACAGGACGCTTGTCTTCGACGACGCGAAGAAGGCGCTGGAGGAACTCGGACGGATGGGGATCACGCACGTTCTCTGCGAAGGTGGGCTCAAGCTTGCCCGCTCGCTTGCCGACCAGGGGCTGGTGGACCAGTGGCTGGCTGTAGTCGCGCCCAAGGTGATCGGTTCGCGACCGGTCGAAGATGTGTTGTGCGGCAAGGTATTGGAAGACGGTAGTGTTCGCGTCGGCGACGATATATTGGTCAATGTATACTTCGGAGACTAATCTATGTTCACGGGAATAGTGCAGAAAGTCGGAACCGTGAAGCGCGTATCGTGCGGCGCGGGGCTTGTCCTGGAAGTCGTGGCGGACAAGCCTTGGACGAAGCCGCTGGAAGAGGGCGAGTCGGTGGCGGTGAACGGCGTGTGCCTTACCGTCGCCAAGTGCAGCGGCTCCCGCTTCACGGCGGATGTCCTCGCCGAGACGGAGCGGCGGACGGGGCTTGGCGAACTCGTGCCCGGGGACAAGGTCAATCTCGAGCGTGCGCTGAGGGCGGGGGATCCGATGGGCGGGCATATCGTTCAGGGCCATGTCGACGGCCGCGGCGAGATCATCGCCAGGGAGAAGGCCGGGCGCGACTTCCGGCTCAAGATCCGCTGCGGGCGCGTCCTTGCCGCGCAGTCTGTCCTGAAGGGCTCGATTACCGTCGACGGCGTCTCGCTCACCATCACCGCGATCGGCGACGACTACGTCGCGGTCGACCTCATCCCCACGACGGCGCGCGGCACCATCCTCGGCGCGAAGCGGGCGGGCGACAAGGTCAACCTCGAGGGCGACATCGTGGGCAAGTACCTGGCCAAGCAGGGCAGGGGCGGGCTTACCGAGGAGGCGCTCGCCAAGGCCGGATTCACGTGAGGCCAGGACGCCGGGGGACGAAATTTGGTATACTACGCAAATCTATGAAAAACCGCAAGTTGCTTTTGATGGTCTCGCTCGCGCTGACGGCGTTTTGCGCGTTTGCCTCCGGCGGAATCGAAAACGAACCTTATCCCAACTTCGGACTGCCGCGCGTGGAGCAGATGATGTTCCTCGTGCTGCAGATCGGCGTCATCATCTTCGCCGCGCGCGTGGGCGGGGCGATCGCGTCGGCGCTGAAGCTCCCCTCGATTCTCGGCGAACTCGGCGCCGGCATCGTGATCGGCCCGTGGGCGCTGGGCGGGATCGGCTTCGGCAGCGGGCTTTTCGCGAGCGGTCTCTTCCACGGCGCTGCCCTTCGGGAGATAGCCAGCTCCACCGGACGGCTGGTCGACGCCACGAGCGACGAGCTCTATGGCCTCGCCACCCTGGCGTCGGTGATCCTGCTCTTCCTGTCGGGGCTGGAGACGAACATCAAGATGTTCCTCAAGTACTCGGTAGTCGGGCTGATGGTCGGCCTCGGCGGCGTGGTGGTGTCGTTCGTGCTCGGCGACCTCTGCGCCGTCTTCCTGCTGCCGAAGTTCTTCTCGGCGTTCGCGGCCGGCGGGGAGCACGCGCTTGCCGGCATCCCGCTTGCCGAGGCGATGACCAAGTCCGCCCCGCTCTACATGGGCATCATGTCCACCGCCACTTCGGTGGGAATCACCGCCCGCATCCTCTCCGAGAAGAAGAAGATGGACTCCGAGGAGGGCGTCACCATCATGGCCGGCGCGGTGATCGACGACGTCCTCGGCCTCATCGTGCTCGCCGTCGGCAACGGCATCATCGCGGCGCACAAGGCGGCGGAAACCGCGGGGACGGCGGCGGGCGGCATGGACTGGGGCGAGATCGGCCTCGTCGCGCTCAAGGCGTTCGGCGTCTGGCTCGGCGCCACGGTTGTCGCGCTGCTGGCGGCGCGGTGGATCGCGAAGTTCCTCAAGAAGGCGTTCAAGAGCCCGGTGGTGATCGCGACGATGGCCTTCGGTCTCGCGCTGGCGCTGGCCGGCTTCTTCGAGTACATGGGCCTCGCGATGATCATCGGCGCGTACGTTATGGGCCTGGCGCTCTCGCGCACCGACCTCAAGCACCCGATTCAGGAGATGCTCACCCCTGTCTACACCTTCCTTGTGCCGGTGTTCTTCTGCTCCATGGGCATGATGGTGGACGTGCGCGCGCTCTGCTCCGAGCCGGTGCTCATCTTCGGCGGCATCTACACCGCCGTCGCGGTCGCGTCGAAGGTGTTCGGCTGCATGGCGCCGTCGATGTGCTGCGGCTTTAACGTCCTGGGCGGGCTCAGGATCGGCGCCGGCATGGTGCCGCGCGGCGAGGTAGCGCTCATCATCGCCGGCCTCGGCCTTTCGAGCGGCTACCTCACCCAGGAGATGTTCGGCGTCGGCATCCTGATGACGCTCGTCACCACCATCGTCGCGCCGCCGGCGCTGGTGGGGCTCTTCGCGCCCCGGGCGCGCGGAGTGAGGCACCCACGGCCAACTACCAGCTCCTCGCGCGAGACCTGCTTCGAGATGAACAACGACGAGGCCGCGAAGCTGATGCTGGAGCGGCTGGTGGACGAGTTCCGCGAGGAGGGTTTCTTCACCTCGCTGCTCTCCAAGGAGGACAGCATCTGGGAGGTGGCGATGGACGACATGGAGCTCTCCATGCGCCGCCGCGGTCACCGCATCTACGTGAGCTGCACTCCGGAGGAGGAGGCGATCGTGATGACTGCGTGGATGGAGGTCGCCAGCCAGATCAACGACCTCGCGCGCGCGATCTCCAAGCCCATCCGTCGCCAGGACGTTGACCGCATGCTCGCTGAGGCCGCGAGCAAGAACGAGCGGCACGTAGGCCGCTCCGGCGTCGGCCGCTACATGCAGGGCTTCGTCATGCTGCCGAAGTTCCGCGCCGCCACCAAGGCGGAGGCGATCACCAAGATGGTGGCCGAGGTGGCCGCCGCCTGCCCCAACCACGTGCGCGACGCCACCGAGGCGACCGAGGCGGTTCTGCACCGCGAGGCGTCGATGCCGACCGGGCTCGACCATGGCATCGCCGTGCCGCACGGGCGCTGCCGCTCGGTCACCGGCCTCGCCGGCGCGGTGGCGATCGTCGACAACGAGGGCACCGCCAACGGCTGCATCGCCGACTACGAGACGATCGACAACTCGCGCGTCGACCTCATCGTCCTCACCCTCGCCAACGACTCCGAGCAGACTCCGTACCTGCAGCTCATGAGCTTCGTCTCCAAGGCGCTCCGCAACGACGACGGCTACCGCCGGCTCGCCCAGTGCAAGACGCCGGACGAGATGCGCCGGTTCTTCCGGGAGGTGAAGTGATGGAGCTCATCGCCAGCTTCCAGGTCGACCACACCCGCATCGTCCCGGGCATCTATGTCTCGCGCGTCGACTCAGTTGGCGGCGACCGGGTAACCACCTTCGACGTGCGCATGAAGCGCCCCAACGTCGAACCCGCGATCCACCCGAACGCCATCCACTCGATCGAGCACATCGTCGCCACCTACCTGCGCAGCGACCCGGAGTGGAAGGACCGCATCGTCTACTGGGGTCCGATGGGCTGCCTCACCGGCAACTACCTCATCGTCAAGGGGACGCCGACGCCGCAGGAGATCCTGCCGCTCGTCCTTGCCGCCTTCCGGCACTGCCGCGACTTCGAGGGCGAGGTCCCTGGCACCACGCCGGAGACCTGCGGCAACTACCGCCTCCACGACCTGGCGATGGCGAAGTGGGAGGCCGCCCGCTACGTCGAGCTGCTCGAGCGCAAGCCCTGCTTTGAATATCCGACCGCCGAACGGACGCTCGTCGACGGCGGGCGCGAGTTCTACGACTCCTGAGTTTGCAGTCATGGAGAGCGCCGACACCATCGCCGCCGTCGCCACCGCACCCGGTCGCGCCGGCGTCGCCGTCGTCCGCGTTTCCGGACCGGACGCCTTCGCTGTCGCCGCCAGGGTGGCCGGCGTTGCCGCCCCGGGGAGCGGCGGCGAGAGCCTGCCGTCCGTCCGCCATGTCCGCTTCCGCAACCCCGTCTCTGGCGCGCTCCTCGACGACGGCGTCCTCCTCGCCTTTGTCGCGCCGCGGAGCTATACCGGCGAGGACGTGGCGGAACTCCAATGCCACGGCGGCGCCGTCGCGCCGCGCCGCGTGCTCGAGGCCTGCCTCGCCGCCGGCGCCCGCCTCGCCCGCCGCGGCGAGTTCACCGAGCGCGCCTACCTGAACGGCAAGCTCGACTACGACCAGGCGGCCGGGGTGCTGGCGCTCGTCGACGCGCTGACCGACCGGGCTGCGGACGCGGCGATGGAGGGGGCGTCCGGCGCCGCCGCGCGCGCCCTGCGCGGCCTTTACGACCGCGCGCTGGCGCTTTCGGCGACAATCGAGCACGCACTGGACGTCTCAGAGGAGGAATTGCCGGACGGCTTCACGCGCTCCATCGCCGAGTCTGTCGCGGACCTGCGCGGACAGACCCGCGCCGAAATCATCCGCGCCCGCGAAGGCCGCATGCTCTGCGAGGGGGCGAAGGTGGTGCTCGCCGGTCCGCCGAACGTCGGCAAAAGCTCGCTTTTCAACGCGCTCGTCGGCTCTGCCCGCGCCATCGTCTCGGATAGGCCCGGCACCACCCGGGACGCCATCGAGGCATGGATCGACATTGCCGGCTGGCCGATCTGCCTTGTCGACACCGCCGGACTGCGCACCACCGCCGATGCAATCGAGGCGGAAGGCGTCGAACGCGCAAAACACCTTGCCGCCGCGGCGGACATCATCCTTGACCTCCATGACGCACCGCCAGCGGTCTTGTCAGGGGAGACCGCAGATTTGCCGCGGAAAATCGTGGTCTTGACCAAATGCGACCTTCTTCCTGGGGACAGACCACAAGGGTTGGTGGCGGTCAGCGCGGTTACTGGGGAGGGGATTGAGCGGCTCAAGGGCGTGATTGTCGAGCGGCTGGAGGCCAAGGCGGAAGGCGCGGGCGAGACTGCCGGCGATGCGCGGGCAGACCGGCTTTGCGAAATCGAAGGAATTCTTGCGCGAGTTCCGGCGGGAGACCTGGTGCTGGCCGCCAACGCCGTTCGCGACGCCGCCTCGCGTCTTGGCGCCATGATCGGGGCGGAGTATTCGGCGGACATGCTGGAGGCGCTGTTTTCAAGGTTCTGCGTCGGCAAATAGCCGGGAACGGACGGAGGAACGGAAAATGCACAGACTGCTGGTTGACACTGCATCACTGGAAAGCGAGGCGCCGGTGCTGTCTTCCGAGGCCGCGGCGCATCTCAAGGTGGTGCGTCCAAAGTCCGGCGAGCGGGTCGAGCTCTTCGACGGAATGGGCAGGACGCGTGAATACGCCGTCACAGCGTCCAGCCGCGGCTTCGTCCTCGCCGCCGCCGCGCCGGTGGCCGAGTTTCCGCGCCCGCCGGCGATGACGCTCTTCGCCTGCGTGACCAAGGGGTCGCGTTGGGACTGGACGATCGAGAAGGCGACAGAGCTCGGGGTGACGCGGATCGTGCCGGTCGTCTCGGCGCGCACCATCGTGCGCATCGCCGACGGCGAGCGCGAGGCGAAGCGGCGGCGCTGGGAGCGCGTCGCGGCTGACGCGGCGCGGCAGTCGGACGCGAAATGGCTGCCGGAGGTGCTTGCCCCGATGCCGTTCGCGGAGTCGCTGGCGCTGGTCCGCGGCACCGAGTGCTTCGTCGGGGCGCTCGTCACGCCTCCGGCGGTTCCGGTGGCGGAGGCGGTCCGCCGCCGCCGGAGCGAGCTGGAGCCGGCGATCTACGTAGGGCCGGAAGGGGACTTCTCGCCCGAGGAGCTGCAGGCGCTTTTGGAGATCGCAACCCCGGTCTCGTTCGGCTCCACCATCCTCCGTGCCGAGACGGCCGCGATCTACGGGGTTTCGGCGCTCAAAGCTCAACTGGAGATTAAACCATGACCTCATCCGCAAAAAGGGCTCGGGCGATTCTTGTCGCTGCTGGAATCGTTTGGACCGTGCTTCTTGCCCTCGTGCCTTGCACTAGCCTCGGCGAGGACGAGAGCAGCCCGGTGATGCTCTCGCTCCTGAGTCCGGTCGAGTGGCCGTCGCCGCAAAGCGATGTCGGCGGCTTCAGGCTCTCACTTCTCTATGGCGAGTGCCGCGATTTCGCGGGGCTGGACATCGGACTCATCGGCTGCGCCACCGGCGACTTCGCCGGGCTTTCGGTCGGCGGGGTGAACGTCGTTTCGCGGCGTCTGGCGGGGCTGCAGGTCGGGTTCGTCAACTGGAACCTGAACGACGAGATGACGCCGGGCCACCGATCGATCGGCGTCCAGTACGGGGTGGTCAACTACGCCGACACCCTGTTCGGGCTGCAGGACGGATGGGTCAACCTGTCGTCCGGGACGCTGACCGGCGTTCAGTACGGATTTCTCAACTGTGCCGCGGATATGAGCGGGCTGCAGTGCGGTTGTCTGCTGGTCTTGGGCGTGAATGTAGCGGCAGGGTCGGTGAGCGGCTGCCAGATCGGCATTGTGAATCTTGCGGACAGGATGGAGTCGGGCCTGCAGATCGGGCTGCTCAACATCGTCCTGCACAACGGATTCCTCCCCGTTCTGCCGATCGTCAACGGCGGCTTTTGACGCATTCCTGGCGGCTTCTGGCGGTTTTTCATGTAAGGCGAGAAGCGAGTGCCGATTTTTTGGTATAATACACATCCAATTTTACAGACTTTCAAAATGAAAGGCGAGGCGGACAAATGAAGCGTGCCGACATAGACAAGGTACTTATAATCGGATCGGGCCCGATCGTGATCGGGCAGGCCTGCGAATTCGACTATTCGGGGACGCAGGCGTGCAAGGCCCTGAAGGCGTGCGGCTACAAGGTCGTGCTGGTGAACTCCAACCCGGCGACGATCATGACCGACCCGGTCATGGCGGACTCGACCTACATCGAGCCGCTCAACGAGGCGCGGCTTGAGCAGATCATCGAGAAGGAGAGGCCCGATGCCATTTTGCCGAACCTCGGCGGGCAGACGGGCCTCAACCTTTCCATGGAGCTTGCGAAGAAGGGCATCCTCGACAAGTACGGTGTGAAGGTAATCGGCGTCAACCTCGACGCGATCGAACGCGGCGAGGACCGCGAGGTCTTCAAGGCGACGATGCAGAAGCTCGGCATCGAGACGCCGCGCTCGGGGATCGTCCACTCGGTCGAGGAGGCGGTCAAGCTTGTCGACGAGGAGATCGGCTATCCGGTCGTGGTGCGTCCCGCCTACACGATGGGCGGCGCCGGCGGCGGATTCTGCTACAACGTCGAGGAGCTGAGGACGATCTGCGCCCGCGGCCTCGACGCCTCTCTCACCCACCAGTGCCTTATCGAGGAGTCGATCCTCAACTGGGAGGAGCTCGAGGTCGAAGTCGTGCGCGACGCGAAGAACCAGATGATCGCCGTCTGCTTCATCGAGAACATCGACGCGGTCGGCGTCCATACGGGCGACAGCTACTGCGCGGCTCCCTTCCTCACGATCGACAAGAAGCTCGAAGAGCGCCTCCAGCGCGACGCGTTCAAGATCGTCGAGTCCATCGGCGTCATCGGCGGCACGAACGTCCAGTTCGCGCACGACCCGAAGACTGGCCGCGTAGTCATCATCGAGATCAACCCCCGCACCTCGCGCTCGTCGGCGCTTGCCTCGAAGGCGACCGGCTTCCCGATTGCGCTCGTCTCGGCGAAGCTCGCCGCGGGCATGACGATGGACGAGATTCCCTACTGGCGCGACGGAACGCTCGAGAAGTACACGCCGGACGGCGACTATGTCGTTCTCAAGTTCGCCCGCTGGGCGTTCGAGAAGTTCCGCGCCGTCGAGGACAAGCTCGGCACGCAGATGAAGGCCGTCGGCGAGGTCATGTCGATCGGCAAGACCTACAAGGAGACTTTCCAGAAGGCGATCCGTGCGCTCGAGCGCGGGCGCGCCGGCCTCGGCTTTGCGAAGGACTTCCACGAGAAGTCGCTCGACGAGCTCCTGAAGCTTCTCGCCGTTCCCAATTCCGAGCGCCACTTCCAGATGTATGAGGCGATCAGGAAGGGCGCGACCGACGAGCAGATCTTCGAGCGCACCGGCGTCAAGGCGTACTTCGTGCAGCAGATGCGCGAGCTCGTCGAGGAAGAGGAGAAGATTCTGAAGTATAGGGAAGAGGGAAGAGGGAAGAGGGAAGAGGGGAAAGTGCTGCCTGACGCGCTTCTTGTGCAGGCGAAGAAGGACGGCTTTTCCGACAAGTACCTCGCGCAGATCCTCGGCGTTCCCGAGAAGGACATCCGCGCGCAGCGCAACAAGATCGGCTGCCGCGAGCGCTGGTTCGCCGTGCCGGTCTCGGGCGTCGAGGACAAGGCGTACTACTACTCGACCTACAACGACGTCAAGCCGAGCGACGACCCGAAGCGCGCGAAGGCGTTCGGCGAGGCGGCGGCCACGAACAACCCGAAGAAGGTGATGATCCTCGGCGGCGGGCCCAACAGGATCGGCCAGGGCATCGAGTTCGACTACTGCTGCTGCCACGCGGCGATGGCGATGCGCAAGATGGGCTACGAGACGATCATCGTCAACTGCAACCCCGAGACCGTCTCGACCGACTACGATACTTCCGACAAGCTCTACTTCGAGCCGGTGACGGTCGAAGACGTCCTCCAGATCTACGAAGCCGAGAAGCCGATGGGCGTCATCGTCCAGTTCGGCGGGCAGACGCCGCTCAACATCGCGCGCCAGCTCCAGGAGGCCGGATGCCGCATCCTCGGCACCTCCGTCGACTCGATCGACGACGCGGAGGACCGCGACCTCTTCCACGCGACGATGGACAAGCTCGGGATCCCGATGCCCGAGTCGATGATGGCGAGCGACATCGACGGCGCGCTCAAGTGCGCTGAGAAGCTCGGCTATCCGCTCATCATCCGTCCGTCGTTCGTCCTCGGCGGCCGCGGCATGGAGGTCATCTTCGACGAGATCATGCTCCGCGAGTACGTCGACAAGGCGGTTGGCGTCACGCCAGACCGCCCGCTCTACCTCGACCGCTTCCTCTGCCACGCGATGGAGTGCGAGGCCGATGCGCTTTCCGACGGCAAGGACATCTTCATCCCGGCGATCATGCAGCACATCGAGCTCGCGGGCATCCACTCCGGCGACTCGGCGTGCGTGCTGCCGCCCGTCACGATTCCCGAGGACGCGAAGGCGACGATTCTCGACTACACGCGCAGGATCGCCGCGGAGCTCAAGGTCGTGGGCCTTATGAACATGCAGTTCGCGATCGAAGACGGCAAGGTGTACGTCATCGAGGCGAACCCGCGCGCCAGCCGCACGGTCCCGCTCGTCTCCAAGGTCGGCGGCGTCCAGATGGCCGGCATCGCGACCCAGCTCATGCTCGGCGAGACCGTGAAGTCGCTCGGCCTCGACAAGAGGCACGTCGTCCCGTACTTCGGCGTCAAGGAGGCGGTGCTGCCGTTCGAGAAGTTCCCGGAGGTCGACCCCGTGCTCGGGCCCGAGATGCGCTCCACCGGCGAAGTGCTGGGGCTCGCGGACGGCTTCGGCCTCGCGTACTTCAAGTCGCAGGAGGCGGCGGGACTGCCGCTTCCGACGACGCCGGGGAAGATGCTCGTCTCGCTTTCGGAGAAGCACGCCGACGCGGTCTCCGCGGTGAGGAGATTCGAGCAGCTGGGCTTCGAGGTCGTCGCGACCGAGGGCACGGCGAAGTGGCTCGTCGAACACGGCGTCAGGGCCGAGGTCATCGCCAAGATCGGCGAGGGCCGCCCCGACGTCCTCGACGCAATCAAGAACCGCGAGGTCAAGCTCATCGTCAACACGCCTTCAGGCCGCCGCGACGCGCGCGCGGACGACTGCCGCATCCGCCAGGCCGCGATCAAGTACAGGATTCCCTACCTCACTACGCTTGCCGCCGCGCAGGCCGCGGTCGAGGGGATTGCCGCCGCGATGGGCGGCAAGGGAGATGTCCGTTCGCTGCAGGAATACCACGCGACGATCTCCTGACGGGTCGGAGGGCTGCTGATGGGCATTCTGTCGAGATACGTGTTCCGGGAGTTCCTTGTCCCGCTCTTCTACTGTCTTGTCGGGTTCGTCTCCATCTACGTCCTCTTCGACCTCTTCGGATCGTTCTCGCGGATGCTCGAGGCGCACCTCGGTCTTGCCGACGCCGCGCTCTACTTCTGCGGCTACCTGGCCCCGTACTTCCACTACCTTGCGCCGGCGGCGCTGATGCTGGCGACGCTCTACACGATGTGGATGTTCTGCCGCCATTCGGAAATCGTGGCGATGCGGGCGAGCGGCATTGGGTTCTTCGCGATCGTGCGGCCGCTGCTTCTGGCGGCGGCGGCGATGGCGCTGGTGGTGGCGTGGGTGGACGAGGAATTCATGCCGCGGTGGTCGCAGTGGGCGGCCCAGCTCAAGACCGCGAAGTTCGAGTCCGCGACGATCGCCAAGGCTGACAACCTGGTGCTGCGCAATTCGGTATCCGGGCGCACCTGGAACGTGGACGAGATCCTGGCCCCAGACTGCTCGCGGCTGGGCAACGTCAGGGTTACGGTGGACCGGCCCGGCGGGGCGCGTGAGCTGACCATAACCGCGGACGAGGCGTTGTATCTCGACGGCGAATGGTGGTTCGCGCGCGCCCGTGTACAGCATTTCGACGCCCTCGGGAGCGAGGTTGCCACCCCGACGCCGGAGCTGGACGCGCTTCCCCTGAGGTGCTTCGCCGATTTCGACGAGCGGCCAGGCGACTTCCTGGTCCAGAACCGCAAGTGGCAGTACAACTCGGTGCGCGATCGGTTCCGCTACCTTTCCACCCATCCCGAACTGACCAAGGAGCGCCGCGCCGACCTCCTCTACGACACCTGGGCGCAGATCATGGCGCCGTTCGCCTGCATCGTCATCACCCTGTTCGCCATTCCCGCCGGCATCGCCTCGGGGCGGCAGAGCGTCTTCCGCGGCGTCCTCGGGGCGCTGGGGATGTACTTCGCGTTCTACGGGCTCGACATCGGGTGCATGGTGGCGGCGAAGAACGCCTGGGTGCCGCCGGTCGCGGCGGCGGTTGCGCCGCACGTCTTGTTCTTCATTTTCGGCGTACATCTCTTTGTCCGCCACCGATAGCGGCTTTTTTGGTATAATACGCTGGTCATGTATCGAAAGGCAAGATTGTCCAGATGAAAGACTACAAAGTTGGACTGGTCGGGGTCGGCGCCGTCGGCACCGAGATGATCAAGGTGCTCAAGGAGCGCAGCTTCCCGGTTCGCGGGCAGGTGCAGGTTTTCGCGTCGCGCGAGCGCGATGAGGAGATCCTTGGCGAGAAGTACCATGTGCTGCAGGCCACCGAGCGGAGCTTCGAGGGCTTTGACATCGTCCTGTTCGCCGGCAAGACCGACGTCGCGATCCAGCTGAAGGACGCGGTGGTGAAGGCCGGCGCGAAGATGATCGACAACTCCCGCGCCTTCCGGCAGGATCCGGAAGTGCCGCTCGTGGTGCCGCAGGTCAACGCCGAGGACCTCGACTGGAACAAGGGCGTCATCGCGAACCCCAACTGCACTACCGCGATCATGCTCGAGGCGGTCGCCCCGCTTCACCGGGCGAAGGGCCTGAAGCGCCTTGTCGCCGCGACCTACCAGGCGGCGTCGGGTGCCGGCGCGCCGGGCCTCGCGGAGCTGGAGGAGCAGATCCACGAGTACGCCGAGGGCCGTCCGCTGACGGTGAAGGCGTTCCAGCACCAGCTCATGTACAACCTCATCCCGCACATCGACAAGTTCGACGAGACCAACTGGTACACGCTCGAAGAGCTCAAGATGCGCAACGAGGCGCGGAAGATGCTGCACCTCCCGGACCTGAGGCTCAGCTGCACCTGCGTGCGCGTCCCGATCGCCCGCGCCCACTCCGAGTCGCTCAACCTCGAGTTCGAGAACGAGATCACGCCAGAGGAGGCGCGCGAGATCCTCTCCGGCTGCGAGGGGGTCAAGGTGGTGGACGACCCCCTCAACGGCGGCTATCCGATGCCGCTCGACGCGACGGGCAAGTACGACGTCCTCGCCGGCCGCATCCGCCAGGACCTGAGCCGCGACGACCGCCGCGGGCTCGAGATGTTCGTTTCCGGCGACCAGCTGCTCCGCGGGGCGGCGCTCAACGCGGTCGAGATCGCCGAACACCTCGTCAAGCGGGGGCTCGTGTAAGGCCATGCCGAAGCTGATTCTGGCTGCGCTTGCGCTGATTGCGGCGATGCCGCTCGCCGCCGAGACCACGGCGGCGAACGCGATCAATTCCGGCGCGCGCTACGCGACCGACGCGTATCCGGGCTTCGACGACGTCAAGGAGAGCACCCGGCCGGAGAAGAAGACGCCGAAGTGGTTTTCGTTCATCACCGGGCCGAAGATGGAGGATTCCGCCGCCCAGTTCTCGTACTGCCGCGGGCTCCTCGCCGAGGGCTCGTACTCCAAGGCGGCGCGCGAGCTTGACGCGCTGGTGCGCGAGTGGCCGGTCTCCCGCGAGGCGCCGGAGGCGCAGCTGCTGCTCGCGGAGACGCTGGAGACGAAGGAGAAGGACTACGAGGAGGCGTTCCGCGAGTGGCGCTATCTGGTCGACTTCTATTCCGTGCAGTGCGACTACTCCGCCGCGGTCGACGCCCTCTACCGCGTCGCCACGATCCTGCGCATCGAGGGCAAGACGATCATGTTCTTCCGATTCAAGAACACGGCGGACGTCCGCCGCGCGTTCGAGGCGTGCGTCCTCCGGGCGCCCGGCGCGGCGTGGGCGCCGCAGGCGATGCTGACGATCGCGGAGCTGCGTGAGGAAGAGCTGCACTGGACCGAGGCGATCAAGGTCTACGAGAACCTGCGCAACCTCCACCGCGGCACTCCCGAGGCGAAGGAGGCGCTGGTCCGCGAGGCCGCGGCTAGGATGAAGGTGCTGGAGGAGATGGGCTACAACCGCGAGCGCATGCGCGACACCGTCGGCTTCCTGGAGCAGGCTGAGGGGGCAAGCGATGGCGGCGACCGCGAGGCGATCTCCGGCATGCTCGCCGAGGCGAGGGCGCTCGTCGACGACGAGGCGTTTGCCGCGGCGAAGTTCTACGACTCGCGCATCCGCACGAAGCACAGCGCCGTCAACGCCTACGAGATGTATCTTGCCAACTATCCGCAGGGCCGGCACGCCGAGGAGGCGCGCATGAGGCTTGAGGAACTGAAGAAAGGGGATGCGCAATGAGAAAGATCATCCTGGCTGTGGCGCTGGCCGCGCTCTGCGGCTGCGGGGCGAACTACGAGTGGGGGTCGCGTGCGCCGGCCGACCGCCGCAAGGTGTCGGTTCCGACGTTCCGCAACGAGTCGGGGTTGCAGGAGATGGGTGCGGTCGCGACGCGCCAGCTGCTGCGCGAGATCCAGCGCGAGGGGTCGTTTAAGATCGCCACACCAGGCGACGCCGACATCGAGGTGCAGGGCGTGGTGAAGAGCGTCTCGGCCGGGTCGGTCGCCTACAACCGCCGCATGATCGGGCGCTTTACCGGCTTTACCATGTCCTGCGATGCGCTGGTGACGGTGGTGGACAAGGTCTCGGGCAAGGTGCTCGTCACCGACCGCCCGTATAGGGCCGAGACCACCTTTGCGTCGGGGCAGGACCTCACCACCGCCGAGCGCGACGCCTCGGGGCGGCTCGCGGACGAGCTTTCGCGCCTTGTCGTGGACGACCTTACGCGTCTCGACTGGGGGAAAGACGGCGATTCCAAAGGAAAGGAGCAGGCGAAATGAACGAAGTGCATGCGGTAATCGAACTCAAGATCACCCCCCAGCGCGACTGCGGCTTCGGGCGCATCGCCGAGCGCGTCTCCCGTTTCGAGGCGGTGGAGGCGTGCTTCCTCATGTCCGGCGGGTACGACCTCCTGGTGTTCGTGAAGGGGTCAAGTCTGCAGGACGTCGCTCAGTTCGTGGCGCAGGACCTTTCGACGCTTGACGGCGTCCTCTCCACCGCCACCCATTTCATGCTCAAGACCTACAAGTCGGGCGGCATCCTCGGCAAGTTCGACGACGGGAGACTGGAGGTGTCGTGATGGCGGTTGATCTCGCCCAGAAGGCCCAGAACTTCACCAACCGCGGGCGCCAGGCGCTCGAGACCGGCAAGTACGACCTTGCGGTCGACATGCTGATGGAGGCGGTCGCGGCCGCGCCGGACGTCCTCGAGACGCGCAAGCTGCTGAGGGCGGCGCAGATCGCCAACTTCCGCAAGGGCGGCGGCAAGAACGGCGTCTTCGCCAAGCTCGGCTTCATGGCCGCGCGCGGCAAGATCCTTTCGCTTGCCAAGAAGGGCAAGGGCGCCGAGGCGATGGCCGAGGCGGAGAAGCTCCTCTGCCAGAACCCGCTCGACGCGGACAACATCGAGGCCGCGGTCAAGGCGGCCGAGGCCGCCGGCAAGGCGGACCACGCGGCGATCTCGATCGAGGCCGCGTACGAGTGCTCCAACCAGGACCCGTCGCTCCTGGAGCGCGTCGCCACCTACTACACGATGGCCAAGCGCTGGGACAAGGCGCGCGACGCCTACCAGAAGCTCTCGGCGATGAAGCCCGGCGACCAGCGCGTCCTGCAGATGCTCAAGAATGCCGAGGCGCAGGCGACGATGAGCGCCGGCTGGGAGCAGACCGCCGGCAAGAAGGGCGGCTTCCAGAACCTGATTGCCAACAAGGAGCAGGCCGCGCGGCTCGACGCGGCCAACAAGGCCGTCGTCACCGACTCCGACGCGGAGCTGCTCATCGCCGAGAAGCTCAAGCAGATCGAGGCGGAGCCGAAGAACATGAACGCCCGCCGCGCGCTGGCGCGCATCTACATCCAGAACAAGCGCTACTACGAGGCGGTGGAGACGCTGGAGGCCGCGATCGCCGCGGCGGGGTCGATGGACCCGGAGCTCGACCGCATGCTCTCGCAGACCAAGGTGCAGTACTACGACCAGCAGATCGACGCGCTGAAGGCGGAGGGCCGCGAGGACGAGGCGAACGAGCTCGAGGCCGAGAAGAACCAGTTCGTCTTCGACGACCTCGCCGCCCGCGTGGAGCGCTACCCGAACGACCTCCATCTCAAGTTCGAGCTTGGCAAGGAGTACTACAAGTACGGCTACTACGACGAGGCGCTTCCCCACCTGCAGCTCGCGCAGAAGAGCCCCAAGGACAGGCTCTCGGTGCTGTACTACCTGGCGATGTGCTTCCTGCAGCAGGGTCAGACCGACATGGCGGTCATGCAGCTCGAGACCGCGCGCGACGCGCTGCCGACGATGGACGAGCTCAAGAAGAAGGTCGTCTACCAGCTCGGACTCTGTGCCGAGGAGGCTGGCGACCTCGAAAAGGCGTATCGTTACTACAAGGACGTCTACTCCACCGACGTGGGCTTCGAGGATCTTTCCGAGCGCATGCTCGCGGTCAGCCAGGCGCTGAAGAACAAGGAATAGCGATGGCCGCGAATGGCAGCCCCAAGGAGAGTCGAACTCCTCTACCGAGCATGAAAAGCTCGTGTCCTGACCGATAGACGATGGGGCCGCGGAAAAACGTGGCGTAGTATACCAAAACCGATGTCTGACCGTCAAGCGTACATAGCCTTCAACCTGACCGACCGCATCGGTCCGGCGAAGCTAGAGCGCCTTGCGGCCGATGCCGGCGGCAGCGTCGCCGCGGCGTGGGAGGCGTATCCCGACAAGGTTTCCCGCACCGGCGGGAAGGTGGACGTCGCCGCCGAGGAGGAGCAGGCGAAGCGGTACGGGGTTAGGATTGTCACCCCTGCCGACGAAGGCTACCCAGCCAGACTCATGGGGACGCCAGGCGCGCCGCTTGCGCTCTACGTGAAGGGTGACGTCGCTGCGCTCTCGAAGCCGATGGTGGCGATCGTCGGCACTCGCCGAGCCACCCATTACGGCCACGCCGTCGCCCACCGCCTCGCCGCCGACCTCGCCGCCGCCGGTTGGTGCGTCGTCTCCGGTCTTGCCCTCGGCATCGATGCCGACGGCCACCGCGGCGCGCTGGACGCGAAGGGGCTGACGGTCGGGGTGATCGGCTCCGGGCTCGATCGCTTCTATCCAGAGCGCAACCGCGACCTCGCGCGCGAGATCGTGGCCAAGGGCGGTGCGGTGGCGAGCCAGTTCCCGTTCGGCCGCCCCGCCGACGAGCAGACCTTCCCGATCCGCAACCACGTCGTCGCCGCGCTCGCACAGGGCGTGGTGGCGGTGGAGTGCCCGATGAAGTCCGGCACGCTGATCACCACCGGCATTGCCGCCGACTTGGGCCGCCCGGTGATGGCGGTGCCGGGGCCGGTCGACAGCCACATGTCCGCCGGCTGCCTCGACCTCATCCGGAACGGGGCGACGCTGGTGAGGAACGCGGACGACGTCATCGAGATGCTCTCGCCGCTTTTGCCGCGCCAAGGGGCGAAGTCCGGCGAGGAGAAGCCGGCCGAGCCCGATCCCGAGCGTCCGCCGTATTCAGTGGAGGAGTCGCTGGTGATGCTCCATGTCGAAGATACCGGCACCTCGATGGACGAGCTCGTCGCCAAGACCGGGCTTTCGCCGAGGAAGGTCAATTCAATCGCCATGTCGCTCCGGCTGAAGGGGTTCGTCCGCTTTCTGCCGGGCAATCGCATCGCGCCGCCGAGGTAGTAGAACAAGGGAGGCTTGGAGGTCAGATGGAAAAGGAACTTGGTTCGCTTGCGAGGCACCGCGCCTGGCTGGGGCTGCCGCCGAAGAAGGGGTCGGTCGCGCCGTTTCCGTGCAGCCCGGCGAAGGTGTTCGCCGCGCAGGTCGCGGGGCTTGTGCGCCGGCTTCGGGCGATCCGTTGCCGCGACGTCGTGGTGGGCGTCTCCGGCGGGCTCGACTCCGCGCTCGCGCTCCTCGTCTGCCGCGAGGCGTTTACGCGCCTCAGCCTCGACCCGAAGCGCATCCACGCGATCACCATGCCCGGCTTCGGCACCACGCGGCGGACGCGCGGCAACGCGCTCGCGCTCGCTGAGGGCCTCGGCGTCGCGACCGAGACGATTCCGATTGGCGGCATAGTGCGCCGCCACCTGAAGGAGATCGGCCACGACGGCACCACGCCCGACGCCGCCTACGAGAACGCGCAGGCGCGGATGCGCACGATGGTGCTGATGGACCGCGCCAACATGGTCGGCGGCATCGTGGTCGGCACCGGCGACCTGAGCGAGATCGCGATCGGCTGGTGCACCTACAACGGTGACCACATGTCCATGTTCGGCGTCAACTCCGGCGTCCCCAAGACCGTGGTGCGCAAGGTGTGCTCCTGGTGGGCGGAGCGGCATCCCGGCGCTGCGGCCGCGGCAGTCGAGGACATCGTGGCGACGCCGGTCTCGCCCGAGCTCGTGAAGGGCCAGGTCACGGAGCGGACCATCGGTCCCTACGACCTCCACGACTTCTTCCTCTGGAACTTCATCGTCAACGAGATGGGGCCGAAGGGGCTCGCCGTCGCGGCAAAGAAGTTCTTCCGGGGCCGCTTCGCCGACGCGGAGATCGACGCGACCCTCGCAATCTTCCTGCGCCGCTTCTTCACCCAGGCCTTCAAGCGCAACTGCGCGCCGGACGGGGTCAAGGTATTCTCCTTCGACCTCTCTCCGCGCGGCTGGTGGATTCCCTCCGACCTCGGCATCGTCAAGCTTCATGGGTAAGGTGCTGGTGATCGGACACGGCCGCAGCGGAACTGCCGCGGCGTCGCTCGCCGGGGAACTCGGCGACACGGTCGAGTTCGCCGACGGCATCGACCTCGCCGTGGCGAGCCCGGGCGTGCGGGTGATGAGCGAGCTCGAGTACGGCTGCCGCGAGCTGAAAAAGCGGGGGTGGCGTCTTCTTGCCGTCACCGGCTCGAAGGGCAAGTCGAGCGTCGTCAAGGCCGTCGCCGACGCGATCAATCTCGCGGGCGGACTCGCCGTCCCATGCGGCAACTACGGCCGGCCGGTGAGCTATGTCGCGCTTGCGGCGGAACCGGCGGGCTGGGCGGTCGTCGAGGTCTCGTCCTTTATGCTCGAGACGACTTCGCTCCCGCCCGGTTTCTTCGAGGCCGCGGCGATCCTCAACCTCCAGGAGGACCACCTCGACCGCCACGGCGACGTCGCCGCCTACCACGCACTCAAGCTCCGGCTCTGGACGATGGCGAAGGTGCGCGTCGGCCTCGACGAGCCCTGCGACGTCGACCCCGCGCTGCTCGCCGGCTCGTATTTCGACAACCCGGTTCTGCGCGCGAACGGCCTCGCCGCCGCGGCGCTCATGCGCGTCGCCGGACTCGACGACGCGGCGGTCTCCCGCGCCTTCGCCGCGTTCGAGCCGCTGCCGCACCGGATGGCGAAAGTGGCCGAGATCAACGGCGTCGAGTACGTCGACGACTCCAAGGCGACGTCGATTTCGGCGCTTGCCGCAGGCGTCGAAATGGCCGGTGAACGTGTAGACGGGGGACTGAAAGTGCGTCTGGTGGCGGGTGGGCTCCCCAAGGGCGACGATCCGAAAAATGCATTACCCATCTTGACAAAGTGGGTCAAAAAAGTGTATCTTATCGGTCATAACGCCGAAAGTCTCTTTTTCGCCTGGTCCAAAGTCGTCGACTGCGAGGTCTGCGGCACCTTGGAAAAGGCGGTGGAGAGGGCAAGGCGGGAGGCGGTGAACGGCGAGATGGTCCTCCTTTCTCCGGGAGCCGCGAGTTTCGACCAGTTTAAAAGTTTCGAGGAGCGCGGAGAGGTCTTCGCGCAACTCGTCAAAGGACAAGGAAAACAAAAACATGAATAAGTTCGCAGTGGTTCTCACGGTCGCGGCAGTCGCGACGCTCTCTGGATGCAAGGATCCGAATTTCAAGCGCGGTGGCGCTTCGAATACGGCGGATGTGCGCTTGGCTGACACGCAGCCGGCGACGCCTGCCCCGGACGCCGGCACGCAGGCACCGGACATCAATGATGCGCCCGCGCCTGTCATCGCCAAGAAGGGCTGCCTCTGTGCGCCCGGCACCAAACACGCCGAGCCGTGCAAGTGCGGCGCGGAAGACTGCAATTGCATCGTCGAGGTGAAGGCCGTGCCGCCGCCACCCGCCGAGCCTGAGTATTCGATCTACGTTGTCCAGAACGGCGACTATCTTGCGAAGATATCCAAGAAGTGCAATGTCACCATCGCGGCGATCAAGCGCATCAACAACCTCAAGAGCGACACGATCCGCATCGGCCAGAAGCTGAAGATCCCCGGCAAGCTGCCCGAGTCCATGACCGCTCCAGCCGCCGCGGCCGCGGCTCAGCCCGCAGCCGCCGCGAAGAAGTCCTATACGCCATACACCGGCGCTACCAAGGAGTATGTCGTCAAGAACGGTGACACCCTCGGTGCGATTGCCTACGGCAACGGCATCAACATCCGCCAGCTCAAGGAGCTCAATGGCCTGAGCAGCGACGTGCTGCGCATCGGCCAGAAGCTCAAGATCCCGGCTGATGGCAAGGCTGCAGCCAAGACCACGGTTGCCGAGGCGAAGTCGGCCGAGGCCGCCGAGAAGCCTGCTGCCGACGTTCCTGCCTCAGCCGACGCCGAGGCAGCTGACGCCGCCGCTCCAGCGGCGGTTGACGAGGCGAAGGGCGAGCAGGCCGCCGCACCCGCCGAGCAGGCCGTTGCCGCCGCGCCTGGTACGACTACCTACGTGGTGCAGGAGGGCGAGGACATGACCACGATGGCCATCCGCTTCGGCGTTGCCGCTGGTGTAATCCGCGAGCTCAACAACCTGCCAGACGACGCCCAGCTCAAGCCCGGGCAGGTCATCAAGCTGCCGGCGGACGTCCAGCAGTAATCAGCTGTGCGCAAGTCTGCGCTTTGCGCATTCGGCCTAGTCGTCGCGGTTCTCGTGGCGCTGGGCTTTGTCGTTTTGTCGAGTGCCAGCGAGGCAAACGGCATTAGGCTGCACCACGACGCCTACCACTTCATGAAGCGCCAGTTCGTCTACCTTGGGGTGGGCGTGGTGCTCGCGGCGGTGGTGGCGTCGGTTGACTACCGGCGTTGGCGTGACACCCCGGTGCTCGCGTGGATGTTCTACGCGATTGTGCTGGTGCTGCTCATCGCGGTGTTTCCTCCGCTTGGGCGCAAGATCAACGGCTCCTACCGCTGGATCGCGCTTGGGCCGGTGAACCTGCAGCCGAGCGAGTTCGCCAAGCTCGCGGTGGTCATCGTGGTTTCGGTCTGGCTTGACCGGGCGGGCTGGCGGGTGGAGCTGTTCCGCCGCGGCGCGCTGATGCCCGCCTTGTTCATCGGGGTGCTTGCGCTCCCGGTGATGGCCGAGCCCGACTTCGGCTCGACGATGGTGATCGGGCTCTCCGGGTTTCTGGTGATGCTCGTCGCGGGGACGCGCCTTCTGCACCTCGCGCCGTTCGCCGCCGTCGGGTTGTGCGCGTTCGTCTACAAGGTGGCCACCAACGCGAACCGCATGGCGCGCATCGCGGCGTTTTTCGGCGTGAAGATCGACGTCGGCACCCAGGTGATGGACGAGGCCGCGAAGCGCGCAGCCTACCAGGCCCATCAGGCCCTGGTGGCGATCATGAACGGCGGCATCTGGGGGGTTGGCCTCAACCAGTCCATGCAGAAGAACTACTACCTGCCGGAGAACCACACCGACTTCATCTTCGCCATCGGCGCCGAGGAGCTGGGGATAGTCTTCTCGGTCGGCACGCTTCTCCTCTTTCTTGCGTTCTTCCTCCTCTCGGTCTACATCGCCCGTTCCGCGTCCGACCGCTTTGGGCGCTTTCTCGCGCTCGGGATGGCGTTCATCATCTTCTTCCAGGCTATCTTCAACATCGGCGTCGTCTGCGAGGCGCTGCCGACAAAGGGCATGGCGCTGCCGTTCTTCAGCTATGGCGGCACCAACATGCTCGCCTCCTTCTTTGCGGTAGGCACCATCCTTTCGGTTGGCATCCACTCCTACCGCGACCGCAAGCGCGCGTTTCTGCGCCGGGTGCTGGTGAGGTGAGGCGGTGGCGGAGGAGTCGAAATACCCGCACTTTACCGTGACCTCGCTCACCGCGGCGGTCAAGGGCGCGCTCGAGCGCGGCTGGTCCCGCATCATCGTCGAGGGCGAGATCAGCGGCTGGCGCCCCGCCGCCTCTGGCCACCGCTACTTCACGCTCAAGGACGAAGGCGCGCAGATCGCGGCGGTGATGTTCGCCTCCGCCTTCCAGCGCTGCGCAGCGCGCGACGAGCTCAAGGACGGCGCCAAGGTCGCGCTCTACTGCAGCCTCACCGTCTACCCGCCGCGCGGCAACTACCAGCTTAACGTCCTCAGCGCGCGGCTTGCCGGCGTCGGCGAGCTGATGCAGCGCTACCTGGCGCTCAAGGCGAAGCTCGAGCAGGAGGGGCTCTTCGACCCCGCGAAGAAGCGTCCGCTCCCGTTTCTGCCGCGCCGCATCGGACTCGTCACCAGCGAGGCTGGCGCGGTGGTGCACGACATGTGCACCGTCCTCACGCGGCGCTTCCCGGCGCTGGAGATTCGGCTCTTCCCCTGCCTCGTGCAGGGCGCGGACGCGCCGCCGCGGATCATCGCCGGCATCGAGTACTTCAACTCCTGCCCGGACTGGCGGGCGGACCTCGTCATCGTCGCGCGCGGCGGCGGCAGCTTCGAGGACCTCTTCTGCTTCAACGACGAGTCGCTCGTCCGCGCCGTCGCCGCCTCCAAGATCCCGGTCGTCAGCGCCGTCGGCCACGAGACCGACTTCACCCTCTGCGACTTCGCCGCCGACAAGCGCGCCGGCACTCCGTCGATCGCCGCCGAAATCGCCGTGCCGGTGATGGCCGAGTTGCTCGACCGCGTTTCCTCCCTCGGCGCCAAGCTCGCCCATGCCCTGCAGGGCCGCGGCGACGTCACCGCGCAGCGCCTCGACCACCTCGGAGACTCGCTCGCCGCCGCGCTCGCCGCCGCGCTCGCGAAGACCGAGCGCCGGCTCGAGCGCGCCTCGCCTCGCCTCGACGCGGCGAAGTCCCTCGCCCTGCAGTCCGCCGCCGCGCGGCTCGAGAAGGCCCAGGCGAAGCTCGAGGCGTATTCGCCCTACGGAGTGCTCGAGCGCGGCTACGCGATCGTCGCCGGGCCGGACGGCGCGGCGGTGCGCGACGCCGCCGCTCTCCGCGAGGGCGACGAGATCACCGCCCGATTCGCGCGGGGTGAGGTGCGGGGGAAGGTGCTGGGCGCCAACGGGACATAGCGGTTCTCGGCTTTCCATGTCAAACCACAATCAGGAACAGAAAACATGATAAGACAGCAGTTGTTTATCGGAGCGGCGCTGCTCGCGGGCGCCGCGATTGGATATTGCGTGGCGCCGCGCGAGGCGCTGCCGCCGGCTGCCGACGGTGTCGCCGAGGCAAAGGCATCTGCGCCGATACCCGACGGCGGTGCCGAGGCGAGCGTCAAGGCGCTGAGGGAGCGTGTGAAGTCGCTTGAGCGCGAACTCGCCGAGCTCCGCGGCGCGGGGAGTGCCGCCGCCGAACTGGAGGAAGCGGCCGAGGCCGGGCGCGACGAGGCGCGCGTCGAGGGGCCGCGAAACGGCGCCGAGCGTTTCCGCGCGGAGATGGAGCGGCTCAAGCAGGAGGAGCCCGAGCGCTACCGCCAGATCGTCACCAACATCGAGAACTTCCGCCGCCGCGCCGCCGAGCACCGCCAGGCGAAGATCGACTACCTCTCTACCATCGACACCACCGAAATGAGCGAGCCGGCGAAGGCTGTCCACGAGACGCTCAAGGCCGCGCTTGCGCGGCGCACCGCGCTCGACGCCGAGCTCGGGGCGGAGGACCTCTCCGACGAGCGCCGCGAAGAGCTGATGGGGCAGCTGCGCGACGCCGAGCACGAAATCCGGCGGCTCAATCGTGCGGAGCGGGCGAACCTGCTTGGGTCCGTTGCCGCGGCAGTCGGGATGGAAGGGGACGCGGCGAAGGAGTTCGTGGAGGCTGTCAGCGACGTCATCGAAGCGACTGACTCCGGCTTCGGTGGCCATCACGGTCCGCCGCCGCCTGGTCCGCCCCCCGGCGTGCCGGGACAGGGACAGGCAGGCGTGCCCGGTCCCCGCTGAAACAACATTCTGCGATGGTGGCTGATTTGTGCGCGGGAAATATGGTATAATACCTGCAACTGACGCGACCATATAGGCGCGGCGGTAAACACACAAGGAGTAAAACACACATGAAAAAGCTGATGATTGGGCTCGGCCTTGCGGCCGGCCTCTCGCTCACTGGCTGCGTCCAGCCTACTGGCGCCGCCATCACCACTGGCGGCTTCGGCGGCCTCGTTATCGACCACGTCGCGCCTGCGACGTTTGACATCGACAACGCGGTCAAGGCCGACAAGTGCGGCAAGGCGACCTGCAAGGGTATCGTCTTCTTCTCTACCGGCGACAACTCGATCCAGGCGGCGATGAACAACGGTGGCATCAAGAAGATCCACCACGTCGACGTCGATGTGTTCAACATCCTGAACCTCTACTCGACCGCCACCACGATCGTCTGGGGCGAGTAATCGCAACAGGCTGATCAAGGCCAAAGAAGCGGCAGGGTTCCGATTGGGACCTTGCCGTTTTTTCATGCCCCCAACACTTGGGAACCGCGGCAGTTTGCGCGGCAATATAGTTATGAAGTTGCACACTTTTGTAGAAATCGCGAGCGCATGCGGGTCGCGAAACTTTTTCGCACCTGTCCGACGATTTATGGTATAATACCTTCCACACCGCCCGAAGTGGCTATGACGGTGTCGCGGGCAACCGCGTCGCTCTTTGATTTGGGCTGGTCGCCAATCAGGCCAGTCTGCCGGGCCGAGCGCGCAAGCGCGAGGTCAAAACCCCGTGAGCCGTGCATCAAGTCGGCGGGCGGGGGCTGCAGGATCCCAGCCGGGACTGCAGAACGTACGCAACAGCGTATCTAGCTTTCTGGGAAGCCGCTAACTCTCCAAGACGAAAGGCGAAGTACGACTGTGCGCTACGTGGTCAATCCACGCGGCGTACTCTCAATTCATGTTTTTCGTCGGGCTCTTAGCGGCGCCTCCAGAAGATGTGAAACACGAGAGTGCGCCGCTTTTCTTTTTGCCCTTTTGGCGGTGTCCTCTCACACAAGGTGAAAGGGCATAGAGCAAAGGAAAGAAAATCAGAATGAATAAACTAATGATGGCAGCGATCGGCATGGTCGCGTGTTCAGTAGTTACTGGCTGTATGTCAGAAGCCGTGACGAATGGTGGGGCTTACGCAAATTTGCCAGACCCCAAACCTGATGAATATCTGCTACACTGGAAGGAGAAGAAATCCGAAATGGTAGAATATACGGCTACTGTCGGAGAGGTCTTGTCCTTCTTTGATGTCGGCGAAATTGCTCCTTGGTTGCTCCGCGACAAGGAGAACTTCTGGGGCCCCTTTAAAATTCCGCCATCCATTGACTCCAAGGCTCGCAATGCCGCAGTTTACAAGGCATGCTTGAATGAGGGCTGCGATGCGCTGCTCGGCGCGATGTATTATGTGAAAACCACGAAATACCCATTCTATTCGGTAAGTACGTGTAAGGTGCGTGGGTATCCGGCCAAGATAACTGGAATTGAAAACATCACAAACAAGGCAAAGTAAGACATGAGGCATCCTGCGCTATTCCTTTTGGCTGCCGCAGTGCTGATGGGATGCATCTGTGATATTCCGAAGGATGGCGCAGTGATGCTTCAATACAGAAGGCTGTTCGAGTCTGGACGTCATGCTGAACAAGATGGCAATGTCAAGATTGCAGAAGACACCTACGGATGGCTCATTGGACGTGATAGCCTATATGGCGAGTACGGGCTCGCAATGTTGCAACTACATAGGGATCCTGACAGTCATAAGGCGGTAATGTATCTCCTCTCATGCGCGAAACGCTCACGCGGCACTTCCAAGTGGTTCATGAACACTGAAATAATGGATTCGGCGTTTTCTGCCGCAGCGATGGCACAACTGGCCGATATCGCAATATCTAACCACAACAGACCTGATGTCGCCGCATCGCTTCACTGCATGATAACCGATCTTGTCACGCCGCAAGTCAAGGCATGGGTTGAGGAGATGAAGGCGAATGCTGATTCTGAAATGATCTACCGGGATGTTATTTCCGCTGTGGAATCTAACTGCAAGAACCACGAAAACACGACGAAAGTTCTTAAGTGGTCAGAGATTAGCGAGGTGTTTTTAATGAATGGAGTGACGGAATGAACGATCTGATGAGGGTTGCGACATTTCTCCTGGCGGTCGTTGCATTGTCGGGATGCTCAACGATTAAATCAATGCATGACCGAATAATCGACCTGCAGAGACCTACTATTGTGCGCAACACAGATGAATTCATAAGAATGTTCGAGGATGGACGGCGTGCAGAATTCAAGGGCGATATCTGGGAAGCAGACTATATGTATCGCCAGTTGATCAACCGAGGTTGCCACTATGGCGAGTACGGCCGTGCAAAATTTTTGTATACCCATGGTCTTGACTACGATGAGGCGGTCAGATGTTTTCTCGCGTGTGCGAGCCATTCAAGTAACAGGTCTGATTTTCGCACGGAGTCAGACATGGATTTGGCATTTTCTGTTGCTGCGACATACGAATTGGTTGATGTCGCCAATCACTACCGTCGTCCAGACTTAGCCAAGGTTTTTCGTGGGAAGGCCTCTGACCTTGTCAGGAAACACATGAACGTCGCGTGGTGGGCGCATACGATGAAAACGAATGCTGACGCCAGAGTGATTTACAAGGATGTTATTTCTGCGGTGGAATCTTGCCGTTCGATAGACGAATACGCGAGAGAACTTGAGTGGGACGAAATTAGCAAGGCGTTCATTAGGGAGGGGGGTGTTGTGCCTGGGGGGGCGGTGCGCATGAAGAGCCAGTGGTCGGAGGTTAGTTTCAATAGGGAGCCAGGGCCAGCAATCAAATATAATTTTGAATATCGGATGGAGGAAGACACGTCAGAGGTGGTCGACTGGATTAGATCTGTGATTCGCGACCGAGTCAGAAAAGAATTTAAGAACAACAACCCGAATGTGAATGTTGTTGACATCGGGATATCGTTCCCGTCTTGGGAGCAGTCGGGTAAAACAATAACAGGATCTGTAGTTGCTGTGTCCATGAAGTCGGGCGTGGTGCGGATGGAATACTTCGATGAGCCTGTTAATGACGGAACGATTGGGCATGGAAAGTTAGTCGTTAGACTTGGCGGCAGTGATATGGTTGACGCTATTGATTATGTAACTAAAAATATCAAGAAACTTGTCAATCGGCCTGATATTCCAACTGACGGCGGGCAGCGGCGTCCGCCTCCTGATGCGTTCTACAAGGTTCGCGGTCAGCACATGACCGAAGACGGTCTGCTGGAAATTGAGTTTGATGCACTGTGATGAAAGGGTAAATCCCACGGTGCGTCGGCGATCCAGTGGAAGCATAACGGGGATGATGATTTGAACGAAATGAAATCAAAGTTACGAAAGGGAAAATACATGAAGAAAATCAGTGTGTGTTGGTGCGCTTGCGTCGCAATAGGATTGGGCCTTTTGTGCGGGTGCGAAACTGTGACGGTTCCGCCTACACCGCCGCCATCTGGTTCTAATTACAATGCCTTAGCATTGGCGACCGATCGGCTGATTTCGAAAATGCGTTCAAGTCCTGCATTTAATAGAAATCATGCCAGCATAGTGGAAGCCAAAGGGCATAATCCGGTTGTTGTTGTAAAAAAAATTGATCTTCTGCCGTCTAGCATGCGTCTTGATCCGGTAATAGTTTTCAATACGGTTCAAACATTGCTGAATGACTCAGGGCTGTTTTGTGATGCAAAGGATGATGGGTTCTACGAGGCGGTTGACTATCAGGTGACTGGATATATAAAGTTTGATTATGACGGAGCCAACCCCAGGCTCTATCTAAAGATTTTAGACTGCAACAGCGGAAAGATTATATGGAGTGACACGGAGTATAATCTAAAACTCTAATACCAGTCGGAGCGTCTTGACAGATAAAAGAAAGGTGGAAAAAGATGAAAACGCGAAATATGAAGGTTGGGCTGTTTGTGTCTGCGGCATGCGTGGTGGTGTTCGCTATTTGTGGATGCAGGATCACGCGTGTGTGTAACTCAGATGGCGGAATGGAGATTTCCATGTTAGATGGCGGCCAACAGGTTGTTCGTGCCGTAGACACATGTTTCAAAGACGGCTTGTCTGTCGAATCAAAATCTCTCATTCGCAATAAACTTGGCTTCCTTGTCGCGTCCGTGATGGTTAGGAATCTTCATGGTGACCCTGAGGACTACGACAGAGAAGATGCCTTTTCTTTTGAGTATAGGTTTTCTTGGTTTGATAAGTACGGCATGGAAATAATGCCTGATTCTCATTCTTGGATTCGCAAGGACGTAGGCGGAGGTGCCGCTGAATCACTGTCGATGACCGCTCCGATCAAAGAGGCGACATCTGTGATTATTCGCTTTCGACATGCAAAATGATATATCGTAGGTGCAACTTACAAAAACATGGAAAGGATGATTGAAATGAAGAACATACTCATGTCGGCATTGGCTACGATCGTGGCCGCGAACCTGGCTTTTGCGCAGGAGAAGAGAATAGTTGCGCTCGTCGTGCAAGATCATGCCGATAAACCGTGCGCGGCGGTTCCGATTTTGCAGCTTACCGACGCACTGACAGCGAAGCTCACAGGATGCGGGCTTCAGGTGATCAACCCCTATAACTCATTCGGCGTGAATCAGAATCGGGATGTGCGTGGCGAGAGGACGCCAGACGTGTCTGCGATGGGACTTGCGCAGAAATTCAAGGCAGACGGCGCAATCACGGCGACAGTCACAGAATTTCTCGACAACACCAACGGCGACAGACATGAGTTTTCTATCCGTATTTTTCTGAATCTCGCGAACGCTTGGTCGGGCGCGGCCGTTATTCCAGGTGCAATTGTCGAAACGAAAGGCAAGGCATATTCCAGCGTTCAAATGTCTCAATACAGGCAGAAATATATGAACGACCTCATGTACTCTGCGGCGTACGAGTGCGCAGCGATGCTAAAGGAGAACCCAGAGTTCTGCCAATGGATGAAAGAAGGCAATATTCCTTCCGGTGGGCTCTTGGCGCAAATGAAGTCTGATCCCGAAATCATGAAGTGGATTGAGTCGCTGATCGACGGGAAGGTGACAAAAGTCGAGGCGCAGATCGACATGAGATTGACGGAAGTCGAGAGGCAGGTCAGGAAATTGTTGGGAGAAAAGGATGACCCCAGGACGCTCGAGGATCTTATTGATAAGATGACCAAGGAAATGATGTTGAACTCGACATTTTCTGAAAACTACCGTGAGCTGGAGAAGGTGGGCGGTAGGCGCCCTATCGTTGTTTTCGGCAATCTGTCAAATGCATCTAATCGGGCGAAATATGACGCTGGGCTCAGGGTCGCCAGTATGACATTCTTAAAGAAGCTTTATGATTCGAAGATGTTTGACATTAAGGATGATTCGGTGCTGATCGATCTTGCAAAGCGGATTACTCGCGAAAGTATCGTAGAGGATGGTAGCTTGGCTAACGAATGGAAGAAGCACAACTCGCCTGATTTGTTTGTTGAAGGAGAGTTCATTTTTAGAAATGAGCTTGATGACACGGAATATTACGATCTGATTTTGAGGATGCATCGGCTTAGACATCCCGGTGGTGTGGTTTGGCTCGGAATTAGCACATATCCTGTTAAGAAAGAGGTGTCGAAATGAAAAAGTTGCTTGGTCTCCTTGTGGCTGCCGCAGTGGCGGTGGTTGGTGTTTATGCCGTAATTTGTTATGCTGGTGACAAAACCTCCGAAAAGCCACTGAACGAGTCGGTTGGGAATGACAAGCAATCAATATTGACGAACGCTCCCCCCATGGTGTCGAAGCCGCCGTACAAGGTCGCGCTCATTGTCCAGAACCACACTTCAGATGCTCCGACGTTGCCGATGGCGGCGTTTGCAGACACTTTGACGTCCAGACTGTCTGGGAAGACGTTCCGCATCGTCAATCCCCATAATGTCATTGGCACAAACCAGAATCGCACGGCGCGCGGCGAGGAGATGTCAGGGGCATCGGCGCTAAATCTTCTTTCCCACGATCCGGATCTGGCAGGTGTCATTACGGCATCTGTCCAGGAATTCACAGGTGAGGATGAGTGGGAGGGTGACCATTTGATGGGGCATACACTCAAAGTCCGGCTTGCGCTTAATTTCATGGATTCGACCGGAGGAAATGTCTGCGGTGTTGATGAGGTAAAAGACAGCAAGTTTTATCCAGCAAGGAAGGTAAATGCCAACACCGCGACGCTGTACGAGGGGCTAATGCATCAGGCGGCGGCGAAGGCAGCGGCGGCGTTGCTTGCCAAGGATGAGCTGAAAGACTGGACGCCGATTAAGACGAGTCTGATAGAAGTGTTCTTTGACTGCAATGTGCTTGGTGCCGATGTCCAGGTTGACGGAATGTCGTATGGGACGACTCCGGCACAGCTAGCGCTGAAGCCTGGAGCGCACAACCTCCTTATTTCCTATCCGCCATACTATTTCGAGTTCAAGCGGCTAGCTGTTTTCAATCAGAAAGGCCAGAGGTATGATGTAAGAATGCAGATTACGCCACAAGGTGAAGAGTTCCGCAATCGCGACTTGGACTATTTAAAGAAGTTCCACGAACTTAATGTCTTGAAGTTGAAGGATACGGCCGAATATGAAAAGCAGAAGAAACTGTTCGACGAAGAAATTGCCGAGCGGGGTGAAATGTTCAAGAAACAGTTGGAGTTTGCCGATGCTATGATTGATCGGTACGAGGAGTCGGGGAAGGCAGATGATATGGTTCGCATAAAACTTGCTGATGGAATGGCGCAATACCACAGGCAGAGCTTTCAGCGTGTCAACATCACTGAAGGCGAGGCGGACATTGATCTGTCGGGACTTAAGACTGATTCAGCCGATTTGACTGAGCCGCCGGACTGGACTTGGCTCCTTCAAGGGGCGATGAAACGCTTCTTTAAGAAATGAAGTCTGGGCGGCTTTTCCTCCTTGCGGCATTGCTTCCTGCTGCAGTGCTAGCGCGCAGTGGCGACGACTACCAAAACGGAGCTGCCGCCTCTGCCGCAGCCAAGGCGTATTTCAAAGCCGTGCCGCAGAAGTTGGAATCAAAAAAGATTTCACGTCGGGCGTCTGCGGCTGTTGACGAGGACGGAGCTTATTTTACCGAGGACGGTGGCATTTCTATACCTCCTGGCGCAATGATTGTTTTCAAGGGATCTGGCAAGTGCATGGACCCTCACCTGCCCGCGCCATGTTGCGGAGAGCCAATGCAGTTTGTCGATGTTGGGAGTCTCATACCATCAAAACTTCGTCCAATGTACGGCACGCTTATGGAGCGTAGCGCCCAGGGCGACCCGAAGGTAAAGGCGAACAACCTCCAGCACCTTGTTTGGGCACTTCGTACCGCAGGAACGGATGACCCCATAGCTAACAATCTTTCAGAAACTCAGATCGACTTTTTGGACGAATGCGCTGGGAAGCGCGGCGCATTCTTGAGGTTCCACGAGAAAGAAAAGAAGAGAAATGCGAAGAGAGAGGGCCGGTCTGGTCGTGGCGGTTCGGGCCGGATCTCTGTCGGCGGCTATTCATACGATGCCGCAGACCTTCGCGGTACAAACGCAACTCGGCGGATTGAGCAGCACATGACCACCTTGACCGAAATGGGGGAGAGGTCGGCTCATCGGACAGATTCTGATTTCAGGTATGGTGAAATTGAGGACGAACTTTATTCCGACATCACATGCGACGGCGGACTTTCTTATACTGCAAAGATACTGAATGCCTCAGACCGTCGCCGCGAGTTCAGGGCGGCAGAGTTCGCTGCTCAGGTTGGCGACGGCAAGATCGCCGGAAGCCGCCGTCAGCGCGTAACGATGTGTCCGCCGGATGAGATTATGGTCGTTATGGGTGCGGCGCAAGTTGTGTGTGATTTATCGGACGAGTGTACTGATATTGACATTGATGTACCTCCAAGAATTCGTGGTCGTACGCAACAAAAGAGAAACCCCGATGGTGGCAAAAAGAAGGATAAAGATCCAAGGAAACCACGGTCAAGGACTCCTTCGGGAGATAACCCACCACAGAGTGAAGAAGAGATTCCTCCTGTGCCGAATATTCCGCCCATCCCTGGGCCGAAGCCAGACTTTGACGAAGAAGTCACCAATATTTTTTGTGTTGTTGATGGAGTCGTAGTACGCGTGGTTTCGCTTGAATACGATGCTAAAACACGAAAAGGCATCTTGACCGTTGAGATTCTTCGTGGCTCATCCAGAAAGGCAAAGAAGTATGTCCGCAGAAACTTCGATGACCTCGTCCGCAAGCAATCTCCTGCCAAGGACGCGGCGAAGATTCCGGCTGATGCAAAACTGGAAATCGAATCCATCGCGATAAACGACAAGGACCTATGTGAAGTGAAGTTTAGGACGGAGGAGAGGAGTCAGTGAGTAAGATTCTGGGATTGTTTGTAATAGTAACAGTTGCGTTTGCCTTGGGAACTGCGCATGCAGTGCCGCGATATTCGGCTCCAGTGGCTCAGGCTGGCGATACCTGTGGTGAGGAGATTTCTTTTAGCGGTGGCGGGAGGATTCAATTTGCGCAAGGCGGAGATGATGTAGTAAGGAATCCGGCTGGTGATGCTATAGGGATTGTGCGCCCGTCAGGAGAAGCACACGGCTTTGGTGATGTTAAGCAAGAAGTTGTGCCGAAGGTTGAAAATCCGAATGGTAGCGAGGTTGCAAATAATGTCAGTGAGCAGCCGGCCCAATCGTCAAATCCGCGACAATCGAATGGGGGACAACAGGCATCATTTCGGCAACTCGAAGATGGGAGATGGGCAGATAATAATGGATATGTTTATGACAACAAGACCGGGCGGCCAGTAGGATGCTTACCATATAGCAAATGTGAGGAAGAAATTAAAAAACAGGAGGAAGATGTTTGTAATGCTCATGAACCGATAGGGGTCAATGAGGCAAATAAAATTGCATATGATAATCTACATTATTTTAGTCCGGATGAGAAAGTTGAGTGGCAAGTTGTCCTCATGAAAGATGGCAAGCTTGCAGGTGGAAGGAGAGGTAAGAATTCAACGGTTGGGCATTCGGATGAAATCACAGCTGGCAACCCAGATGACATCAGAGCAGTTGTTGACATGCACAGTCACCCATATACAAACGAAGATTCTTATAAAGGATGGCCAAGCTTTATGGACGTGGTAGCACATATTGAAAAGGGTATGAAACTTAGGAATCGGTTGCGCGAAATCGAATGTCCTCATGAAGGCATAATTTATTCGTACATTGTGTATTTTACTGAATATAGCGGGACAGATAAGGTTGTGATAGGCTCCAATGGTGATTTTGAAAAACGAAAGGTCTACAATAAGGCCGAAAAACCAATGTTGGTGAGGTTTGATGAAAATGGAGTTTATAGGGTAATCGCAAATGGTGCAGAAACACCAATTGATATGCCTAATGAATGGAATGATAAATCTTATGTCTGTACAGCAGCGGAAAATATTCAAAGAGTAAAATTCGACTGCGATTTTCGAGAAAACCACCGACCATACAATTTTAATGACAGCAAAGATGTTGCTGATGCAAAAAATCGGGCAGATGCGTGGTTTAACAAACACTACGGTACATCAGAATCTGGGCAGGTCCATCTATGTCCTGGAGCTGCATCAAGTTCAGATGTAAAGAAGTTTCTGGAAGAGTTCCACGAAAAGTTCCTGACAATGCCAAATAGCCAGTTCAAGTGGCAGGAAATCCAAGCCTACTTGGACTTGATTGTCTCGATGCAGTCTTGGACTTTGCCATCCGAAACAGTTCTGATGAATTATCATAATCATAAGTCTGACTCATGGAAGGATCTGGTGGAAGTGCCGCTTGCGGATGACGATTTAGTATGTTGCTGGGCAGTGGAGAAGATCGGAGTCAGAGGTTGGTGTAAGTGTCAGCCGCCGGGCGTCACCAAAAGAAATCATAAGACGGTATTTGTTGATACGGAGACCGTCCGAGTGTTCGATGGACAATGGGAACAAAATGGTGCTGTTGAATTATTACAGTTTGAAGTCTGTGAGAAATGTGGAAGATGCTATACACTTAGGAGCTTGGGCTATGATTTGGATGATACAGATTTTCATGTCGATCCATACGAAGATGCTGTTGAAGAGCAAGGCTTTCCGACGTTTAAGCACAGAGCTGCGATAAGGAAAATGGAAGACGCAATTCTCTCTATACCACACGGGGAAATCGTTGTTCCAATCAATAAGATATGCTCTTGCAAGTTGCAGGCCGACAAGAAGCCGTTGCTTGTAGCATTTTATGAGGGACAGAAGAACGATTCGGCTTCAAGACGCATGATTTGCTGTATTTGTGGTGGCTTGTATAGCCCTAAGGTTTCAGTTGGTAATGACCGGTAAATGTGGAATACAGAAAGTATGGTAATGAAATTCATATTGCATTTCATTGTCATTAGCACCGCAATTTGCGCTGCGGCTGTGCCGCGATATTCGGCTCCCATACAACAGGTCGGCGACCACTCTGCGAAATCAGCGGTGACGGAATCTTCCAGTGGTGGAGCGCCTGCACCATCCGCCCCAATGCTACAGCGAATTAAGCAAGAGGCTCAATCGTGTAGTACAGTGGTGGTTAAACTCATGCAACGTCCATTGGGCCTTGATGTGTTTGGGGGAGTGCGGAAGGCTACAGGTGGTACGGCTGCGCATGTACAGGTTGTGGCCATGGACAAAACGACAGGCAGGGTCATCGATAATTTTGGTGTCACAGGAGACTTTTCTGGCGGCGGCAAGGCCAGGATTTTTAGAGAGTCGAGTCTCGATAAATACGATGATAAACCATGCGGCGAATATGAAATGTCTAGTGAAGATTATTATGCAGCCAGGGCGCGAACAATAAAACAAATTGAAGAGGGCGCGATTTATGAACCATATAGTGGTGTTGGTCTAAAAGATTTGGCAAAAGTTGGCGCAGAGGCGGGGGCGCATGCCGTAGCGCCTTTAGGATCAATAGCTCCTGCTGCAGGTGCTGTTGCTGGAGCCGTAGGCGGTGCGATGGCCGCCAATGATATTTATGAAACAAGGCGGCATGATTATGGGATTCATTCTGACAGTAATGAAAAAATGTCATTCCCGATTATCAACTGTCAGGCAGGAGGGGATCTGTTTGTCAAGAATCTCGATGGTTTGTCCACAGTTATAACGCGTAAACCCTATGCCCAGCCGGGTGAAATGGAAAAGAATTCACGCCCTGATGAGACGAGATTTTCCATTGATACGTCGAAACTTGAGGCATTATTGGGGGAGCGAATTACGATGTTGGAAGATTTTATTTCGCATGTGGAGAAGAATGAGCGGTTGAGCAAGCAGGATAAGTCTCTTTACGAGGAAAACGCAAGAGGGACGTTACAGGAAATTCAGCACATAGATGAACAGATAAAGGCCCTTAATGTTCCGGCCGGGGAGCGGAAGCAACTAGAGGAGCAGACTATAGCAAAGATAAAGCCGCTTCTTGATAAAGTGTCGGAGCTTGAGTCAAGACTGACAGGCCTGACAAAGAAGTCTGATGATGCGACATGCCACTGCTCGAATCCGAGACCTTATGCTTGTAATGGCAAATCATCAATACCTGGATGGGCGAACTGCGAAAACTGCGGGCGTTTGGTTGGTACGACTCTCAACGGGAAGATTATCAGCAACAATCCGCTGACGAACGGCAAGGAACCTAGATGGGTTACTTTTGAAGAGGCGGTTAGAATCCAAGAAAGGATGAAGAAGAAATGATGGGAGTGTGGATGCTGTTGCGCTCAATCAGACATGTGGCGTTTGCCTTCATGTTGTCCTTGCTCTTCGTCCTTGCTGGCTGCAAGAGCGACGACGGCGGGCAGGTGCTTTCTGGTGTTCTGATGGGCATAGGGCAGGGGCTGTCTGGGCTGTGAACAATTCGACATTCCGGCGGGACGGGCGCATTGCCTGTTTGTGTGTTCGGGCAGTGCGCCCGTTCCGCCGGAATGTCCTTCAAAGAGGGAACAAACAACCTGCCAGTTTCTAAGAACAACAAACTAGAGAGGAATTCGAGAAATGAACAAATTGATGCTCATATTGCTGTGTATAGTGGCTTGGCAGACTGCGGTCGCACGAGAATGTCCGCCGTCGTCGGCTGACGTAAACGTCTCCTCTGCGGTAGTGAGAAACTCTATGCCATCAGGCTTCACGGACGACTTCGCAGCCGCGTGTGTTGAAGCGGAGAAATCAAATAAGAAAGTGCTTGCCGTGTTCAGTGGCAGCGACTGGTGCCGCTCGAGCGGAATGATGGAGGAAATGTATCTTATTTCCAATCCGGAGTTTGTCGAGGCGGCGAAGAAGAGTTTTGTGCTCGTGTTCATCGACAGTTCTAAGGACGAGTCGCTCATTTCCGATGTGGCGACGCTGATCAACGAGCGGCATGTTGAGAAGCGTAAAGACAAAAGATGTCCGGCGGTCAAGATACTCGCGGCCGATGGCAGGGAGATCGTCGATGCGCCTTTTGCAGTCGACGTGACGCCGAAGCAATATGTCGAAAAACTTCTCCACGCCACCACCCCGGAGGGGCGATATGAAGAACTGACGAAGGGAATTGGCAGGGATGTTGCATTAATATTTGCCGGCGCGGTTGCCGATAAGCATTTCTTTTTCCTGTTTGATCTTGGGGAGATGGTCTTTGAGCCTCTAGAGGGCGTAGGGACGAATTATTTGCCAAGATGCATGGCGCTGCGCGCCGATGTCGAGAAGATGCCGCCGGACGGATCACAGGAAGCGCTGTTGGCAAAAATCGACATGATCATGACGATGCTGGAAAAATTTCGTGATCGTGATGCTGGTGGCTTGGTCGAGATGGCCTTGCAAAAGTGCAGCAACGAGGGTGGCGCTGTGGAACATGTCGGAACGGGATGGAGTCCCTTGGCGCTCTCGCTCGTTTCGTCATGTGAATTTCCTGGCGAAGACAAGGATGTCTACGGATTTCGCCTAAATCTGCTGGGTGGCCACCACCACAACGTCGGATGCGTTGATGTCGGAGGGGTGTATAACGCCGTCTTCAATGGCATGTACGGAGTGCAGGTCGGAGGATTGTGCAATTTCGTCGCCAACGGCACGGTAGGTGGTCAAGTCTCTGGGTTTGTCAACATTGGCGGATGGGGGCTGGATGGACTGCAAGTCGGGGGGCTGTTCAATGCGGCTGGAGATGTGGTGGGAGTTCAGGCGGCAGGATTGTTTAATTTGTGCTTGAGGACGAGCGGCTGTCAGGTTTCGGGAAGTGGAAATTTTGCAGGAGTCGTTCATGGGTGTCAGATCGGCGGTGCCGGCGGCAACATAGCTCTGGAGCTGGAGGGGATGCAGATTGCCGGTGAAATGAATTCCGCCTATAGGCTGAAAGGGCTGCAGTGCAGCGGAATAATCAATTCGTGCAGCGTCCTGGACGGAATGCAGCTATCGGCGATAAACCTTTCCGACGACTGCAGCGGCTTTCAGCTCGGAGTTTTTAATAAGAGTACAACGATGGCGGGTGTGCAGATCGGTCTTGTGAACTACGCTACTACAATGTTAGGTATCCAAGTCGGTGTCTGCAATATCATACGATCATCGCCCGCTCCAATTCTCCCGGTGGTTAACATGAGCTTTTAAGTGAGGCGCGAATACAAACGATTTATTAAGATAATGGGGACAGGCCACCCCATCTTATGGGGACTAATCCATGGGGACAGATCAGCTCATTTTTGAGGACAGCTTCTGTCGTTTTGACCTGATCCTCGCCTGATTCTCTGTTCCTGTCGTCTTGCAAGTCTTAATGGGAGCTTAAGCGAATCTAAAGATGAATTTAGATTCAATTAAGGTTCGCTTAAGGTTCGATTTTTTTGAATATGCTATTATTCTCCTGTTCCGAAGGGCCGGAGTCGCCGCGCGTGGCGCGTGGTGCGGCCTTTTTGGACTCAACTCACAGGAGAAATCATAATGGCAAGAAGGAACAGGGTTACGGTCCCGGACGGGATCTACCACGTGACCGCGCGCGTTGCTCACGGCGCGATGCTGTTCGGGGAAGAACGCGTCAAGGACCGCATCTGCGGCTGGATTCGCGACGTGGCGCGCTTCAGCGGCGTCGAGGTATACTCGTACTGCGTTATGGACAATCACGTCCACCTGCTCGTGCACGTCCCGCGCGTGCCCGAGCGCTATTGGCTGGCGCCCGGCGAGGAGCCGTCCGCCCACGCCTTCGGGATGCGCCCGCCGGAGGTCCGCGTCCCCGTCTGGTCCCCCGGGGACAGTCCCGCCGCCCCCGGGGACAGTCCCCGCGTGTCCCGCCCGCCGGTCGGCTTCTCCATCCCCGACGGCGAGATGGCCGAACGCCTCGCCTTCCTCAGGGGTGGCAAGGCCGCGAAGGCCGTCGCCAAGCGCTGGGAGCGTCTGCGCGCGTCGGGCTGCGGCCGCGTCGTGGAAGAGGAGAAGGGGCGACTCTGCCGGCGCATGTACAACCTCTCGCAGTTCGTGAAGACGCTCTCAGAGCGGATCGCCGTGCGCTACAACGAGGAGTTCAGCCACACCGGCTGCCTCTGGCAGGGGCGGTTCTACAGCGGCGTGGTGGAGGACTCCGCGGCGGTGCTGGCGGTGGTGGCCGGCTACATTGACTACAACCCCGTGAAGGCTGGCATCGCGTCGTCCCCGTCCGTCTGGCGTTGGGGCAGCTTCGCCCTCGCCTGCACGGACCCCGGCGCGGACGGGGAGTCTGCGCGCGCCATGTACGTGAAGATGCTCGGCGTCCCCTGGCCGGAGGCGAGGGCGCGCATGGAGGCGGTGTTCGCGGACAGGCTTCCCGACGGGCAGGACGAGCGTTCGCTCGCCAGACTTGGGGAGGACATGTACAGCGGCGAATCCGGAGGTGGCCGCCGCGTGGCGCCCGAGGTGCGCGCCTCGCAGACGATACGGACGCGGCTCTGGATATTCCGCCGCGGCGCCTACATCGGTCGCACCGCCGCGTTCGGCGAGCGGATCGTGAGGATGCTTCCTGCGCTCTTCCCACGACCTGGCTTCCGGTCGCTCAGGGTCTGCCACGCGCTAGCCTGGGAGTTGCCGAGGGCGGCGTGACCCGCCGGCCCCTCGTTTCCGTCTGCTTCTGAAACCGCGGCGGCGTCGGTTTGGGTCTTTGATCCCGCATACGCTGTGACATATCTAATCCCGCGAAGGAGCGGGAATGACGGACGCGCCGCGCCCGCGGCGGAGCGTTGCTGCAGCGCAGTCCCGTCATGGTGCAGCCACGGCCTGTCGCCGCCGCGAACTCCGCTAGCCGCTGTCCCAGCCACAGGGACAGTCCCTCCTCTGCCGAGGTGACAGTCCCCTACATGTTAAGAAGGTCCACCACGTCGACGTCGATGTGTTCAATATCCTGAACCTCTACTCGACCGCCACCACGATCGTCTGGGGCGAGTAATCGCAACAGGCTGATCAAGGCCAAAGAAGCGGCAGGGTTCCGATTGGGACCTTGCCGTTTTTTTACTCCAACCATAGTGATAGGGAACTGAGGCACTTTGCGCGGCGGATTTGTCACGCGCAAAGTTCGCGAAGTCCGCGAAGAAAGCTTTGCGACCTTTGCGTTCTATGCGGCTAAAAGAAGACATTGGCAAGTGGGCAGATGCAGTAGACAGATTCAGTGGAATTTGGTATTATTCTCACAAATGACTGACCGGAATAATCTCAAACCGGAGGGAATATGATGAACGGAGTCAAAAAACTCGCGTATAGTGTTGTTTTGTCGGCTGCGCTGGGCGCGGCGAATGCGTGGGCAGACCCGGCGACGGACTATGTCTCTGAGAGCTCGGGCAAGGCGACGATCATCGACTTAGGTGACCAGTTCGCCGTCGTGTTCTCCAACGAGGTCTCGATCACCATCACGCTCACGGCGCGCAGGCCCTGCTCGCTCCTGCGTACGCTCGTCGTGGGCGGCGGCGGCGGTGGCGGCAGGACGATGGGCGGCGGCGGCGGCGGTGGCCAAGTCGTCGAGCGCACCGGAGTTGTTGCGCTTTCCACCAACGACGAGTTCACCATTACCGTCGGTGCGGGTGGCGAATGGACTTCTACCCCTAATTATCCCGCAGGTGCCCAGGGCGGAACCTCGACGCTTGTCTATCCGGACGGCACTACGGTCAACGCCTACGGCGGCGGTGGCGGCGGCGGATACTCTGAAACTGCGCCGACTGCGTCGGCGAGCGGCGAGATAGGTTCCGGCGGCGGCAATGCGTATAACCGCGCAACGGCTCCGACCAAGGGGACGCATTACAACTACGGCAACCCCGGTGGGCTTGCCCAGGGCGGCGGCGGCGGCGCGGGCACGCCGGGCGAGGATGCCGGGCTCCACGTCGAGAGCGTGCTCTACGACAACGAGACTACCTATCGCGCCCAGGCGGGCTACGGCGGCGAGGGTGTAACCAACGACATTTCAGGCGTCAACGAGGTCTATGGCTCCGGCGGTGGTGGCGGCGGCGGCCAGAACTACTGGTCGCAGTTCCACGCCCCCGGCGGCACCCATGCCGGCGCGGGTGCGACGCGTACCGACAAGACGGGCGGCGGCGACGGGAACAACAACGCGCTTCCCGCCGACGAGGGCTTTGGCGCGGGCGGCGGCGCGGGCAGCTTCTCGCAGAGCGGTGGCGGTTCCACGGGCGGTGCCGCCTCGAAGGGCGGTTGCGGAACGGTTATCTTGCGCTTCACCAAGGTGGATATGAGTGCCTTCATATTCGAGATCGCACCGATTGCCGAAGAGTTCTACTACACTGGCTCTGCGATCGAACCCGTGCCAACTGTCATCCATGTCAAGGATGGCTCGACTGTAGATCCGGCAAACTATGACGTCGCCTATGCAGACAACGTCAACCCCGGGACAGCCACCATAACGGTCTCCGGCAAGGGCGCGTACGCCGGTCTTCGCGCTTTTGGCAGCTTTGTGATCTCGAGCATGGTGAGGGACGAGTACGCGGCGTATGACGACCTTTCAGTGCGGAGGACGAACGTCAACGACCGCATCGTCTACATCTTCACCAACACAACCGACGTGTTCACCTTCCGGGCGCTTGTCAACCTTACGCTCGCCGACGCGCTCGTCGTGGGCGGCGGCGGCTCGGGTGGCCACACCATCGGCGGTGGTGGCGGCGGCGGCGCGGTCGTCACCTCCACGGTTCAGCGCGTGATGATCGCGGGCAGGGAATATTCCCTAAGCGTCGGCGCGGGCGGCCTTCATGCGACCACCGGGAGCTACCCGTCCGGGGTTCAGGGCGGGAAATCCACATTGACCTTTCCGGATTCATCCTCATTGGTCGCCTACGGCGGCGGCGGCGGCGGCGGGTACCAGAAGGGCCCCACTTCGTCGGCGACCGGCGAGATCGCGTCCGGTGGCGGCAGCGATAATAGTTCCGCCGGCAATGACGGCGTCAACTATTCCTCCGCCTTTGGCCACATTGGCGGAACTGGGGCGAATGACTACGCCGGCGGCGGCGGCGGGGCAGGAGCGGCCGGACAGAACGGCACCAACAAAAGCGGCGGCAACGGCGGCGAAGGTATTGTAAGTTCCATCACCGGCATTGCCGAGGTGTACGGCTCCGGCGGCGGCGGCGGAGTGCGCGGCACCACCAGAACTCCCGGCGCAGGCGGCACCAACGCCGGCAGCGGGACGAATGGCGTGCAGACTGGGTTTGCGCCGTTGATCATGTCCGGACGCAACGGCTTTGGCGCGGGCGGCGGCGGCGGCGGCTACAATAGCGGCGGCGGCTATTACGGCGGCGACGGCGGCTGCGGCACCATTGTCCTCTCCTTTATTCTCGGCGCCAATGTCGGCCAGCCGACGATCGCTTCGAAGTCGATTGCATTCCCTGACGGCATCACCCAGCCCAAGGTGACGGTGACGCTGGGCAATTCGCGCCCGGAGTATGGTTTCGTGGCCACCGTCAGCATCGTGCTGCGGGACGGCGACGGCGCCGAACTGGACGCTAGGTCCTTTCCCGGCGCGGTGGCCGGCGAGCCGGTGGAATGGCTGGCGCCGCTGTGCGTGGAGCCGGGATCGACGGTGACGGCGCACATCACGGTAACCTGCGACGGCGCGGACGCGGTGTTCGGCACCGAGACTGACACCGCCACTGGCGAGGTGTCCCCCTACTACGGACGCGGCGGCGGCGGGGGTGTAATCCACGCTCGCCCCGGCGCGACCGGGCACGGCGACGGCAGCGACTGGTTCAACGCATACACAGACCTTCGCGTCGCAATTGACAACATCTCGTCGATGCGGCAGGAGGTGTGGTTCGCGGGTGACGAGGACGAGGCGGTAGTGCCCACCACCATCTCCCCGGCGGTGCCGGCTGTAATCCGCGGCGGTTTCGCCGGCACGGAGGACGAGGCGGCGGAGCGTGCGCCCGGCGCACTCTCCACGATCGACAAGAATGGCTACTACGACTGCCTCACCTTTGCCAACTCCCAGCCCGTGACGCTCGACGGCTTCTGGCTCAGGCGCGGCAAGGAGCGCAACCTCGTCAAGAGCGGGGCGGGCGACATCACCGTCACCAATTGCGTTTCGAGCGATGCCTCCGGCATAACGAGCGGTCACGGCGGCTACCTCGTCGGCGGCGCGGCGACGGTGGCGCGGTTCGCCAACGTGCGCTTCTCGAATCTGATCGGCGGCGGAACGACAGGCGGCAACAAGGGAACCGCGCTCTATCTGGAGACGTTCTCGAGGGTGTTCGTCGATGACTGCACCTTCGCGACCAACGGCTGTAGCTTCAGCTACGGCTTCGGCAACTCGATGTACGACCAGGACGGCGCGGCGCTTTTCGCCAAGAATGCGCCGGTCACCGTGCGAGGCACGCGCTTCCTCGCCAACCGTTCGCAGGTGCTCAACACCAGCGGCGAGCGCGGCGGCGTGGTGCGCGTGACCGGGGCGTGCGGCGCGACGGCCTTCACCAACTGCCTCTTCGTCGGCAACGAGGTGGTCCATGCCTTCGGCAACACCAATGATTACAAGAGCAATGCCGGCGGCATGCTGGCGGCCAACCCGTCCTCGGGCTCGGTGGACATCGTCAACTGCACCTTCGCGATGGGATTGGCGACCATAACCTGCGGTCCGGCGGCGGTGGCGGCGCGCGCCGGCACGGTGAACGTGTTGAACAGCATCTTCTACGGCAACACCAACTGCGCCTGGAACACGGCAGGCTCCGACATCTACGTCGCGGCGGGCGCGACGGCGAACGTCTCCTACTGCCTCTTCGAGGACGACTCCGCCGGGCGCATCGTCTGCGCCGAAGGCGGCACGGCCAACCTCGCGACCTCGACCTTCGTCTACGGCAATCCGCTCTTCGTGACGGATTCCGCGCCGTCCAGCTTCATCAAGGCGGCGAAGTTGGCGAGCACCGGGGATTCCATCCTCCTCGACGAGAACAAGCTTGGCGAGCTGACCGCGTTCAACCCGCACCTGCGCGGCGGACTCGGCTACTTCGACGAGGCGACGCGCGCACTGGTGAAAGACTATGCGCGCGGCGAGAAGTCGCCGGGCATCGACAAGGGCAACCCGAATAGCGACTACCGTAAGGAGCCGGCTGGCTACAACGGCCGCTGCGTCAACCTGGGCTACTACGGCAACACGCCCTGGGCCACGATGACCCAGCCCGTCGGCTCGGTGTACTACCTGCGGTAAGGAGTGTTTGGGTCTTGATGGTTTGAGTGTTTGAGCCGGGGCTACGCCACAATCAGCGGCAACTCAGAGAATGCAGATGGCGCAGAGAAAGCTTTGCGGTCTTTGCGTTTTCTGCGGCAAAACAAAACCATGGCCGCGTCTCCTTCACCGCGATTGTGATATAATACACAACTTAAATGAAGTCCAAGTCCTTTATTGACCAGGTTGAGGTGATCGTCCGCTCCGGCAAGGGCGGCGACGGCGCGATGTCGATGCGTCGCGAGGCGCTCGTCGCGTTCGGCGGTCCCGACGGCGGCGACGGCGGTCGCGGCGGCGACGTGGTGTTCCGCGCCTCCCAACACGTCAACTCGCTTCTCTCCCTTTACTACGACCCCAAGTGCTTCGCGCAGGACGGCGCGCCCGGCCAGGGCCAGAAGATGTTCGGCAAGCGCGGGCGCGACCTGGTGGTGGACGTCCCCTGCGGCACCGAGGTCTTCGACGCGGACAGCGGGCTGCTCGTCGCCGACATCGTCGAGCCGGGGCAGAAGGTTGTCGTCGCCAAGGGCGGCGCCGGTGGCTACGGCAACGTCCACTTCAAGAGCGCGGTCAACCAGGCGCCGACCGAGCACACGCCCGGCGGACCGGCCGAGGAGCGCCGGCTCAGGCTGGAGCTCAAGACCATCGCCGACGCGGGGCTCGTGGGCTTCCCGAACGCCGGCAAGTCGTCGCTCCTCTCGTCGCTTTCCTCTGCCACGCCGAAGATCGCCTCCTATCCCTTCACTACCCTGAACCCCATCGTCGGCACCATTGTCTACGACGACTACGCCAAGGTGAGGGTGGCGGACGTCCCGGGCATCATCGAGGGCGCCTCGAAGGGCGTAGGCCTCGGCCACGCCTTCCTGCGCCACCTCGAACGCGCGCGGGCGCTCGTCTACGTAATCGACCTCGCCGGAGTAGACGCGCGCGAGCCCTGGACCGACTACCAGGTGCTGCGGCATGAGGTGGATGCGTATTCTGCGGAGCTCGCCGAGCGCCCGACGATCGTGGTCGCGAACAAGGTCGACCTCCCCGAGGCGCGCGTCAACCTCGACCGCTTCGTGGCCGAGACCGGCGTTGCGCCGATCCTCGTGTCCTGTACTACCGGCGAGGGGCTCGAAGAGTTCAAGGCCAGGCTGCGCGAGGTCGTCCGCCCCGAGACCCGCTTCCACCATACCCACGCCCAGGCGCCGGACCTCTCCGAGATGCCCGACACCACCGGCGAGGAGGTGCCGGCCGAGGCGATCGAGCGGTTCGCCACCTTCCTCAAGCTCGAGAAGCCGAAGGCGAAGAGCCATCCGAGCCGCGGCAACATCCACTGATTTCCCAAGGAGAAGCAAGAAGATGAAGAAGTTCCTTAGCGCAAACGAAGCCGTGGCTCACGCTGCGGCGCAGGCCGGGTGCGTGGTCGCCTCGGCGTATCCCGGCACCCCGTCGACGGAGATCCTCGAGAACATCGCGAAGTTCAAGGACACCGTCCGCTGCGAGTGGGCGGTGAACGAGAAGGTCGCGGTCGAGACTGCGGTCGGCGCGTCCATGGCCGGCGCCCGTGCGCTGACCGCGATGAAGCACGTGGGCCTGAACGTGGCGATGGACCCGTTCATGACCTTCACCTCTGTCGGCCCGCTCGGCGGCTTCGTGCTCGTCTCCGCCGACGACCCCGGCACCCACTCCTCGCAGAACGAGCAGGACAACCGCAATCTCGCCAAGTTTGCACGCGCGCTGCTGCTGGAGCCAGCCGACTCCCAGGAGGCATACGACATGACGGTCGCGGCGTTTGGGCTTTCCGAAAAGTTCAGCGTGCCGGTGGTGATCAGGCTCACCACCCGCACCAGCCACAGCTCGTCGCTCGTGGAGCTTGGGGACTTCAAGCCCGCGCCGTACCCGCTTATCCCCTACAAGAAGGACATCACGCGGAACATCCCCGCGCCGGCGTTCGCCCCGGCCCAGCGGCTCGCCGCCGAGAAGCGCACCGCTGCGATGGAGAAGGAGGCCAACCGCTCGAAGTTCAACCGGGTGGTGAAGCCTGCGAAGGGCGTCAAGGTCTCCGCCAAGGCGAAGTCGCTTGGAATCGTCACCTCGGCCGTCGCCTACCAGTACGTGCGCGAGGTCTTCCCCGACTGCCAGATCCTCAAGCTCGGCTGGACCAACCCGCTCCCGAAGGCGCTGGTCGCGAAGTTTGCGAAGACGGTGAAGAAGCTCCTCGTCGTCGAGGAGCTGGACCCGTTCCTCGAGGATCAGATCAAGGCGATGGGAATCAAGGTGGTGGAGCACAAGACCGAGCTCAACATGTTCGAGTTGAACGCCGACCGCGTTCAGAACCTGCGCCACGAGGTCCTCGGCGACGTCCCGAAGGCGAAGGCGAAGAAGGTGCCGGAGGGGCTGCCGTCGCGTCCGCCGGTCCTCTGCGCCGGCTGCGGACACCGCGGCGTCTTCCATGTCCTCCACAAGCTCGGCGCGACGGTTACCGGCGACATCGGCTGCTACACGCTCGGCGCGTTTCCGCCCCTGAGCGCGATGGACTCCACGATCTGCATGGGCGCGTCGATCGGCAACGCGGCCGGCATGAAGAAGGCCGGCTACAAGGGGCGCGTGTGCGCCGTCCTCGGCGACTCTACCTTCTTCCACTCCGGCATCACCGGCATCCTCTCCGCGATCTACAACGGCACGCCGGTGACGACGGTGGTCCTCGACAACCGCATCACCGCGATGACCGGCCACCAGGACAACCCCGGCACCGGCAAGACTCTCGCCGGAGACCCGGCGCCGGTCACCGAGATTGCCGACATCGCCAAGGCCTGCGGTTACAAGAACGTCGCCAAGGTCTCGGCCGACGACCTCGCCGGGCTCGAGCGGACGCTCTCCGCCGCGATGGACTCGGGCGAGCCGTGGCTCGTCGTCGCCTACGCGCCTTGCCGGATCGCCGCCAAGCTTACCAAGGAAGGGCTCTGCGAGGTCGACCCGGCGAAGTGCAAGGCGTGCGGCGCGTGTTTCAGAATGGGCTGCCCCGCGATGACGCGCGGTGCCGAGATCCGCCCCGGCGCGTTCCAGATGAAGATCGACCCCGACCTCTGCGCCGGCTGCATCCAGTGCAGCCAGGTCTGCATGTTCGGCGCCATCAAGCGCGTGCGCTGAGCGATGAACCGGATTATCCTCAGGAAAGGGCGGGAGCGTAGCGTCGCTAAGGGCCATCCCTGGGTGTTCTCCGGCGCGGTGGAGCGCGGCGAGGCTGCGGCGGGCGAGCTCGTTGAGGTCTGCGACCATTCAGGCGCGAAGATTGCGAGCGGATGGTATTCCCCGTCATCGCAGATCCGCGTGAGGATCGTCCCCGACGCGCCGATCGCTGAACTCGTCGCGGCGGCGGTCGGCCGCCGCGGCGACTTCTTCGCCAACGCCTACACCAACGCGGTGCGGCTCGTGAACGCCGAGAACGACCTCATGCCCGGCGTCGTCGCCGACTACTACGCCGGACATGTCGTCTGCCAGTTCACCTCGACCGGCGCCGACGCGCGCAAGAACGAGATCGCCGACGCGCTGATGAAGTTCGCGCCCGGCTGCCTCGGCGTCTCGGAGCGCCTGGACGTCGACTCGCGCGCGAAGGAGGGGCTCCCGACGGCGCCGGCGTTTTCAGTCCTCGCCGGCGCGGAGCCGCCGGAGTTTGTGGAGATCGCGGAAGGCCCGTGCAGGTTCCTCGTCGACGTCAGGAAGGGCCACAAGACCGGCTTCTACCTCGACCAGCGCGACGCCCGCGCCGCGGTCGGCTCGCTCGCGAACGGCGCGGACGTCCTCAACTGCTTTGCCTACACCGGCGGGTTCGGGCTCTTCGCGCGTGCCGCCGGCGCGGCGAAGGTGACTCAGGTCGACGTCTCCGCCGACGCGCTTGCGCTCGCGAAGCGCAACGAGGGGCTCGTCCACCTCTGCGGCACCGAGATGGATTACGTCGAGGCGGACGTCTTTCAGTACCTCCGCAAGTGCCGCGACGCCGGGCGCAGGTTCGACCTGATCGTCCTCGACCCGCCGAAGTTCGCCGCGACGAAGGGCCAGCTCATGAAGGCCGCGCGTGGTTACAAGGACATCAACCTTCTTGCGATGAAGCTCCTGAAGCCCTACGGCCGCCTCGCCACCTTCTCCTGCTCGGGCGCGGTTTCGCCGGAGTTCTTCGACACCGTCCTCGCCGAGGCCGCGGCCGACGCACACCGTTCGTTCCAGGTGACGGCGCGCACCCGCGCAGGGGCCGACCACCCGGTCGCGCTCGCCTTCCCGGAAGGCGCATACCTCAAGGGCGCGGTGCTGACCGCACTCGACTGATCGAAAACACCAAGGAGCTACGACAATGACAAGAATCGCATCGGCAGCCGTCCTGTTCGCGGCGGTCGTCGCGCAGGCTGCCGTCCCGTCCGACCGGGCGAAGACGAAGGACTGGTTCCTCGACAATGTCTACGGCCGGCGTCCAGCCGCGGCGGAGAACGTGGCGGCAAGGTTCAGCGAGGAGGATCCGCCGCGCGAGACGATGGACGGAAAGGCGATTCGCCGCAGGGTGAAGGTCGAGTATTCCGGGCCTCTCGGAGATGGCTCGTTCACGTTTCTTGCGTTCATCCCGAAGTCTGGCAAACCGGTGCCGGCGTCGGTTCTTCTCTGCAACCGGCCGGAGGCGATGCCGATCGACGAGAACGATGAGAAGGCGACGACCGACTTTTGGCCGCGGGACGAGATAGTCCGCCGCGGCTACGCGGCGATCGCGTTCTATCTGAGCGACCTCGCCGCAGAGACGTACCGGCCGGGAACCGCGCTCGAAAGCGGCGTCTTCAAGGCTTTCGGCCCGAAGTACGCCGAACGGAAGCCATCCGACTGGGGGGTGCTTTCCGCCTGGGCGTGGGGGGCGAGCCGGGTCATGGACTGGATCGGGCGGACGCCGGAGCTGGACGCGGGGAAGGTGATGGTGGTCGGCCATTCGCGCGGCGGCAAGTGCGCGCTCGTCGCCGGCATCGCCGACGAGCGCTTTGCGATGGTGTGCGCCAACGACTCCGGGTGCGGCGGGGCGAAGCTCAATAAGATGGATCTGCCGCTGAGCGAGCCGTGGGACGCATTTCGCTACTGGGGCGTCGGCTACTGGTTCGCCGCGGGCTACGAGCGCGTGTTCGGCAACGGCGCCGACAAGTCCGCCCCGTACGACCAGGACGACTGGCTCGCCCTCGTCTCGCCGCGCATCCTCTGCGTCGGTTCTGCCGCCGCAGACGACTGGGCCGGGCCCGAGGCAGAGTGCGCCGCGGCGAAGTCCGCCGAGACTGCGTGGTGGCGCGACGACGCGCCGGAGAACGTCCAGTACGGCGTGCGCGAGGGCGGGCACGGCCTTGAGCTTGAAGACTGGCGGCGGTACCTCGACTTCGCCGACGCGCGCTGGCGCGGGCGGACGGTGGTGGTGGACGGCAACGACTCCGCGGCGATCCAGCGCGCGCTCGACGCGAAGGAGCGTCCACTCACGGTGGTGATTCCGAAGGGCGTCTACGACGTCACCTCGACCCTGCGCGTCGGCTCTCACACCACGATCAAGGCGCATCCCGAAGCGCGGCTGGTGCTGAACGGCGGCGTGAGGCGCCGGGCCGGGGACTTCCTCCTCTCGAACGCAGACGAGAAGGGCGGCAACGAGGATGTTTGCATCGAGGGCGGCGTCTGGGACGGCGCGCCATTCAATTTCATGAATGTCAAAAATTTCCGTCTCTACGACATGACGCTTGCTGACTCCGTGATCGGCGACGTGCGCTTCCTCGGAGTCGACGGCTTCGACGTCCGTCGCATCAAGATCGTCTCGCCCGTTCTCAGGAGGTGCGGATTGGCGCTCGGCAGGCTCGTGCACGACATGGCGGTGGAAGTGGCAACGGCCAACGCCACGCCCAAAATGTGGTTCGACGAAAAGCAGAAGAAGGTAGTCCCGCGTTCCGGCAATGATCTCATGCAGGACGAGAAGGATCTTGTCGTCGTCTGCCGCGAATGCGCGCAAAGGTGCGTCCCTATGGAGCAGGTGCTCGGCATGATGAAACCCGGTGCGTTCTCGGGGTCGGAGTTCGAAATAAGGGGCGGCGGCGTAGTTGTCGGGATGCGCCGTCTTTCCGACGGACGGGTCGCGAAGGCGTACTTCAACTTCGCGGACGAGTGCCGCGAGGCGGACGGAATTTTCCTCCCGCCGCATTTTGCCCGGTTGTCGTCGCCCGAATTGTGATATAATTCGCTTTATCGCCCGTCCATGGAGGTTCGGACGTAAAATGCAAACAACAAGGAGAACAAGAGAAATGATGCACCTGAAAGCGAAGCATGTTGCGGCGGCGGTTGCCGCGGCGGCGCTGATTGGCTGTTCCGACAGCGGCGACTCAGAGGAGAGGGCCAACCTTTCCGCCGAGGCGGTTGCGGCGGCGAAGGCGGCCGGCTGCGACCTCGAGGCGGTGAAGGGGAAGGAACTCCACATCTACACCTGGAGCGACTACCTTTCTCCCGACGTGCAGCGCTCGTTCGAGGAGGCGCTGGGGGTGAAGGTGGTCATCGACACCTTCGACTCCAACGAGGCGATGTACGCCAAGCTCAAGGCCGGCGGCACCGGCTACGACATCATTACACCGAGTTCCTACCAGATCGCGACGATGGCGCGCGAGGGCATGATTGAGCAGCTTGACCAGTCGAAGATACCGAACGTCAAGAGCAACTTCGACTCTTCGTTCGCCGAGCAGATCGTCGACCCATCGTTCACCTGGAGCGTTCCCTACGCCGTCACCTACACTGGGCTCGCATACCAGAAGGCCAAGGTGCCGGAAGGCGTCGACGTCGACACCTGGGCGGTGCTCGGGAACCCTGCGTTCAAGGGCCGGGTCACGCTGCTGGACGACATCCGCGAGGTAATCGGCTGCGGGCTCATGTACCTCGGCTACTCCGTCAACTCCACCGATCCCAAGGAGATAGACGCGGCGGTAGAACAGGTGCTCAAGTGGCGCGCGAACATCCGCAAGTTCGACGGCGAGAGCTACAAGACCGAAGTGCCCAACGGATCGACCTGGATCGGCCAGGGCTACTCCACCGACGTCGCCCAGGTGATCGTCGGCGACGAGGAGGCCGGCGCGCCGCCGCGCGAAGACGTCGGCTTCGCGCTGCCGAAGGAGGGCTTCTCGATCTCGTTTGACGAGATGGTGGTGGCCAAGAACTCGAAGCAGGCCGACCTCGCCTACGCCTTCATCAACTACATCTACGATGGCAAGGTCGCCGCCGCGAACATGGAGTACATCTGCGGCCCGAACCCGGTCAAGCCCGGCATCGACATGCTCGACGAGGACTATCGCACGCTCATCACGCTGCCGGCCGACAAGCTCAAGCTCGGCCAGGTGCTCAAGAGCTTCGACGGCCAGCCGGAGGTGCAGGCGCTCTACAACCGCGCCTGGGACCGCATCAAGGCGACCGAGGCGAAGTAGTCCGCCGGCGCGGCTGATGGAATTCGCGCTCTCCACCAACTGGTGCTGCCGGCGGATCGAATCCGGCGAGGCGATTGCCGACAAGGCGCTCGAGCTCGGGTTCAACGCCGTTGAGCTCGGGTTCCACACCACGGTCGAGCAGGCGGCGGGCTTCCGCCGCTCGCTCGACAGGATCAAGGTGGGGAGCGTTCACGCGTTCTGTCCAGTGCCGCTGAGTGCGCCGGAGGGGTATCCCGAGCTCTACCAGCTCGCCTCGCCGGACGAGGACGCGCGGCGCATCGCCCGCGTCCACGTGATGCGCAACGTTGAATTCGCGGCGTCGATGGGTGCGGACGCGGTGGTGCTGCACGCCGGGCACGTGGACTGCGGCGGCTGGCTGAAGGGTCGTAAGATGAAGCGCCGCGTTCGCCGCGGCCAGCGCCTGGCTGACGTCTTCCGGCGCGAACTGGAGGCGGTTACGCCCGCGCTCGAGAAGAACGGCGTTGTGCTTGGGCTCGAGAACCTGCCGTACCTGGAGGGCTATCCGGCGGAATGGGAGCTTGCCGACGTTTGCGGCGAATGGGTGCGGCCGTGGCTCGACACCGGCCACGACCACGTGCGCCGGATTCGTGGCTGGCGCACGGACGCGGCGGAAATGCCGGAGCCGGTGGGGATGCATCTCAACGACTCCAAAGGCGGCGACGACCACCTCGCTCCGGGCGATGGCGACATCGACTTCGCCGCGTTCGCCGAGCTCGCGCGCTCGACGCGGCATTTGGTGCTGGAGCCGGCGCATTCAGTCTCCGAGGACTCGCTTCGCGCGGGGCTTGCGCATCTGAAGCAGATTTGGAACGCTTAGTAAACTGATAAACAGATAACAGGAAAGGGGTATCAAATGGATCTTTCGGTGCTGGTCAACAAGTTCAACGTGAAGGGCAGTCTGGTGGCGCTGGAGCCGTTCGGGAGCGGCAACATCAACGACACGTACCTCGCGATCTACCGCAACACCTTTACCGAGACGCAGGTCATCCTGCAGCGGGTGAACCGCAAGGTTTTCCCGCAGCCGGAGGCGATCATGGCGAACATGCACGAGGTGACGCGCCACTGCCACGAGAAGCTGGCGGCGGACTCGGCCTCGGGTCGCGACGACCGCGTCTGGCAGATGCCGCGGATCGTCAAGGCCAAGGACTCGCGCGACTACGTGGTCGACGAATCCGGCGACGTGTGGCGCGTGATCACCCGCATCATGTCCGCCCACGCCTTCGATGTCGCGCAGGGCCCCGAGCACGCGCTCGAGTGCGGCTCCGCGCTCGGCCACTTCCACTACCTCATCTCCGACCTCGACCCGAAGTGCATCATCGACCCGCTGCCCGGCTTCCACGTCACCGCCGGCTACATGCGCGCCTACGACGAGACTCTCGCCACCCCGCGCGCGAAGGAACTCCTCGACTCGTCGATGGAGGCGAGGCGGATGGCCAAGTTCGTGGAGGAGCGCCGCGGTCTCGCGGCCTGCCTCGAGAAGGCGGAGGCGTCCGGCGAGCTCGTCAAGCGGATGTTCCACGGCGACCCCAAGGTGAACAACATCATGATCGACGACGTGACCGGCAAGGGTACGGCGATGATCGACCTCGACACCGTCTCGCCGGGCCTCGTCCATGTGGACTTCGGCGACGCCCTGCGCTCGATCTGCAACCCCGCCGGCGAGGAGGCGACGAACCTCTCGCAGGTGGTCTTCGACGAGGACCTTGCGACGGCGTTCTGCAAGGGCTACATGCGCGAGGCGGGTTCGTTCATGACCGACGCCGACCGCGCCTACCTCTACGACTCGATCCGCCTGCTGCCGTTTGAGCTGGGGCTCAGGTTCTTCCAGGACTTCCTCGCCGGCGACGTCTACTTCAAGACCTCGACGCCGGGGCAGAACCTCAACCGCGCCCGCGTGCAGTTCCGCCTCTGCGAGTCGGTGGAGGCACGCGAACGCTCGATCCGCACCATGCTGGAGCGGCTCTAAGGCGTATTTTTGGTATAATACACCTATATGGCAGAAGAGACCAAGCAAAAACTGCTCGAAGCCGAGGAGGTGCGGCAGAAGGTCGCTGACCTAAAGTCGCGCGTCGGCGAGATGGCCGGCTACATCAAGGTGGAAGAGCGCCGCTCCAAGCTCGCCGCGCTCGAGGCCGAGCAGGCGTCGGCGGACTTCTGGAGCAACCAGGCCAAGGCGCGCGAGACGATCGCCGCGACCAACGCCGAGCGCGCATACGTGGTGCCGTTCGACAGCCTTTCGAAGACGGTCGAGGACGCCGAGGTGATGTTCGAGCTTGCCGAGGCCGAGGAGGGCGAGGCCCGCGAGGCCGCGCTCCGCGACGTGCTCGCCGAGTGCGCCAAGGCCGAGGGCTTCTTCGCGAAGCTCCGCCTCCAGTCGCTGCTCGGCGGCAAGTTCGACCAGTGCAATGTGTTCGTGAAGCTCCACGCCGGTCAGGGCGGCACCGAGGCGTGCGACTGGGTGGCGATGCTCTACCGCATGTACCAGCGCTACGCCGAGGGCCAGGGTTGGAAGGTGGAGGAGTACGACATTCAGCCCGGCGAGGAGGCAGGCTACAAGGACGTCTACTTTCGCGTCGAGGGGCCGTACGCATTCGGCATGCTCAAGGCCGAGCGCGGCATCCACCGCCTCGTCAGGATCTCGCCGTTCGACGCGAACAAGCGCCGCCAGACTAGTTTCGCGTCGATGGAGACCGTCGCCGAGATCAACGACGACATCGAGGTCGAGATCAAGGACGAGGACCTCAGGGTCGACACCTACCGCTCTGGCGGCGCCGGCGGCCAGCACGTCAACAAGACCGACTCCGCGGTGCGACTTACGCACCTCCCGACTGGAATCGTCGTCGCCTGCCAGAAGGAGCGCTCGCAGCACATGAACAAAGAGAAGGCCATGGCGATGCTCAAGGCCCAGCTCTACGAGTACTACGAGGACCAGAAGAAGGCCGAGATGGACCGCTTCTACGGCGCGAAGAGCGAGAACGGCTGGGGGTCGCAGATCCGCTCTTACGTGTTCTGCCCCTACACCATGGTCAAGGACCTCCGCACCGAGTACGAGACGAGCGACGTGGACGGGGTGATGGACGGCAACCTGCAGCCGTTCATCGAGGCCTGGCTCCAGATGAAGGCGGCGAAGTGATTGGATGGAGGACAGGAACCTATACGGAAAGGCGGTCGGCCTGGACCAGCGTGGAAGACACAAGTCCTTCGGCTCGGCAGTCGATGCCGCAGTCAAGGACCTGGTGACCGAGCGCAACGACTTCTTCGACTCGCTCGCCGACCGCTGGGCCGCGCTCTTTCCCGGTGTTCCCGCCGTCCCCGGCCGCTACGAAGGCGGCATCATATTCCTCTACGTCCGCAGCGCGCCGATCCTCTTTTCGCTGCGGCCGAAGCTGCGCGCGATGGCGCGCCGCCTCGCCGCGCTCCCGGGCGCGCCGAAGCGCGTGGACCTGCGGTTGGAGATCCACGCGCGATGACGGTTGCCGCGGCAATCCTGGTCGCGGCGGCGTTCACGCGTCCGCTCGAGCGCGTCTCCACCATGGACCCGGCGATGGCGCAGAGCGCCTACGACGCGCGCGCTATCCAGCTCGTCTACGAGACCCCACTTTCAATCGACTACGCGACGCGCCCATACCGGCTCGCGTCCGGGCTTTGCGAAATGCCGGAGGTGTCCGAGGGCGGGCTCAGGTACGTCTTCCGCCTCGCCCCTCGCCCCGCGCCGCTCCGCGTCTTCGCCGGCGACATGGTGCGCGCGCTCGAGCGGCTCAGGTCGAAGGAGGAGGTCTCGCCGAACGGCTGGATGATGGCGGACGTGGACACCGTGCGCGCAATCGACGACATGACGGTGGAAATCCGCCTGAAGCGGCGCGTGCGCCACTTTCCGTGGCTGATGGCGCTCGCGCCCGCCGCGGTGAAGGCCGCGGACGGCTCCGGCACCGGACCCTACGAGCTCGTCAAGTGGCGCAAGAACCACGAGATGGTCTTCGAGCGCCGCCCGGGACCGGACGGCGCGCCTTACTCCGGCGACGGCTTCTCGACCGTCAGGTACCTGGTGGTGGACGACCTCTCCACCCAGTGGCTCATGTTTCTCCGCGGCGAACTCGACTTCCTCGGCGACGTCTCGCGCGACAACTTCGACGCGGTGGTAGGGAAGGACGGCACGCTCTCGCCCGAGCTCGAGCGGAAAGGGGTTAGGCTCTACTCCATGCCGATGCTGGAGGTCGCATACGTAGGCGTCAACATGCGCGACCGGGTGCTCGGCCAGAACCGCTCCCTGAGGCAGGCGCTCAACTGCGCCTTCGACTTTCCGGAGTGGGCGAAGTTCTGCAACGGCAGGGTAGCGCCGTCCGACGGCCCGGTGCCGCCAGGCGTCGCCGACCGGATGGAGACGCCGTTCGCCTACTCCTTCGATCTCGACCGTGCGCGGCGGCTGATGGCCGAGGCCGGCTACGCGGGCGGAATCGACCCGGCGACCGGCCGCCGGCTCACCCTGTCGCTCGCCATCGGGCGTCCTTCCCAGGAGAGCCGCGCCGCCGGCGAGCTGATGGCGGCGTTCTACGAGCGCATCGGCATCAGGCTGGAGCTGGACTTCATGACCTGGGATGCGTTCCTGAGCGCGGTCAACGAAGGGCGGGTGCAGCTCTACCGGATGGCGTGGGTGGGCGACTATCCCGACGCGCAGAACTTCCTGCAGCTCTTCTACGGACCCAACGCCTCGCCCGGAGTGAACCACTCCAACTTCGCGAACGCCGAGTTCGACGCGGCGTACGAGCGCGACGACTGGCGCCGCTGCCAGGAGGTCGTGCGCGAGGAGTGTCCGTGGATATTCACCGGCTACAACAAGTCGTTCACGCTCGTCGGGCCAAGGGTCGGGAACTTCGTCCAGACCGACTTTCCGTATGGCGTGGAGCAGTACTTCAGGCTCAAAGAGGCGAAATGAAGACGGTATACATCGAGAAGTCGTGCGGCCCGGCGCGTGACGGCGCCTGGACTGCGGAACTTGACCTTGCTGGCACGGAGCGCATCGTCGTCGGCACCGGTCCCGGCAGCTTCGCCGGCGTGCGCGCGGCAATCGCCTTCGCGACCGGCTACTCGGTCGGGAGCGGCTGCGAGGTGCTGGGTCTGCC
>JAEIGA010000198.1_pt1 | contig 83827 bp, 111 predicted proteins | sample 9270691 | NCBI WGS metagenome assembly JAEIGA01 (sample SAMN17057246, study PRJNA624740) | gut metagenome | biome: biome; isolation source: fecal sample | host: Bos grunniens | place: China: Xizang | collected 2019 | reverse complement strand
TGCGATAGGGTCTTCCACCTTTACAGGGTTACCATGCTTGTCAATAATAACGTGAATTGTTGTGCCATCTCCAGCATCAAGAGTAAAGTACTTGTTAGTGTTAATCCCCAGAGCGTTCAGTTTGTTCATTCTTTCATTCTTGTTCATCATAATTTGTTTCTCCTTTAAATTTGGTTTATTTGCCCTGTATTGCCGAGCGTCGCATATTTTTTTCTTAATAATTATTTGCCCTCAACCCAACTTCTTAAGATAATCAGGTCAGGATCTGATGGTCTTGCATAAAACCACTTCCCCATAATATCTTCGTCCCATACAAATTCTCCACTGAGAATTGTGCATAAGATGAATGCTTCAAGCGTAAACTGGGCAACCTCACGAGACTGTCCTATAATCAACTGCTCATCTGTAAGCTCGTCCACTGGCAACGCTTTGAAGTACTTTCTTCTTTTGTTGTCACTTCTTTCACTTGGTAGAGAGTATTTGTAATTTCTATAAAGTTCTCTTACCATATGCAAAAGAGAATGTAGATCATAGACTTGATAAGTATACAATACTTTTGATGTATCCCACTCACCATTATCAATAATTTTATCCCTTCCTACTTTCATAGTTCTCTTCTCGAAATCAATGTAAAACGGCTCGCCGTTATGCACTCTTTCTAATGCTTCTTGATAAATACACATTAATGTGACCTCCTTTTATTTTTATAGACACTCAATAGTTGTGGCATATTTCTTTATTTGATTCATGTTTGCCGTCTGCGCTTATGCGAAGACGGACAATTTGAAATTCAACTAACTTGTTGTCTATCGGTATGCTCCAAGACTGCTCATAATTGCGACATATCTCTTTAATTGTTTCATTAATGCAGGACATCGCCACGAAGAGCGTGCACGGAATGCCTCCTAGATATGGAGGCAGGAGAGCACGCGGTTCTGGTTAGAATTCCTGCAATATGAAGTTAATTACCTTGCAATCTACCGTTATGCTACGGTGCTAAATTACTCATAACATTGATACATCCCTTTATTTGTCTCATATAGAAGATGAGTAGCAGCCAGATGACGGTTAGGAACCCGCTAGATAAAGCGGGTGATAAGGGTCATCTGGCTGATTGACTCATCTCTGATTGAATATTGTTATCTTGTAATTTACTGCTGTATTGCAGATTTGAATTACTCACAACTTCGACACATTACTTTACTTGTCTCATATTTGAAGGTTGTATCTTATTCTTCAGATCGATCAATCAGGAGATATCCTGATTTGTTGATCTGAAGAAGGAGATTAAAGACCTTCTTATTGAAGTTAGTTGCCTTGTAATTACTCGTTGTGCTACGATGTGTGGCTATTTACAACATGGGTGCATTACTTTAAGTGTTTCACATATTATGCAGCAAGTATCTGAAGTTAAGCCATTAGGATTTATGTCAATAAATCTTAATGTCATCACTTCAGACTAGTTGCTGAGTAATTGATTTTATTGTTGTCCAATAACCACTTGCTGCACTGCAATTTATAAACATCTAACTAACGTCTCATATACTGCCCTCCTCGTTAGAATTGCATTTTGCATACATTGCAATGTAAGGTAACCCATAATTTCCTTATCTGTTTTATGGCGGTTTGCCGTCACATTCTTACCTGTACCTCTAAGAATTGTGTGGTCGGGCTGGTCATTTACACTTCCAAGACCACCTATCTTTTTCTTTTTTGTAGCACAGGCTCTTAAAGCATCCATAACAAACACATTCAATGTATCTATATCTTTTTCAACATTGATAATTGGAAGTACGGATGTTGCCCAAGAGTATTTGCCGTCGCCTTTGTAAAGATAGTTGTTAACAGAATTAACCGCTCTTGTAAATGAGATGTTATGTTGCTTAATTGTTCGTGCCTCAATTTCCTTTTGGAAACTCTTAACGCGAGATTTTGACAATGTGATAAGATTGCCTTTGATGTTAAATCCAAGGAACTTAACCCATCTGTCTTTGTAAACAACCTCAACCTTTTTAGGATTAAGCGTCATATTCATATCAGATAACATTCCTCCAATAAGCGTATATGCGTCTTTCCAGTCGGGACCAAGTACAAGTAAATCATCAGAATATCGTACATAATACACATCAAACATACTTACGGCGACATCCAAATAGTACAAGACTGCATCTGCCAAAAAGCTTGCGACCGCACACCCTTGTTTAAGAGACTGATAATGGTTAATCAAATCCCCATTAATATCAAAGCATAAATCTGTATGATAATAATTTCTTACAATATCAATGATTTTTGATTTTCCAAACTTAACTTCCATTCTGTCAAACAGAACATCAATATATTCAATTGGTACAGTATCAAAATATTTTGTTAAATCCATCTTAACTCCAACTTCACGAGTATCAGACTTAACCATCTGTCTTGAAACTTCCTGTACAATTTTTCCGCAACCAATTCCACTCTGATAGGACTTACAGGATTTGTGTATGAATTCCGGGAATAGTTCAAAGAACAAATTATTTGCTATAGACAAGAATATTCTATCAACATTCTCATTCACATAAACAATTCTCATATCGCCGTTGTCCTTAGGGATTTGTACTTGGTGCGGTGGAGCTATCTCATAGTTGCCAGAGATGATTGCATTATACATTGCAAGTCTGACTTGAGGAGAGGTGAGCTTTCTTAACTCACCTTTGTCAATTCCTTTGCCAACACCTAATTCAAGCGCCTGCTCCCATCGTTCTTTTTCGAAGAATTTTTGCAGTAAAATGTCTGCCATTCAGACACACCTCCTTAATCTATTAGTTCACATATTTCATCGCCACATTGAATGACATATTCATTGCCAACACTATTAATCTGCTCAATAATCTCATCAATCTCGTCTATACCAAAATACCCAAGACAACAGTCTAACTTTGGAGTATTCTTAAATTCTTCTTCATCAAATTCATCATCCCAAGACTTTCTATCTTCAAGATATTCCTCAAGGTTTTCGTAGCCTGAATATGCACAGAAATCAACCATATCATCATCAACTTGAATGTAAACTTCTGATGTGCCCCAACCTTTCAGAGCATTAATTCCTTCTTGACTAAGAGCGATAATACCATCGCTACGGTTACCGACTTCATTGAATTTCTCATTCGGATACAATTCTTGAATATAACTGTGTTCGCCCATTGTTCCTCTAATATAACCACCATTACTTTCAATGAAGCGAATTAGTCTCAAAAGTATTTCCTCTTTGGTTTCGTGCTGTCCATTGTAGATACAGTTTATAATCTTCTTTGTTTCTTCAAGTGCATCTTTTGTATAGCCAGACCAATGGTAATAAATTGCGCACCATTCTTCTTTATCAGCAGTTATGGTTATAGTTAAACTTTGTCCCATTATTATTCCTCCTCAGGATTATTATAATCATTTTGTTGTGTAATTACAACTGCAACTTTCCACAATAACAACCTCTGCTCTCCCACCAATCAGTGTCGGCAAATGGTATCTCATACCAAAGTTCGTGGTCAATGTTATCAATAAACTTCTTGACATTCTCTTTCCAGTCATACTGTTCGATAAGTTCAGTCGAAATTGGTGTAACCTTAAGATATAAATCACTACCATTAATGTGTTGTGAATCAATCTCTTCTGGCCTCATAAGCTCTCTTGCTTTGTATAACAGCGTTTTTGCGTTCATATTACCACATCCTCTCAAAATAATGTATTAATGTTTCCTCGCAGAAATCATCATACCACAAATCATAATCGTTGCCCTCGGCATATTTACTGCCCTCGAAGTGGTCTTTAAGACAACAGAATATATCATCAAGGTCTCTTTCATCAATGCACTCAATATTATCGAGCCACTGTATTTGTTTAAGCCCCTCCTTAATAAAGTCAGCAAGTTCTTGGTTGAATATAAATTTATCCACGATATTCATTCTCCTTTCTTGCATCCACTCTTACAAGTGTAGTTATTGTGTTTTCAGGGTCGTGTGTCAATCTCCAAGCCTGAATATTATCAACGAGAGTATCAAGATCCTCAATACTCACCGTCCAAACGCCACTCTCTCTGAAGAAAAGAACACGGTCATACGGCTCGTGCTCTTCAAGGCTATTGTAAAGTGACTTGATATCATAGTAGATGTCGCTTGCATATCTTTCTGTGATTTTTGCGGCCAAGCGAACCATTTTGTCTACAATATTTGAGATATTATCTGTGTTTGATATTACCGTATAATCATTATAACAAGAATGATTTGTGATTTTTAACATATTTATTCCTCCTTAAGAAATTAGTATTGCTTTGCCTTTTAATTCATTATTACATCTGTCCTCGTTGATAAGTTCTACGAAGTCTGCATCTTCAGGATTTTTAGAATCCATAAGGTTTGTATACCAGCCACAATGAATGCCGTTAAGCTCATCGTCATTACCAAGATAAATTGGCAGTGACGCAATCTCCTTTGTACTCATACCTGCCTTTTGTAATTCGCCAATGAATTGTAATAATTGTCCTACTGTAAGTTGATTCATAATTAAATTTCCTCCCTGTCTCTTTTATTTAATAGGTCTGTGATTTCATCTTCAAGTCTGTAATATTCTGTGCCATACAAGCAAGCCTCATCATCTTCGCCCATACGATGCTCGTCTGGTATCAGAATGTTGTATTTGTCTAACAATCTTTCAAACTTGCCAAGTATTAATATTGCTGTCTGTCTATTTTTCTCCATATCAATCTCCTCTTTATCAAAATTCTACCCAATCGGTACTGTCATTACCACCAATTTCTTCACCCATCATTTGCTTTGCAACAAGATTGCCCGGCTCAAGCACGAATTCGCCTGATTTATATTTCGCCTCGGCAATTTCCATTGCTTCTTCCATTGTTGAAGCTTCGACATTGAAGCTTTGGCTTACTGTTTCTTCAATTGTGATTATAAATTTTTGCATATTAATTCACTCCTTGTATATATAATGTAATGTGATTATCTCTCCAATAACCCATAATACCAGCATCAAATATCACTTCATTATCGGTTTCAATGTCGTATCCGTTGTCTCTTGCGAGTTGCTTTTCCTCAACGACATACTTTTCAAATTTTTCTTTAGCGTACTCAAGCGAGTGGAATACTCCAACAATATCAACTGATGAATCATCTTCTGTTGCCCAATCGAGCACTATTACATAATGACTGTACATTTATTCTTCCTCCTTAAAATACCAATGTTCTGCATATACTCCGTTCTCTTCCATAACTTCAAGCTCTGCATTTAATGCATCGTGGAAGTCGTCAATGTCGAAGTTTTCTTTATATACGTCGAGTAGCCTTGTTTCATCAACAAGACACTCTACTATAATTTTCTTCATAACATCATCCTTTCGCTCGTTTATGTCCGATAGCCCAGACAGTTATATTATATCACAATCATTTTGCTTTGTTAAATTTTAACCCAAGCCCTAAGTTCATCGCAAAGGTCATAGAAGTCTTCAAGACAATCGTTAATAAAATCTTCATCATCGTCGGGGCATAGTTCATATGCCATAAGCACTCCGATGCTGTCTTGAATATCAACTTCATAATACTCTCTATCATCGTCATCCAACTTATTGAGTAATTCTTGGTAACACAAAAGCAGACATTTCACTGTCTGCTTTAAGTCGTCATTATTTATGGCTTCGTGCAAAGCCGAGCCACTTTTAATTGTATATTCCCAGCTAGCCATCACATTTCTCCTTGTCTTCTTATATCATTATCCACAATATCACTGAACCAACGACCACCAACTTCAAAGCGGGCAAGTGCCACTTGATAGTCAACAATATTAGTAACAGACACAATGTTTAAATCTTCGTGATAGGCGTTGCCACCTGTAAGACCGTATGTGTCGTTCATAAGTTTACCTTTGGTAATATGGAATGTTGGCTCCGTGCCATCAATAATTGCCTCGTGTTCAGCAAGCCACTTCTTGACAGAGTTGAGATTTTCCTCACTTGTAGCAAGTCCATCCCAAGTTAATGCACTTTGGTCGTAGAGCTCGTCAAGTTGTTCTTTTGTTGTTACATTTATTATGTTCATTACATACCCTCCTTAATAAATTTCCATTTCTTGTCTTGCAATCATATACGGTTTATGAGTTCTCCAGTTTGCACTGCCGTCATTTGTATATCTATAAGTGTGTATGCAATGATTTTCGTCGTCATACTGCACTTTAACAAATATAATTCCATTGCACATTCTTGTGTCTACAGGGTAATCAAGAGCATCCCATTCTTCTTTGGTAATGTAATAGCATTTTTCTCTGTACAAGAACACAACCTTTTGGTTTTCCCAACCACCTTGTAACTCAACACCACGGTATGTTCTCAGCCACGCTTGATAATCTTTATCTGTTTCGAATGCTATACTATCGCCAAAGTATCTGTAATTACTTCCATTGACTGGTTTTCCAAGCGAATCAACAACATAACGAATAAATTGTCTATCGTAGTCCTTGGTTGTATATGGGGCATAACGATTATTGGGATTTATATACTCCCAAACAGACACCTCTGCTTGAAACTCTACAGCGCCGTTTGCACAAGCTCCACAATTTCCCCAGTCGCAGAATGTTTTCAACTCTTTGCCAAGATATTTGAATTCTCCGAGTGGAATGTGGCTCCATGCACCACCACTTGTTTGACAACAAATTCCATTATCTCTCTTCCAAATAAATGGCACATAAGGGCTTTCACAGATATATGCTTTATCGTCTTCTATTTGCTCTATGTGAGCTCGTCCATAATACTCACCGTATTCGTTGGTGTAGCGAACTCTGTCGCCTACTTTTGGTGTAATATTTGAGCGAGTATCCTCTATTAGTTTGGCGTAATCGTTTGCCATTTTTACATCACCGTCGCTTATGAAGTGGTCACACTCAAACCTTGTGTTGATTTCTTTTAATGTTTCAAGGGTGTACATTGTTATTCCTCCTCTAATTTGTTTGCATTAAGATAGTTTCGAGATTGAACATAAAATCCTTTCTTATTGCTTGAACATTTTCGCCCTTTGAGTTATATGTGTAAAAGGCACCTTCTAATTGTCTTTCGTTGTCATAGTACTGTTTCAAACCCTTGTCGGGAAAATTTAAATAATACCTTACCCAATCGCATTGAAACATTTACATCACTCCTTTAATACTTCATATGAAAGAACAATTCCGTTTTCTTTGTCTCTCTCAAAGTGTTGTAATTCAAAGGCATCAAACTCTCCCTGTGTCCTGAAGACACGAGGAGTGTTTTTGAATGCCCTCTCGGTGTCGTGAATTTTTTCTATCGTTGGGTCTGATACGTGGATATATTTAATCTTCATAATGAAGCTCCTTATATCTGTATCGTTCAACTTTCATATCTTTTGCAGAAAGAAAGCTCATATGCTCGTTGTTATACAGATTTGCGCCGCACCATTTTGCGATACGCTTATTGGGTGCATCCACCATATAGAACATGGAACTTACATTTTGATCTTTAAGGGTTGCCCTATATACTTTTACTTTCATTTCTTACTCTCCTTTTTCTTTTCGCTCTTGGTCATTCTACCATCACAAGGCATTGTACGAGTTGTGTCGCCACAAGCATCGAAGTAGATGCAGTTAGTGCAGGGATGGATTGGTTGGTTTTTCATAGTTTCACGCTCCTTTAATAACCTGAGAAACAAAATCCAATTTTGTCCTCAATTTCAGAAATTTGGTCCGAGAAGAATCTGCGATAAATGTCTTGATGCTTAACAATATTAATGTGAGTATCAAGGCAATTTATATACCAGTCTATATCGTTGAACGGGTCTATTTCGCTCAATTCTTCGATGTATGCAGGGATTTCGTCTCCCCATTCTATGTCGTACTTGTGACTTAGGTAGACGTCATTGACATCCAACTCGGCTTCTTTCTTGTCAATAACCTCGGCACTATCGCTTTCCTTCGGCAAGGTTTTATCGAGAATCTGTAAGTCCTCGTAAACGTCGGGCTTAGTGTTATTGATTAAATCATTGAGTTCTCTGACACCCTCTTGGAAGACTGTTCTGATTAGGCTTGTTAAAGACAAGTTGTTTTCTTCTACCAATTCGTCGAGTATGTCATCAAGGTCGTATCCAATGTCGTCTAAGATAGACAAGTCGCATTGTCCACATTTTAATAGGTGCATTAGCACCCATTCTGATTGTTTTATCATAGTTTCAACTCCTGTACACAATATATTTTATCGCCGGGTTCAACTACATATTTATTTACATTTATGCTACGGACCACGCCATAATAATAGTCGCAGCCGTATGTCAAGATAGAGTATGCATTCTTAGTGTGGCGTACAAGTTCAATATTGTCTTCGCCAATCTCAAGAACGTTCTCTTCATATCTTTCAAGCAAATGCTTTTGTGCTTGTTTTTCTGAGTAGAACGGGTCTGAAATCCATATATCTGTGTCGCAGTTGTTTGCTTCAAGTACAACCCAAATTTTCATATAATCATCTCCTTATAAAATCACTCTTTTATGTGCTTAACATTCTATATAAAACTCTTGTACTCCCATACGCTCAAAACAAGCTCTGCCCATACCAGAACCAATAAAATCTAAAAATTCCATAGGACACTCAAACCAAATCTTTGCTCTTTCTTTCGGCTTACTTTCGTCATACTCAAATCTTCCGTTTGATTTCCAAACATCAAATCTCCAAAGCAATGTTGTAACCTCTGGAGAACAATTTTGAATTATAACATTTACTGTTCCGTGTGGGCTTCTAAATGTTCTCAATGTTGCCACCCTTGTCGGTATATATTCCAATTCATTTAATCCAAACGGCAAACAACCTCCGCCACCTGCCGTTTCAAATTCTACATCTGCAACACCATCTCTTATATCAACTATTATTCCTTCACACCAATCACCAGCGTAAACTCTATCTCCAACTTCAAAACTCATAATAACCTCCATTTAAAATCGTCATTTTATTTAAACCCAATTCGTAAAACTCTTCTTTTTTATAGGCTCTTCACCTTTAAATCTAATGCCCTTTTCGTCCAAATACTCTATAAGAGGCTGAAAATATACTTTTGGAATTTCAATATCGGGAATATTTTCCTTTGCCCACTCCAAACGCTGACTTGAAAGCTCACAACCATGTGAAAGATAATCAAGTTCCAAATCGTGAAGCTTGCTTGCTATGCCTAAATCATAATGCTCATATAGATATTCGGACGGCAGATGACTTACCCATTCTCTTACGATTCTCTGTATACGCTTCAATTTCTCAACTTTAATCTTTGTTAGTTCGTGTATTAAATCCATTCCTTCCTCTTCCATATCATTCAAATCAAAGAAGGATTGAATAACACTCATATCACTCTCGCCAGTATATTTTTGTTCTTCTACCAATTGTTTTAATGTAATCATATATATTTACCTCATAAAATTATCCTTTTAATCGTCCATAAACTGTTCAAGCACTTCTTCTGTAAAGCCTATTCTGTTATACAGTTCGTGCAACTTATCGTAATCTTCTTCCCAATAATTTCCGTCCAAATCTTCCCACATTACAATACCATCATATAATGTATAAGATTGCATTTGTGTAAAGCACCCATTATCAACACAAAAATCCAAAAGGTCTTGAAAACTCCACTCTTGAATAATCTTAACCGCTTCTTCGTGCTTATCTTTCGGCAAAGGCATTACCAAGTTCATTACCCTATCAAAGCAAGTTACTTTACATTCCATAACTAAATCCTCCACTTAATCTTCGTCAAAATCACAATTCTCTTCGTCAATTTCAATATCAGAAATCCATTCCATTTCACCAACATGAATTTCATCGTTATGTTCTTTCGCATATTCAATAGCCTCTTCAAAAGTCATATCGTCTGGCACTTCAATACTGCTATTGTAAACTGCCTTGCAAATCATTGTTACATTTAATGTTTTCATTTTAATTACCTCCCAATAAAATTACATTTTTATCCTCTCAATAATTCTCCATCCTTTGCACGGATGGGTTGCCCATATTCGTATTCCTTTGGGCCAGTCGTGGCTGTCTTTGATGCGTTCAAGGAGGTACATCATTCATAGTCCTCCTTATACACACAATGATAACGTTCTTTTTCAAACTTCTTGCAAATGTTAAAAAACAATCGTCTTGCTTCGGCGTTTGTAAGACATACTTTCGTTTCGGTTTCAGGTGCTGCATCAAACCAACGGCTTCGGTATGAACGAACAGTTGTAACTACATTATCATCGCAATATACTGCGTCGTAGATTATACATTCGTTGCCATCGTGCTCATATTTTGCTTTCATTTGGTTTCCTCCTTATCAAGATTCTCTTACGAAATGTTCAATTATCTCTCCATTGATTTTTGCCACCGAATAGATAACATCTACACATTCATATGTGAAACCTTCTATATTTCCATCATCAAATGGCTCGGTATAGTGGCATTGTCCTTGGTTAGTGATTATGGCATAAGTCATATTTACGCCGTTGGCAACATACTGCTTGGCATGCTCAATTGCCTTGTCTTTGTCTGCCTCTTTATAGGCTATTTGGTTTTCGTCATAGTACCCATATTGGTGGTCATAAGCTTGTGAGTAAAACTCAAATTCCTCGTGATCTGATGTAAGTAGAACACCCACATCACAACATATTAAAATGCCTTTCACGGTTTCCTCGTCCTCCTCTTTGCCAAAATAGTCAAATATATTTGCATTACGATGATTTTCAAGCACATACTCTACGAATGTATGAATTTCTGCTGCCTTGAGTTCCATAAAGTCGGCTGCAATTCCGTCAAGCCCACTTATTCTTGCAAGGTCTTTTTCAATTTTGTGAATTGCTTGGTTTACTCTACTCATCTGCTTCCTCCTTCGCACATTCTTCTACTTCAAGTATTGTAAACACCCATACATAATCAATTCCTTGCTCGTCATATAGATATTCACATTTTGACTCGAAATCTCCGATGTATTGTCCCCATTTGTGCCATCTCCAACCACCATCTTCGGGCTGATCTTCTCTGAATATAGGTGTCATTAGAACAACAAACTTGCGGTTATTCATATAGTCACTATGCCTATCATACAAATGATCATAATAATCAAGTATCTGTGATGCATTGTCTGCAACACCATAGTCCCACCAATACAATGGAGAATCATAGTTTGTTATCGCTTTATAGTCAGTAAGCATTTCAAGAGTATGTTTATCATTTATTCCTTGACAAACATACACACCATGCAATTCTACATTCGGTCTGGTGTCTTTTGCCACAGGCTTATATTTTGCCCACGCTGGATCTCTCATCATTTGGGCATAAAGACAAAATGCATCTTCAAGTTTTTCTACCTCTTTCCAAGATAAATCTGGATATTCTTCGTTAAGTTCCCGAATTCGCTGATTGTACAGTTTTACCTTTTCATCATTAAGTGCAAGTTTAATTAACATTTGTTTCCTCCTCTATATAAAATCTGATATGCTCATTCCGGGAGCGTCCCACGGATTGCTCGGTGAATAATCGCCATTTTCGGCAGATGGTGTATATTCTTCGTCGTCAATTTCGTCCACGCCAAGACCACAATAATTGCGACAGTCATTGCTATATCGGGCGTTGAATGGGCAGTCGAATGGTTCAATGTCACAGGGGTAAATTCGTTTTTGCATTTTTAGTCTCCTCCAGTTTTTGTATAGCTTTTGAAATTACTTCTACATCTTTTACGGCAAACTCAAAATGTTCACCCTGATTCTTAAAGTCCTCGCAAAGATGCTTGAGATACGCAACTATGTCGCTGGTATCCATTTCATATTCTTCTCTGAGACAAGCGTCACAGTTATCGGTGCAGTTGGTTACTGCGTTGGCAATTGGGCAAAATTTGGACATATTATGCCTCCTTATAGTTCTTGACGTTCATCAAGAAGTCAACAACCTGTTCGGGAGTGAGATATCCTGCGACCATACCATCAGAGTCGCATCCCTCAGGCAAGAACTGATCAATATCAGCAAAGTCATTACCTTTAATGACGGCAACTTCTGCGGTGTTAGACTCTGCGTCTTTGGAAAATGTAAAGTCCATATCTTTAGGAAAATGGTTGTCGCAGTAGTTGCCTGCTCCCCACTGAACGGACACTTCAAGTCCGTTTTCAAAGGTGATATGGAAACCTTTTCGCATAGTGGATACGAATTTCTTCATTTGTTAAAATCCTCCGTTTATTAAAGTTATTGATTATACAAAAGCAACCATACTCCAAACATAGATGCCTACGAGTATGGGAATGGCGATGATTATTTCAGTTAAGATTATTGCGGTTAGGGCTTTGATTAGTTTCATAATAATTGCCTCCTTAGTTTGTCTTGTTCGGCTTCGATGTAGAGTTGTGCGTTATTCACCTTACACCTCCTCGATGTAATCAATAATTCCTATATCAATGATTTCATAGTTATCAAGAGTTATGCAATATTGACAATTCAACTCGCCTTGCATATCTCTGTGTATCATCTCGACATCCTTTTCTGACAAATGAGCATAAACAATTTGCTCATCAGGTTCTCCTGCGCAGATAGTTAATTGGTATTTCTTCATTTTAAGTTTCCTCCGCTCTGATTATATAGCTGCATATAATCATAATGTGACACATCCAAGGCAATGAAATTTCCGATATATTCATCATCAAAGCCCTGATTATACATTAATGTATAAATCTCCTTAATAGTCCTCACAGATCCCCCAAGGAACCAATCTTCTTCGTCATCTGCCCAATGAGCATCTGTTGAGAAATAACTTTCCCATTCTCTAGTTCTGTCAAAGTAGATATAACCTACAAATTCTTTCATCTTCAAGTTCCTCCTCTTGCAATTTTAAGTGCTTTTTTCGCAAGTGTGGTGATGTGATCGTCATTGCAGTTATACTTTTCGTACCACGAACATCTAACCTCTACGGGCACAGTTGCCCTTAAACAATCCCACGCAAGTCTGGTTTCAAAATCTTTGAAGTTGCCTGTTGCTTTTAATTGCTCGGCATACTCCTCAAGGTTTTTGATTTGTTTAAATTTTTGGACCAAGCCGTCAAACTCTTGAGCAAGTTTCATTATATAAAACCTCCATTCTTTCAAGCGGCAGATATACACCTTTGTCGCAAGGAATAAGATTGTGGCGTTCAACAAATTCATCAAAACTTTCGGACATATCACGCTCATCTTCAATTTCATAATGACCGTACCATAAGCCGTCAAGCCCTTTATCGACAACATACTCGGCAACTGCTTCTAAAGCTTCGCCCTCACAGTAAGCATAGACTTTGAATTCAACAAGCCAAGCCGTACCTGTGTTCAGGTAAACTTTGTAGCAAGTTTCACCATAATTGCCCTCATTAACTACATACATATCCATTCCTCCTTAATAGGTCGTTTAGAGTAATTGTGCCTGTAAGCAAATCACGCACAGTGTTGCTCATAGCTGTAATCGTGCCCTTGCTTAAGAGCATTTTTCGTATAAATTCCTCACGTTTGTCGTGGGCAGACGCCTTGCTTTTAGCAAGAATACAGAAGTCATAAAGCAGGCTGATTTTCTTTTCAACCTCGTCGGCAAGTGTTATGGGCTTTGTGTTAGACAAAAATTCTTCAATGTTATAGTGTTTCATTGGATTTTTCCTCCCTTTTTGTAAAAATAAAAACCCACGCTTGTTTGCTGTGGGTAAAAATGTGTTCAGTATTATTGTATGTAACGATATATAGTCCGTTGATGCGTTTGAATGTGGTCATTGTTTCACCTTCTTAAACATAGTGAATTGCGTTGGGTTCTGAATGTGGCGCGAATTCGCCCACCTGATTAGTTGATTCCAAGCATCATCGCCGTTTGCGGCATCAACTGTGTGTGTTATAGCACCTCCGTGCCAATAGCCTGTAAAAAACATAATTATACCTCCACTCTGATAATGAGATACAAAGGGCGTCCTAAGTATCTGGCAAATTGTTCAATGGCGTTTTCGTCGTTTTCGGCAACAAAAGATGTTACCTTGTAGCCGTGGTCTATCACCTCATACATAGTGCGAGTGTAGACCTTGCCCGTGTGATAGTCATAGATTTGCCTTGTTGCCTTAACGAGTGCCCATCCGAGCAAGTAAGTTGCAATTTTAGTCATAATAGTTCCTCCAACCTATCAAAAAAGTCGCTTATCACAATAAATCCTCTGAAATACCTAATAGCATTATCAAAGCTGCGTTCGGCTTTGGCTACGGCTTCAAGCATAGAATCGGCACGAACGAACCAGTCAAGTTCGTTGCCAAGACTATCCGTCACAATACACTTATAACCTCGTCTGCAAGGAGATATTTCGGCAGTAATGCCTCTGTATTTGATAATTGTAGGCTCTGGATTTGGCTTGGCTCTATCAATTTCCACGCCGTAACGATCCTCTTTTAAATGATGAATGCTTCTGTTATACAAGGCATCTAAATCATCGCCCTCGTATGCCACAATTAGCTTGTCGGTAAGTCCGTCATAGTATTCAAGTCTGTATCTATTGGTAAGGTTTATCAAGTCATAACAAGGCTCGCCGTCAAGCTCCCAAGTAAGCCCTGTTGTCCATAATTTTCCGTCAATGTATGTGCCAAATTTCAGCGTGTCGCCCTCAATGATAGCAACGCCAAATCTTGAATGTTTGTCGCCATTTTGGGCATAGATATCCTCGTCAAGTATGGGCATTGAATCCGGGAATTGCCCTTTAAAATAAATTTCGGCTCCGTTAAATATAAGCCTTTCGTCTGTGTCTGTGAATGATTTATTCATAGTTAGTCCTCCTTATGCCGTTACTATGGCAATATTATTGTGCTTAGTCTTGTGCATTTCAACAATGCAGTCCTTACCCTTACGGATACGATCATAGAGCAACGCAAGGTCGCTTTTTGTGGCTTTTATGCCGTTGATGTAGATTTGTTGCATAGTTTTAGTCCTCCAAATAATCATTTTGCTTTGTGCATTTGAGTACACAACAAAAGACACGAATACATAACATGCTCGTGCCTTTGACTTGTATATTCAAATTGGTCTATGATAAAAATTGGTTTACGCACAACCCATACCCTGCCTACCCTTGACGATCCACAACTTGACATAATACGCCCTATGTGCAGATCGTTTTTCATTATACGGTATTCAATTTTTATCTGTTACGAGATAGACCTATCTCGCTGACATTGCTTTCATCCTTCCTTGAGTTTCGCCTGCAACCCGTTCATATACTTCTTTAATTCTACAAGTTGACACACATCAAGCGTGATTTTATGCAGAGGTATTTCAAGTATACGGAACGCCGTCAAAAGACGGTCTTATATCGCACCAATTTTGAGCATACCGACTCCACTCGTGGTATTCGTGTCTGTTTGGCGACTCGCCACTTTCGAGGGTATGGTACGCTCAAGGCGTACACCCCCTGCTCTACTTTTGGGTATAACTTAGTCAATATAAATGGCATCTTTGCATAGTTTACCCAAAGGCTACTATGCTTCTTGCAAATGACACCTCACAGCCGTAGTTGTATCGCATATACTGATCCCAAGAATAGCATTTATCTCGGCAATAGATATACGACAACCACAAGAATAGAAGTGGCATTACGGGCGTGTCGCAATGATTCACAGGGGTAATGCTCCCCCACGCCTAAGTGTACCTTTCGCATAATTCTCCTCACTACCTATGTTTTTCGTAGTGTCGGTTAAAACACTACTCCCGTATCCCTACGGGCATAGTTATCCTGTCGGCTCGGGGGTTTGAATTCCCTTGCGTTTAAGATGTAGATATACCATAATTATGCTACTACGGCATTGACCTATTTTTTCGTTCAATTTTCAAAGATCTTGTAAACGGCACGCCGTTGGGCGTGGGTATCCGTTGAAAATGCGTCAACGCAGGGGTTCGGTTCGTGGGCGTTCTAATGTGTAGCCGTTGGGCTAAAATAACGCTAAAAATATAAACACTTATTGCGTGACGCAAATGCTAAAAAGCATTTTTTAACGGGTGAAAAATCACACGCTAAAAAATAATTTTTAACAATAAAAAAGCCCAACTAACAAAATGCCTTTTATTGACACTTTGCCGTTGGGCTAAAGTTAGTATTGAATAGTCAACAACTGTTAGTGTGTTATGCCGTCTTTTTGTCGGCTTCCTGTGGTGCTTCCTGTGTGGCTTCGGCTTGCTTCGGTGCTTCCTTGCTTGCCTTTTTGCCTTGCTTTGCCTTGCCTGTGTCGGCTTTGGCTTCGCTTCGCTTTGCCTTTGCTTCCTTATTCCTTAATTTTCTAAGGGCTTCGGCTTCCTCGTCACTTAAAGCGAATCTATTTTCAATAATTGCCTTAAGCCTTGCCGTTGTAAACTTGACAAACTTTGACACACTTTCCTTCTCGGTAAGTGTGCCTTCGGCGTTTGCCTTTGCTCGCTCGTCTTGTACGGCTTTCACGGCTTCGTTGTATGCTTTCACGGCTTCCTTATATGCCGTTGCCGTGCCCTTGCCGTTTACAAGTTTTTCGTGTGCTTCGGCTTTTTGTCGGCTTGCCTGTGACTTTGCATTTTCAAGGCTTGCAAGAGTAGTGGACTTAGTGAAAATTCTATCTCTAAAAGAGTGATAAACAAGAGTGTCAAAAAGTACACTTGTCACGCCATTATTGGTGGTTTTTTCGCATACTGAAATATACTTGCCGTTTGCCTTGCCTAAAGTGTGTAAAAACTCGGTAACGCTTGCCATTGCTTCGCTTTCGGCTTCCTTTGTTGCCTTGCCTTGTTCTCTTGCCTGATATACTGTGTAGCAAGTATTTAAAACGGCTTCAAGCCCCTTTTTGTACTCGGGGTATTCCTTGCCGTTTACGGCTTCACGAGGCTTTAACGCCTTAATAATTTCAATTAAAGTTGCCTTGTTGTTGTTGTTTACTGTATTGTTTTTCATAATAAATACCTTCCTTTTTGCCCCTGTGGGCTTAGTCGATTTTAGTTGAATTAAAATACAGTTGTTGACTATTCAATTTTCAATGAACTCTTATACAAAGCCGAGCCGTTGGGCTTGCTTGTATGGTATGTGTAAGCCGTTGGGCTTGCCACCTGTAAACAGTATATCATAACACCGAAAAATAGTGATTTTTTGTCTTTATAGGGGTAGAAAAAACCACAGGAAAAGCCCCTCGCCCCAAGAGCCGGGTTGGGTAGTCTTTTTAGACACTGACTGCAAAATCAAAGCCTCAAGCCTCACATTCTTTTGGTCCAAAATCACCCCATATACATCTTAAACCCATCTACTCAACCCACCTCAAGCCCCTCTCCGACTTTTCAACACTCATTCCCACCAGCAAAATCCTACCCATTCCCGAGTTTTCCACACAGTTTTCCACACCCAAAATCCGAATCGAAAACCCACAACCTTTCCCAACCCCGTATTCGTTTACAAAAAATGCCCCACAAACCCAACCTCAATCCCCACTTCTCCCCACAAATCCACAACTTTTTCCTACCTATTTATTATATTAAATACCAAACCCATGATCTGCCCCAAATTCCCCACCTCAAACCAAATCCCCTTAGTAAAATCCTATTTATAACCATCAAATTTACTATATAACACCCCAAATGTTACATATACAAACACAATGTTACATATCCGGGGGCTACTTCAAACCACACCCAAAACAAGCCCCAATACCCAATCGTTAGAACTTATATATAATATTTCTAATAGGGGGGTGCTTTTAAACTACGCCTAGATCCACTACCCCATATCACCTACACCTAACTCATATATATAAATATTATTTTCAGGGGATGCGCTAGCAGACCCTGAAGGAAGGAGCTTGTAAAGCGACTTCCTATAGCGACGCAGTCCCAATTAAGTATTATATATAATATATAAGAGAGTCGAGCCAAACCAATTACCTTCTATTAGGCCCAATCCATCCCCCATCCAATTCCCATTCCCAACCCAACGCTCCCTTGACAGATTATGTTCGTAGGACATAACTCTGAAAATATTATGTATTTATACATAATATTAATTCCTTATCCTTTTCCTTCTCCTTTTCCTTTTCAAGGTATTGTTTTGGTTATGTCGTGGGTTTTGTCCATTAGCTTTTTCCTATATCCTCAGACATAACCCAACGCTCAGAGGTTTTGTCCAGAACTAAATTGTAAACAAATTGTAAACTGATATTTAGACATATTGACAAAACCAAAAACATATGCTAATATATGTTCAGACAAAACAAAATGATTGGAGGACTGGTTATGTCTAATAAAGAAAATTTCTTATTTCTAGCAAGTTGGCACGACATCCTAGAGGGATATGATAATGCCGGAAAGCCAGAGGTAGCGAGTGAAATAGCAAAACAAATCATCTATTATGGCGTTACGGGTCAAATGACATCAAATGATCCAATTGTAACTAGTACCGTTACTGGTATGTGCGCCGCCTTAATAGATAGGTCTAAGAAACGCTATAATACTTGTGTGGCCAACGGCAAACAAGGCGGGCGACCTAAAAAGTACAGCGATGATGATATCATATCTTTATATCGTCAAGGCTTGTCGCCACAAGAGATTGCTGACAATCTACAGTGCAGCGTCAAGACGGTCCAACGTGCTTTAGCCAATATAGATGATGAAATCTAACACCACAAAATGATTAAGAAAGGGAAATAACAAATGAAAGTTGTAATTAACAATTGCTACGGGGGCTTCGGTCTCTCACTCAAAGGACTGCGGAGATATATGGAACTCCAAGGGTGTAATGCTTATTTTTACAAACAGACTAAATACAAACACTCTGATGGTGAAATAGAGTACACACGAATTGATGACATTGACAACCATTCAAACTTATTCGTTGCCTGTACTCCTTGCGACCAAGGAAAGATTATTCCGCATTATCCAAAAGACACAATCTCTTCTTATGACATAAAACGAAACGATCCTATTCTCGTGCGGGTCGTAGAAGAACTCGGAAGAGAAGCGTCTGGAAGTTGTTCCGGCCTACGAGTTGTTGAAGTAGAAAAAGGCCGTTGGTTTAAGATTGATGAATACGATGGGCTTGAAAGCATCCAATATAGAGACATTGATGATGAATGGATGCTCGCAGAATAAGGAAGGAGAATAACAAATGAACGGCGTAGAAATTTTAAATACGATATATGAATACGAAAGCGCAATAAGTCCTATTTGGGGTATAGTACTATGTGCACTATGCATAATCATTGCAGTGATAGGTATACTTACTATCAATTATGATATTGTACAGCGTGTGCTTTTTACCCTAGCGATAATTGTGATTGTAGGAGCAGCAGTATGCGTCATAGGAATATTTATTAAAACTGATGAAGTCGTTAATACCAAATACAAAGTCACCATCGATGACTCCGTCTCAATGAACGAGTTCCTAGACAAATACGAGATCCTTGACCAAGAAGGAAAGATTTATACAGTAAAGGAGAGAGAATGATGAAATACAAACCGTACACTAAAGTTATCCCAGAAGAAACAGGGGCTATGTGCGCCATCTATGAGCCTCATCCCTTCCGCTCCAGCGCCATTTCCGAAGCTGTTGGCTCAAAAGTCAACACCGGCATCGCTGATGATGAGTGGTGCTGGATGTATTATGATTGGTGTTGTAACCCTATTGGTACGAGCTATGGTAAGCCAGAGGGTATTGAAGTAGATAAATTCACAACAGACAATCTCAACTTCTCGTGGACAACACCTGAGTGTGCTCAGAAGTTGTGTGATTATTTAAATATGGAACCGTTTAATGAGCAGGAGAAAACAATATGACTAACGAACAAAAATTACTTAAACTCATCGCCGAAAATCCAGACTTACCTGTTGTGCCCTTGGTTGAATATGAAGTCGTGTGCGATGACTACGGCTACTGGCTCGGCACATTTGGATATAGCTATGTGGGCGAATACGCTTGCTACGGCGAAAGATATTATGAAGATCGCGACGAACTTAAAGAAGAATACTTCAATCACAACGAATACGAATTCGAAGGCTACTACGATGATGCCCTCGAAGAAGCACTAGATCTTGCCACAGACCATATGTGGACCAAGGCAATTATCGTACATATTAATGCATAAGGAGAATTAAAAATGAGAATATGTGATATTTGTGGTAGCATGTATGTATCATACGGTACGAATGCAACTATTGATGACCAAGGAAACTGCAAAGAATTAGAATTATGTTATAAATGTTATCGCAAACTATGTGACAACAAACGACATCACGCCTTTCTTGCCTACAAGGAAACAGTAGAAGAGATGACTGGCGAAACACCCAAGAAGAAATCTTGGTGGGGAATATTTAAAAAAAGGAGAATTAACCATGGTCTACACAATTGACTGCCCAAACTGTGGCATCATCCATAACAACACATCAGAGTCCACATGCGACCATTGTGGTACTTACTTTGAAAGAATCAAGTTCGGAGATATTTGGTATGATGTCGATGAACTTGAAAAAGATAATCCATATATGTAAGGAGAATTAACTATGAAAACATTTCTTATATGTAACGCAATCTGCCGGTGTGTCGCATTTATATGCATAACATTTGCGGCAATACATTTTGAAAACCTACACCTATTATGGTGGTATATCGCCCCACTTCTAATGTCAGTTAGTTATGAACAAAAAAAATAGGAGAATTAACTATGGGATACGACTACGAAAAGGCTTATAAAGAAATTGCCTACACAGTACACAGAACATTTAAAGAGGATCTAAAGATTATTCTTAGATTTTTTGGATTTAAAATAAAGGAGAACTAACTATGACTATAAGAGAACTTAAGAAATTTATTGAAAACTGCAATGATGATGATTATGTAACTATTTGCAGTTGCAGAGATGACAACCCAGTCAAAGACTATTGCGACGTAGGTGTTGTATATAAGATTACCGTTAGCAATGACAATCTCAATCAAATCTGTTTAATGCCAATGTAAAGGAGAGTCAAAATGAAAGAACAAGATATTATTAAAATTCGCAACGCAGCAGGCGTTCTTGATGTTAGGCTTGTTAAACAACTTAGCCTCGGAGATGTAATGAGAGGTTATTGTGAAGACATGGACTTTAATGGTCGCCTTAGACTTGAATTTCACCAAAAGCATGCAAACGAGACCGTTGTTACCTTGTGCGAAAAACATCCAGATGCCACAAAAATGATTGTAGCTCATATTGATTTTGATGAAATTACCGTATTTCTCGGCGAGATGCTCGGTAGTGAAAAAGATGAATTGCTTTTTGAAACTATAAAAGATTAAAGGAGAACTAATATGTTAGCACCTGCAATACTATACAAAGACGAACTACACAAGATAATGGCTCAAACCTGCTGGTTCAATGAAAAATACAAATACTTTAATAGAGGTTACGAGTCATTTGACGAAATAGTTGATAGTACAGAAAAACAGCATCAATTTGTGTCCATTAACAAAGAAGGCAAAATTTGCGGTCTATTTTTCTACTATGTAGACAGACATACTCGATCAGTATGTGGAATTAACGCCGCAAGCTTCGATGTTGACCCGGTAGTTTTCGGACTTGATGTCAAACGAGCCATAGAAGATATATTTACTAAATTCAACTTCCACAAAATGTGCTTCGGCGTTGTGGTCGGCAATCCTATAGAGCCAACTTATGATAAGCTTTGTGCCAAAATGGGCGGTCGTGTTGTTGGTTATTATCGAGATGATGCAATGCTTATGGATGGAAGTTATGCTGACATTAAAGTTTATGAAGTTATGAGAGATGAATATTTAGCAAGTAGGAATAAGAACAAACATACTACAAGTATTGAAGTTGCTTATGCAAACGGTCTCACTATTGAGCTTCCATTAAAAGATCCTACTTACGCTTGGAATACCAATAATGATTACGAAGTAAAGAATTATCCAGAAAAGGAGAAGAACCAATGAAAAAACCCTTTGAAGCCTACCTCTCTTTCATTGAAAATACACTCGAAGTTTCCCTACTATCAGGGCAAAAATCGGTACTTTATCAGATTTACATAGGTGAACATCCGATATATATTAACGCGCGTGGCGGAAAATTGACTCTGCTTCGAACAGTAGAGATATTGAGAGAAGAAATGGCACGAGACAACGGAGACCTACTACCCTACTTGTATAAACTTGATGGCTATACGACAGATGTCGTAATATATGATGAACTAGTAAAGGAGAATAAGTAATGAAAATTGAATCTATTAATATTAATAAAGATGCATTAACACGATCGGTTTGTATCGGCTATAGAGCAAAACTGAAGACCCGTAGGAATTGCAAAGGTTGCAATTTGCCTAAAGAAGGACGTTATTGTTATAAATGTAACAGAATTGCCGAACAAATTATGATGGATAGTGATAATATTTTTACGATAACGGAGGAGAACCAATAATGAGATTAATTGATGCAGATAAATTGATGGAGTGCTATGAAAACACACCCGACTGTAATATTGACGACTGTTCTGTCCCAGCTCCAGTAATACGACAAAACATTCTTGATATGCCTACGGTCAATCCGTATGAGTGGATTAACGTCGAAGATAGGTTGCCTGAAAAAGATGGCATGTATCTTATATTTAGTCCTTATACAAATAAAGAAGGTGGAATTGTTTATTGTAATAGATTTTTAACCAAAGGCAATCCTATTTTCCCACCAAATTCTTTTGAAAGTATTAGCAAAGTCACTCACTGGATGCCCCTCCCCATACCACCCACAGAAAAGGAGAATTAATATGGAACTTTATGAAATTATAAAAAAGGAAAAACTTCACACGCTTTCGTATAATCCATTAATATATGATTGTACGGTTACCGTTGTCACCGCCACTATAGATAAAAATATAGCAAATCAGATGCTTGAGATCTATCAAGCCAATTGTGGAAATAATGAATCTTATGAAATTAGAATCTTGAGTAAGGAAAATTGATATGGAATATTTGAAAGATGAAGACGTAGTATATGAACATTGTAAAAACTGCGATAGTTTTCGTAAGTGCGTAGAGTTTATTAGGGAACACCCAAATGAAATGATAAGATGTATTTGTTTTGGTTCATTAAAACGAGAGTACGAGAATGGATAATTAATCATTTTAACCTCAAAAACCCACAACTACTTAGGTAAATCTCCCTCTCACCCTCCTCTCCCCTACCAACTAATCATCCTACACCCTAAAACCTCAGAAACGAGCAATTACTTAACAATTTTGAATAAATTGTAAACTTTTACAAAACCTATTGACAAATATTTACTATTGTGATAATATATATACAGCACAAAATGATTAAAGGAGATTTTTATGGAACAGTACAAAGCAAAAGGATATATTGAGTTCCGTCTCGGAATAGACGGTATCGAGTATCGGATTTATGACCGTGATTACTACTTGAAGCGAGAGAAAGGATATATTAATGATGATGCGTTTTGTGAAGAAGTTGTTGATCATATGTATCGGCATAATTTCACTAAAAACATCTATGATCTCATTGATGGTAAAGAGTTTTTAGAAGCAGTACAGGGTGGATACTTCATTGACTACGACGGCACTATTGCCGATATATTTGTGGATGGTTACATCAGCAATCTTGGTCTTGCGACAGACAATCTGACTAAAGGTAAATTTCTTGTGTGTGCGAAGGTATGGGAAGAGATTTGTGATGAGTTTAAGGTTGAAGTCAATTGGGCAAATAAGTGATTATGGAGGATATTTACTAATGAAGGTAATATTTTTAGATGTTGATGGTGTTTTAAATTCAATCGATTCAGAAGATATGTTCAAATGTTTTATTGGTATTGACTATTCTGGTGTAAAATTACTAAAACAAATAGTAGATGCAACTGGAGCAGAAATTGTTCTTGTGTCCACATGGAAGCTGTCTTGGGAAAAAGATGGTCAATCCCGCCCAGATAGTTTAGGTTCCTACCTAGATACACGACTTGCCGAAGAAGAGTTAATAATTATAGATAAGACGGAAGGTCGTATGTGCTACCGTGGTCACGGCATTGTTGATTGGCTATCAGATCATCCTGCTGAATCTTGGGTTGTGCTGGATGACGAAATTTTTGAGGATTATGAAGAGTGTGGTATTATGCCTCACCTAGTTAAAACCGACTTTTATGATGGTGGGCTTAAAGAAAAACACGTAGAATTAGCAATAAACTTGCTTAACAAAACAGAATGATTAGGAGAAATTATGAACGGATACGTAATAACAGATGCAGACAAGAAAGTGTGGGTTTGTAAGGACAAAAATAGTTATACTTTGTCCACAGACCCTAATAAAGCGCATATTTTTGAGAATAAAACCTTGGCGAATTCAGTTTTTAAGTCAAGTTTGCCCAAGATTGTAAAGAGCCGAGTTACAGATGTAAAGGCAATTAAACTACAGATTTGCGATGATGAGATGCCAAAAACAGCATCACAGCCTCAAGAAATACCCGAAATCGACTCTTCAAAGTACATAGTTTCGGTAATATCTGATGCCATAGCAAAATTAAATGCTAGGTATGAAGTGTTGGTAGACGAATTGTCCAAGTATGATAGACAAAGAACCGATGTTGAGCATTATATAGAATTTAATACCGGCAAACTCAACGCTTCTGAGGGCTACAAGGCGTTCAAATTGCTACAAGATGTACTTCTTGAGCGCCGAAAGGTTAAGGACGAGCTACAAATTGTTCAGGTGGCACTTGATAGAATTGCTGCGCCTGATGAGTTAGCTCATATTGACACCAAGGTTAAGGAATTGGAAACACGCCAATATACTCCAAGAGAGTTTAAATATTTATTTGAAGGAGAAAATATATGAAAAAATGTGATTGTTATCGTATTAAACAAGAAAAAATGTATATGTATGATAGATATACTGGAAAGCCAATACCTTATATGGTTGATAAAGGTGTTTGTTTTGGAACTAAAGAACAAGATGAATGTTCTTGTGGTGGTGACAGAACTAAGTGCGATTTTTATTCCGAAATCAGAGAAAAGGCTAAGGAGGACGACTAGTATGAATGCAAAATTGATAGTAGAAGGAAAAGAATTTGACATTGAGATTTTAGATCCAGAGTTAGAAAAGTTGATTAAGCCAAAGAACAAGACTGGGTATGAGCGAGTTGACAAAGGTGAGTATTATTATTATGGTTTGGATGATGGAAATTCAAGTAATTCACCAGACACTTTGGATGATGTAGACAATAAGATGTATAAAAGTGCAAATTATTACTCTGACAAAATAGTTGCCGAAAATAATGCTCGCGCAGAAAAACTTATACGTCAGTTGAGAAGATTTGCCGTGGAGCATAGAAACTGTCAGTTAAATTGGAACGATGACGGCCAAAATAAATATTGTATTTATTATGATTACGCCTCCAATTCGCTAGAAGTTGAATGTTACCATTACTTGAGAACTTTCGGAAATATTCATTTTGACACTAAAGAGTCCGCTCTTGCTGCCATAAGTTCTTTGAATAGTGAACTCATTTGGTACTTTACTGAGTATAAGGATAGTTTGTAAAAAATAATTAAAAGACTAACAGGAGAAATAGAGATGATTTTAGTTATATTAGGAATAAGTATTATTTTGATTACAGTTGGAATAATTTTAAAGAAAAAATTCGATCAAGATTGGGGTGGTATCGATTGGCCAATTAGCATAATTTTATTTCTTGTTGGTGTGGCGGCATTTGTTATATCAACTATAGCCACACTTGTGTTAATGAATGAAGTGCAAAGTGCAAAACATATAGATGAAAAAATAGAAGTGTACGAACAAGAAAATATTAAGATTGAAAGTCAAATAGATTCTGTTGTAACAGCATATATGGAGCACGAAAACGAAATTTTTACAAATATAAAACCCAAAGATTCTATAACACTTGTAACGCTTTATCCTGAATTGAAATCTGATGCTTTGGTACAGAAACAATTAGAAGTGTATGCCGCCAATAACAATAAAATTAAAACATTAAAAGAAGAAAAAATATCTGCTAAGATTGCAAGCTGGTGGTTATATTTTGGTGATTAATTTTATTATAAGATGGTGGAGGAAGATATATGAAAGATGTAAACAGTATTGCAATTTGTAGAGATAACTTTAACACACGAGAAGAATGGGAAAATGCCATAAAGACTATGGTAGTTGCGCTTCTTGATAATAATCAGATAATGAGAGTGCGCTATGATGAGCCGGGGCTTGGCATCGTGGTTATTGAGTTTAATCCTGATGACCAGGATATGGGATGTCATTATCCGTTGTGGTTGAGTCCTGAGGAAATGTATAGTGTTACTTGGGATGACGAAAGGAATGAATAATATGGAAAAGAGAAATTTATATTTTCAGAGAAGTAATGGAGAGTATATATTACTTCTTGAAAATGTTACCGAGAACGAGGCATGGACTGAGATGCGTCGTTTCATGAAACAACATAATTTTAAGAGTTATTACACAAGATCTTGGGAGATAGAAGGCAGAAAATGGTATGATGTTGGAAGTTGGTCCGAGTTCTTTGTGTGGACAAAGCAAAATTTGTAATTAATTATTAAAAGATATATAGGAGGAATGAATTATGACTAACAATACATTACAATATCGTTTAGATTCAACTAATTTAACTTCACTTTCTAATTGGATTGTTGACAATACACTTACAAATATGGTTGTTACTGATGTGGGTTATGCTAAACAGGAAGAAGAAAAACCTGATGTGCCAGTAGAAGTAAAAACAGAATTGTGCGTTAAAAATGGTAAAATTTATGTGAAAAATTATGATGAGGGGTTTTTCAAATCAGAAAAAATGTTAATCCCAGATATTAAGGACATTAAGTCTTATAATAATACCACTGTTATTGTTATATTTGCAGACGGCACAAAGACCGTAGCGGTTTTAGACCCAAAAGATGAGTTTGACCTTGAACAAGGTATATCTATTTGTTTGACAAAGAGACTTCTTGGTGATAATGGTAGCTCTATTTATAATAAACTGATTAAGAGAGCCTTTGAGGTTAAAGAGCAGAATGAAGAATCCGTTAAGAAGGCAGAGGAAAAGAAGGCCGAGGATAAGGCTAAAAAAGAAGCCGAAAGACAGAGGCAACAAAAAGCAAACAAGAGAAAGCGCGAAGAAGCCATTGAAATTCAGAAAGAGGCTTATATTAGAGCAATGGAATATATGGAGAGTAAGAACAATGGATAGAAATGTAGAAGTTATTAAAGTATATACGCGTTTTACTCTCGAAGAAAAGGAGACTGTATTGAATTATAATTGTTCAGATAAGATGTGGGAGATGTATTCCATTGTTCCTAAACACTTCAACAAAGCCATCAAGCAAGGTTGGACGCCTAAGGTAAGATATGAGTATGATGATGGTAGCGTAGCAGGGTATGTTTTGACTGCACCGGCAAGAGCAATTACAATTAGAAATGTCAATCCAAAGCAAATGTCCGAAAAACAGATGAATAACTTGTCTTCGGATGATGAAGAGGAATAATTTGTAAATTGTTTGTAAATTATGTGCCGTACATATTGATTTTTTCAAAATTTCATTTTATAATACTTACGATACAAAATGATTAAAAGGGGTGAATTCGTATGTACGGTGCATTTTGGCATATTTATTGGAATTATTTAAGAGATAAAAGAAAAAAAGACAAGAATTAAGGCGGTGATGGGCGTTGAGTAAACAACAAAAATTACAACAGTATATATATAAATTAGATTCATCATTGCTTGAATTAAAGCATTGGGACTTAAAATTACCTCTTGAACAGGCGAGAAAAATGGATGGCGTTGTGGTAGCATTGGCTGATTCTCAAATTTTATCATGGATAAATGAGATTAATGGTACGCAAGACTATGATGTAAAAGCAAGAGAAGTTAAACGACAAATTAAATTTTTAAAAAAACAAGAGGTTAACACTGAAAATAAAACAAAAATTTCGGAATTGTATAAAGAATTATATAGATTGCAGTTCCGAGAAGACTATGTTAGCGTTGTTATGAAGAACAATTCACACTATATGAGGGCAAATAAGGGATTTAGCATCAACGGCATCAAGTACAAAAGGTTATTATGTACTGTAGGCGGTGTAAAAATGTCTACGGTGGTGTATGTGAGCGAAAGAATTCACGAAGAAATAAAAAATCGTCTCGCAAACAACCATGATTGGAGCGTGCCACTTGTTCCAGCCAAGTATTCTGCATATGAGGCTCTGTCGGCATCCGGCTCTAATGTTGTTAGTTGGCCAATGAACGGAGATTCTAAAATCCCTGGCGGTACAATTGTTGTGCGAGATGTTATTACGAAGTTTTTGGCAGATTTTATTGATGTTGACGATAGCAACTACCCTTGCGAGCCAATTGTTGAACTCAAAAAAGACCAAGAATTTGAAAATAATGCTAACGATGGTTGTGGTATTATGACTGTCGAGCTTGCAAAGAGGTGGAATGGCGAACTTACCGGAGATTATGATAGACCGTTATGTGGTTGCAATTTAAGAAATGCATTTACAAAAGGAATGGTATTCCCCTTTGATATTGTAAAATTCGCCGAGGTGGTCAATGGTGCATCAGATGAACATCCAGAATTATATTTGGTTGAAGATGTTTGGGGTGTTAAAAGGGATGTGCGTGATGCACAATTGGTTATTACTGAGTCGCAGTTAAAACTTTGGAAAAGTTATAGTTCTTGGGAGCACTATTACGAGTCGTGCATTGAAAATAAATACACATTTCGTATAGCCAAGACCGCTGTAAATTATGAGGAGATGGATGAGGTAAGACAATTAAATTATCAGTTCATTGCTCCTTTAAAACTTACGCAAGAGGATGTAAAAGATCTTATCAAACCAACAGTTGATGAAATTTCCGATATTTTAGGTGGCGATTATAGAAAAACATTAGTTTATTTGTGTGGTAGTAAACTTAACGATGATAATGTTATGTATTCAGATATTATTGCTCGTACAATTATGTTAAAACCAGAGTTGGTTGGTGATGATTATATAGCAAATAGAGTTCATCGTATGATAAAAAGGCGTATTACTGATGCTAAAATTGGCGTGTTGGACGTCCGTGGAAACTTCCAGATTTTAAGCGGAGACTTATATGCTTTAGCACAGAATATGTTTGGACTACCAGTAACAGGATTATTAAAACCAGGTGAAATATACAGTAAATTTTGGCTTGACCGTAATGTTAAAGAGGTTTTATGTTATAGGGCGCCTATGAGTAATGAACATTCTATTGTCCGACAAAAGATTTGTTGTAACGAAGTAGCACAAGAGTGGTTTAAATATATGGAGAGCATTGCTATTGTTAATGCGTGGGATACTATGCCGGCAGCACTAAATGGTTTTGACTATGACGGAGATTTGCTCTTCACGACAGATAATGAGGCATTAATGAGAAGACAAAAGAATATTCCAGCTCTCAGATGCATTCAGCATAACGCAAAGAAGGAGATAGTTACAGAAGAAAACCTGATTCAGTCAAATTTGAACGGATTTGGTTCAAAAATTGGACAAATCACAAATCGTTGTACGGCAATGACATCGCTAATGGCCAATTACTCCGAGGATGATGAGGAATATAATGTTCTTAAATATAGAACCCAGTGTATGCAGGCAGTCCAACAGGCAGAAATTGATAAAGCTAAGGGCATTAAAACATATCCTATGCAGAAATCTTGGTATATATTGAGCGAATGTCAACAAAAAGATGAATATACTGATGAATATAATGAAAAAATGAAGTTCTACGAGAAAATATGTGCTCACAAGAAACCATATTTCTTTGGTTACAATTATTCTTCTTTAATGAAAGAGTATAGAGAGACTACAAACCGAGCGATCACCAATGCTCGTCAAAAGTTTAGAATGGAACTTGATGAAATGCTTCGAGCATATGAAAACAACGAATTTTTACCCGACGAACAAAGAATTTTCGTAGAAAGATTTTTACACAGTCTTAAATTGGATAGTTCTAAGTCAACATGCAATATGATTTGTTGGGAAATCGAAAGGATCTTTGATGGCAAGACTGAATTTTCGACTAATAAAGCGGACTTGTATTCTTTAGTGCGTAGCAACGAGGAGTGTAGCCCTCCCTTGTTAGACAAAATTGTTAAGTTGTGCAAGAAGTCAGAACAAAAGAGAGCAATTAAGTGTGCTATGGGGTTCTTATTAAACAATCAAGATGCAGAGTTTGACGAAGAATATTCTAATGTTGACTATGATATTACAGATGTTTTAAGCGAGTTTTGTAATAATGAAGATCAACTTTGCGACTTGATTTTAGATTATTGCTATAAATACAATGGAAATAAAGAAATTTTATGGAATGTGTGTGGAGAAACAATTTTTAAAAGATTATTGCGAGACACCTCACTCTCCTACCCTTTTGCAGACCCAAATGGAGATTTTGAAGTGCAAGGAAAAAAATATGTAATGAGAGAATATACCTTTGGAGGTGATGAAAATGAAATTTAAGGGCGTATGTTTTGATGAAAGAAGAGATTTAATATCTTATATAGAATCTGGGATTATTGAAGAAGATCATATTGGTAGAACAATTTATAAAAGGGCTCGTTATAATTATTTCGTCAAAAATTTAACTGACAAGAAAAATTATAATGATATTATTGATTTTATCACCTCTAATAGTACTACCGGGCTCACAGACTTTGATATTTACGAGTTCGTTAATAAAGCAATTAATAGCGCAAAGAAGGTTGGTTTAAAGCGAGTAGATCATATTTATATTACCAAGTCTGAACTTGAGTTTATCCAGAAACTTGATGATATTAAGTTGGAGAAAATTGCATTTGTGCTTCTTGCTTTGGCTAAATATCATAATGAGGTGTCTGGCGAAGACAACAATATGGTATATCTCAAACTTAGTGAGGTTAAAAATATGGCCCGTATTAATATGAACCGTATAGATTTTGAATATTTTTATGCGAATTTATATGATAATGGCGTTTTGCAACGAAATACAAGTCCCGTTTCGACTATCCAAATAGTAGATTTTGTTTCGCATAATCCAGATGACGAGGTTGTGTTTGAACTTAAAGAGATTGATTATTTAGAGTTGGCATATGTTTATTTGTCGTGGAAGAATAATGGCAAGGGATATGCGAGGTGTACTGTGTGTGATAGATTGATGCGACAAAGTAAAACGAAGCCAAGAAAATATTGTGAAGAGTGTGCTAGAGAGTCTCACCTTGAAAGCAAAAGATTGTCTGAACAAAGACGCAGAGATAAAATTCGTGGACAAAATCTCACACAACAAAATGATTAGGAAAATACTAGTGAAATATGTGACGGCTTTGAAAAAGCTATAATGATATAGAATTACATTAGCATTTTCCTATATCAAAATTTTAGCAGAAACAAAAAGGAGAAATTTTTATGGATGAATTTAACAATGCAATAATTGAATGTATCCCTGAGGATATTGCAAACCTTCAATTGCCAGACCCAAAACTAAGAGACCACTATGTGAATGAGCAGAACAGAATTTATTATGTAGACCAGCAGATTGATGAGTCTACATTGGGTTTGATTAAGTTTATACTGAAATGCAATCAAGAAGATCAAGGAAAAACGATAGAACAAAGAAAGAGAATTCTTGTTATGATAGATTCGCCGGGTGGTTCTGTAGAAGTGCTTGGTTCTGTTATTGGAGCGATTAAAATTAGCAAGACGCCCGTATGGACTTGTTGCTATTGTACAGCCTACTCCGCCGCTGCTGACTTGTTGGCTTGCGGACGCAAGAGGTTTGCGCTTCCAATGACCAATATGATGTTTCACGCAGGTTCGGCTTGTTACATGGGCTCTCAGAATGATATAGAAAAGGCAAAGAAATATTTTGATAGTATCGGCAAGAGAATTACAGATGAGGTAAACTCAAGAACTAATTTTGATAGCAAGTTCTTAAAGAAGCTTAAGACAGATGATATGTATATGAATGAAGAAGAAGCGTTGAAATATAATGTTATAGATGAAATCATAAGCGATGTTAATATTTTATTTTAGGAGAGATATATATGGCAAAGTCCAAAAGTAAAATTCAAATTAATTTTATAGGAGAGTCAGCAAACGATGTAACTGGAAGTTGCGTTCACATAAAAACGCCTAATAGACAAATTTTATTGGAGTGTGGCTCGTTTCAAAGTTGTGGTAGTACTTTGGAAAACTATAAAGTTAATAACAAACACTTTGATTTTAAAGCAAAAGAAATTGATTATGTTTTTTTAATGCATAATCATATTGATCATATAGGTCTCGCACCTAAACTATATAAAAATGGCTGTAATGCCCAAATCATTGCTCCAAATGGGTCCAAGCAGATTGCCGAGATCTTGTTGAGAGACTCTGCTCATATAATGGACACAGATGCAATAGAATTATCTGATAAATTCAAGCGTGACTACTCTCCTATCTATACAGATAGCGATGTTGATAGATGCTTATACCATTACACAGAATACCCAATTGGTGAAACAATACAATTGGATGAATATATAAAATTTAGATTTATTCCTTCTGGGCATATATTAAACAGTGCCCAGTTGGAACTTTGGATTACTGAGGGCAATGTAACTAAGAAAATTGGGTATACGAGTGACCTTGGTAATATACATATTAAGAAATATTATACTAACGAGTTTAAGCCAATTAAGAAATGTGATGTATTGATTGGAGAAACAACATACGCTCGTGAAGAACGCATTTCCAATCAAAAAATGCGCAACAAAGATTTGGAGAAGCTCGAAGCAGTTATTAGACAGACTTGCGTTGAAGATGGCGCAAGAGTTTTAATTCCCGTATTTGCGAATGATAGATGTCAAAATATCTTGACATATATCTGGGATATTTTTAGTGGTGATGAGAATTTTGATATTCCAATTTTAATCGACTCGCCAATGTCATCTAGAATATGTAGAACATATAGGGAGTTACTTGATGGTGAAGATGCCGAAAAGTGGAATAAAGTTCTTTCTTGGAAAAATGTTCACTTTGTTGAAGACTCTATGGAGAGCAGAGATTGGAGAGATAGTAATCGCCCCGTGGTTGTTCTTGCAAGTTCGGGCATGATGGTTCGTGGAAGAAGTACGGCGTGGGCACACAGTATGTTGCCTAGAACATATGATAGAATTATATTCTGTGGTTTTGCTGCCCAAGACTCTTTGGCTGCAATTATTAAGCAGGGAATACAAAAAACAATCACTATTTCAGGGCATCGTGTTAAAAATAAGTGTCAGGTTACTGATTTGCATAGTTTCAGTTCACATATGCAGAGAGATAGTTTATTGAAGGTGTATGGCGCTACTGAGTGTGAAAAGATTGTTTTGATACACGGTGAGATGAATGGCAAGATTGAGTTTGCTAAAGAATTACAGGAAGTAATCAGTAAAAATGATAATACAAGCAAAGTGGTAGTAGCCAATAAGGGTTATAGTCTATCACTTTAACAATACAAAATGATTAAACTAAGGAGAAAAAGATTATGGCAGATTCTATGAAAAAGAATTACAAGGTCTCTGGTAGCGGAGTCCTCTGTATTGACAGAAACGACATTTTTGTTTTAGTAGAAGATAAAGGAACATTTAATCTTGCTACTGTGCTCGCGGATTTGAATGATAAGCCAGTAAAGTTTAGTTTCTCGTATGATGAGGATTATGAGGAAACTGTTCCTGTTGACATCGAAACTGGCGAAGTAATTTAATTTTAAACATCTCCTACAGGCTTGGTGAGGACAGTAATGTCCCTACCAGCACACTTGTAGGCGTTCTGATAAAACCGTGCTCGTCGGTATATACGAGCAATAAGGGAGATTAGCCTAGAGGTTAGGCAGTGGACTGTTAATCCATCTACAAAGGTTCAATTCCTTTATTTCCCTCCAGACAGAGCCCACCACGCTTCTCAACGATGCGGACCACGGTTGGGACTTTTATGCTGAAATGGCGCAATGGTAGCGCAACAGCCTTGTAATCTGTAGGTTATGGGTTCAAGTCCCATTTTCAGCTCCAACATAGCCTAGTTAGTTAACTTTACGTTTGTATGGGCGGAGTAATTACCGTGCTATTATCTCAGTAAAAAACTAGTCGGTGCGGTGCGCAACGATGTTCTTCGGACGCTAGGTCATAGGAGGCTTTGCGAAGTCTCCTATTAATATAGCCGAGTAAAGCGAAGGAATGCTTACCAGCCTCATAAGCTAGGGTGGCGTGGGTTCGAATCCCACCTTGGCAACCATTATCGTCCACTAACTCAACTGGATAGAGTGCCTGTCTTCGAAACAGGAAGTTGCGGGATCGTACCCTGCGTGGATGACCAGATTTATAATATAAAAAAGATTAAAAGAAAAGGAGAAGATTTATGACAATAACTAGAGAAGAAATGATTAAGAGACTGTCGGAGCGAAGTGGCTACTATCAAAAGGACGTGCGCGCCCTACTTCAGTGTATGGACGATGTTGTGTTTGAAGCTATGTGTGAGGCAACTCTTGAGGATGAGGTTCAAATACAGATTGTGACTGGAATTAAGTGTGGTTGTAAAATTGTTGAGGAAAGGTCGAGAGTCAACCCAAAGACACAAAAACCAATTATTGTGGGCGAAACAACAAAGCCATTTGCAAAATTTAGTCAGGATTACAGGATCAAACTTCAAGAAGCATATGACAATAACAAGAACGGTTAAATGCCGTTCTTTTTTATTTAGAAGAAAGGAAAAGAGATTTATGAGTGATATTTTAAAAGTTAAACAAATGATTGACGGCAAAACAGAATATGAAGCACTGTGGTCTGTTGGTCAGGCAAAAGACTCTGGACTTCTAGGAGATTTGACTTGGCCAGAGATAGCTAAAGAATTTAATAATGCGTATCGTGAAGATGAGACATGCTTTTTTGATGTTTCTGCTTATAGAAAGAAATATCGAAATTACCTTGATGCTTATGAACAATTGTTTAGCAAGGAACAATTCTCGACAGAACAAGCAAGTGAATATGTGGACAAAAAGCGAGAGTTACAAAAGCTTAAAGTTCAGATTCAAACCGAGAAGCTTGAATATAATAAGTGGCTTCGTGAAGAAGCAAGGGACGAATTGATTTGCGAAAAAATTTGTTCTGCAATTAGAGCAAATAATTCTTTAATATCCCCTGAACCAATTGTTATAGACAAACCATCTAAGAGTGCTATTCTTGCTTTTGGCGATGAGCATTATGCTGCGGAATTCACTATTTATGGTCTTTATGGCGAAATCATTAATTCGTATAGCCCTGAAATATTTGAGCAAAGAATGTGGGATTTATTTTATCAAACATTAGAGATTATTCAAAAAGAAGAGTTGACTGCTCTACACATATTTGCGTTAGGTGATTTTACGGACGGTATTTTGCGTTGTAGCCAGTTAATGAAATTGAGATATGGTGTCGTCGAGGGCACTGTAAAATATGCTAATTTTATTGCCAATTGGCTTAATGAATTATCTAAATATGTAAAAATTAAATACCAAATGGTGTATGGAAATCATTCAGAATTGCGTATGTTGGGTCAGCCAAAGGGTACTTTTAAGGAAGAAAATACAGGAATGTTTGTAAGAGAAATGATCAATGCCCGTTTAGAAAACAATCCTAATTTTGAAATGGTAGTTAATCCTACGGGACTGATTTTTGACAATATCGAAGGATTTAATACTTTGGCTATACACGGCGAAGTTCGTAATATGGAGAATGCTATCAAAGATTTTTCAAATACATATAATACTGACATTAGAATATTGATTGGTGGTCACATGCATCACTATAAAGCAGAAACTGTTGGTGTTAATAGAGAAGTTATTAATGTACCTAGTATTATAGGAATTGATGATTATTCAATGTCATTAAATAAAACTTCTAATCCGGGCGCCACTCTTCTTGTTATCGAGAGAGATGCCGGGGTTAAAATTGAATATAAAATTAAACTTTAAAATGATTTAGAAAGAGAGATAGATTATGAGAGAAATTAAAAACGAAAATAAGAAAAGCAGACTTGTGTTCGATGCAAAAATAGCTCGCGCACTTTGCAAGAAAGGTTTTTATATTATTGATATCAAGCCTTTAAGGGGAGAACCTGAAAAGACAGTATTTGTTTTTGAAAATACTGAAGAATTCCAATTTGCTTTTGGTCAAATGATGGACGAGCTTAAGGCTAAGAAAGAAACAGAAACAGAATTTGAGCAGTTGAGCATTGATTTGGACTAATTGCTCCTAAAATATATAGAAAGGAGTGATATCTATGGCAAAAGCTATGGGCAAGAGTGCCCCTAAGAAGTCGATGACGACAACTTCTCAAAAAACAGCAGAAGAAAAGGAAGAATATTTGTGCTATTGTTGTGGTGAAAAAAAGAAGAAATCTTCATTTTATATTTCCACAGACCCGTTTAATGGTATTGGTATCAATCCTTTTTGCAAGTTATGTGTAGAAAAAATTGCTCGAAATTATAATAGTCAACGTGGACAATATGGAGAAGTGACCAAAGCATCATTGTGTGACGCGCTCGAAAGAATTGATTCGCCATATTTAGAGACTCTTTGGGATGCTTCGTATAATGAGGTGCACGATCCAAGCTTGGAAAAACCAAAGACAAATGTGTGGTCTGCCTATATCAAGAATGTGAGATTGCCGCAGTATAATGGGATGCGTTGGAGAGATGGAGATTTGTTTAAGGATGGGGCAAAAATTCAGAGTGATACTGAAGATAAAATTGCGTCTACTATGACCCCTGAGGTTTTGGATGAATGTAAAACAAATAAACGAGACTTAGTTCGTCTTATTGGTTATGACCCGTTCGCCAACTATCCTGTTGAGCAAGATCTTCCTGTATTGTATGCACAGATAATTAGTTTTATTGATGAAGAAACCAAAAACGATGGCATGAAGATGAATGCTGTAATTCAGATTGTGCAGGCGTTTAATCAGATCCAAAAATTAAATGATGCTATCAATGAATTATTGGCAGACACTAAGAAGTTAAACAGTAACAATGGTACTATCAAACAACACTCTGATACAATATCAAAATTACTTAGCGGTGCAAATGCACTTGCTAAAGATAATGGTATCTCTGTAAACTTCAATAATAGTAAGTCAAAAGGTCAAAATACTCTTACTGGCAAGATGAAAGAGTTGGATTTGATTGGATTCAGAGACGCAAAGATTAATATGTATGATATTGATTATTGCGAGGGTATGAGACAGGTTGCAGAAATTAGTGCTAAGGCACAAGTAGACCAAATTGGTTTTGACGAAAATACAATGAATACAATAAATAATATTAGACGTGAGTTAGTTGATGAACTTCAAAAGAAGTTAGACAAGGGCAACGAGCGTGCGAGATTATTGCTTGTAGAAAATAAAGATTTAAAAGAATTTTTAAAAGAGAAAGGTTTAATTGATGAGTTTGGGAAGGTGATTGATAATGAGTAATATCATTTTAACCGAACGACAAATATTAGAAAACTGTATAGAGGATTGTTTTGAGGGCTTTAAGGAGCTATGCAATGAACTCGAAGATACTTTTGGTGAGTATGGAATATTTGTTAAACCAAACTTATATAACATGACTACTAAAAGATATAGAGAAAAATTAGATTTGGCGGAATTTCTTCAATGGGGTAGACGAAATCCATCTCGCTTTATTGAAGAAGTTTTTAATGTACAATTGATGGATTATCAAAGATATTTGATTGATAGTTCATGGAACAAACCTTTTGTTGTATGGGCAATGAGCCGTAATGGTGGTAAGTCTTTGCTTGCCGCTTTATTTATTATGGCTAAGATGCTTTTAATTCCCGGATTTAAGGCTTATATTTTAGCAGGAGTTGGTTCACAGTCAATTGAGTTGTTTACCAAGATGGAACAATTTGCTATGAAGAATATATCGTCTTTTACTAATTTAAATGATGTGTTCCAGAGCAATGTTGTTAAATCTCAAGCTAACTCAACTGGTTGGGTGCATAATCCTGCATCTTATACTGTAAGAACCTATGGAGGTTCTCAGGTGTTTACATTGAATGGTGCTTTCGATAACAATAGGTCTAAGCGTAGTAATTTAAATGTATACGACGAAGCGATGAATGCCGCGGATGAACTGTTTCACACATCAGAACCTTTTACAACTCAGAACTCAGAGTTTAAGATGGGTAAAGATTTTAATGCGGACGATGTGTTGGCAGAACCTACTCCATTCCCTAACCAATTATTATATTGCTCTTCTGCAGGACGAACAGACCAATACTTCTTTAAGAAATATAAAGAATTTTCTCTTCGTATGTTTGCAGGAGATAAGAGGTATTTCTGCGCCGACATTTCTTGTGATGTTATTATTAACGCAACAGTTCATAATAAATTATGGCCTGTGCCGTTGTTAACACAGGAAAAGGTTGACCAAGCGATGCGCGAAGATAAAGAGGCCGCTATGCGTGAGTATAGAAATATCTTTACTTCTGAGGGTGGAGAAGGTCAGATTATTAAGAGAGCAGATATTATTAGAAACTCTGTTACGAGGCCGCCTATGTTAAAAAACGAGGACGGAACAAAATTATGGGGATTAATGTATGATCCAGCGCGTTCCAAAGATAACTCTGTAATTTTTATTCCAGAATATTATAAAGACCCGGTAGTGGGTTGGAAAATGCGAGTGCAAAATGTTGTCAATTTAATTAATTTAGAAAAACGCAATAAAACACCGATGACAACACCTAATCAGATTAAAGAGCTTAAGAGATTACTTTTGACATACAATGGTGAAGGCAAAGCAGATTATGAGAATATTATTAGTATTTGTGTCGATGCGGGTTCAGGTGGTGCAGGTGTTAATATTTGCGACTTCTTATGGGAAGATTGGGAAGATGATGATGGTAATATGCATCGAGGCTTAATAGATAAAGATTATAGTCCAGATGAAGTTGGATTGTACCCAAACGCAATTAAGGATAAATTACATTTGATTCAACCTTCTAAATATAAAGTAGAGATGTTTACAGCACTTATCGAGATGACAAATATGAATCTCATAGAATGGCCAAGTGAATATGATAACCGTGGGTATATAGTATTAATGTATAATCTTAATACTAAAACTGGCGAAAAAACTTTAAGATATATTGAGCCTACAGAAAAAGAAGTCAAAGAATTGGCGAAGCAAGGAATTGAAATTATAAGAGAACAATATCATTTAGATGCCGACGAGGAAATAGCATTAAAGCAAATTGATGCCATGAAAAACGAGTTGGTTAATATATATAAATTTAAACAATCTAACGGTAATGTTAGATATGATTTGGCCCCAGATAAAGTTGGCAAACTTCACGATGACCGTGCCTATGTTATGGCAATGGCTGCTTGGGTACTGCAGCAGTTGCGTCGTGAAAGTTTAGTAACTAGAAAACCAATTGAAGATATAAATGAATTCTTCGAAATTAGGCGTCCAAAAGCGACGCACTCATATTTTAATTAAAGAAAGGAAGGTGAAAGACAGATGGCAAATAATGAAAAATTAACTAAAGAGCAAATGGAAGCCCTGAAATTTTCAGAAAGTTTAGAGAAGATGCGTAAGTATGCAAAAGCGCTCGATGATACTTTGCAACTATCAGATTTAGCAAGCTCTAATACTAAAACATGGACCGTGTTTAGCAAAGACAGCTTACGTTCATATTTACAGAATCCTTATTCTGCAAACTCGCAAACAAACCTGCGCAACTTGTCTCGTTTCCTAAAAACGCTCAGTTTTCCTTTGCGTAGAATAATTAATTATCTAGCAAGCCTTCCTGACTTTTCTGTTTATAAGGTTATACCTAATATTAGTATGGTGGAAGAGCCAGACGAGGAGTCTATTTTACAAGACTATGAAGAGGTGTGCAAATATATTCGTGCAATGGATTTGGAGTTAGATTTATTTAAAATGCTCGTAATTGCATGGGGTGAAGATGCGGCATATTTCTTCCCTGTTGAGAATGAAGAAGGCACCACTTTGTTATACCCTCTTGATGGTCAATATTGTAAAATTAGTGGCGTGGGCTACAATGGGCTTTACCGCGTGGCTTATGACTTTTCATTTTTCCAAGGTACAAACTCATTTTATCTTGATATATGGCCCAAAGAATTTAAACAGAAGTATAACAAATATCAAAGTGATTCGTCGTTGCGCTGGCAACAACTTGATGATGCAAGGGCTTTCAAAATTAATATTGAAAATCCAGAACTCATAGTCAGCCCGCTTGTATCTTTATTTGAACAAATTATAGACTTAATTGATTTGCAAAGTTTGACGGCAGTAAAAGATAGCTTGGAGATTTACAAGTTGTTGGTTATGAAAATTCCACTGCTTAATAGCAAGAATCCGGATGACTTGGCATTAAATTTAAATCTTGCAAAGAACTTTTATTCTAAAGCGCTAGATATTTTGCCACCGGAAATAGGCTGTATTTTGTCTCCGGGCATGGAGGTTGATAGTGTTTCATTTGATAAGAGCTCTACAAGTGACTCAGACGCAATTTCAGACGCATACCACAATTTAATGTCTAATGCTGGTGTTTCGCAGATTATGGACTCATCTAAGTTGACTGGACAAAGTGCGGTTAAAGCATCTATGTTGTGTGATGTAATGCTTGCTACTAAAGGTATTATTCCACAGATTAATGCATTTGTGAACGAAAGGATTAAATTGAAATTCCCGAATACACAAATGATATTTAAGTATACCGACGTTACTATATACACTAAAGATGACCGTATTAAGCAATTGCAAAGTGCGTGTGAGTATGGTTTACCTCTTAAGTTAGAATTAGCGATGTTGCTTGGCCAAGATCCTCTTGAAAACTATGCAATGGATTGGCTCGAAGGCAAACTTGGGCTTGCTCAGACAAGATGGGCTTCTCCTCTTAAGAGCAGTCATACTTCGAGCGGAGATTCAACCAATGAAGGAGGAGCTCCAACTAAGGATGATGGAGATTTGTCAGACGAGGGAGCTGCTACCAAAGAAAAGGAAAAGAACACACAATGATTGAAGGAGGACGACTTCAATGGATAAGAAATTCATAAAAACTACCGACAAGCCTACAGCAGACAAGTTGATTGCTTATGGTTTTAAACTTGTTACGGATGTAGGCAATATATACACATTCTTAAATCTAATGCCTAAAAATTTTAGTTTTGATGCAATAGATAAAAAGATGATTGTGTATGATAATATTTTAAGTTTGTAATCTCCTTTCGGAGCTACAATATATTTATTACGACAGAAAGGAGGATGATACAGATGGCGAGAAAATTTTATACATTGGAAGACCTTTATAATTTCTGTAGAGAAAACCGTTTTGAGTCGTTTAGCGCCGCTAAACAAGGTGCGCCTTTGATTGTGCAGTCTTTTGGTACATTTGAGGCAGATGATAAAAATTCTGATGGCTTAATGGCAGTAAAACTCAAGTCTTGTCATACTGGAAAAAATAGAAATCAATCTGGTATTACCGATGACAACATGAATAAGTATAAACACACTTTTAAAGGCAGGCCCATTCTCGGTGCTATCTACAAAACTGACACTGGCGAGTATGAATTCCGCGCACATGATATGGAAATCATTGATGATGGTGAAGACATCAAATATATAGAACAGCCAATCGGTGTAATATCTCAAATCGAAGAGCCTTATCTTGAATATGACTCAGAGGAAGATAAAAACTATCTTATGGTTAGTGGTACAATTTTTTCTGATTATTCTAAGGCGGCAGAAATTCTTGAGAGGCGTAGAACCTGTAAGTGTTCAGTAGAGATTGCCGTCGAAGAGTTAAGTTATAATTGCGATGAGGACTATTTGTCTATTGACAAGTTCCGCTTCTCCGGTGTAACTATTCTCGGATACGAACAGGACGGCGTTACAGAAATTCAAGAAGGTATGAAAGGTAGCAAAATTACTATTGATGATTTTAGCGAAAAGAAAAACAGTATGTTTTCTGCTGATTGTCAAGAAAAGTTGATTGAAACGCTTGAAAAGCTCAATATGACGCTTGAAAGCATCAATAACAAAACACATTCAGAGAAAGGAGGAGAAAAAGTTATGAATAAGTTTGAAGAGTTACTTGCTAAATATGGCAAGACTGCTGACGAAGTAACTTTTGAGTACGAAAATCTCTCTGAGGAAGAACTTGAAGTTGCTTTTAAGGAAGCATTTGAAGAAAGTACAGATGAGTCTGAGACTGTTGTTGAAGAGACAGTAGTTGAAGAGACTGCAGAGGAAGTTGTTGTTGAGACTATCGAAGAGGTGGTTGAAGAAACTATTCCTGAAGAGCCTGTTAACGAAGTCGCAGAGTCTGAAGAAAATTTTGTGCTTAAGTATGAACTTAGCCACGACGATATTCGTTCTGCGTTATATGGTCTCTTGGCAGCAACATCCGAGGACGCATATTACTATACTTGGATTATTGAAGTATACGACGATAAATTTATTTATCAGGATTGTATGGAAGATAAATTCTATAGACAGGATTATACAAAAGACGGAGATAATGTTGCTCTTGGTGAAAATAAGGTTGAAGTTTTCAATGAGTGGCTTTCTAAAGCAGAAAAGGATGCTCTTGAAGCATTGAAGGCTGATTATGCTGTTCTTAAATCATTTAAAGAAACATATGATGCGTCCGTTGTTAAAGCTCAGAAGACAGAGATTCTTGATAAGGCAGAATATGGATGTCTTGCAGATAATGCAGAGTTCGCTCAGCTTAGAGCGGATATGGACAAGTTTAGCGTTGAAGAAATTTCTGTGAAGGCGGATCTTATTTTCGCTGCACATATGAGATCTGCTATGGAATTTAGCTCCAAAGAGAGTAACACAAACACGGCTTCATTTATGAAGTTTGATTTGAATAAGAAAGAACCTAAAAAGGGCAGATATGGTAATTTATTTAATAAATAAAACAAGAATATATTGAAATATTCTTTTTTATACAAAAATTAAAAATAAAATTTATTAGGAGGAAAAAATTATGGCAAATTATTTTGACAAAATTGTTGGCGTAGAGCATGTTGTTGCAGAGTCAAGCAGACTTCAGGCTACAACTGCGGGCCACATTTACGATCTTCAGATGATCGCAGACACTGACAACGGTACAATCGTTGCTATCGGTGACCATGTAGAGGGACAAGTATTCAAGGCAAAGACATATGCTGCTGGCGAAAAGGCATATCTTGTTCTTACACCACCTCTCGCTTACAACGGCAGAAGAGGTCAATCAGACGAGAAGTATTTCTACAATGCAGAGGGTGAAATTGCAAGAGCTTACGAGCTTAATGTAAATGACATCTATACACTTTCTGCAAGGGCATTTGTAGGTTCTCCTGCAGTAGGTAAGTTTGTTAACTCAACATACACTATCGCTGAGACCGCTGGTGCAACAGGCTTCGTTGGTGAAATCATCGAAGAGGTTAACTACACAAATGGTACAAGCTATAGAATTATCGTAAGAAAGATTTAATTTGAAAGGAGGACGAGTTTATGAATAAGTTTTTGAATTTTGCTGCAAATGTTAAGAATGCATTTAATAACGATGAGAATGATTTCGTAGCATTCTCTGCTCTCCTTACAGACGTTGCTCTTGGTAGACAGAGCGTTTCTAAGGAAGAGGCTAACGCTAAGATCGTGGAGGTATTCCAGAATGTTCTTGGCATCGACAAGAACTCTAGACCTGCTGATGTTCGTAGAGCAATCAGACGTAATCAGGCTGTTGTATTTGACATTATCGAGGAGACAGTTCAGAGTCTTCTTGTAACTGGTTGGGGTAATGATCCTTTCTTCCAGAAGTATGTTGACCAGAGAAACCTTGCTCTTGGCGATAAGAATGAGTTCTACGCTGAGGACGACTCTATTCTTTCTGTAATGAAGGTTTCTGGCAACCACCATGACATTATTAGACAGAGACTTGGTGCAGGTTCTGCACAGAGCATCTCTACTTACTGGTGTGCAGTAAAGGTATATTCTGAATTCGAGCGCGTTGTTACTGGCGCAGAAGAATTCGCTAAGTTTGTTACAAAGATGTACGAAGCATATGACAGATATGTTAAGAACACAATTTATGACACAATGGTTACATACTCTAAGTCTCTTACTGGCATGTACAAGAAGACAGGTGATATCACCGAAGAAACTCTTAATGAGCTTTGCGAACTTGTTTCTACAGCAACAGGTTACCCAGTTATGATTATGGGTACAGAAGCTGCACTTAAGAATGTAACTGCTCTTCAGAACGCTAGCTACGTTTCTGATGCTATGAAGAACGAGCACTACAGAACAGGTATGCTCGGTATGTGGGAAGGCAAGGAGTTGGTAGCTATTCCACAGGTATTTGAAAAGGGTAAGGTTGGCGAATATAAGATCGACAATAAGATGATCTGGATTATGCCTGTAGCTGATCTTAAGTTTATCAAGCTTGTAAATGAGGGCGATACTCAGATCAGAGCAATTACTGACAAGGACACTAATATGGATATGACATACGAGCAGGAAATGATGACAAAGCTCGGTTGTGCTGTTATGCTTAATAGCGCATTTGGTGTTTATGACATCACAAAGTAATTGTTGTTAACTCAACAAAATGATTGTATAAAGGAATAAAAGGAGAAAATATTATGGCAACTAAAAATACTAAAAAGACAACATCAGAACTCAACGAAGAAACCGTTGTTGATATTGAAGAAACTGTGGCTGAAAATCCAAAGAAGGTGGCTCCCGCAAAGAAGGAAGTAAAGAAGTATGCACCATCAGACCTTATTGAGTGTCGTAGTGTAACTGGCGGACAACTTATAATGGTGGGTCCAAAAACTAAGTTTCAATATACATGGGAAGATTTTAATGATGTAGCCTATGTAGAATATCAAGATCTGTTGGCGCTTCAATCTCGTAGATCTGGCTTCCTTGTAAGGCCCAGATTTATTATTGAGAACGAAGAGTTGGTAGAACAGTGGAGTTCTATGCTTAAGCCTATTTATGATAAGGTAATTAATCAAAACATTGAGGACTTTTTTGATTTGCCTCTCAACAGCTTTAAGGCTCAGCTTAATACTATGCCTGAAGGTTTGAAAGATGCAATTAAAACCAAGACTGTTCAAATGATTAATAACGACGAACTGTATGATATTCGTAAGGTTCGTGAAATCGATGCGGCTTGGGGCACTGATTTTGTTGCAATGTTTATGAAATAATATGTAGGAGGTGTTGTAGATGACACTGTACTCTACATTGTATAATCGTGCTTTGGCACAAATAACAGATCCTCTTTTGGCTCAATTGCCCGAAGAGGATTTGGAAAATATGCTTCATGACTGGTTAATGGACGCAATAGTCGAGCCCGTGGTTGGAGAGTATGATTTTTCTGATAGAGATGATGAGTTGAAACGATTTAACTTTGATATCTCTGACAGAGACCAAAAAATCATTGCTATTCATATGGTTAGAGCTTGGCTTGGTCCTCAGATTAAGTCGGTGACTTTAACCCAGCAGGTTTACTCTGGTAAGGAAACTAAGTACTACGCCCAAGCAAATCAACTTGCAGAAATGCGTGCTCTTGATGAACAACTTCGTAAAGACGCAGATTTGCTTTTCTGTCGTGGAACATATTTAAATAATGATTATTTTGGTTGAGGTACACTACTATGAGAAATGTTTATGAAAATGTACCGTCGAATCAAATTGAAAAACAAAAGCGCTACTTTTATGGTGCGATAATTAATTGTTTATATTTAAATGAGGACAACAGTCCTTTTTTAGACGCAACAATTCAAACATTGATAAATCAAATTGGCGGCTCAAACCGCCTTTTTGGATATCAACCAGAAGTGCTTACTATCGTAAGTAATTTGGAAACAGCTCGTAGAGAGCCCACACAGTTCCGCAAGTGCATTCTTGATGCAGCTAATTTAGTAGATATGCTTAAAGGTGGTGACTCCAATGTTTGAACATTATAAAAACCGTATGGCTCATAGGGGCGCTAATATGAGTGAAATGCTCCGTATGCAGTCCAATATGGTTATAGAACAAACTTGGGATCGAGATCCAAACTATCGTCGTGTTTATGTTGTTAAAGTTGCGTGTGGCTTACCAGTGGTAACGGAAAAGCATGAATTAGTTGATGTTAAGTTTAATGTTGAAACATATCAAAAAGCTGGTGCTGATGAACCAGCATACCATCTTCAATTCCGTCACGGCGCCGAAAAAAACAATCCCGACATTGGCGTCGGCTCATATGTTTATATGGCTGACGAGGATGGTGAGTGGAAATGGTGGTTGATTCTTGGATTGGATGAACGTCCCGCATTTAGACAATACCACATCGCTGAGTGTAACTGGGAGCTTGGTTGGGTTCTTGACGGTAAGATTTATCGTCACCTTGTCGTGCTTCGCGGTGGTTCTAATGGAGATGTAGATGAAAACTCTTATACATCCATTGTTGATGGCACTTTGTCGGTATGGATGCCAACAACGAATGACTCGGCTATGATTAGTTATAATCAGAGATTTTTGATTTCTGATGAAAGGCGTAGCACCCCACTTGCGTGGGAAGTATCGCGCATTGAAGATACTCAACCACTCGGAATTACTAAACTCAAAATGAAACAAATCACCTTTGATCCAACTCACGATAATCCCGATCTTATGCTCGCGAATTACCATGATACGGCCACAGAACCCACAGAGTCAGATATTGAACAGACTTTATCTGACACGGCTTCTATTACCTATTCCGGCACAAAGCCAACTATTAAGGTTGGCGGATCGTTTAAAACCTTTACACCTATATTTACCGCCGAAGGTACAGCCGTTGTTAAGTGGATAATTAGTGATGAAAATGGCGACATTAGTGGCAACACAAATTACATTATTGAGCGTGATGGTGAGAAACTTAAACTTAAGGTTGCACAAAACTATAATATTATAGGAACAGTGCTTATAGTTCAGGTGGTTGGTTCCGACGGCTCAATTGCCGAAGCTAGTGTGGAGGTGATTGGTTAATGAAACGCGATATTCAAAATGTTGACGATGATATTATTCGCAAGAAGCGTATCATTGAACAAGCACTTTATTCTGACCCCGATATCGTGGAAGTTTTAGATGACCCCGATATCGATCCGTCTTGTCCAGAGGATTTATTATGGTCATCTATATGGCCTTTTATACGAATTCCTGGAACGCAAGACAAATCAAAAAGTTACATTACTTTTTCTATTGGTGATATGGGTTTATCACCCCGTAATGAAGTAATTAAAAACCAATATGTTCAGTTTGTTATCTTTGTGCACAAAAATTTAGCTAAAACTAATTATGGTATGGCTAGGCACGATTGTTTAGGATATATACTTAAAGATATCTTCCACCTTTCAAATATGCTTGGTTCACAAATGAATCTTGTGAGTAGCGCGGAAGGTGCAACAGACACGGATTATATCACTCGCACATTGAAGTTCGAACTTACTGCTCCAAATTCACCGCAACCGTATAAAACTAATAAATACGAGCGTGATTCTATTGTGAATAATCACGATAGGAGGGTTAAGCATGAATCAGTATGATGGTTTAATTAGCGTTGACCCGCTCAAGTTGTATTTTGGAGAACCATATGTTGTTAATAAGTATATAACAATATATCAGCCAACAATTGGTGATATTATTGAGTATGGGGAAAGAGAATATTTTTCAATGATTAACACCATTACTGCAATCCCTAGTGATATGAAGTCGCAGTTGTGGGATATGCAACTTGACTGGAATAAAATTACCGACTTTCAGTTATTTACGATGATGTCTAAAACTTTATCGCAAACACAAACCAGTATTGTTTTGGGCGATATAGATTTTCAAAGAATGAAACTTGTTGAAAACCCACAGAACGGTGAGCCAATTTTAAAAGACCCTATAACAGGTGTGGTCATTGATGAATTGGCTTATAAAATAATAAGTGCGTATTTATGTAAATTACATAATATTACTAAAAAAATTGAAAAAGCAGGTAACAAGTATACCAAGCAAGTTTTGATAGATGAAGATAGACAAAAAAGAGAATATGCAGCCAAACAGCCATATAAATCATTTTTATTGCCTATAATCTCCGCAATAAAAGCCCGTCAAGGTTATACGCGAGATTATGTTAAAGCAATGGGGTTGTGCGAGTTAATGACGGAGCTTAATAGACTCCAAATTATCGTTAACACTGATGCGCTTATTGGTGGCGCATATAGTGGTATGATGGACACGTCTAAGGTCAAAAAGTCTCAATTTAATTGGCTTAGAGATATAGATGAATAATTTAATAACAAATAAAAATATAAAAATTAATTTTTTAGGAGGAAATAACTATGGCAAGTGTTAATCTTAATAACTTTATTATTGATAGAGTATTGCGTGGTGTAGCACAGTCTCACACAGATGATTCTGTGCTTTTTGCAATTACTCAGATTCAAAATCCTTCACTTACATGTGCGTCTGAAAGCGTTGACGCTGTTGACGCTCTTGGCACACCAGTAAGTACATTCTACCGTAGCAAGAGTGCAGAATTTTCTGCAGAAAACGCTATGTTCGATATGAACCTTATGGCTGTACAGGTTGGCGCAGAAAAGAAGGTTGCTTCTTCTACTAACAAAATCCTTACACCTGCATTTGAAAAGATTGTAGGTACAACAGCTACTGCTTTGAAGCACACACCTAAGGCACTTCCTACTTATTGCTATGCTTTGAATGGCGATGGTACACTTGGTAAGAAGTACACTAAGGGAGAGACTGCTGGTGCAGATACATTTATAGTAGCTACATCTGGCGACACTACTACTTTCACACCACCTACAGGTCTTGCTGCAGATACTGAACTTCTTGTTATCTATGAGTATGAATCAGATTCTGGAGTTTCTGTTACCAACTCAGCTAAGAAGTTCCCTAAGGGCTGCAAGTTTACTCTTGAGGTTCTTGGTTGTGACGTTTGCGACCAGACAAATCTCTTGTTCGCATACTTGATCTTCCCTAACTTCAAGCTTAGCCCTGACTTCGACTGGAATATTACCACAGATGGTGCGCATCCATTTAGTGGTAAGGCGATGCAAGAATATTGCGCTCGTGATAACAAGCTCTTCGAAATTATCATCGTTGATGGTGATGATGACACAATCTAATGTTTTAAATTGAGCTCTTAACAATACAAAATGATTGCGTATAATAATTATAAGATAGATAGGGAGTAATTAACCTTATTGACACGGAGGCGGTATTTACCTCGCCGCCTCCTTCTTGTTAAATTTGAAATGAGGTAAAATAATTTTGTAAGAAGGTAATATTTTATGTCTATAGGCATTTATAAAATTAAAAATTTACTTAATGGTAAATTATATATAGGACAAAGTGTCAATATTGAACAGAGATGGCGCATGCATATAATAGAATTAAAAAATAACCGCCATCATAGTGCTTGCTTGCAGAACGCATGGAATAAATACGGTGAGGAAAATTTTGAATTTTCTATTATTGAAGAGTGTCAAATAGACCAATTAAATTTGCGTGAAATGTATTGGATTGATAAATTTGATAGTTATAAGAATGGTTATAATTTAACTATTGGTGGAGGTAATACAGAGTCATTTAGTAAATCAATTATTCAGTTTGATTGTAATGGCAATGAATTGCATAGATATTCAAGTATTTCTGAAGCAGCAACGAGTACAGGCGTTGGTGGTTCGCAGATTTCCGCATGTTATTTGCATAAAAGGAAGACAGCTGGTGGATATATTTGGCAATACGAAGAGGGATTTACAAACATACCCCAGTGGCATTTTGACGCACGAATGTTTAAACAGATTTGTCAGTTGACTAAAGACGGAGAATTAATCAATACATTTCCAAATTCTGCTGAGGCAAAAAGGGTTACAGGAATTTGTGATACATCTATTATAAGATGTTGTTATGGCAAGCTTGGTACAGCAGGAGGTTATGTTTGGTCATTTGCATAAAAAAATATTATCGCAAGCAATGAAAAAAATGGTTGAAAGGAGCCAAATGTATGGCTAACTATAATGAATATAAGTGTTTTACATGTGGGCAGGTTTTTGAGTACTGTAGGCGTTGTGTTATCACTCCCGTGAAACACAACGAGGAGGGTTTCTGTTCTGAAAAGTGTTCTCACATTTTTAACACTCTTTCAAAACACGGTTGTAATCTTGCAACTGCAGAGGAAACTCTTGCGGAACTCTCTGCATACAATCTTGATGAAATAAAATTGACCGAGGGTATTGTGGCACATATTGAGCGCCTTAAATCCGAGGTAAATATTAAAACAGAAGCAGAAATTCCTGCCGATGAAGAATAATAAAAAGAAGTGGTGATACTATGCCGCTCACGAGTAGTTTAATATAGGGGATGCCTTTACGTGAGTGTAATGGTATCCCTATTTTTTTACGCCGACAAAAAGGAGAAAGATTTATGGAAGTTACAAGCAAAATTACGGGCAAAACATATGCACCCGAAGATGCAGTATATCTGACAAACCCAATTCAGTGCCAACGTTATTTTAAGTTTCTTGGCGATGAACTGTTTTTAGATATATTATTTACATCCAAAAAAAAGGAAGACTGCCTCGTCTTCGTATGGAAGAAAAGCCCAGAAACAAAAGAGGCAAAACAAAAATGGGATCAACACCTATTGTAAATTAAGAATACGAGATAAAAAAAATGTAACTCCCGAGTGGGAGTAACCTGATAGTACGAACTCTTATATGAAGGGTGACAAGGTGAGTTATAATGGTAAAACTTGGGTGTCTATTGTTGATAATAATGTGTGGGCATCAGGTGTTTATGGTTGGGAATAAATATTGAAACAAAAAAGGCTTTAAACTATAGCCAAGATATGTAAAACGAAAACACAACAGAAAAAATATTAAAATCAAACAAGGAGGTGTTGCTAATGAATAAATATGTTTGTTGCTTACGAAGAGGGTGGAAGATTACAGACGAAAATGGCAACATAATAAGAGATGACTGGGCTGAGAATGACACAATACCACACCCAGGAGAGCTCGTTATTGAATATGATAATGGTGTTCCAAGACTTAAAATTGGCGATGGCATTAATAAATTTAGCGCCCTACCATATATGAGTGTGGATAGTTTTGTTTTACCAACACCAGCGTCAGTTACATTGTCTCCTACTGAATGGGAACAGGTAGTGGAAAATGGTGAGTCGGTAGCAAATAGATACTATCAACTTGTAACGGTTAATAATGCCGTTATAACTCCCAATAGCAAAGTGGATTTACAGCCGAGTCCAGAACAGTTGGCAATTTTCCACGAAAAGGATATTACTTTTACTGCTATTAATAGAGGTGGAAATGTTAGGGTTTGCGTCGTTGGTCAGCAACCAACACAGGAATATACAATACAAGCAACAGTAACGGAGGTGGCTGAAAATGGAGTATCGTGAAATTATAGGTAATACAACAACTACCCCAAATCCTCAATCTGACTGGGAACAATCAGACGCAACTAAACCCGATTATATAAAAAATAAACCAGAAATTTTAACAGAAACAGATGTTAAGCAAATTATCGCCGAGACAGGCGGAGGTGGTGGCGGTGGAACAACTATAATCGTTCAAGCCGACTGGGCGCAAACAGATTCTACAAAGTCTGATTATATTAAAAACAAACCAACAATTGCGGTTGACGGTGCGCTTTCAACCACAAGCACAAATCCTGTGCAAAATAAGGTTGTTTCACAAGAACTTGCTGAAATCTCTGAAAGCCATAACACATTAGCAGATGATTACCGCAATCACAAAAACGAGTATGAACAGAGCGTTGATATAATTGGAACTGCTTTGTCACGTTTGAGTGGTGAGGTTGAAGTCATTAACCAAACATCAGAAACAGCTTTGTCAATTGCAAAGGGTGCTAATCAGGCTGTATCTTTTTACAACTACAACCATCTTACAGTTACTTTAAACGATCACCCTAGTGCTGTGTATTGCGTAGGACAAAACTTATACCTAGCTGCTTTAAACATTCCAGATTTGTGGGTGTACCAAGTTTACGATAGTTACATTAAGTACGACTATGTGGACGACGCAACTTTCCTAAAAGATATGCAAGACAGTAGCGGTATTTTACGCATAGGCTGTTATGAAGTTTCAATGCTTGAGACTCAAAAAGTTGACTTGACTGACTACGCAACCAAAGAAGAACTTGAAGAAGTTGACACTTCCAGTGCAGAATTTGCCGATTGGGTTATAGAGAATGTTCCTACAAAAGAGGATGTATATACTAAAGACGAGGTTGATAACAAAATTGCAGGCTTGTCTCCTGGAGGCGATACTGCCAATGGTGATATAGAACCCAACCCTAATACGCTCGCACAACGCAACGAGTATGGCAGTTTATTTGGAACAAATGGTGATATAGGAGGCGCCCCTTCAAATATTGAGGGTTACATTGAAGAAGACGAACTTATCAATCGCAAAACGCTAGAGTACTATGCGATACCAAAGCCCGAAACAGAGATAGATGATGATGCATTGTATGGAAGGGATTCAAGCGGTCAAACCGTGATGTATAAGTTGTCTGACTACGCAACCAAAGCAGAACTCGAAGACAAGCAAGACCAATTGACATTTGATAATAGAGCACAAGAAGGAAGTTCAAATCCTGTAACCTCAGACGGTATCAAACAGGAGCTTAAAGAGCTTAGCATTTTTTACGACTCTGAAATCGGTAAGGTTGCAAGTGTGGCGATGGGTGCTAATCAGGCTGTAGCGTTTTATAGCTACGGACAAGTCGTAGCTGAATTAAACGAAGCGACAAGTTCAAAATATAATATAGGTCAAAACATTTATGTACAACCCGTAAATACTCCAGACCTGTGGGTGTATAATGTACACCTTGACCACGAACCGTACAATTTTAGTAGTGAAGAAAATTTTATTCAAGATTTAAAAACTAATAAGTTTATACGCATAGGATACTACTCTCTCGCTATGCTGGAGACTCAAGTTGTAAATCTTGAAGACTATGTGTCCGTAGATAAAGGCACTTACAATACAATTCGCCTTTACGGTAGGTACGGCGACAGTTTCGCCTCACACACATTTGGTGTTGCTAATGCGGACGCAAGATGGATACCTGGAGCTTTTCCACAGCTTTTGTGGGACAATAACGGTCAAACAGAACCGACAGGTTATTTAATAGCTCACAATCCTGTAAATCCGTATCACGTAGCTACTAAGGAGTATGTGGATAATGCCGTAGAAGCAAGTGGTGGCGGCAACGCAAACGTAGTTATCAGTGATACCGAGCCCGAAAATGCCCCTGCAGGCACATTGTGGTTTGATACGAGCGAAAGTACTATCTCTTATGCGAAAGGGGTTGGTTTCTAATGGAATATACAGATGAGTATATTGTTAAAAAAGAGGACTTAATTGCTATCGCAGAACCTATAAGAGAGAAAACCAATACCACAGATTTAATTACAGTCGAGCAAATGCCGGGCAAGATTAATGAGGTCTATGAAGCAGGCTTTGAAGCAGGAAAGGCACAAGGTGGTGGTGGAAACACCGAGCAGATACTTGACGAGTTTGCAAGCACTATTCAGCGGGTCGGCACAAGAACTGATTTTTCCAACGCATTTTTAAGGTCAACAATCACTGACGAAACAATAAGCGGAATTTTCGCTCGTTGGAACTCTACAATTCAAAGAGCAAACAAGATGTTTTCAGAAACAGCAAATCTGCGAGAGGGTCTTTACACAGATGTTTTAGATTTTTCACAATGCGTAAATTTATTGGATGTTTTCTCTGAAAGTGGCATTACAAAACTTAAAAAAATAGACGCAAGAGCAACAACGAGTGGCTTCAACGGAATGGCGAATATGTTTTATAATTGTAGAAAGCTTGAAAGCATTGACGAGTTTTACCCATCAGTAAATACAAAATTTTCAGGCACATTTAGCACTTGCTATGGTTTGACAAAGATTATTTTTATGAGTGAGATAGCCGTTGACGGACTTGCGATTAGCCATTGTTCCAAAATTAACAAAGAAAGTCTTATGAGTATTCTTAATCAACTCAAAGATTACACAGGGACAGGCACTACAAAGACAGTAACACTCGGTACGACAAATCTTGCAAAGCTAACAGACGCAGAAAAAGCTATAGCAACGCAGAAAGGATGGACTTTAACATAATGAAAATCATTGACATAAATTTAAAATGTATCAAAGCTGACGAAGGCAAAGTGCTAACAAATGGTGAAGCGTTTTCGTCTGTTGGTGGCGAAGTATACCTCGGCATAAATGACAAAGCCGAAAATTGGCACGAAATCACCGAAGCGGAATATGAGAAAATTATTAAACGGGACGAACGACCTGCTGTCGAGATTGATAAGATAGATAGCAATCTTGATGAAGCATTGGATTTGGACGACCCTTCAGATGAATTTTAAAAGAACAGGAGGAATCTTATGGCTATTTTAAGAGTTAAGGACGGTTCTACTTGGCCAATAGGAATTTTAAAAGCTAAAGATGAAAACGATAACTGGGTAATTGCAGAAGACCTAAGGTTAGAAATGAAAACCGAAGATGCATACAATGCTGGCTTTGAAGCGGGCAAAGCCGAGGGTGGCGGCCACTACGATACCTTTTGGGACAATTATCAAAATGGGGGTACTAGAACGGATTATGCCAACGCTTTTAGAGGTTTAAGTGGAAGTAGTGTGGGCGGTTGGTGTGATGCTATTTTTGATCCAAAATATGGTTTTAATTGTGGAATAGCTAATACAATGTTTTTAGATTCCGATATAACACAACTTGCGTCAAAGCTAAAGAAAAAAGATCTTGAACTAAATGTATCTAGATGTAGTCAACTTTTGCAAGTGTTTATGAACTCTAGCATAAAGGACGTTCCTTATTTAGATTGTTCTTCTGCCAGCAGTATTTATTATATATTTTCAGGTTCAAAAGTTGAAACCATTGAGGGAATAAAGCTAACAAACAAGTTGACCAATGTGCAAAACGCATTTAATAATTGTACAAATCTTACTCGTGTTATTTTTGAAGGCGAAATTGCGATAAATAACTTGAGTTTACAATGGAGTACACACCTAGACGAAGAACTGCAGGAAAATGGAAATTGGGAGACTGATCCTGAATGTCCATCATTAAAAAGTTTGTTGAATTGTTTAGCCGATAAATCACAAGACACAAGCGGCACAGTGTGGAAAGTGATAGTCGGTGACAGAAACTTTGAAAAAATAGAAACGTATTTATCTAAAGAATTAAATAATGCATATGAGAAAGGATGGACTATAGAATAATGGCTATTGATTACAGACCATCAACAGAACACAATATATATCCTAATTTGATTGTAGACGAAAGATTCGATACTACTAATCCAAGTAAAATATTAGGTTACAGAGTTAGACCACAAGAGGGTTATGTTTTTTACGATTCAACCGCAAATGACACTGAACCTAAAATCGACCCCGAAACAGGCGAAACGGTAATCGACTTCTTGACAGGGTTGCCTGTTGAAGTACCTGTTATTTATTACAGGACAGTGGCAGGATTACCTATCAATTATAATTTTAACAACTTCCCGTACATTGCAGTACTGAGAAGTGCGGTTGATGAAAATTATATTTTCGGCGGCGGTGGTAACAACGACCACGAAATTATGTCAAACAAAGAAGAAACCGTAACAGAATAAAACAAACAAACGAAAGGAGTGGTGATATGGTTCAAGGAACCACGCAACCATTTACAATCAAGAGCAAATTTAAAGGCTCTGATATTTATGCAATTAAAGTGACCTTTTGGCAACCCGGCAACTATGGAAGCGTAGAACAGCCGCTGCCAATTATAAAAAGAAAAGAACATTGTGTTGTACTAGGAGATTCTAATGAATTTAGCGTAACACTTAGTCCAACCGAAACTGCTAGATTTTGGGTGGACAGAAAAGCACATATGCAAGCAGTGATTACAGCCGTAAACGGCGACATTGATGCTAATGACACCTACGATATAACTGTCACCTCAATGTTTGATGGCGGTAATATGCCAACTCCAGATGCAGGTGGCATAATTATCTTAGATGGACAAAATATAAAATAGCGGGGTGATTAAATGAGTAACGAAAAAAATGTATATGTAGAACCTCCCATAGAGGTCACAGTAACAGAGGGTGCTATGGGCGCATTAAGCATTTCTACAAATAACCATAACGACCTTGCTAACCGTTATACTGCGGACCAGCATAATATTGATGCGATTACTGGTCTTAGGGCAAGACTCTTGGAAATTCAAAACCCCACCGTTGCCAAATCAGTTAACGGCAGAGGATATGCCGAGTACTACAAGTGGCTAGGTGGTGCGCCTTCGACAGATAAGACTGGATATTTTGTGTCTTTAGTTCAGGATGAAGACGGCAATTTGTATATCACGCCTGTTAGCACGACCCATCCGAATATTTTTGGTGTAACTATACCAATAAGTTCCGCTGCTTTTGTTGGAAACGACGAGTGGGTAGAAAAGGCAGACGCAACAGGTTATGAGAGTAGCATAGATGAAACATATGGGTTGGTTTGTTTAGAGGGTGCAGTAAAGGTGCGTTATGCTCTTCCAACTCTAGATATCAAACCCGGAGATTGGGTAATCCCAACGAGCGATGGTCGTGCAGAAAAATCGGCGAGTACAAATGGTTGTTATCTAGTGGCTGGGGTAGGCGTTGATACTGTTGGACATTATGTGGAGATTAATTTGTCTCTATCTGCAAGTGATGTAAAGAAGATAACGGTTGATCATGCGATATTATCTGACAATGCTGTTAATTATACTGCAAATGGCACGATTAAGAGAAAGTTTGATGAGATTGAATATGAATTTGACGATATCAAGGATGGTACCACAGTTGTTGGTGAGGCGAGCCATAGTGTTAGCACAGATGATTATACTGAAAATGGAACTATTAAAGCCAAGTTTGATGAAGTTGACCAATATGTATGGGATATTGAACAAGGAATTATCCCCGTAGGACGATCCTTAAATGCTAGCAAAGATAGACATGATCATATAATAGATAAAACATATTATTCTTTGTATTCCATAGACAGTAGTAATTCAAACTTTATCGGAAAATCAAATACGCTAATGTTTGAACAACTAAAAGATTTAAATAAATTATGTACACCATCTCAGTGTGGCGTATATATGATTGAATGGAGTGCGGTTAAAGATGTAATTGGTTTACCTAATGATGCCGTATTCCCTTCCGACGGTGCATCTATTAAGTTGATTGTAGAAGCAGATTATGATAATGAAAGTTTACCTGCTGTTTGGCAGACATTAAAGATAAGAAATGAAAAAAAGAAACATGACAATCATTTGCTTATGTATCACAGAGTTGTCGTTGGTATTGATAATGATGAACCTATATGGTCTGAGTGGCAAAGATTTGTTTCTGCTTATGAATTGGAAAATGGTAATGTGACGGTTAAAAATGCTACAAATGCGGAAAATGCTACAAATGACCAAAATGGCTTGTCTATAGTTAATAATTATTACGGTTTTAATGGTAATAACATTTTATTGATAGAAAGTGGAAACCTTGACGATTACACTGAACCTGGAAGTTATTATATACCTTACGTGAGTCTAAGAGATAAAGTCGTAACTGGTCACCCTAGAACATACATCAATGGTGGAGAAGACGCCAGATTGATTGTTGAATGTTATGAGGGACATATATTTCAGCGTATAAGGTTTATGAGTGAATATGAGGGCCGCTTTCTGGAATTTACTCGCGTAAAACCATTAAATGACGATACAAAACCATTTGGAGAGTGGATTCGATATGCAACTGAATCTGATATTAAAGATAAGGTAAATATTATTTCGCCCCCTACGATATCTGACACAGCATTTACGATTGAGTACCCAATCGGAAGTTTAATAACAATATCAGACCCACAGGGTTTTGTTGAATGGGATAAGAAGTGGATTGGAGAAATAGCCTTTCGTTCACGAGACGATGGTAAATATATGAAAGTAAATAAAATTAACAATGTAATGGCATTATTACACAACGATGTTGAACCAAGTTCGACATATCTTGAACTCGTTGGAACCTGGATGTACTGCGGAACTGTATCTGGTGTAGGTGGCAATTTAGCACATATGATTCAAAGGGCGGAATAAGATGAACAGTAATAGACTTAAATTTTACCTACTTACCTTTACTTGGGGACTTCCACTCACATTGATTGGTCTTATGGTGTCTTTAGTAATGTTATGTATAGGTCGTAAGCCACATAGATACGGCTATTGCTTTTACTTTGAAGTTGGTAAGACCTGGGGCGGACTTGAGTTTGGAATTATGTTTTTGGTTGGTAAAAATGTAAGTAACCATACTAAGAACCACGAACTTGGTCACGGTATACAGAATTGCTACTGGGGTCCACTGATGCCATTTGTGATATGTATTCCCTCGGCAATAAGATATTGGTATAGGGCTATTAGAAAGAAATTCGGATATACTAACAAGACAAAATACGATGATTTTTGGGCGGAAGGTCAGGCCTCAAGATGGGGTACTGAATTGATGAACAACTTAAACAATACAAAATGATTAATAGGGCGGGCAACCGCCCTTTATATTAAAGATTAAAAGGAGAAATATTATTATGTTAGTAACAGATTTTATTAAAAATTTTACAGATAAGAAGATTATGAATACTAAAATTAACGACCATGCGGTGAGTGACTATTTAAAAAAGGAACTTGAGATTAAGACTTACATTCCATTTAGACAAAAAAGAGAAATAGCGGAAATGGTAGTTAAGCAAAATACCGCATGGACAGATGGTATTAAGAAAAACGATCAGATAAATCAATATATAAGCTTCGTAGTGTCAATGCTTTCCGCGCATACAAACCTTGAGTGGAGCCACGATCCTGTGGCAGATTATGATTTGCTTGCAGAAAGTGGATTGCTACCACAGATTATTGCCGAGTTTCAGGAAAGTTATTCTGAGTGCGACATCGTTTTAAAAATGGCGGTTACTATGGAGCTTGAGGATAATAATTTAAGCGCAATTGTTGGTCGTTTCTTAAATGGAATTTTAACTAAAATTGATGGTTTTAGTGAAACGCTCAAGGATAAGGTTGACAATTTTGATTTCAAGGGTTTGTTGGGCGGAGATTTTAAAAAGGAAGATATAGCTAAGTTACTTAGCTTTTTAGATAAAACAAAATAAATTTACGGAGGAGTTGGTGGATATGGGAAAGGCTAAGGTTCGTGGCCTAGAAGATGAAATCAACAGAGTATTTAGTAGATATAAGAGTAATTTAAAAAAAGCCATGCAAGAGGCCGCAGACGAGGCAGAATTTGATATAAGGTTTAAAGCAGAATCTTGCTTATATCAATATTATGAAAATTTCCAACCAGGAGTTGGTGAGCCAAATATATATGAACGTACTAACACTTTGATTAATGCCTTTGTTCCATATAACAATGTAGTTTCAGAGAACAATAGTATCGTAGCGTCGGTTGGCATGGGGTATGACCCGTCAAAACTTGAGGGTGTATATTATGGTTCTGCAAAATGGAGCCCTGTAGATGGTTCATGGGTGTTAGCTAACTATTTAGCTGGTATCCATCCAACAACAGATGGAGAGGTTATTCCGGGCGCAGCTCAATATATTGAAATATATGATCTGGTATCTCCAGACGAAAAAATGGAAGCATTTTTAAATGAGTATGTAAAAACTTTTAATAATAATGTATTAAAATCATTTGCAAATAAAGTAATAAAGGGGAGGTGAGATGAATGGATAAAGTTATTAGACATGGATTGGAAATAGCGGCGGGTTTGGATAAGGCGTCACAAAAAGAAATGCGACAGGTCATAAGAGATATATTTGTGGAAGAATCACACATAGACTTTAACAATCCTGAGAATGTTAAGGGACTTCGTGCTTTTGCGGATATAATGAAGAAAATGTTCCAACAAGCTGGAAACACTAAATTTGACTTTTCAAAGATGATAGAGTTGCCTGGTCCAGAATTGTTTGATGGACTTAAAGAGGCAGCAATGGAATTTGATGCGGTCTGGAGTAATATTATTCAGAAGTTTGGCAAGCAGAGCCTAAAAGATGTTTTTATGAAAGACCAAGGCGACTTAAGTATGGCTTTAAGCAGATTAACTAATAAAGACGGTCAGATAGTCAAAAGTCGTATAAAAAATATAGAAAAAGCATTTAAAGAGATAAAAATTACTGATATTAATAAGTTGCTAAATGAGGCGATGGGCGTTGAAACAGAATTTCTTCAAGCAGAATCGTGGGAAGAACAGACTGCCGCTGCCCTAAGATATTTGAATGTTTATGATAAAATATCAAAGATTAAGAATAGTGGAGATTTTGATGTCCTTGACATCGAAAGAGATCTACTTCCTGTTTTTCAAAACATAGATAAGCTTGGTTCTTACACTGTTAATACACTTAAAGATATTGTACCTCAAATGCAAGCATCACTACAAAACATTTTTAACTTGGCGTCCGGTAAACCTTTGATTGGTTTAACTGAGGGTGGCAGGGTTGATTTTGAGGTTGTGCCCACCGTAATAAAAACGCTTGATGTTGGTGATATACTGGGTGGTAAGAGTAGTATAGGAGTCCCTATTACTCCAGAAATTGATCCAAAATTTAAAGAAAAGTTGCAAAAATTGTGGAAGTTAGACAAAGATGCTTCGTCAGCAAAAGGTGCAGAAAAATCTGCCATTCGTGGAGAATATTATTCATTATATAATGAAATTCTTAATATGTTCCCAGAAGATAAACTTACTGCTGCAGAAAACAGACTTGAAAGATTTATAAAATTAAAAAATGTTACTGATAACGCTTTGAGTACAGCGTGGCGTGATTTTTCTAGTTATGGAATGGCAAGCGGAGATGGAGTTGTGTCTGGCTTTGAAACAGGTACAGGAGACGGTTCTGGTTCGGGTGATGCTTCTTCTGTAGATCTTGAAGCAGAACGAGCAAAAGTTGAAGCGCTTCAAAGTGAGATTGAACAAAAGAACCAAGAACTTGCACATAAAAGCGATGAAAAGCTCGCACTACAAAATGATTTAGATGAGGCCAGACAACAATTAGCGGACGCAGAATATACAAAGAACTTGTATGATTCTGCGATGAATCAGCTTACAGAAGAGTCTAACGAGAAGGATAGAGTTATTTATAATCTTCGTGAACAATTGGCTAATGTTAAGACCGGTACAGGCGAGGAGCAAGTATCTGTGAGTTCGGAAGAACTTAAGAGTGTTTTAAGTTCTATTGTTTATAATGTCAAGATTGTTCATGATGATAATGACAAACAGGCAAATAAAGTTGCAGTGGATGAAAGTGCGCTTGAGACAACACTTAAAAGAGTATTTGCTAATGTTCTTAATCCGCAGACAGAACAAAACGATGCTGAGCCTAAGAATGAGCCTTGGGCATTAGAAAAGACACTACTAAGTGTTAAGGAAGCACTTGACAATATTCAGACGGATACGGCAAAACCAGAGTCTATCGAGGTGGCGCCTGCAAAGACTGATGTCGGCAATGTATTGGCTACTGAGAATACTTTGGCGGCAATTAAGACTGCTGTTGAATCTATTAATACAAAGGTTGTTAAAGGCACGAAGGCTACAACCTCTGGCAATAGCGGAGGAAAGAAAACTGGGGTAGGTAAGAAGAACGCAGAAAGTTATGCTGGCTCTCAATACTTCCCGGAAAAGCTCAAGACACAAACCATGTATTTAGCGAAGTTTAGGGCACAGTTGATGACTACCGGTAAATTAACGGATGATGTTGATGCACAAATTTATGAACTTTTAGAGTCGTTAAAGCAAGTTAAGAACGGCCCAGATTTTTCTAAGTGGAATCAGCAATTTTTACAACTAAAGACCTCTGCTGGTATTACTGATATTTTTGAAAGTGCAGAAAATAAAGATGTTTCTGCTTCATATAAACAAATTATTGAATTCCAGAAGTTGAGAAATAAACTTGAGCTAGATTATGAGAAAGCGCAAGATGGTTCTGCACTTAAGCAGTTCTATGCCGAGCAATTGGCACAAATGGATGGTATTATTGCTAAACAACAAAAAATACTTGACAACGAAGAGTATGAGGCGAAGATGGCAAAAATACAAACCGAGCAAGCAAGAAAGCTTGGAGAGTTAGAGGCTAAAGCAGCAACCAAAGATGCTAAGAAAGCGGCTACTAATGCTAAAAAATTAGCTCAAAGAGAAGCCATGCTTGGTAAAGCTGGCAGTGCTGTCGGACGTGCTGAAAATACTTGGATGAGCGCTGTCGGTATTGATGGTGGTATACCTGCCGGTTTTGTTGCAGAAATAGATGAATATTATCAGAAGCTTGATGCCCTAAGAAAGAAACATCAAGATCTGAAGAATAGTGACATGATTTCCGAGGAACAGAAGAAAGATTTGATTGCTCAGACAATGAGTGTAAATAAGATGACCGAGGAGATTGGCGGTCTTGTTTCTGAATATCAGAGATTGAGCGGAGATAATGCAACGGTAATTGGGGCAAACGCACTTGGCGTAGATGCTGGATTAGATGAATATGAGCAGCAGTTAAAACGGACTGTTATGACTGCAACTAATGGCAAAGCTCAGATTAAAAATTTTGACGCGACGACTAAGACTCTAACTTATACCGTAAAAACAGGCAAAAATGCGTTTACGGAATACACTGCCGCGGTTAGACATTTAGATGGCCAGTTGGTGTCAGTACAGGGAACTACGAAGAAAACTGAAACATTCCTCGAAGCAACTAAGCGTAAGATGAAGGAGATTTCATCTTACATGTCTGGTATGGCAGCATTCAGTAGAATTGGTCAGGAGCTGAAGCGTGGTATTCAGTATGTAAGAGAGATAGATTTGGCATTAACAGAACTTAAAAAAGTAACAAATGAAACAGAAGAAGAATATGATGAGTTTTTACAAACTGCGGCCAAGACTGGCACCAAGCTTGGCAGTACAATTTCTGCGGTAACCGAAGCAACAGCAACGTTCGCTAAGCTCGGGTATACTATGTCACAATCAATTGAGATGGCAGAGGCTGCTATTGTATACAAGAATGTTGGTGACAATATTGAAAGTACTGGGGATGCTGCAGATAGTATTATTAGTACGCTAAAGGGCTTCGGAATGGAAGCTTCTGATGCGATGAGAATCGTTGATAGATTTAACGAAGTGGGTAATAATTTTGCGATCACTTCACAGGGAATTGGTGAGGCGTTGAGACTTTCTGCGAGTGCTTTAAACGAAGGTTCAAACTCTTTAGATGAAAGTATTGCTCTTATCACGGCCGCAAATGAGGTTGTAAATGACCCTTCTAGCGTAGGAACTGCGCTTAAAACACTTACTCTTAGGTTGAGAGGAAGTAAAACAGAACTAGAAGAAATGGGCGAAGATGTAACTGATATGGCTACAACCACATCCCAACTTCAGGCAAAATTATTAGCATTAACCGGCGGTAAGGTCGATATAATGCTTGATGCTAATACATTTAAGAATTCAACCCAAATTCTCAGAGAGATGGCAGATGCATGGGAAGATATGAATGATATCCAAAGGGCATCTGCTTTGGAACTAATGGGTGGAAAAAGACAAGCGAACGTATTGAGCGCCCTTATCCAAAACTTCGACACAGTAGAAGAAGTAATTGAAACCTCCGCTAATAGCGCTGGTTCTGCCCTAAAAGAAAACGAAAAATATCTTGATTCTATTCAAGGTAAAATTGACCAATTTACTAATGCTACACAATCCATGTGGAGTAATTTCCTTGATGACGATGTTGTTAAGTTTGTTGTTGAATTAGGTACAGCACTAATTAAAGCCGCAGACGCACTCGGTTGGTTTGGTAGTCTTGTTGCTATTGTTGTAGGAAGTAAACTTATTCCTTGGGCTCTTAAAGCTGTAACTGGAATGAATACTTTTGGTGAGTCCTTAAAATATGTTGGTTTGATGATGACGAGTGTACATGGTACCGGTGCGGCGTTAATTCCAACCATTGTAGCACAAACAAAAGCTTTATGGGCGGGCGCTACTGGAGCAAATGTATTTTCATTGTCTTTACAGACTTTGTGGATTGCTTTTAAAACGCTGATGGCAACACCATTAGGTTGGTTTTTAGCAATAGGTGGCGCAATTGCTGGCATTGTAGCCATTTTTGATGCGGCATCCACTAGCACCGAAGAACTTCAAGAAGAACTTGACGAGATGAAAGCAAGTCTTTCAGACGTTCAATCAGAGCTAGAATCAGTAAACCAAGAGCTCGAAACTACAAACGACCGTATGGCCGAACTTCTTGCCAAAGATCATCTAACATTTGTAGAACAAGAAGAATTAGAAAATCTTCGACAAGTAACTGCGGAATTAGAGCGCCAAAAAGACGCACTTGAAGCTCAAGAAAAATATGAGCGAGAGAAGGTTGGCAAACAGGCTGCTAGAGTTGTGGACAGTCAGCGAAACGAAGTTGGTTGGTGGATGAACGGGAAAACCGAAGAAGAAGAAGTATATGATGACATAGATGAATATCTTGAAAAACAGAACGAAATTGCAAAAATAGAGACCGAACTAGCCAATGAAAATTTATCTTCCGGACTTAGAGAAACCCTTAACAATCAATTAGAACTTTTAAAAGAACAACTTAAAGCTGAAGAACTAGACGTAACAGACTATATAGACGTCCTAACTGATGCGTTAGATGGTGTGAAATACGGCGACAGTGAGCAATCTGACGCAGCCCTTGATTACTACCATAACTTAATGGACAACTGGAATATCAAGCAAGGTATTGAGGGCGCTAAAAGCGGTGCGATTGAGCGAATTTTTGATAAACCAGTATTTGACAACACTTCTAATGAAATAGATAATCTTGTTGATAAATTAAAAGACAAGCCCGGAGACCAAACAATTCTTGATGAAATCAGAGAACAATGTGAGTTAGCGGAAGAAGACTTGCAGACTGTTGGTTTATCTGTGGATGATGCTGTGGCGTATTTCACGCAACTAGGTCAGGAAGCAAACTTTTCAACACTTGAAGGTAAGACCGAAGAAATTAGAAAAGCAACTGAAAAACTCGGAGATGCATTCCGTAACGTTGGTCAATTTATGGATGGTGACAAGGTTAATACGGTCGCAATTGCAGAATATTTCAAGGGCACATCTGAAGCAACTCGCGCAGAGATAGCTCGACTTGTTAAGAACATTAACGACGGTAAGATTAGCGTAGAAGATGCATTAAAGCAGTTTGAATATTTCGGTATTGAGGCTACCATTGATATTTATATCAAAGAGAACGAAGTTAATCTTGAAGAAGTAACAAAAAAAATTGATAGCATTCAAGATGCATATTCTGCTTTATCAGACGCGGTAACTCAATATAATGAAAATGGTTATCTCACACTTGATAATCTACAGGCATTATTAAGCCTTGAACCGGAATATCTTGCTCTGTTGCAAATGGAAAATGGACAGTTAAGTATTAATCAGTCTGCAATGGAAACCATGGTACAGGCGAAGTTGGCGGACGCCAAAGCAACCGTTATTCAAAGTGCAATGGAGCAACTTCATGCTTTGGCGGCAAGAACAGTAGCCGATGAGATTAATAATAGTGCGACTGCTGCATCTAATGCAGTTAGTAACCTTGGTGAATATGCTAGTGCTCTTGGAACTGTTTCTAAAGACGCGATTGTTGCGGCGGGAGCCGTTACCGCGTTAAACGCAGCCGTTGCGGGGGCTAAAGCAAATGAATTTGTTGATCAATCTGAAATTGACGCTATTTTATCAACTATGAACAATAGCTTGTCGATGATTGATGAGCTTGGAGCTAATTTATCTACGAATTTCAATCCTATTATGGGTAATGATAATGATAAAGATAAAGATGGCAAAGACGACACCGAAGAGGATAAAATCTCAGATGGTTGGGAAAAACTCCTTGCTGAGTACGAGAACAAACTTGCTCTTTTATCCAACGAACGCGATCTCATCCAAGCCGAAATTGACAAAGCTGAAGCGCGTGGCGGTAAAGCATCTACTAAGTATTACGATGACTTAATTCGTAATTCCAATGAAGAAAAGACTTTGCTCGAACAAAAGAAAACAGCTCTTGAAAATTATTTAAAAGCTAACGCAGGCGCAATCGACCAAGATACTTGGACCGAGTATAACAATGAAATCAATGAAACTGCTGTTGCTATAAAAGAATGCGAAGTCAATACCATTGAATGGGCAGAGGCTATTCGTGAAATTGATTTGCACTACTTTGAGCAAATTACAGACGAGGTTTCTCGCCTTGGTGATGAACTTGATTTTGTAAATAGCCTTCTTGAAGATGAAGAAGTTGCCGACGAAAATGGCAACTGGAGTTCTGCCGCTCTTACCCGCATGGGTATGTATACTCAGCAGATGGAAAAAGCTGCAACAGAGGCGGCAATGTATCAAGATGAGATTGATAAAGTCAATGAACAGCACAAAAAGGGCGCTTTAAGTGAAGAACAATATCAAGAAAAGTTGTCTGACCTTATAAGTGGACAACAAGACGCTATTCAATCTTATGAAGACGCCAAGGATGGCATTGTTGAATTAAACGAAGCAAGAATAGATGCTATAAAAGATGGTATCGACAAAGAAATAGAAGCATATGAGGATTTAATCGAGGCTAAAAAAGAAGAACTTGACGCCGAAAGGGATCTTCACGACTTTAGAGAAAACATAAAGAAACAGACAAAAGAAATTGGCGAATTAGAACGTCGTATAAGCTCACTAAGTGGGTCGTCTGCGGCGAGTGACGTGGCTGAACGCCGTAAGCTAGAACAGCAACTTATGGAAGCTAAAGAGGGTCTTAATAGTTCATACTATGATCATTCTCGTGATGCACAATCTCAAGCTCTTGACGAAGAGTCCGAGGCCTTTCAACTTTCTAAAGAACGTTATATTGAACAACTTGAAGAGCAATTAAAAGATACCGAAACGCTTATTTCAAATAGCATAATGGATGTTATGCTCAACGCAGACACTGTGTATAATGAGCTCAACATTTTAGCGGACACTTATGGTGTAACGTTGTCTGATTCCTTAACTCAGCCTTGGAAGAATGCGTCTGCTCAAGCAATCGCATGGAAGAACGAGTTAAAAGAAAGTATGACCGCCGGAGAATACGCCGCCCTAATTGGCGAAGGCGGAGCAATTACTGCTTTTGCTAATGGTGTTGCAACTAAACTCCAAGGTTCTTGGACTAAGGCTCAAACTGCAGCCAAAAATTATGCTGGATATCTGACTGGTGAAGAATTGAAGAATAGATTTGCTAATACTCTGACTGGGTTTGGCAATCAAATTCAAGCTATTATTGACAAGTGGAACGGCGTGAAGAAGGCTGCTGATGCCGCTTATACTGCACAAACAAGAACCACATCTGTTGGTGGAAACGCAACCGTATCGTCTGGTAGCGGTTCTGGTGGTAATGGCGGTGGAAATACGGGTTCTGGCACAACGTCTGGCGCTGGTAATACAGCTCCTAAGAAAACTTCCACTCCTACTCGTCAATCCCCATCAACAAGACCTACATTTAAAAAGGTTGGAGATTTATGGTCTGGTGTAGGACATACTGGTGTGAGCATTGGAAAGAAGACTTATGATAAGGCGCTCGAAATAGAGGGCGGAGATGGTATATATTATCCATACACAAACGGCAACGGATATAAAGGGTTTATAAAAAAAGGAGAAGGATATACAGTTTTAAGTAATGGTAAAATGGATATCCACACCTTTAAGCCAATTTATCAAAAATACGCCAAAGGTACTATGGGTACTAAGCGTGACGAATGGGCTATTACAGACGAATCACAATTTGGAGACGAACTTGTTCTCGTTCCCGGAAAAGATGGTAACCTCTCATTCATGAGAAAGGGTACAGGTGTAGTTCCAGCCGATCTAACTCAAAAACTCTTTGAGCTGGCTCAAATTCCAACGAGCGACTTAATGAATAAGAATTTAACGGCAATCGTGCCAAATATCACAAAGAACGACTTTAAGAACGAATTCAACTTCGAAAGTCTTGTACACGTAGATACAGTTGATTCTGACACATTGCCAAAACTTGAAAAGATGGTAGATAAAAAGATTGATGATTTTAGCAGGGCGTTAAATTATTCTCTGAAGAAATTTGCCCGTTAAAACAAACAACTACTTAGCAATTGGTGGGGAGCAATCCCCACCTTTGACTAAGTGTAAGGAAAATATTTAAATGATTAAAAATATTGAAGTAGTTAGGAGGAAATAATATGATATCTCCGTATAAAATCACATTTCGAGGTCTGTCAAGCCTTGATTTTGATTGTTATGTAGGACTTTCTTTCGATGGAGACAACGGGGAAGTTTCTGCATTTTTAGGAAAAGAAGCCGTATATTCTGAGGTTTATAATGGAAGTCGCAGAAATGTTTACGGATATAAAAACAATGAGGTGTTAACACCTAAAATAACATTTGTTAAAAAAGATTACTCTGATTTCACGCCGATAGAAAATAGAAAAATACTTGCATGGCTTACAGGAAGTCAGACGGCTTCGTGGTTATCTGTTTATGCAGATAAGAGTGAGGTGATAGAATATGAGCTTTTAGGAAATTTTATTTCCTGCTCTCAATATAAGTTGGGAAACGGTCGTGTAGTAGGTTATGTATGTGAGTTTGAATCTATATCTCCTCACGCATACTCTCCGATCAATACAATAACAAGAACCATCACTGCTCCAACCACACTAACAATCAACTGTCAATCAGATGAACAGTCCGCTTATACATATCCCAAAATTACAATAGAGGAAGATTTCACCTCTGTTGTTGTAAATATTACTTCAAGTATGGCGAGTTCTATATTGAACAGCGCCAATTATATTGAAGGTACAGTTTATAATGACGGCACAAACTATTATTGGAAAAAAGATGGTGTAAATTATGGTCCATTGCCCTCTAATACATCAGGCATTAATACAACAAGCGTATCTATATGGAATAAAACTGTAACTATAAAATCAAATGCCACAGTTATTAAAAATCGTGTGCGCGGTGAAAAGATAGTTATTGATGGTACAAATGAGATTATATCAACTGGCACCACAGCCGTTATAGGCGACAATTTTAACTGGAACTGGATGCCATTAGCAATAGGTGACAATACAATTGAAATTATCGGTAACTGTAAGGTTACCTTTGAATATAGAGAAATAATGAAAGTAGGAGATCTATAGGAGGTGATTGTATGAAATTATCAATTCCAAAAGACGCATTTCACAACCCTAGACCGCCAAGATTGTTTTTGTGCACCACAGGTAAAAAGAAGATAGGACAACTTAAAGCCTATGATATTTCTTTAGATGGCAAATGGAATTCTTATGGCACTTTGTCTTTTAGCATAGACCGTAAATATATAGATATGATAACTGGAGAAACCAAAGTTGACCCATTGTTTGACAAGACAGAAGGTTTGCGAAAAGTTTATGTTGAGAATATAGGTTATTTTGTAATTCAAGACCCTGATACTGTTTATGGTGGTGAGGAAGCGAAGACCTTATCTGCTTTTTCATCCGAATATGAAACGGCCAATAAGTATTTAGAAGGTTTCCACATTAACACCGGCGAAATAGACTCCGCAGAGGTAATATACAACGAAAGCATTCATGGTTATGATTATGTAATCGAGCCAGATAAATTGTACAAACCTGCGTCGGGGGCATATGATCCATACGAAAGCTATTATATCAAACAAAATACTGACTCCGACTTATATGTATGGGAGCAAGTGCAAGTAGCAACTGCAACAGAATATAACTCATATTTTGGAACAGGTGCAAACAAAGACACTCCTTTGCACGTAAAAAACTATCCAAATGTGCGTTTTTATGATGCCACAAAAACTGGATTGAGCTTATTGCACATTATTTTTAAATACATTCCGGATTGGAAAATTGGAAATGTTGACGCATCTCTTTGGAGAAAAGAGCGTACCTTTAGCGAAGACAGAGTTTCGGTTTATGACTTTCTTATGAATGACATTACAGACACATTTAAATGTGTAGTTGAGTGGGATACGGAAACAAATACTGTTAACTTCTACGAAGAAGTAGAAGATGGTATTACTACTAACAACACAATACAAACACGCTTTGATACAGATATATATATTAGCCGTGAAAATCTTGCTAATGAAATTAATATCAAATATTCTACTGACAATATAAAAACAAAACTTAAGGTGTCTGGCTCGGATAGTCTTGACATCCGTGAGGTTAACCTCGGAAAAAATTATATTATGAATTTAGGTTTTTACCATACTATCGACTGGATGGAAGAAGATTTATATTTAGCATTCAGCAAATACCTACAGGCAGTAAAAAATTATTCTCCGTCCTATACAACCGCAATGCAAAACTGGGTAGCGGCTAATAATAGATATAACGACATAATGCACGAGGTACCTGCAGAGGGTAATGTTGTTTTAGTTGGAGATGAGTTTAAGAAACTTTATTGTGTATATGCGCCAGTAACAGAAACTAAAGACGCCATTGACGCATCTATAATAGCGTTAACCAAAAAACTCAACTTATATCACGTAGATGAAGACATTAATGCAAATAAAACAGACAATATCTTATTGCGTTTAAAAAATGCCGAGGATGATGTCGCGACTATTCGTATATACGACCCTAAGATGTTAGTAGATGGTTCTGCAGATTACGACCATAATGCATCGTATTACACTAGAAAAGTAAGTGCTTCTGGTGTTAGCACATATACAAAGGTCAATATTTCTACGGATAACTTTGCATCTTACCGAGATGCAGGTACGTTATATACAAACAACTATAAAATTCAAACCATTATCGTTAGAGCCTCAAGTGGTTTGTCTGATACACCATCGGAGTATACATTGTCATCGTGGGTTAATGGGGATTTAACCACAGATAATAATAGTAGCACTGGAATGAATAATTTAAATGGGTTTAGCGTTACCTATATCGGCACTATGGGTGCATACTTTGTATTGGCAAAGGATGAAAAACAAAAAGAAAATTTACAAGATTACGGCGTTAATCTTTTAAAAGAAAAACACAAGGTTTATACAACAATTTTTCAGACACAAACAGAAGCAATGTTTTCTCAGGAAAAATATCAATGCACAGCTAGTGATGAAGCACCGACGGGTGCTATCCCAGAGGGTACAAAATGGCTAGATACCAACAGCAATCCTGTAAAATTATATGAATACACTTCCAATAAGTGGAAAGAATTTACTGGTGATGTGTCTGATTATGAAAATTATCAAAGATATATTGATAACTACGAAAAATTACAAGCCGTTCAAGAGGTGCTTATTGAAAAAGAAAAGATTGCAGAATATTGTCTTAATGGATATGATGTGCCGAACAGAAGCATTCCAATAGATACACAACTAGAAAATAATATGATGTTGGCGGCACAAGCGCATTTTAGCGGTTATACCATTAGAAAAAGAACTTTTGAAAAAGTAGCACCATTATCTGCGAACATTCCGATCGCCCAAAACTTTCCCGATGAATATCTTTATACTTTTACTACATCGTTTGACGGCTATACAAATGTGTATGCAGTTTATCTTAAAGGAAAAGTTCCCTATGTGGCATACTTGGATTCTCAGGGCGTAAATCAAATCAAAGTAGATAGAATTTCTAATGCAACAGAGTTTTCCAAGTTCTTCACCGATGATCAGTGGGTAAGACTTTCTCCTTTTATTAGAGAAGATGAATTTAGTGATGATAACTTTTTATTGACTGGTTATGAGTCTGAAGAAGAAAGACTTAAAATCTGTAGAGAACTTATGGAGTCTGCCAACAAAGAACTTAACACCTTATGTCAACCAAGCTTGGAGTTCTCTATGACGATGGCAAATATTTTTGCTCTGCCTGAGTTTAAACCTTTAATTGATAAAGGGCAATTTGCACTTGGTAACTTTATTAGAATATTCATTAGAGATGGATATGTAAAGAGGGCGAGATTACTTGAAGTTCATATTAACTTCTCTGATTTGTCCGACTTCTCTGCTATATTTGGTAATTTGGTTACTACAAAGAGCGAGATAGATAAACACGCCGAACTTCTGTCTCAAGCAGTTACTGCGGGCAAACAGGTAGCTACCTCTGCAGGTAGTTGGAAAAAGGCAGTTGATAAATCTAATAAGTTAGAAGAAGATATTGCCAATGGTCTTCGTGATGCTGCACTTGAAGTAGGTAGTGCAGATGGACAAAGCATCACTTGGGATTCTACTGGCATTTGGGGTAGAAAATTGATTGATGGAACTACTGATCAATATGAACCTGAGCAATTCAGGCTTATAAATAATAAGTTGGTATTTTCTAATGATGGATTTAAGACATCTAAAGCCGTTTTCGGTAAATATATCATTAATGGCGAAGAAAGATGGGGTCCATTAGCCGAATATGTTACCGCTGATATGATTGAAGGTAAATTTATCAAGGGCGGTAAAATTGAAATTGGTTCTGGTGACACTATATTCAGAGTAAATGAAAATGGTTCAGTAGAAATTCTTACTAAAGGTAAGGATACATATGCTACCACAGAAGCGGTAAGTAAGGTGGAGGGTGCTGTAGACATTATCGGTCAAGCACGTCAATATCGTACAGAAATAACTTACACTGGGCCAACTGTATTTTCAGATGTAGATGATGAGTGTGTTCTTACTTGTAATATTTACAGTTGGGATACAAAAATCACAGACCAAATTTTGGCGGTAGGTGGTAAGTTTTCGTGGACTCGCAATTCAAACGAAGATGATGCTCAATGGAATTCAGACCCAGATCACGCCAACTTAGACACCAACACAATCACGGTATCCAAAACAGATGTCAACCAGAGTGCTCAATTTTACTGCACTGTGGAATTTGACGATGCAAAAATAACACTTTAAGAAAGGAGAGTATAACTATGGCAATTAAAATTTTACAATCAAATCAAGTCACATTCGTTGACACAACAGATAGCCGTAAACTTGAGGTATACCTTGCCTCAAATTTACCAACAGTGCAAATTTATAATGTAAATACCGGAGTATATTCTCCCGACTGGAGTGTTGGCGAGAAATTAAAATTAACAGCAAGTATATTCTTGGATTCAAAAGGCATTTCACCAACAACCATAAGGTGGTATAAACAAATTGGTACAGCGGTCAAAACACAACTTACTACAACAAGTGCTTCTTTAACTATATCTACAAACGAAATGACTGGAGATGCCTCAGCAATAATCATATATTCGTGCGAAGTAGAATACCAAGGTCTTAAGGCTTCTTCGCAAATTACATTTACAAGAACAGATACAGGTCGTGATGGTAAAAACGGAGAAGATGCTCGTGTTATTGCTTTATATTCTGAGGATGAAGTGACATGGACAGATCTGACCGAAACTCCAAATCCAAAATACATTAAATTTTCATATGACAATGGTGTTCACTGGGCCACACCAATTAGAATTGCTGGAGAAGACGGATCTTCTATTGTTATTAAAGGAACTGCTACATCAAGATCTTTGGTTGCAGACACAGATTATTACACTCTTGTTTACGCAGGCACCACCATTTCCAATGCGGAATTAGGAGATTCTTACTTGTTTTCTGGAGACTTATATGTGTGTGCAAGCAAACAAAATGGAGTAGATTATTTTATTAATGTTGGTAAGGTGCAGGGTCCACAAGGCGCACCAGGTGAGTCTTCGTATTTGTTTGTGAGATATGCAAAAGATGAGAACGGAGATGGTATGGTTTCTACACCAACTAATGAAACAAGATGGATAGCCACATATGTGTCTGACAAAAATGCTCCTCCAACACAGGCGATGGCAGATCAATTAACATGGAGAAAATTTGTGGGCGAAGATGGAAAAGATGCTAAGGCTATTGTCTTAAGCGGTAGTTCTCAAATATTCAAGGTTAATAGTGGTGCGATTACGCCTACTGAAATTACAGTTACTGCACAAGCAATCAATATAGACGAAAGTAAAATTGCTTGGGAATATAGTGATAATGGTGGTGTAAGTTTTACCCCTGATAGACCAACTGGTATTGGTATTAGTGGCAATGTTATGACTATTCCAAGTTCTGCATTAACAAAAGATTCTTTAGTCATTCAAGCCATCGATGAAACTGGCACATATAGTGACACATACACTGTATACAAGGTTTCAGATGGTGCGCAAGGTACCACTGGTGCCCCTGCTTCTATGGCGTTTTTGACAAACGAGAATATTTCTTTTAGTGCCAATGCAAACGGACAAGTTAAGGCTACGACATTTACAACCAATGTTGTGGCATATACTGGTACTACTAAGGTTACTCCAGTAGTTGGAACTCCAACGGGATTGCCAACAGGCGTGACATTTAGTAGTTCTACAACATCAAACGAGGTTGTTTTATCATTTAGCATACCTGACAATTCTACATTGGGTTCATTAACAAGCACGAACGGTGCTATTACAATACCAATTACTAGTCCCGTAAACACTAGTTTAAAACTTAATTGGAGTAAAATTAATACAGGCGCCGACGGAATTGGCATAGACTCAATTCAAGTTAAATATGGTACAACAAGTTCTGCGACTGTTAAGCCAGCCGACGATAAGTGGAGCGACGCAATTCCGACCGTTCCTGATGGTCATTATTTATGGACACGCACTATTACTGATTATACCGATCCGTCAAAGGACAGCACGGTTGTATATACTTATGCAAAACAGGGAGAACAAGGAACTCAAGGTGTTGCGGGTACTTCTGTAACAGTAAAATCTATTCAATATAAAGAGGAAACTTCCGCAACCGCTACCACTGAAGGTACATGGTCTGACTATGTAGTGCCCGTTGCAGAAGGTAGATATTTATGGACAAAAACAACATTCTCAGATGGTAAGGTCGCCTATGGTGTTGCAAAACAGGGTAATACAGGTAGGGGTATTTCTAAAATTACCGAATACTACTTGGCATCAACCGCCTCCAGCGGTGTTACCACCGCAACGAGCGGATGGACCACAGCAATTCAGACCATAGATTCATCTAAGAGATATTTATGGAACTATGAAATTGTCACATATACCGACAACACAACAAGTTCAACTACTCCAATTATTATAGGTGTATTTGGTGGTACTGGTGCAACTGGTAAGGGTGTTAAGTCTATTACTGAATATTATTTAGCATCCGCGTCGTCAAGTGGCGTAACAACTTCCACATCTGGATGGACAACAACTATGCAAACCTTGACAGCAACAGAGAAGTATTTATGGAATTATGAATTAATTACTTATACTGACAATACGACTACCACAATCGCTCCAGTAATTATAGGTGCTTATGGCGATATTGGTCCAACAGGTGCTACTGGTGATGCTGCGGTTACATTTCAAGTTTATTCAAGTAATGGTTATGCGTTGTCTATAAATACACCCATTATAACCTTGCAGACATTTGCATATATTGGAGACGTTGAAATCACTTCGGGAGCAACATATCAATGGTATTCTTACGATGATGGCTGGAATGTTATTTCTGGTGCAACTTTATCTTATATAGATATTTCTCGTGATAGCGTTTCTTTGAACAGAAGTTATATGTGTAAAATGACTTTTGGTGGTATTGAATATACTGATGTGGCAACCATCGATGATAAAAGTGATGAAAACAAGGTGTTTACAACAAAACCAACCTCTTATTCGGCTGGTGACCTTTGGATTGTAGGTGCAGATTATGCACCGGTTGGCATTGAGGTTGGTACATTACTAAAAGCAGAACATACCAGTAGCGTATATGCTGATAGCGACTGGACACTTGCAACTAAGTATGATGATAGAATCGAAGAGATAAAAAATGAAGTCGATATGTATAATCAATACTTTTCATTTACATCAGATAATGGTGTAAGAATTAGCGCAAGAGACGCAAATGGTGTAGAGTCTCAATTTTCTACATCATTAACAAATAAACAGTTGTCGTTTAATTATGGTGATGAGGCCATTGCATATATTGACGGCACAAAAATGAACATCAAAGAAGCGGAGATTGAATCTCCTTTAACTGTTACTGGTAAATATTCTGGTAGCACAATGTTACAAGCGCCGATCATAAATATCGGCAATTTTAGCATAGTAGTTGAAAGTAATAATAGCCTTTCAATTATCGCTAATACATAATAAGAGAGGTGAAAAAGAATGGCTACAATTACAGGTACTACAGTGGAAGGCATGTCTATTCAAGCCGAATACTCACATACACAGAATGCTTCGGCTAATACAAGCACCGTTGTAGTTACATTAAAACTAGTCAACCACTACGCTTTATATGCGACTGCATTAAGCGGATCATATATTTCAGTTGGTGGTAATAAAACAAATTATAGTAAGTCAATTAGTTATGGTGGCTCAACGACCACTTCAACAACTTTGGCTACTAAAACAGTAACTGTTGCTCATAATAGTGATGGTACGGGAACTTGCAATATTTCAGGTACATTTGTTATGAATGGAACGTATCGTAGCACTTATGTTAGTACTATGACGGTTAACTCTACAATAACATTGCCCAAAATTGCAAGAGCCTCTGGTTTGACTGTGCCAGCAAGTGTTAACACAGGTTCAGCATTATCTGGAACAGTTACTCCATCATCTACGGCATTTAATCATAAAGTACAACTTAAAATCGGATCGACTGTCAAAGATACTATTTCATTGGCCGCCGGCACAAACACATTTAGTTATACTATTCCTCATTCTTGGTTTCCAAGTAGTACAAGTGGAACAATTACCGCCGTCTTGCAAACATATAATGGCACTACATTGGTTGCAAGCGTATCTAAAAATGTTACAGCAAATGTGCCCACATCTATTGTTCCATCTGTCAGTGCGTTTACTGCGGCAATTGCGGCAAGCGGATTGGGTGGATTATATGTTCAGGGTAAAACTACTGCCAAGCTAACAGCAACTGCTACGGCCGGAAGTGGAAGTTCTATTAAGTCTTATACTTATACTGGACCAAATGTAACCGCATCTAGTAATAGTACGACAGTTACTGCTAATACAATAACAACATCTTCTATTAAGTCTTCGGGCACATTAACCTATAAAGTAGAAGTACAGGATGCTCGTGGTAGAAAAGCAAGTAAAACACTTACAATATCTGTTCAACCATATAGTACGCCTAAAATCGGCGCAATATCCGTACAACGTTGTACTTCGGATGGTACACTTTCCGACAGTGGAACCTATGCAAGATATACAGTTAATTCAACATATTCATCTGTTGGCGGCAAAAACACAAGAACGGTGGCCGTTGCTTATAGTAGTAATGGTGGTACTAGTTATTCTGCGGCAACAACTTTACAAGCGGCAACAGATACCTCAGGTTCTAAAACTGGTACATATGGTGGTGGAGCTTTTGCTCTAGCGAACTCTTATGTAATTAAATTTACAATCACAGACGCTTATGGTGCAACGCATAGTGCAACAGCTCAATTGCAGTCTGCGGCTAGACCGATTAATATTAACTGGAATGGTAAGGGTGTATCTATTGGTGCGATGTCTACCAAAGAGGCATTTGAGGTATCGATGCCTTCGGAGTTTAATAAAGCAGTTGTTATGAAAGACAATCTGACATTAAATGGCAATCAAACAGTGGGTGGAACAAGTACTATTAGTGGACTTGCCACTTTAAAAAACCATATGTATATTAATGGACATATTTATATGGGCGGAAATCAAAGTGCATCAGGCGAAAATCACGTTAAATTTTCTAATGCGCCCGATTCCACATATCCGCATAACTTATATATTTATGGCGGTAATCCAAGTAGCGACGTTGCAATTGGTCTTTATGATGCGAAGAATAGTAGAAATATGATGGTATATAAGGATGGTAGCAATGCGATTAGTATCGGTAATGGCTATACGACAATTAACTTTAACGGTGGCAAACTTGGTGATTTTGTCGTTGAAGTTGGTGCTTCTAATGGATGGACATGGAGAAAATGGAATAATGGACGAATGGAACTTTATGGTTCTGCAAGCCACAACCCAACGGCGCTTAATGATGGAATTAATAGTATGACCGTAACGATGCCCGTATCATTTGTAAATACGTCATTTATGGTTTATCTTACTCCCGCAAAGTGTGGATTACTTGTTACAAGGTTTGGAGATTGTGCTAGTAATAATGACATTACTCATACTAACAATACTTTTGTTTTATCATACAGATACAATCATGGAACGGTATATACAGTCAACTTCAATGTAATGGTCGTTGGCGGATGGAAATAATAAGAAAACCTCCAATCGGAGTAAAAGAATAATAATAATTTACACTAAGGAGGTGAAATGTTAAATGGGAGAACAAGTTAATGCTATGACATATCTTGGGATTCCGATGATTGTGATAGCGTGTGCTCTCACATTGATTTTTGTGCTTAATGTCATTGGAAGTATTTTAGACCTTAAGGGCAAAGTGTGGCCTAGTATTGTCAATTTCCGAGGATGGCGCAGAAGAAAGAAAGAAGAAAAGGACAAACAAAAGAAATTATTTGAAAGACTTGCAGAAAAATTAGAGTCTTTTGAGAGCCACTACAATCCAGATAATATCGCAAAAAGAAATGAGTGGATGCAATGGGTTAATGATAGGGCTGAGGTTTATGATGCATCCGTTAAAGAACTGATAACATTTAAAGACGCTCTTGATGTCACCAAGGAATTAACACTAGATTTATATATCAATGTCAATAGAAACCGTATTATTGATTTTGCTGGCAAGGTTGTTGATGAAAATATTCCTGTATCTAGAGAAGAATTTAATCGCATATTCAAGGTTTATGATGAGTACGAGGCGATTCTTGAAAAATACGGAAAAACCAATGGCGAGGTCGAGGTGTCAATTCGCATTATTCGCGAGGCATATGAAACACATATGAGAAATCATACTTTTATCGAGGATTCTCGTGGATATTAAACAATACAAAGTGATTAAAGGGAGGATATATTATGGAATGGTTAGAACTTATTATAGCAATTTTATCAGGAATTGCAACATGTGTTCCATTAGTAATATCGTTAGTAAAATACATTCAAAAGGTGGCTAAGGAAAAGAATTGGAGTAAACTTGTAGTTGTTGTGACCAATTTTATAGCCGAGGCAGAAACGTTATATCCTGACGGAGCAAGTAAAAAGGATTATGTAATTAATAGTGTGATGGCTATTGCTAAGACCATAGACTATCCTGTTGACAAGGATATGCTTGGGGAACTTATAGATAACCTTGTAGCATTATCAAAGAAAGTAAATATTGAGAAGAAATAATTTTTAACAAATTGTAAATTATATCATACAGATATTGACAAATTAGTAATTTTATGATATAATAATTGAAGAAATGATTGGTGGGACAGCGACTGATCATCGTTGGGAGTGCCTTACTATTCTCTAACCACCACATTTCGTTTAACCTGTAAGGAGGAACTAAATTATGCCAAAAAGACTAACTAATGAAGAATTTCTTTTAAGATTAGAATCTATTAATAAATATGTTAAACCATTAGATATATACAAAAACAATCATGATCCGATGAATTTTGAATGTTTGATAGATGGACATATATGGGCAACAGAACCAAAACATATATTAAATGGACATGGCTGTCCTGTGTGTAAGGGTAGAATTATTGGGCCAGCTCCGGGATTTAAAAACAGTATATTTGCGTCAGAATATCGATATTATTTTGCTCAATATTTAACAGAAGAACAAATGAAATCTTATATGCCTAATACCCACAAAAAAATAGAGGTACTATGTCCCCGGTGCAACAAAACAAAATATATCAATCCGAAAGAATTATTGCACACAGGGTTATGTTGTATTTGTGGCGATGGCCAGTCGTTTCCAAATAAATTTGTATACAATGTATTACATCAATTAAATTTAAACGCACAACCAGAATTTACGCCTTCGTGGGCGCATGGGAAAAGATATGACGAATATTTAATAGATTATAATATTATTATTGAAAATCATGGGATGCAACATTATCAAGAATGCTCATTTACAAACAAAACACTACAAGAAGAACAGTTTAACGATCGTTGTAAACGAGAACTTGCAGAAAAGCAAAATATCAAATATATTGTACTAGATTGCCGATATTCTTCGATGGAATACATAAAACAATCTATTATGCATTCACCGCTTCCTAAAATATTATCTTTTAACGAAAATGATATTGATTGGAGTCAAGCCGATAAGTATGCAAGTGATAGTTTGCTGATTGAAAGTGCCAAATTATTTACGAGTGGATTATCAGTAAAAGAAATTTCATTACTTTTAAAAATAAGACGAGATAAAGTTTCTAAGTATTTGAATAAAGCAACACAATTAGGACTTTGTAATTATGAAGGTAAATTTATGGCAAAGAAAGTTTTATCAAAAGGTGTGTATTGTATAGAGTTAGATATGGTATTCTCATCTTTAAGTGATGCGGCACGATATACAAATCAAAGCCCATCTAATATATCACTGTGCGCGAGAGGTAAAACTAAAACGGCAGGCGGATATCATTGGAAATTTATTGAAAATAATCAAAGGGTAGCATAATGCTACCCTTATTTTTTTGCGTCTTTATTATCGATATATTCTTGCAATATTACCGTAATTAAATTATTTGTACTCCTTCTTTCTTTAGCTGCATATATATCTAATCTGACTTTTAAAGTGTCAGGAATACGTAACGTAAAAGCACATATATCTTCTTTTGCCATTTATAATCACCACCCTACTCTATTATAAAATAATAATAATATGGTGTCAAATTGGTATTATTTTTTAAAAGGTATTGCATCATTTTAACCAATGTGGTATCATAAAGACACCAAGCAATGGTAAACATTGCATAACAATAAAAAACAATGGGAGGAAATGATATGAATAGACTAGGTTTACTTATTTTGGCAACACTACAACAGTCCAAAGCAACAGTAGTCGTATCGGCGATGAGTGTATATGAAATTCAAAAATATGCGAATTTGCAGCAATCAATCACCACTTTACATAGGGCTATGAATTTTTTATTAGAGGAACAATATATTAAACAAGGATTAAAGGATTCGAAATCAAATACATTTTATTTAACGCCAGCAGGCGAACAAATTATTAAGGAGATGTTATAATATGAAAGAACAATTTGGAATTTTAGGTTTAGGCGCTGGCGGAAGCAATATCGCTAACTTATTCGAGGGCAAGTCGTATACAACTATGTACATCAATACAAGCGTCGAGGATCTTGATTGTATTAAAGGAGTTCACAAGGTAATGGTTCCTGGTGCTGAGGGTGCCGCAAAGGATAGAAAAAGAGTTTTGCAACTTGCTATGGAGTCTTTTGGAGATATAGTTCAAAAAATAGAAAGTGTTATCACGCAAAAATATGTTGTGATCATTTTTAGCGCAGGAGGTGGAACAGGCAGTGGTCTTTCAATACCAATTCTTAAATACTTAACACAAATAGGTAAGGTTTGCATCCCGGTGATGATTTTACCAGATAATCGTTCTTCGGCAAAAGTCAATGAAAATGCCTACAATGCCAGCGTAGAATTGATGTCAATTCAAGGATTAGGAGCAACATTCTTGCTAGACAACTCTAGAGGCGACAAATTTGCCATTAACAGCCGTTTTGCGTGTGAACTAGACTCTTTTATCAATTTACAAAATTCAAGCGTACACGGCAATATAGACAAGGCTGAGCGTAAACAAATGCTTTCTTGTCCAGGCGTTGCCGTTATTGGTAAGGTAAGTAAGGCGAAAAGTGTGGCATCTGAACTTGTTGATAGTCTTTATAATGGAATACATGCTGAAATAACATCAAAAAACGCTTATTATTTAGGTATAAGTACATCAAATAAATCTTTAGACATAGAAAGTATCACCTCCACTTTCTCAAGTGTTTACGATGTATTTACAGGCACGTCTGAGGCAACCTCAATAATCATAGCAACTGGCTTACAATTTCCGCAAAAGAAGATTGTAGAATTCAGGAATAAATTCGAAGAAACTGTTAAGACTATGAATGACACAAATGTTATGCAGAGTTTTGAACCATTGGAACCGCTTAAGGGATTGTCATTCACACCGACTGTTATTCAACCTCAGGCGTCAACAAGTCCTAGAGATATTTTAATGGGACTATTAAACAATTAGGACTACCAAAAGGTAGTCCTTTTCTTTTTGCCTAAAATTAAAACCCAGCAACCGTGCGATTATAGGGCAGTTTACTTTTATATGCAATGTATCAACACTCGACACGAAAGTAAACTAAAATTTCCACTGAATATTTATCTCGTCTGATGCCACCAAGACTTTTTCAATCATTGCTTTCGCAGTATCTCTTTGTTCATCAAAGTCTAGCTCATCCCAACGCTCTATTCTATCGAGTATAGCATCTGTGTTAGTTGTCTTTCTATGTTCTAATGATTTCTGTAAGATATTTGCCTCGATCTCTGATTTTTGTTCATCAAGCTCATCAATCTTTGCATTAAGATAAGGAAGCAATTTCGCATTACCATTTGCTAATCCCTCAATTAAATTATCTATTTGTTCTTTGACTTGTGCCAACTTTATCTTTAAATTGTTAACTTCCTCTTTGCTTTTGACTGATGAGTCTTCCATTGTAATCCCACGAAGCTCTTGTACTTTTGTAATCAATTCTGATTGTATAACTTGCTCAACTTCTAAAACTTTAATGGGTCTACCCAATCCCTCGCACACTTTAAGATTTGTTTTACCACGGCACGTTAAATATCTACTTCCCTTATAACCACTAGTAACACATACTGCATAACCACACTTGCTACATTTTAATAACCCAGTTAGGAATGTATGCTTCCCGGTTCCACTATTACGAATTTGAGTATTCGAATCTAATTTATATTGTACGGTTAGCCATATGTCACTATCAACAAGCCCCTCGTGTGGTGCTAATGTTACATGGTGATCTTCTACATTTGTGTATTTACGCTCATTGGCTTCTCGCTTACCATAAATATAACATCCATTTGTGCCGATATAATCTTCTATTGGATTGTTCATATTGCACTTTTTATGTTGATAATAAATATAAACATCGACATTGGCTCTTACATATAATGGGTTTCTTAATATACGACTTATTTTACCACTATCCCATGCTACTCCATTAGCACTCTTAATGCCTCTTTCATTTAGGTCTTTGGATAGTTTACCAAGGCTAATATCTGTTAGTGCATAACGCTCGTATAGTTCAATTAGAATTTTAGCTTCTTCTTCGTTTGTGACAAGTTGACTTGTGTTAATTCCATCAATGATTACTTTCTCTTTTGTAAATCCATATGGAATTGTTCCTCCCATATAGAACCCTTTAGATCCTCTTGAATAATAACTGTCTTTTACTCTTTGTTGAATGCTTTCACGCTCGAATTGAGCAAAAGATATAAGCATCATCATAAGTAAGCGCCCAAGTTGAGTTGAACTATCAAATCCCTCTTTGCAACTTATGAATGATGCTCCATATTTAGTGAAGGTTTCATGCATTTGTACAAAGTCTACAACATTACGACTTATACGGTCTA
>JAEIGA010000197.1_pt1 | contig 83968 bp, 66 predicted proteins | sample 9270691 | NCBI WGS metagenome assembly JAEIGA01 (sample SAMN17057246, study PRJNA624740) | gut metagenome | biome: biome; isolation source: fecal sample | host: Bos grunniens | place: China: Xizang | collected 2019 | reverse complement strand
GGTCTCCTTTTTTCGTATTGCTCGTTTTTTCTGCTGTTGATTGGCAGTTGGGACGCCCCAACTGCCAATCAGTCCTTATAAAGTTGAATCATTGATGGTAATTTTAACATCATATTTTCGCACTTCGTTTTTTAATTTATGGACTCTCGAATAATTATATTTTATCTCGTACTGCTCTCACGCTTTGCCCGCGAGAACGTTCATGATTACTATAAAGCATTCGACTATGTGCATTATTACAATCTAAATACCAAGCATCTGCAGATGTATTATAATAATCAACTGTGCCACTCCAATACACGCCAGAGCGTCCTACATAGTTAATAGTCCAATCATATCGATAGCCACCTGCGGGAATAAAAATGCTGTTTCCATTAGGTCCTGTAATCTTATCACCATTTACACCCTTGTAACAGATTCTATCCCATGTACAGCTATCTAATAACTCTCGAAATTCTTCTCTTGTTGGCATTCTCCACCCATTGCCCCATTTAACATGAGCTACGTCATATTCAGTACCACTAATAACATTGCCTATATCACACCAAGAATTTTTATAAACACTATCATAAAATTTATATGTAAATTTATCATATACATTTTTTTCTTCAGTCTCACCCCATGCAAAATATCCACCCAATTCATCAGGCATAGATGCGCCTATATTCCAAGCAGCCCAATTGACGGATAATCCAAGATCTACTTCATGAGACACAGCAACACCAGATTCTCCGACATTTGGAGTAGACGGATCAATACTTTGCGGTTCATCTGCTTCATCTTTTTCACATGACGCAAAACCAACGCATAACATAGCAACAAGAGCTATGCTTAAAATTCTAATTCTGTTCATCTTTTTTAATTATAAGTTAAATTTTATTTGCAAATATAGACAACTTTTACCCCCCCATAGTTTTTAACCCTTTTTAACGCTATATTATACATCAGCATAAAACGATTGGTCTTAATATTCAGCCTTATCTTAATAAAACTCCCGCAAAATTGCCCGCTTGTATTTGCTATTTCTTAAAAAAGGTTGACTGATAGAAGTCGGTTATGTTTTCTCCGAAATCGAACTGAATAAAAATCAAAAAAACGAGGCTGTGTCAAAATTAACCCCTCCGTCACTTCGTGACACCTCCCCTAAAAATTTTTCAAATTTTCAGAGGAGGAGCTATATAGATTGTTGACATGAGTATTATTAGCTCTCCCTCTGATTGCAAGGCAATTAGGGGGAGTACGGCAAAGCCGGGAGGGGGTTAGAACACAAACTCATTTTAAGAAGATAAATTAAGCAAAAGAAGAAGGTGCGTCAAATCTTTGAATTTTGACACACCTTCGGCTATTCAAAAGATATTATTGGAGGTAATTTTGCTTTATTTCAATATCTTACTGAAGTATAGCTTATTATTTTTCTATTGCATTTTGAAGTTTTGCTTCAAGTTGGGTTTTGATAGCGTCAAGACCTTCAACTGCTTCAAATGAGCCATCAGCTTTTGCAACAACCACAACAGGAATTGATTGACCTACACCAAATTCTTTAGCAATCGCAGGACATTTGTCAATATCAACATATAAAAATTCGGCTCTGCCATTGTATTTTCCGGCAAGCCCCTCTACTATGGGTTTTGCTTGCTTGCAAGGACCACACCATGTTGCACCAAACTCAATCAATGTAGCATGTGCTGTTGCTTGAATTGTTGCAGGTGTCAATACTGCACCGGCAGGAACTTCCAAAAGCTTACCATCGTATGAAATAACAGCTTCTTCGGCAGGGACAGCTTCCACACTATCAACTTCGGGATTGACTACTTCACTCACATTAGCTTGAGCATCTGCAACTATTGAATCAGCTTCACTTTTATCATTGCTACTTGAGCCACATGAAACCATTACCATAGCAACAGCTACTGCAAATAAAAAATTAATCTTCTTCATATATCAATACTCGTTTTAAGTTATTCATTAATCCATGCACCAACAATTTCTGCTACATAAATATTGTGTAACGAGCCACCGGGTGCGTCGTTGTACCATTTCGCAAGCGACTCTTTATCAAGAAATTTATCGGCATGCAAAGCATCAACATAAAGCACCTTGCAATCAAGCACCAATCGAGCTTCATTGAATGTTACTTGCCCAGATGGCAATATTTTTGGGGTTAATCCATCAAAACTCATTTTATCATAACTGCGACCACTTTCTTTGCCCATTACTCCAAGCATCTTTTTCATGGTTTCGGGAAAGAATGAAAGCGTGAAACGAAGAGTGTCGGCTATAAATTCGTCGGTATAGCGTTCGGGACGTACGTATGCTGTTACAACATGTTTTCCCCACAACTCGCCCACTTCTCCCCAACTGGCAGTCATCATATTATATTTTTGAGCATCACCGGCAGTGATAAGCATCCAGTCCTTTGAAATGAGCTTAATGAAATTGTCTGATATTTCAAGTGGATTAATCTCTCTCATAATGAATCATTATTAAAAATATGGAGCATACATTATGCTAACGCAATCTGCATGCTCCATGTTATTACTTTATTGTTCTAACTTGCTAAAGCATTATGCGAGAGCAGCGTTAGTGTTGCGTACAGCATCAGCACTTTTCTTGAAGAGTGCTTTTTCTTCATCGTTAAGGTCAAATTCAACGATTTTTTCGATACCACCTTTACCAAGAATACAAGGAACACCAATGCAAATATCGCTTTCGCCATATTCACCTTCGAGCATTGCACTACATGGGATAAGTTTCTTTTGATCGTGAATAACAGCAGCAGCAACTTGAGCAGCAGCAGCACCTGGAGCATACCAAGCTGAAGTACCAAGAAGACCTGTCAATGTAGCACCACCTACCATTGTATCAGCAGCTACTTTTGCAAGAGTGTCAGCTTCAAGAAGTGTAGAAGCAGGAACACCACGATAAGCAGCAAAACGAGTCAAAGGAATCATTGTAGTGTCACCATGACCACCGATTACCATACCTTCAATTTCGTTAGGATTAGCATTGAGAGCTTGGCTCAAATAGAATTTGAAACGAGCACTATCAAGAGCACCACCCATACCGATGATACGGTTTTTAGGAAGACCACTTGTTTTGTGGATAAGGTAAGTCATTGTATCCATTGGGTTAGATACGCACACGATAACTGCATCGGGAGAATATTTCAATACATTGTCAGTAACTGATTTCACGATACCAGCGTTAACACCGATAAGTTCTTCGCGAGTCATACCTGGTTTGCGTGGAATACCTGAAGTGATAACTACTACATCGCTACCTGCAGTTTTTTCATAATCGTTAGTAACACCGGTGAGACGAGTGTTGATGTTAAGGATATTAGCAGTTTGCATGATATCCATTGATTTACCTTCTGAAAGACCTTCTTTGATGTCGATCAAAACTACTTCATCAGCAACACCTGTTGTTACCAATACATTTGCACATGTTGCACCTACATTACCGGCGCCTACAACTGTAACTTTAGACATAATACTATTATTTATAAATCGATTTATATAATTAAGGGAATTTCTATAAATTCCACGAATTAGTTAAACAATAGTTGTTGGGAACTGTTCTTTTGTGAGCTTTATGTTTTTATTTGGAATCTTTTTGTCTTTGTTTCAATCGCATAGCTCGCTATGCTCATTCAACAAGAGAACAAAAATCAGCTCAAACAAAAATCATAATTCTGCACAAAGCAATTTATAGAAGTCCCCTTAATTTTTCAAGAATCCATAGTTGGACAATATAACAATGCAAAATTAATTAATTTATTTGTTATCACAGCAACTATTTATTAAAATTTAGCAAATATTTTCAAGCAGAGTTTAAGCCAAGTTTAACAATCTACTCTTTCACTCTAAAGTCCATCACATTTGAATCGAAAGCCACGTTTCGATTGGGAAATAGCTTATTGAGTGTGCCATCGGCGATAAGTTGCATTGTTGTGCCTTCAACTACTTTAGAATCGGACGTTACAAGCCATAGTCGATCGGTTAATGGCAACGACAATCCGACATCGTGGGTTGAAAGCAACACGGCTTTTTGTTGCGACTGTGCGAGCTGACGAAGAAGTTGCATTGTTTCAATGCGTGATGCCACGTCGAGAAATGCTGTGGGCTCATCAAGAATTATTATTGGCGTTTCCTGAGCCAATGCTCGAGCTATCATCGCTTTTTGCCGCTCCCCATCAGAAAGTGTCGCCACATAATCGTGCGATTTATGATTCATTCCCACCGCCTCAATAGCATCGTTTACAATCTTATAGTCAGTGGCATCAAGACGACCAAAAAATCCGGTATATGGTTGACGTCCCAACGACACAAGTTCCTCTACAGTCAATGCCCCGGCAAGAGTGCGGTCGGTATATACAATACCAATAAGTTTTGATAAATCTATTGATGAATATGAGTCTAAATCACGGCCATTTATCTCAATCACACCATTCAATGCCGGTTGAACTCCGGATATAGTGCGTAATAATGTAGATTTACCAATCCCGTTTGCGCCAAGCAGACACACCAACTCACCTGCATATAGCGACACATTGAGATGCTCAAGCACCTCATTTATACGATTGCCGTTGCGATACCCAACAGAGAGGTCTTTTGTCGATAACATTGCTTGAGCCATTAGTTAAAATATAGAATTTTTTTGCGATTAACAATGATGTATATAATAATAGGCACACCTATCACCGGGGTTATTGCATTAATAGGGATTACACCCCATGATGCAGGCAACACACTAATGAGGTTACACAAAAGTGCAACGACAGCTCCGGCTAAAGCTGTGGCCGGGAGCAAAACAGTGTGATTAGAAGAACGCAATGCCAATCGTGCTATATGTGGCACTATTAATCCAATGAATCCGATTGGTCCACAAAAAGCAGTAACAACAGCTGTGAGAACTCCTGAAAGCAACAATAATTTATTACGTGTAGCCTTAATGCTCACTCCAAGATTTTCGGCATATCTCGCCCCAAGCAATAGTGCATTTAGAGGTTTCACAAGCATAAACGAGAATATCAACGACAACAATACCAATATTGAAAAAATTGGTAATCGTTCAAGTGTTATTCCTGAAAAATTCCCCATTCCCCATATCACAAATGAATGAACCCCCTCTTGTGTAGAAAAGAAATTGAGCAATGAAATTGCCGAAGATGTGAGATAGCCCACCATTATGCCTATAATAAGCAACATTGCTGTTGATTTCACAATTGAAGAGAAGAATAATAGAATCAACATTACTACTGCAGCACCTACTATTGCTCCCAATAATATACTAATATACGAAGAAAGAGACTCCCCAATAATCCCCCCCATAGCAAGCATCACAACTGCGACCCCTAAACTGGAACCTGTTGACACGCCCAAAATTGACGGTCCGGCAAGTGGATTATCAAAGGTTGTTTGCAACAACAGCCCTGCCACTGCAAGAGCCGCACCGGCAAGAGTTGCAGTCAAAGCCATTGGTAAACGAGTCTCAACCACAATGGTTTTCCATGTTGATTTTGAAACTTCTCCACCCAAAATAGCATTTACCACCTCTCCAAAAGGTATATCAATCGAACCAAACACCAAATTCAAAGGCAATAGCACTACTACAAGCAATGATAGAGCAATGAGTGTAATTGTCGAACGATGTGTTGTTGCTTTCATTTTACGCAATATTCAGTTCTTTTTAGAGATTATTGTTTTGATTTATTCATTCTTGCATATATCATTAATGCAAATGCTGATATTAAGCCTATCGCTGCAAACCAATACCATATATAATGAGCATTGACAGTTGCGGCACGCCATACTTCAGCACTGTCATATAAATTGGGATCGGGACAATATTCAGAGAGCAGAATTCCTGAAAGTCCAAATCCTAATATTGAAGAAAGAAACGAATGTAGGTGGCTAAAACCAAGATACAATCCCTCCTCTCCTTTTGGAGCTTGAAGAGAAAAATATTCAAGATATCGAGGTGAAATAAAACATTCAGCAAGAGCCTGTAATGCGATACCCACAATCATCATAAATGTAATAGGGTGCATTCCTAATATTTCACCACTAAAGATATTACCGGTAGCCATCACCATTGCCGAAAGTGGGATAAGGAACATTCCTATAATAATCGATGTTAAGGCTTTGCGTTTTGCCATAAGTTGGGTAACAAAATTTACGCATATCACCACTACAAACGGATTCACATTTGCAATCCACCCGGGTTTTGCTGTTTCTCCGGCAAGACGAATCACATATTTGGGCATTGTAGCATATAGTTGTTGCTGAACAAGCCAAAATCCGGTTACAATAAGAATTAATATCAGCAATCGTCCATTCGAAAACACTTTCAATAATCCTTGCATAACCACTTTTATGCTTTTTCCCTCACCTGAATGATGAGCCGAATGATAGAATAATAATATCGCTATAAATGCTAATACACAAAGTGTTGCCGAGAAAAAGTTAATATAAACATACGCCGATTCTCCTACAAAAGAGCGTAATGGGTCTATTACACTTTTCCCCGTAAATGAACCAATATTCACCATCATATAAAATATTGAATACCCTTTAGCTCGAGTTTCAGAGGTAGTCTCTCTTGCGACTGAAGCCGATATAATCGACTTTATAAAAGACCCTCCAACCATTAGTATTATAAGGATAGGAATAATCAGATACCTTTCCCAACTTTCTATAAGGCCTGTGTATATTGTTTTTTCTCCATATTGCACTAAACCTCCACTTTCAAGCATTATCGGCAAAAGTCCTTGAAGCAGATATCCGACCGACAATAATGAAAAAGCCATAATAATAGATTTACGATAACCTATCTTATCGGCAAATGCTCCAGTAAATAATGGCAAAAGATATAGTCCTCCAGAAAAAAGCCCCGATATAAGACTTGCTTCTATGTCGGAAAAACCTAATGTGTTTGACAAATATAATGTAATCACAATGAACACAGCATAATAAGCCATACGCTCTAATAGTTCTGCTGTATTTGCTGTCCAAAAAGCTTTTGAATATTTTGCCATTCTGTATCCTATTAAATCTATTTTACTTGACGAAGATAACTAAACGAAATATCGCCATCTAACACTTCGGGGTGAAACAATGCGATATATTCACGCAATAATCGTTCGGGGTGAAATGGAAAATCCTCAAAAAAAGTTGTTTCAACTGTATTTATCACATACACCCCACCCTTTGAAAAAGATTCAAACTTTTTATTCAAAGGATATTTTGAGCCCAAATTTACGAGCGAGAAATTTTGTTCATGACTTTTTATTATCCAATAATCGGCATTATATGCTTTATCATATACCGAAGAAAAATCAAGTTGAAGCGAACCCGTTGAATTATCATCACACCATGGATACGCAGCTCCGGCGTCGGCATACATTCGAGCCATATAACTTCCTCCTCCGGGTAAGAACCACACTCCATCAATTACCATTTCACTAATCACAATAGGCTTTTGCTTCACATCCTTTACTTTCAAAACAAGTGTGTTATATTCTCGTGCCACATTTTCATATAACGATTTTGCTTCAGCATTTTTACACAGCAACTCACCAAAAAATTTTATCCATTCGGCACGTCCAAGAGGTGTTGTTTCCATGTAATCAGCACATTCAATGATAGGAATACCCAGTTTTTCAATTGCTCCATGCCCGGCGTTTTGAAACGGAGATGTCAAAATTGCTTGTGGCGAGAGTTCTATTATTTTTTCAATAGCCGGAGCCATTGAATTTCCAACATCTACAACCCTACCTTTTTTTATTCCCTCTACAATTTCTGCAATTTTATAATATTCAGCATCTACAATCCCCGTTACTGCATTTATGCCTCCAAGTTCATAAAAAGCACCAGCATGCACCGATGAATAGACTAATGCTGAATTTATGGGGACACGCACAACCTCGGCATCGGTGGGCAAATTATCGGGCAACACGCTATCTCTATGCACAAGGGCATAACGTTTTAATAATGAGCCAGAGTTCCAAGGATTTTCGACATCAACAAGTTTATATCCTCCACAATCAACAATCGTAAGCAATTCGGATTCGACTGTCATTGTATCGCCCTCAACCTCGCATTGAGTAGAGCTACCTCCTTGACATGCAACAAACATCGTTACAGCAAGAAACATCAGAATATTTCTCACTAATTTCATCGTTACACCTTTATTTTCGTAATTCTCACTCGCTTATTTTTTATTTTATGTGCAGTCAATGCTTGCAACACATCATCGGCTTTCGTTCGAGGAACAGCAACAAGCACACAATGGTCTTTTACCACAATTTTACCCACTTGCGATGGTTCTAAACCTCCTTTATTAATAACGAAACCCACTACATCTCCACGCGAAATTTTTTCTTTTTTTCCGGCATTAAAATGCAATGTCGAAACATCTGATTTTATAGAATTCTCATTTTTTTCTCCCGTAGGCACATATTCGCGATCAAAATCGATATATTCGGGAATATTCTCACCCTCGGCTGTGATTACATATATTGTTCCATCGGCTCCCATACGTGCTGTACGCCCATTGCGATGAGTCCAACTTTCGAGTGAGGGAGGCATGTGATAATGCACAACAGCTTGCACTTGGTCGATATCCAGTCCACGCGAAGCCAAGTCGGTTGAAACCAATATTGGAGTAGTGCCATTATTCAATAAATCTATCGCCTTTTCTCTGTCAATCTGTTCAAGTCCACCATGATATACCCCCACAGGCAATCGACTTTGACGCAAAAAATCATACACCCGAGTAGCACTCTCACGATGATTAACAAATAATATTACTTTTCCATTAGGCAACGAACTAAGCAGATCTTGTGCCGACTGCAATTTGTCTCTTACCGGACTTGGTACATTTACCACCTGCATGCGACTACGTGGAGCCTCGGTTTTATCGGTATAATCAAGTATTTTAGGATTATTAAACTTCACAAACGAAGGCATCTCGACCAGTTGAGTAGCCGAAGTAAGAATAGTCAACAACAATGAACGCATAGGTCGCACCACCTTACGCATTTCATCATGAAAGCCTAAATCAAGAGCTTTGTCATATTCATCAAGGATAAGAGTATTAACACCGGTTAAATCAACATTTCCTCGATTAAGATGATCAAGCAGACGTCCGGGTGTAGATACAATTATATCAGGAACGGTTGGCACAAGCGAACGTGATTCATCAAGCATCGAATGTCCCCCATAACACGCCACTGTTTTATATCCTGTGGCAATGGGTCGAATCACTTCGGCAATCTGTGTAACAAGTTCACGCGAGGGTGCTATTACCACAGCCTGCACCTTTCCCCGAGGAGCTGTTAGTGAACGTAATAATGCAATAGCAAAAGCCACTGTCTTCCCACTTCCTGTGGGCGACAACAATAGTATTTGTGAAGCTGATGTTTTAACAATTTCCTGTTGCATTGCATTGAGTTGTTCAATGCCAAGTCGTTGTTTTACATTCTCTATAATTTGTGCATATTTCATTTTTACTGTTTTCTAAAAAACTCTAATAGTATATTACGAACATCGGTAAGAAAATCCTTTACCGGGGCTACAACCGGAACAACCTTACCTCTTTTTAGCTGAGGAATATTCGACACTCCAACACGAGTGTTAGCCAAAAAACTATCAACAATTCCAATCAATGGACGCATTCTTGAGTTTTGCTTTTGGGGTAAATTCGACACTGTAATCCTCAAATCGCTCAAAAAACTATCGATAGGGGTCAATATCGGACGGATTTCACCTTGGCGACTACGAGGTACAAATATCTTGAGTTTTTCTTTATGACATTTTACATCTAACAAATTCCCCAACTCCACATGATCGCCATCTACATGTGCCGAGCTTGAATCTGTGCGACTTATGATTGCCGATGGAGCTTGAAATGTTTGAATCAAAGTGTTTCGATTTATATATCCGGTAAACAAATCCACACCTAACATTGCTGTACTTATTGGCGAACCGGCATGAATTATAATTATATCCAATAAACCATCACTCATATTGGCAGACGGAGCTATGTAGGCATTATTTCCATATTGTGAAGCATTGCAACAAGCCACCAAAAATGCCTTTTGCGTTATCTCCTTTCCATTAGCTCTAATCGTATATTCTTTAGGGCGATATCTTACAAACTCCTCAAATGCACTTTTAATATACATCATCTTGCCACGTTTTCGCTGACGAGCGAATCGGTCGCTCACGGCAGCATCAAACCCAATACCAAAGGTACAAAAAAATGGGACATCATTAACCGTGGCATAGTCGCAAGCAAGAATGTTATTTTGAATGATAACATCAAGCGATAGATTTATGTCAACCGGAATTTCAAGATGGCGAGCCAATCCATTTCCTGAACCGTTTGGTATTATACCTAATGCCACGTCGCTATTGCACAAAGCTCTTGCAACTTCATTTACCGTTCCATCGCCTCCAACTGCAATAACTCCGTAGTAACCTTGGTCAACAGCCTCTGCCGCAAAACGATTAGCATCGTCTTTTCCTCCGGTAATTTTCACGTCGACACTCATTCCCAATGAATCAGTAAGACGACGTGTCAAATGTTCTGCTAAACCTTCTTTTTTCGAAGTACCCGAAATTGGGTTTATGATTAATAACAATCGTTGCTTATTCATAAATCAACATTATGAGTTTTAGAGATATCTCATAAACAGCATTGCTGTATAGAACAGTTGAGATGCTTTATATCTTTCCTTACATTGCAATATCAATGTTTCAACATTTCGTTCCTTAATTGCTTGAAATTTTTCCGAATCAAACAATTGAGTGCACGCACTCCACACAGGGTCGCATAATTGATTTGACACCCATTCGATTAGCTTCTTACGCGAGCGAAACGGATTTGCCAAATATTGAGCTATGATATTCATAAAACCATCAGCCAACCCATTTGCTAATGACTTAAAATATATTTCATCGTTAAGATTTAATTCTTGCAACAACATTCTACAAGAATCATATAATTCTTTATCAGCCTCCCATTGTTTATCATATCGCATTGATGTCGAGCCTCCTCCCATCTTCCAATTATACCCAACATAATCGGTAAATGACAATTCACTTTTGTGATTAAAGATGCGAATAGTAGTCAACAAGTCTTCGCCATAGAAGTTGGGAACAGCCAATGGATTTACTTTTCTAAGCAAATCACGAAGGAACAATTTATCTACCAAACTAAAAGAAAACCCATGACGACCAAGTATTGTAGGCAATAAATCACGAGTAATAGTTGTTTCTTCTTTCAATACTCTCGATGGCACAAAATATGGAATCTTTATCCCAAACAAGCTACTTGACCGTTGAGAGCCCATCACAACAATCTCAGCCCCACTCATCTGTGCTTTATTATACATTTGTTCTATTGCCAAACTATTGAGAGTATCGCTACCGTCCATGAATTGCACATAATCGCCAATCGCCATTTCCCAGCCTGAACGTCGAGATGCACTTAGTCCAAGATTTTCATCGTGCCGAATAATCTTCACTCGTCCATCAATAGCCGCTATCGTGCGTATAACCTCTAATGTATTATCTGTAGATGCATCATCGACCACTATGAGTTCAATATTGCGAAATGACTGCCCCAACACTGAACGCATTGCTCGTTCAATAGTTTTTGCTTCATTATATGCCGACAACACAACACTTACTTTTATTGCACCCGACACTTGTCTCACTCCTTCATGACGCTTTGACACATATTGACGCAAACGTTTGCTATGCAACATATAATAAATTAGTCGGTCATGACCCCGAAGTTTATATCTACGAGCGTCTTTAATTATTGATTGAATTTCGGGATTGGAGTAATCAAACTCTATACCTTTAGCTATACACCCATCATACAATCTATGAAGCTTAAACATTAAAGCTGTTTCTTCGTCGGCAAAACGTGATATACCATTAAATAATCGATACCACCCCTCAAATGTCATATTCACATTATTACTCAATCCATCGGGACGAAATATCAAATCATAAACTTTCAAATCATTATCAATAACAACCTTGCGAGCCTCCCCGGCTATCGACACAAGCATTAATAAATCTTCAAAATGAGTGATGCGACGATGAGGTATCCATTGTCCATTTTGAAACAAAGAGCGACGCATAAGTTTTGCCCAAGGCCCCACACTTGTTTCATTATTCAACAATGCTTTTATATAATCTCTTCCTGTTAATGTGCGTGATTGCTCCATTAGATATGGATAGCCACCCTCTTTTGTAACTCGATTTACCGAGCCAACCACGATATCAACATCATCAGTAGCTCTCGATAAATATTGCTCCAATGCTGTGGGGGGCAACGAGTCGTCTCCGTCGAGCATCAACACCCACTCTCCTTTGGCTTTTGCAATCCCAAGTTTGCGAGCAACTCCGGCTCCGGCGTTTTTTCCATGAAGCACATGAATGCGTTCATCGGTATTGGCGATGGCTTCACACACCTTGCCCGAACTATCGCCCGACCCATCATTGACCATAATCAATTCCCAGTCAGAGATTGTTTGAGCTTTAACGCTATCAACACTTCGTTTAATCAGTGTTTCGAGATTATATACAGGAATGATAATTGAAACCATATCAACTACAAAGATACTACATTTTATATAGAATACAAACCTCTCAACACTTTTTCATATTGACTACTCTATCGATTAAATGATTGATTAAACATTGTCTTCTCAAAAACTTTGATTATTTTTGCACCACAAAAATGAATCACAACTAAGATTTTCATCAATTATGGCAAAAATTTTAGGTGCAGTAACCATTAATAAAGAGCGTTGCAAGGGTTGCGATTTATGCGTTGTAGCTTGCCCAAAAGATGTGTTATTGCTTCAACCAAAAGAGGTTAACAACCGCGGTTATCACTTTGCATTCACTCGAAACCCCGAAGCATGTATCGGCTGTGCCGCATGTGCCACTGTGTGTCCCGATGGCTGCATTGAAGTGTATCGTGTAAAAATACCCGATTAATTCATCATTTAGCATTATAAATCATGAATGAAGAAGTAAAATTATTAAAAGGCAACGAAGCAATAGCCCTTGCCGCAATTAGATATGGTGCCGATGGTTATTTCGGCTATCCCATCACTCCTCAATCTGAGATTCTCGAGACTCTTGAAGCCGAAATGCCATGGGAAACAACCGGCATGGTCGTACTTCAAGCCGAAAGCGAAGTTGCCGCTATCAACATGGTATATGGTGGTGCTTCATGTGGCAAAGCTGTAATGACCTCTTCATCAAGCCCAGGCGTAAGTTTGAAGCAAGAAGGAATTTCGTTTATCGCCGCATCTGAACTACCGGCTTTGATTATTAATGTGATGCGTGGAGGTCCCGGACTTGGCACAATCCACCCTTCGCAAGCCGATTATTTTCAGGCAACAAAGGGAGGTGGTCATGGAGATTATCACTTAATTGTTTTGGCTCCTAAAACAGTACAAGAAATGGCCGATTTTGTATATCTCGGCTTCGACCTTGCATTCAAATATCGCACTCCGGCAATGATTCTTGCCGACGGCATAGTGGGACAAATGATGGAAAAGGTTGTGCTTCCTCCTGCTCGTCCTCGTCGCACAAAAGAACAAATCGCAGAGCAATGTCCTTGGGCTGTTACCGGCAAACCATCAACACGCAAACAAAACGTCATCACTTCGCTCGAACTCGACACCGCTATAATGGAGGAAAACAACAATCGTTTCCAACGCACTTATCGCCTTATTGAGCAAAACGAGCAACGATGCGAAGAATATCTCACCGAAGATGCCGAATATCTATTTGTTGCATTTGGGTCAATGGCACGTATTTGCCAAAAAGTTATCGACGATATGCGTGAACAAGGAATAAAAATAGGACTTGTGCGACCAATTACTCTTTGGCCATTCCCTTCCGAAGTGTTCAAACGCATATCTCAACAAGTCAAAGGAATGTTGGTTGTAGAACTTAATGCCGGACAAATGATTGAAGATGTAAAACTCGCCTCACAATGTCGCGTTCCAATTCACCATTTTGGGCGACTTGGTGGCATCGTTCCTAATCTTGGCGAAATTTCAGATGCATTCTTCAAATTTTTCCCCGAAGCAAAAAAATAATCTCGATTATGAATATCAACGATATAATTAAGCCCGAAAATCTCGTTTATGCAAAGCCTCGCTTGCTTAACGATAACCACATGCACTACTGCCCCGGCTGTAGCCATGGTGTGGTACACAAGCTCATTGCAGAAATTATCGAAGAAATGGGCATGGAAGATAAAGCCATTGGTATTGCTCCGGTAGGTTGTGCAGTTTTTGCCTACAACTACGTAGATATCGACTGGATTGAAGCTGCACATGGTCGAGCTCCGGCTGTTGCAACAGGAGCGAAACGACTTAATCCCGACAACCTCGTATTTACATACCAAGGCGACGGCGACCTTTCGGCAATCGGTACTTGCGAAACAATTCATGCAGCCAATCGTGGCGAAAATATTGCTATTATATTCATCAACAATGGGATATACGGCATGACCGGTGGACAAATGGCACCTACAACTCTTGAAGGTATGAAAACCTCAACAACTCCTTATGGTCGTCGCATCGACCTCAACGGACACCCACTTGCGATTGCTCCACTTTTGGCTCAACTTGATGGCACATGTTATATCACTCGCCAAGCAGTACACACACCGGCAGCTGTACGCAAAGCCAAAGCCGCAATTCGCCAAGCATTTGAGAATTCAATGAATGGACTTGGAACCTCTATGGTTGAAATCGTGAGCACTTGTAATTCGGGTTGGAAAATGACTCCGGCTCAATCAAACAAGTGGATGGAAGAAAATATGTTTAAGAAATACCCCTTGGGGGACATCAAAAACACTGTAAAATGAAAGAAGAACTAATCATAGCCGGCTTTGGTGGGCAAGGAGTGCTTTCTATGGGAAAAATTCTTGCTTATGCAGCCCTTATGGACAATCTCGAAGTAACTTGGATGCCCTCATACGGACCCGAACAAAGAGGAGGAACGGCTAATGTAACCGTCATTATCAGTGATCGTGAAATAAGTTCACCGATGCTCGACAACTACGACACTGCTGTAATTCTTAACCAACAAAGTTTAGATAAATTTGAAAGCAAAGTAAAGCCCGGAGGAACTCTGATTTACGACTCTTACGGCATTCATAAAGCACCCACTCGCACCGATATCAACATATATCGCATCGATGCAATGGAAGCAACTTTTGAAATGGAAAATGCCAAAGCCTACAACATGGTTGTGCTTGGTGCGTTACTAAAAATCAAAAATCTACTCCCCATCGAAAGCGTTATCAAAGGATTGAAAAAAACTCTCCCCGAACGCCATCACCACCTCATTCCTATGAACGAAGATGCAATTAATCGAGGCATGGCTCTCGTAAAATAACAATCTCTAAAACCTGATTATACGACAAACGGTCTAAGCAATTGTTTAGACCGTTTGTTTTTTGATGGGAGTAATGATGATTCAAAAAAGTCGTCCAATCAAGCATGAGTTCTTCATAAGTCGATAAATCTCAACTTTTTTACGATTTTTTTGTACGTTTTTTGAGATTATTATATCTATCGTATCGTAATTTATTTGTAATTTTGCGTTTTAATATAGAATTCAAAATTATTAATCGATGGAAACAAAATTTATCTTTGTTACTGGTGGAGTTGTTTCATCTCTTGGTAAAGGGATTATCTCCGCATCTGTTGCAAATCTTTTGAAAGCTCGTGGTTATAGAGTTACAATTCAAAAATTTGACCCATATATCAACATAAATCCCGGCACGCTCAATCCATACGAGCACGGCGAATGTTATGTTACCATCGACGGACACGAGGCAGACCTTGACCTCGGTCATTATGAGCGTTTCACTAACGTAACCACTACCCGTGCCAACAATGTTACCACCGGTCGCATATATAAACATGTAATCGAAAAAGAACGTCGTGGCGACTATCTTGGAAAGACAGTGCAAGTGGTTCCTCACATCACCGACGAAATCAAGCGTCGCATGAAAGCCCTTGGCAACACCGGCAACTTCGACTTCGTAATTACCGAAATCGGTGGTACAGTAGGCGATATTGAATCTTTGCCTTATATTGAAAGTGTGCGTCAACTCCGTTGGGAACTTGGTCGCAACTGCGTGTGCATACACCTCGCATACGTACCTTACGTTGCTGCCGCAAAAGAGCTTAAAACAAAACCTACTCAACACTCTGTTAAGAAGCTCCAAGAAATGGGAATTCAACCCGATGTACTTGTGCTTCGCACCGAAAAAGATATTCCTACCGATGTTCGTCGCAAAATCGCACTATTCTGCAATGTAGCTCCCGAAGCCGTGGTACAATCAATCGACGTGCCTTCAATCTACGAAGTTCCCGTTAAGATGCAAGAACAGCACCTCGATGAAATCATTATGCGATTAACCGGCGTTGAGGTTAAAGGCGAACTCGATATGGCTCCTTGGTTACAATTCCTCAACAAAATGGCGTCAGCCGAAAAAGAAGTTAAAATCGGCATAGTTGGTAAATATGTGGAATTGCCCGACGCATATATCTCTATCAAAGAATCGCTTTTCCAAGCAGCTACCTACAACGACCACAAACTCAAAGTAAGCTATTTCCAATCTGAAAAAATCAATGACGCCAATGTTGGCGATTTATTAAAAGACATGGACGGCATAATTGTTGCTCCCGGCTCGGGACAACGTGGAGTTGAAGGCAAAAACATCGCATTAAAGTGGTGTCGCGAAAACGATATTCCCACATTAGGTATTTGCCTCGGCATGCAATGTATGGCTGTAGAATTTGCTCGCAATGTGCTTGGTATTACCGATGCCAACAGCACTGAAATCGACCCAACAACTCCTCACAAAGTTATCGACTTAATGGACGAGCAAAAAAGCGTTACCACAATGGGTGGTACTACTCGCCTTGGTTCTTTTGATTGTGCCTTGCGTCCAAACTCAAAAGTATCAAAAATATATGGCACTCAAGCTATTAAAGAACGTCATCGCCATCGTTTCGAATTTAACAATGAATACTCCGAGCAATTTGAACGAAACGGCATGCAATGTGTTGGTATAAATCCCGAATCTAAACTCGTGGAAATTCTCGAAATGCCCGAAAAACGGTGGTATATCGGAGTTCAATATCACCCCGAATACTCAAGTACGGTTTTGAGCCCCAACCCATTGATTGTTGACTTCGTGAATGCTGCAATTGCATACGGAGAAGAAAAATAATAAATCAATTTAATTATTAATCACTTTATAACTTGTAATGGATAAAAACAACCTTCTTGGGCTTCTTTTAATGGGAGCTATCATCTTCGGGTTTATGTATATCAACCAACCCTCCGAAGAAGAAATAGCCACAGCAAAAAAAGCTCAGATTGAAGCGACACAGAAAGAAAGCTCTAAAAAAGACGAGATTGCCATCATTGATACTCTCACTACCAACCATGTGAGCAAGCTCACTGCTATGATAAAGGCTGCTGGAGTAGCAGAAACCGACGGCACATACTCTCTATCAACTAAGAGCGTAAATCTACATTGTGACTCTACCAAAATCACCGGTACAATAAACATAAACAATACCGCTGTTGATGTAACAAAGATTTTAGGCAACAAACTTGAAGAGCTACCAAAGTCATTAGCTCAAGCTGCTGTTGACACAATCATCGCTACAATTGACCGATATGACTCATACGGCAATTTTGCCAAATATATGAGCAGTGGCAATAAAACTCTTTCACTCGAAAACGAAGTGATGAAAGTTGACTTTTCAAGCGAAGGTGGTAAAATATCAAAAGTAACTCTAAAAAAATACGACACCTACGTTGGTGGCGATACTGCCAATGTAGTGCCATATAATGGAGCTACCGATTACTACTCATTCACACTCCCTGCCGGTGCTGAATATATCGAAACACGCAATCTTAACTTTGAAGCGGTAGCCGAAAATGACAGCACCATATTAATGAAGCTCAATCTCGACGGTGGAGCAATGTGGGGTATCCGTTATTCTCTTGCAAAAGGGGAAAGCTACATCGTGAAGATGGACATTGTGCAAGACAAGATTGAAAACGTATTTGCCTCAAACATGTCGGACATCTCTATGTCATGGCATCAAAAAATGGCTCGCAACGAGAAAGGTAAAACTTTCGAAGAACGCAACAGCACAATTTACTACAAATACGTTGGAGATGACCCCGACTACCTAACCGAGAATGGCGATCAAAGTGAAGAACTTGAGCAAGAATTAAAATGGATTTCATTCAAAAATCAATTCTTCTCAAGCGTTCTTGTCCCAAATTCATCAATCAAAAGGGCTTCAGTTTCAACAAAAGACATCAAAGATGAACCCGGATACCTCAAAGTGCTTGATGTTAAAGATGCTATTATTTCTTATTCAACAAAGAATGATAACCCTGCGTCTTTCGACATGATTTTCACACCCAACCTCTATCCGTTGCTTTCAAGCTATGATGACCAAGTAAAAACCGAGGAAGACCTTGAATTGACTCGTTTAATACCTCTTGGCTGGGGATTGTTCCGTTGGATTAACACATATTTGATTATCCCTGTGTTTACCTTCCTTGGTGGATTTATTTCAAATTATGGCATCATCATTTTAATATTAACTGTCTTTGTAAAGCTCATACTCTTCCCATTCACATATAAGAGCTATGTGTCGCAAGCCAAAATGAGAGTATTGGCTCCTGAAATCAAAGAAATTAACGATAAATATCCAAAACCCGAAGATGCAATGGTTAAGCAACAAAAAACCATGGAGCTTTACAGCAAAGCAGGTGCAAGCCCATTCTCAGGCTGCCTCCCCATGTTGTTGCAAATGCCTATACTCATTGCAATGTTCACATTCTTCCCATCTTGTATTGAGCTACGTGGACAATCATTCCTTTGGGCTACCGACCTTTCGGCTCCTGATGCCATCATTTCTTGGACTACCCAAATTCCTTTCATTTCAAAATATTTTGGCAATCATGTGAGTCTATTCTGCTTATTGATGACTGCTACAAACATCATCTATACCCACATTAACATGCAAAACCAACCCGGTGGAGCCTCAATGCCCGGAATGAAATGGATGATGTATCTCATGCCAGTGATGTTCTTGTTCTTCTTCAATGACTACGCTTCAGGTTTAAGCTACTACTATTTCCTCTCATTATTAATTACTATTGTTCAAACTTATTCATTCCGATTCATTATTGACGAACAAAAAGTGAGAGCCGAAATGCTTGCCAACGCCAAGAAACCTCGCAAAAAATCAGGCTTCATGGCTCGACTTGAAGAAGCTCAACGCAAACAACAAGCAATGCTTCGCGAACAACAAAAGCAACAAGCTAAAAAACGTCGCTAAAATAATAATTCGACAATAGCAAAAACAAATCCCATCGACCAAATATTTCGGTGGGATTTGTTTTATTAAAATAGTTATACTAAATATCGGCTATTTATAATTATCGGCAATAGCATGAATTGATTCAAAAATACGCATATCAATCTCCGAAAGGACTAAACCTCTACGAGTCATCATTCTTTGTGCTATGTCGAAAAATTTCGATAAAGGCACATCAGTAAACCCACTTGCACTACCCTCACTAAACGAGGCCACAAAATTACGCGGAAAACCGGAGCCATGAATATTAACTCCAACGCCAAGCACAGTGGCTGTATTAAACATGCAATTGACTCCCACTTTTGAATGGTCGCCCATTATCAATCCACAAAATTGCAAGCCGGTACGCAAGAAACGATGAGCAGGATAATTCCACAATTTAATCTCTGTATAATCATTTTTAAGATTAGAAGCCGAAGATCCTCCACCAATATTACACCACTCTCCTACTACGGCATTGCCAAGGAATCCATCGTGAGCTTTATTTGAATAGCCCATCATAACCACATTATTCACTTCGCCCCCAACTTTGCAATAAGGTCCAAGAGTAGTAGCTCCATACACTCGTGCACCCATATTTATTACAGCATTGTCGCAAAGTGCAATAGGCCCACGCAAGCAACTACCCTCCATCACCTCAGCATTGCAACCGACATAGATAGGTCCATTTTTCACATTGAGCATTGCACCCTCAACCACTGCACCCTCTTCAATAAAGATTAACGAATTGCCATCGGCATCAATGGGATTACCTATAATTGTATTCGTATCGCTCAATGACTGGCTTGTGCGATTCTTTGTGAGCAGAGCAAAATCCTCAACTATGCCACGATGATTCTCCATGAATATATCATAAAGCATCTTTATCTTTATGCAATCACAATCCAGCTTAATTTCATTAGCATAATTACATGAGTTAAAATCTTCAATTCCACCTCTAAACGCAAGCAAATAGCCATCAGACGACTTTATTACTTCGCCTTGATTAAGACTCTCTATTTTTGACACAAGTTCCACCGTGGGACAAACATTCCCGGCGATAAACAGATTATCGTCATGCTCGTGCATAGGGAATTTTTCTTGCAAATAATCGGCAGTGAGATAAGAATACTTCCCACACAACATTCGTTCCCATTTCTCACGAATAGTCAAAATCCCCACACGCAAATCAGCCACCGGACGAGTAAACGTCATCGGCAACAAATTCCCTCGTACTTCCGAAGCGTCAAATAGTATAATATTCTTTTTTATTTTGTGTATCATTTTATCAAATATAATCATTTTAAGTGTGAAAATATAAAATATCTTTGATATATCAAAAACAATTTATATCTTTGTGGTGCATTATACTATGTAGTAATGTGCTATATTGAAAACGTATGTAAAACAATTACATTATTTTCATTTAATTCGATTAATATACTAACTTAAATATTTAACAAAATGAAAAAGACTTTATTTTTAATGCTCTGCTTAGCATCAGCTATGGGATTTGCATCTTGCGACAGAGATGAGCCCCAAACTGCAGATCTTACTCCTTCTAACGCTTCACTATACGTAGGCGAGACAACAACTCTTTCATATTCAGGAGGATATTCTACCGGTTCTAATCAATGGAAATCGGGTAACCCACTAATTGCAAGCGTAACATCAGGATCAAGCACAGGATATAATGGATTGGTAACTGCCCTCAAAGTGGGAACTACTAACATTTACGCAAACGAATGGGTTTCAAGCAAAATAACAGTTCTTCCAAGATACACAATGTACACTGAACCATTCATGAATTGGTCTCTTTCAAACACAAATATTACCAACTCTATGGGTAAAGAGCCAATTCGTAAAAATAGCGAAATGGTTGACACTGTAAAAATATCAAGCGAAATATATTACGGAGCTGACAACGTTCTTGCTTACTACTATGCGTTTGAAAAAGATACATTAGTTTATAGTTCAATGATTATTGAGCCAAGCAAAGCTAATGACCTACCTAACTTCATGGGCGAACGATACTATAACGGAGACAAGAATGGATTTAAAGATAGTGATAAGTTTGAATATTTAACATCTACCGATGACAATATGCACCTTGCAAAATTCACTTGCACTGCAACAGACTCAATCCTTGACTCAATCCAACCAAGCGATGTAATTATATACATCTATACCAATACTTTAGACTCTGCATTCTCTGACAAGGCTGAAAAAATCTTGAAACAGATACAACCAACATCAGGAAAGAAGTAACATCACATAACCTATAATATAGAAATAACAGGTGCTGAAATTATAAAAGCCCCTGTTATTTTTTAATCTATACATTTAATAAAATATACTCTAAATGACTTTTTCCGAACAACATATTAAAGGAGTGTGGATAATAGAACCGGTGCGTTATGGCGATGCACGTGGTTACTTCATGGAAAGCTTCAAGAAAGCAGAATTTCAAGCACATGTAGGCAACGTGGAGTTTGTGCAAGACAATGAGTCGGTATCAACTCGAGGGGTGTTGCGTGGATTGCACTTCCAACGCAATGAACATGCTCAAGCTAAGTTGGTGCGTGTGTCGCGTGGACGCGTAATTGATGTTATCGTTGACATTCGCAAAGACTCCCCCACTTTTGGACAACACCTTGCTGTGGAATTAAGCGAAGATAATTGCCGTCAACTATTTGTGCCTCGTGGCATGGCTCATGGGTTCATTGTATTAAGCGACATTGCTCAATTCCAATATAAGGTTGACAATGTATATGCTCCACAAGCCGAAGCAACATTGCGTTTCGACGACCCTGCACTCGGCATTGATTGGCCTTTGCCGGCCGAAGAACTTAACCTTTCAGAAAAAGATTCTAAAGGATTGTCTCTTAGCGAAATCGAGCCTCAAGTGATATAAGCAATTTTTATTATAATACAGAAAAAAAATATAGTTACTATAAATCGCTATAGTAACTATATTTTTTGTTTTTATTAAATCTTACTTATTAAAAATATCGTGGAAAAATTGAAGATGATAACGAATTGAATTTTTCCAATATGGGTGAGTGTGTCGTCCGGGACGCTCAGTATAGTCATGAGGGATATTATATTTCAATAGTTCCTCATGCAATTCGCGATTTACACCAATAAAGAAATCATCAACACCACAGTCAAAAATAATATTTAATTGGTCGGGCTTCAAACCTTTCACGAGATTTATCACAGTATAATTTTCCCAACGCTCGGGATATTGCTCTTTATTTCCCAATCGCTGTGCGATTTTCCACGATTTAGCCCATTTGTCTTTATTGATATTCACACCACCGCTCATGCTACCGGCCGAACCCCACACATCGCTATGACGCATACCATACCACAGACTGCCATGACCTCCCATACTCAATCCTGTAATTGCTCGATGTTTTGCGTCGGCTATAGTGCGATAATTTTTATCTATATAAGGCACAAGCTCATCAACGAAGAATGATTCCATTTTTAGATTTGAGTCGGTAGGAGCGTCCCAATACCAACTGTCGCGACCATCGGGCAACACGAAAATCATTTCATAGTGAGATGCAAGACTATCAAGCCTTGGCTCGGTGAGCGAAAGCCAAGCATTATAATCACCACTATATCCATGAAGAATATACACCACAGGATAATTCCTAAGAATTGATGTTGCATACGATTTGGGCAGTATAACATTCACGTCCATTGGCGAAGCGATATTAATCGCAGGCACTTGAATATGATTAACCGAAGACTCGTTTGAACAAGCCGTTTGGCAATATGCCACACTCACAACGCTTATGGCAAGTAAAAATGTCAGAAATATCTTTCTCATGATTATTGATTGATTTATTTGATTAAGTATTGCAAAGATACAACCTATGCAATTAATTCACAAAATAATTTATCGTTATAGCATCATGATATTGCAATTTCATTGCAAAGTTGCTAACTTTGTAACATAAATTATATTTCAGCTGAATGATTGAACGCATTGTAATTATCGACAACGTTGACCCTGTAATTTTCTATGGCGTCAACAACAGTAATATGCAACTGATTCGCAACCTTTTTCCTAAATTGCGAATGGCTGCACGTGGCTCGGTAATAAAAGTAATCGGCGATAACGACGAAACTGCCAATTTTGAAAAGAAAATCAAGGAGCTTGAAAGCTATTGTGCCAAATACAACAAACTTACCGAAGAGGTTATTCTCGAAGTAATTAAGGGTGGCACTCCACAAGAGGTAAAAAGTGATGACGTGATTATTTTTGGCATCAATGGGAAACCAATTTCACCTCGATCACCCAATCAACAATTGCTTGTTGAAGCAGTATTGAAAAACGATCTCACATTTGCTCTTGGACCTGCCGGGACTGGTAAAACATATCTTGCCATCGCTCTTGCAGTGAGAGCATTAAAAAATCGCGAAGTGAGAAAAATTATCCTCTCACGTCCGGCAGTCGAAGCCGGCGAGAAGCTCGGTTTTCTACCCGGAGACATGAAAGACAAAATCGACCCATATCTTCAACCCCTATATGATGCCCTTGAAGATATGATTCCGGCAGTGAAGTTAAAAGAATACATGGACACCAATGTAATTCAAATCGCTCCATTGGCATTCATGCGTGGTCGCACTCTCAACGATGCTGTAATAGTCCTTGATGAAGCTCAAAACACCACAACTCATCAAATAAAGATGTTCCTCACGCGTTTAGGAATGAACGCAAAAATGATTATCACAGGCGATGCAACACAAATCGACTTACCGCGTTCAACCGTGTCGGGATTGATGCACGCATTACGTGTGTTAAAAGGCATTCCCGGTATCGGGCTTGTGGAGTTTGGCAAAAAAGACATCGTACGCCACCAATTGGTGCAACGCATCGTTGAAGCCTACGAAAAATGGGATAAAAACAAAAAAGAGGGAACTCCAAACGAAAATAACGAAAACGAAACTAACTAAAAACAAACAATATTATGGCTACATTATCCAACACCGATTTCAATTTTCCCGGTCAAAAAAGTGTATATCACGGCAAAGTGCGTGAAGTTTATAACATTAACGACGATATTTTGGTAATGATTGCTTCTGATCGCATCTCGGCTTTCGACGTAATTCTACCTAAAGGCATTCCCTACAAAGGACAAGTTCTAAACCAAATAGCAGCAAAATTCCTTGATGCCACAGCCGACATCGTTCCCAACTGGAAACTTGCGACACCCGACCCCATGGTTACTGTTGGATTGAAATGCGAAGGGTTCAGAGTTGAGATGATTATCCGTGGCTACCTCACCGGTAGTGCTTGGCGTGAATATCAAGCAGGCTGTCGTGAACTTTGTGGTGTTAAACTTCCCGACGGAATGCGTGAAAATGAGCGTTTCCCCGAACCAATCATCACTCCAACCACCAAAGCCGATGAAGGTCATGACGAAAACATCTCTCGCGAAGAAATCCTCGCACAAGGTATTGTAAGCAAAGAAGACTATGAAGTAATGGAACAATACACTCGTGCACTCTTTGCTCGTGGCACTGAAATTGCAGCCGAAAAAGGATTGATTCTCGTTGATACTAAGTATGAATTTGGAAAACGCGACGGCAAAGTATATCTCATCGACGAGATCCACACCCCCGACTCTTCTCGTTATTTCTATGCCGACGGTTATCAAGAACGCTTTGAAAAAGGCGAACCACAAAAGCAACTTTCAAAAGAATTTGTACGTCAATGGCTCATTGAAAATAACTTCATGGGTAAACCCGGACAAATCGTTCCTGAAATGACCGACGAATATTGCGAAAGCGTATCTCAACGTTACATTGAACTTTACGAACACATCACAGGCGAAAAATTCATCAAAGATGAAGATCCCAACTTGAGCCAACGCATCGAAAAGAATGTTGTTGAATGCCTCAAGAACCTTAAAAAATAAAATTTTCGATGGAAGTAAAAGCCGAAAAAATCAATCCTTACGATAATAATCGAGCAAAAACCGAGCAAGTCAAAGAAATGTTTGATTCGATTGCTCCTGCTTACGACTTCATGAATCGTGCCATGACTTTTGGCATCGACAAATGTTGGCGTGCCAAAGCCGTAAAGATGATTAAGGCTTATTCCCCAAAAACAATACTCGATGTGGCAACCGGCACGGGCGACTTGGCTATCAAGCTCGCCCGTAGCCTACGTCCCGAAAAAATCACCGGCATCGACCTATCGGAAGGAATGATTGCAATAGGTCGTAAAAAAATAGAAGATGCCAACCTCTCTCATACCATCGACTTCGTAGTAGGCGACTGCCTTAACCTACCTTTCGATAAAGCACAATTTGACTGCATAACTGTGGCATACGGTGTTCGCAACTTCGAGCACCTCGACCAAGGTTATCGCGAAATGTATCGCGTGCTAAAGCCGGGCGGAGTGTTGTGCGTAATAGAATTATCTACACCAACATCTCCTATTATCCGTCCATTATATCAATTTTATACTCGTTGCATAATCCCATTCGTTGGACGTTTGATTTCAAAAGATGTACGAGCCTATAGCTATCTTCCCGAAAGCATCGCTGCTGTGCCTCAAGGTAACGACATGCTGCAACTCATGCGAGAATCAGGCTTTAACAAGTGTCGATTCAAAAGCCTCACTTTTGGCACCTGCTCAATATATGTAGCGATAAAGTAATTCTCTGAAGCTAAATTTACATACTATATAATTATGAAAAATATATCTAAACTTTTATTACTTGGTATTTTTAGTTGTATCACATTAAGCGTTACAGCCCAACACACCATATATCGCCCACCTATTGTCAGAATAGAACCTACTCTTATAGGCGATTCAACATCTAAGCCTACTCCAATTCACAAATTTTATAACGACACTCTAAAATTTGACACCACCATCATGCGTAATCGACCTAAAACGATGACAAAAGCTGGTGAATTAGACACAATCCTAAATCAATTAAAGCTACGACTTGAGTCTCCTGATTTTTACAAAATAGAAGCTGACACTACTTTATCCACGTTGCCTATTCCGTCATACTTCTTTCGTCAACCGGTGTTTTGTGGCTACAACCCCTCGCTAAATGACAGCATTGATATATATAACAATGCATTGTCCGACACCAAAGACAATGAATTAACACAATGGATAACCAAAGAGCTTGCCCACAATCGCCACTTGGAAAGCATTAAGCAGACTTATATGATCTCAAACCCACAAACAGTGAGATATAATATTGAGACTCTGCCTATTGCACCAAAACGCGTATTCACCAAAATCGACCCAAGCGAATCAAAACTAACAGTCACAAATCAAGACATCTCATCGGTGGCTACCAATTTAGCTCCTGCCGACATCAAACGTCGCAATTGGTTACACTCTTTCAATGGATTATTACAATTTTCTCAAGCATATATTTCGCCAAACTGGTATCAAGGAGGAAATAACAACTTAAATGTACTTCTTAACACCGATTTTAGCATCAAGCTCAATGAAGCATTCCACCCTAATTTGTTATTTGAAACCGACTTCAAATATAAATTGGCTATGAACAGTGCCCCCGAAGACACGCTTCGCAACTACAGCATCAGCGATGACATATTCCAGCTCAATAGTAAATTCGGGGTGCGAGCAGCTAAACGTTGGTTCTATTCTATCCAATTGCAATTCAAAACACAGCTATTAAATGGATACAAGACAAATTCAAACGACCTTATTGCATCTATTCTTTCTCCCGGGGAATTAAACGTGGGTCTCGGTATGACCTACAACTATGCCAACGAGAAAAAAACATTTACTTTTGATGCGTCAGTATCTCCATTGTCTTATAACTTAAGAACATGTATTAATGGTTTGATCGACGAGACCTCATTTGGCATTGAAAGTGGAAAGAAAATTTCAAGCGAAATGGGTTCAAGTGGTGAAGCCAAACTCAAATGGCAAATCTCACACAACATTTCATTATCAACCCGTTTATTTGCATTTACCGATTACTCATATATTCAAAGCGATTTAGAAAACACCCTATCATTTGCTATTAACCGATTCTTAAGCACTCAAATCAACGTGCATTTAAGATACGACACAAGTGCTCCGGCGATTGCTTGGTCGAAATGGGGACAATTCCAAATGAAAGAAATTCTCAGCTTTGGCTTTGCATATAACTTCAAGAACTTATAATATCGGCTATGAGCCTTAAACGATACATCTTTTCAGTATTACTATCCTTGACATTTGTTTCCCAGGTAATCGCTCAAAATAATATATTAGACCAATTACCTAACCAATCATCAGTGCTAAAAGGATATGAATACACCGATGTTATCACTCGTTTATCTCAAGCCCCACTTCACGACATCGAAGGCATTTGGCAGTTTGTTGATAATGCTACAACAATAGTTATCGAGCAATTCAATCCCGATGAAATTGCAGGTGAGCAGTTACATCTATACCGCATCGTAATAATCGATTCGAATCGGTTATCAATCGAACCGGGAACAATTATGGGATATGCCTCAGTTACCACTAAAGAAAATTGCTTTGACGCCCGTATATTTTCTGATGGAAAATTAAATGGCATTCTTTCTATCCCCAAAACGCTCACTCTCAATCTTTCCTCCGACGCTTCACGTCTCACTTTTAACGAATATAAAAAAGAAATTAAAATCAATCTTTGGCGACTTATCCCATATATCTATCGTGTAGGCGTGTCATTCAACGACACTCGACCCAAAGGGCTTGACGGTTGCATCAAAATCTATCCTAAATCAACATCAGCACCCATTTCTCCTCGATACTTATGAGATATAGCATTGTCATATTAGCTTTAACAATAGCTGTTTTTAACTGCTCAGCACAACGCACCACACGCAAAAATCTTAAATTAAAAGAGGTGGCTGACACAATCGCTGTTTGCGACACTTTGACTAACCTTCTCTCTGATATTGTTGTAATTTCGGGATATGACAAACCTCTAACATCACACTACGAAACTTTTTTCGCCACCAATAAAGGCAACACAACCATCACTGCTATAAATGTCACATTTAACTACTTCGACAAGCAAAACCGCCAATTACATTCGGCAACACGAAATATCAGCTGCATGATTCCCCCTGGCGAAACTCGCCAGCTCTCAATCTCCTCATGGGACAAACAAAAATCGTTCTACTACCACCGCAGTGCCCAACCTCGCCGCCAAGCAACCCCCTACAGCGTAACCCACAGCATCGACTTCGTAGTTACCTCAAAGTAACTAACTTTTGTCATCTTATCTACCCCCCGAAGGACTCAATCCTCAACTAACCTTTTCGGGAATATAATATTTTTGCACTATTAAAATCATAGTTCCCTAAATAATCCCTATCTTTGCTATATAGATTTATAACTTAAAATTTTAACTCCATGAAAAAGTTTACATTTGTTCTAATATTTCTACTGTTAAATATATTTTTTGCTAATGCTCTATCTTTAGAGAAGCAAATATTAGGCACATGGAACTACAATATTGCAAGCCTTATTCCTCCTGAGTCGGTGAAAGAAAATAACACACAAGTTCTAATCACATTCATGAATGGTGAAAATGGCAAGCCTAAAAATGGATGGATACAATTCAAAATGACAGTTAAATTAGATAATTTCTCTGGATTACCACAGAAATATTATAAATATAACAAAAAGGCAACATTAGAATTTGAACATACAAAACATGTAAACTTCAAATGGCAAATAAAGAATAATCAACTCATTGGCTCTGTTGTTTCTATCGAAAATTTTTACAATGACTTTCGATTCAAACCAAACATTAATGTTAGCGAGGATTACTTCGACGAAATTAGTAAGTTTTACACTCAGCTCAGCAAACCAAGTAGCGAAGAACGAAAAGAAATGGAGTTAATGATAAATAGTCCTGTTAGATTTGATCAAAACGGCAATCTAATATTATTTTATGATAATTCTACGTTAGTAAAAGATTATGGAGAGGCTCCTTTCAAAAAAGAATTTACGAACAAACGATATGCAACTATTCAATACAAAGATGCAAATAACGTAGAAAATCCTTACATCTACTCCTATACCGAAAACGGTTACGTTTACAACCCAGATGAAACGGCATTTCTATATTTGTATATCTGGGATGAGAACGGAAATATTGTAAACAACACCGATAGATTGTCGGGGACATATTACTGCATGGCCGACAATGAGGGCGTGTGGTCAAATATGACAAAAATCAAAATAGGTTGTCCTTTAAGTCTTGAAGCTAAATGTTTCGAAGCTGAGAACGAGCAACAAAAAAGAATTATAATTGAAAGCTCAGATTCAGAATTAATTACCGATCGATACAAAAAACTTGGCGACAATCATTATAGAATTACTGTGGGCGACAAGGTAGAATTTAAGGTAATAAATAGTGGCGTTGACATCACTAATCAAGTTCAACTCAAAACAACTACAGGGTTCAACGTCCCTAAGATTTGCAGTTTTAAGGTTCCTGGCACGTATAAAATTTATGCCAAAGTCGGCGAGCAATCGACAAACTACGCAACTATTGAAGTAATGGATATTCTTTATTTTGACATCAATCCCGATTCTATAATTCAAGGATATGGAGCTACTTTCACTGCTTATACATACGATAAAAGCAAACAACAGAAACTATATCCACAAGGCATTACCATTCGCAACCAAAATGGGAAAGTAGTGCAAAATGGGAACGGATTCTCTCGTTTGGCTTCAGTAGGAACTCATCAGTTCTTTGCTGCTACCGACAAAGTGTGTTCAGCAATCAAGAATGTCAATGTTGTAGCTTCGGAATTGACATTATCAACCGACAGATACTTCTCAAAAAAGTTAAATAGGTATCTAATGAATAATAATGGTAACGTCAAATTCAAGGTCATTCAAAATGGGCAGGATATTACCTCTAAGATAAATGTCAATATCTTTGACCAAAACAACAAAGAGGTTTCTAAAACTAAATTTCTCGGCGAACCAGGTATATACAAATTTATTGCTACCGATGGGTTCTCTTATTCCAATATGGTTGTAGTAGAAGTTAGAAACCGACTATTTTTATTTACAAAAGACATCACCGACAAAGACCTTAAAGACAAAAACTTTGCTCATGTAAAACTCGAAGTATTACAAGACAAACAAGACGTTACAAACTCATGTGAATTCTTCCATAGAAATTCAACTATGGATTGGCACGATATTGGTCATGGAGTTTCATCTACTACAATTTCGGGAGAAGGTTGGCACTACTTCAAGGCTAAAAGAGACAATTTTTATGAATCGAATATCTCTATAATAAGAGTCAAAGACAAAAGAATCGAGCGTGCCAGTTCAGATGTTACGTTATTTGTTGATAAAGACACTATAACATTAGGCGAAAGTGTTAATTTCTTAACAATTCCCGAAGATGCAAAAGTATATGAAGATGATAAAAAATTAGACAAAGTCCACACTCCTCAAACTACCGGTTTGCACATTTTCCATGCACGAAAAGAAAAATCGTTCTCGGAACCGATATCGGTGTATGTAAAAGAGAAAGAGGACAATGACAAAAAGAAAAAAGCCCCCCAATCTGAAGTACAAGTTCCCAATATTCCAACCTTTGAACTTACTGTAAACAAAACCTCGATTTCACTCGGCAATACAGTAATATTTAAGGTACTCTACAACGGAATAGATTGCACATCTAAAGCAACAATCCGTTACGAAAGTTCTGACAAAGAGGTGGGATCGGTATATTCTCCAAAGTCGGTAGGCAAGCACACGTTCAAGGCATCAATGTTTGGCATGACAAGCAATACCGTAACTGTAAACGTTACACGAAATCCATGGGTGGGCACATATCAAGTTACAACTCCACAAAAGATTGTTTATGATAACATTTCTGCCCCACGCATCATAGAAGAACCCGACACATTTGAAATATCAATTGAATATAATGATGGCTACCATGTATATGGTCTTAGCAAAGAAAAACCTCACCACAGCATTGTCGCTATAAAAGTTGGCAACAGCCACCTCTCATTAATTGGATCTCTCCTAACAAAGAAAACTTATAATTCAGAAACTGACACCACCGAAATAGAGACTACACATCAACCAAGTTGGGTATTTATCATGCATGATCTTGATACCGATAGTTTAACTGCAGGTAATTCTTTGAAATATTATACCAACCCCGCATTTGCCACTCCATATATCTTTTCTATGGATAAAAATGGCAATGTATCTTGTCTGCAAACAAGCATGATTTTGTCCGAAACAAACAAACAATTTATTTCTATAGACATTTTTAATGTTAATAAAGCAAATAACACTATCAGCCACATAAACCAAACTCGCCCTGTGAAATATCGTGCCGGCAACATCATGAACATCAAAAAAATATCTTCTGAAGTAAAACGGTTTACGAAAGAAGATTCTGAATATAACGATAAAGCCATTCCAAATATCACAAATCAAAATGTAGATGAATATTTAATACTCGAGCAATGAAAATGCAACAAATCGTTATTAAAAAGACATAAAAGCATGGGGGTTGTGTCAAAATTCTATCTATTAACCCCTCCGGCACTACGTACCACCTCCCCTAAAACAGGGGAGGATTATTCATGTTTGAGTCAATGTATTAATTATCAATAAATAGCAATATTGCTCCCCTGTGTTAGGGGAGCTGTCGCTTGCGACTGAGGGGTGTAAAAACAAAGGAGATGTGTCAATTTTTGAATTTTGACACAACCCCCTTCGCATTATTATATATTTCAATTCAAGAGGTTCTTCTTTTTCCTCTCTCCTCTTTCCTTTTTACTCTTTGATTATTTCTTTTCTTGTAGAACCGTCGCTTCTGTCAGTCTGTCTAATTTTAAGAACATAAGGCCCGAAAATCTCATAATGACATAGATTTATTTCCCTTTCGCGTCTGACTTGGCATTGCCGAAGGTAATGCTTAATAGTAGCCGTGGTATTGGCTCAAAGAGGCAATGCCCGGTAAGGAGATTATATTTAGCCAGTATCTGAAAGATACTTTATTTATCGCAATTAATGATTCTTTCAGAATCTTTTTTTCTATCCATATCATAACCGGGCATATCCACTTACGTGGCTATACCTCGGCTATATACTAATTATTCCTTTGGAATTCAGCCCCGCCACCACTTTTGTTCAGTCTGTCTAATTTTCAAGGACAAAAGGACACAAGTACATGTTTATTTTTGTTGACGTCCCACCGCGTCAGCCACTTGTGTTCTTATGTTCTTGTATCTAACATTGTTGACAAAATATAGTAATTTATATTCCGCCCATCGTATGCAAGAATGCTATTCGGAGATTATATACTCTATTCTCCGAAAATATTCGGAGAATAATTTGTTTATTCTCTGAAAACTCCCTAATAATATTTCTTCCAGAAACTAATTCTTGTTAATACATTACCGGGCTTATCCACTTCGTAGCTAAACCCGACTACAGAATAATCAACCCTCGGGGTGCATTTGCTCTTGAAATTGTTTTTCAGACACCAATAATATAAAAAAGAAACTGTGCCAAAATCATAAATTTTGACACAGTCCGCGTTGCATTATTTTGAGTCTTCTCTATTTCTTATAGCATGAGAAGATTTGGCTGACATATTCTTTGTTCATCTTTGGGGTGATAAGGCTCACGACAAAGACCACTACAAAGCCCCCCAACATTGCAATGGCACCACAATTGATAGGGCTTATTGGGTTTCCTAACAACATATTTATGAGAGTTATCCCCACACCCCACACAAAACATGCCCATACCGACGAGCGTGTTACTCCTTTCCAATACAATCCCATCATAAATGGAGCGAGGAATGCACCTGCCAATGCACCCCATGATATACCCATTAACTGAGCAATAAATGTAGGTGGGTTAAGTGCAATTAATATCGAAATAGCGATAAAGAATACAATAAGTACTCGGAGTATAAGCACTTTTCTTTGCTCTATTTTTGCAGCCACAGCCTCATTGATTTTTCCGCTTTCCACTTCGCCCGATTCCGATTGCTTGTCGCGATAAATAAGGTCGAGCGTCATTGTTGACGACGAGGTCAATACAAGTCCGGCAAGGGTTGACATCGATGCCGAGAGAACCAAAAGCACAACAAGAGCAATTATAACATCGGGCATCATTGAGAGCATTCCCGGAACAATAGCATCAAAATCAAGGCTACCATTAGGCAATGTGGGAGGAGTACCAAACAATCGACCATACCCTCCAAGAAAATAGCAACCACCTGCCACTATAAGTGCAAAGATTGTTGAAATGATTGTACCTCGACGAATAGCACTCTCATCAGTAATCGAATAGAATTTACCTACCATTTGTGGCAAACCCCAAGTGCCAAGCGAGGTGAGAATAACCACCCCAAGCAAGCTCCATGGATCGGGACCAAAAATTGAGGCAAACTCACCATTTACTGCAGGATTGGCATCAGAAGGCAATGCTGCCATAGCTTGCGTAGCCTCTACAAGTCCACCTTTTGTCGCTAATACAGCTGCGATTACTACACATATACCAAAAAGCATTATTATTCCTTGCACAAAATCATTTATTGCTGTAGCACGATAACCTCCAAGTATGACATATACAGCCGTCAATATCGCCATTAATATTGCACAATATTGATATGGTATTCCAAATCCCATTTCAAACAATGCCGAAACTCCTTTATAAACTCCGGCAGTGTAAGGGATAAGGAATATAAACGCGATGAGTGATGCAGCTACTCGAAGATTTTGGTCATCATAGCGTGTGCCAAAAAAGTCGGGCATAGTGCGAGAGTTAATAGCTTGAGTCATTAACTTTGTACGTTTACCGAGTACTAACCAAGCCAATAACGAGCCGATAATCGCATTGCCTACACCTATCCACGATGAAGACAATCCATATTTCCAACCAAATTGTCCGGCATAGCCCACAAAAACCACAGCCGAGAAATAACTTGTGCCATAAGCAAAAGCTGTTAACCAACCTCCTACCGAACGACCTCCAAGCACAAAACCCTCTACCGAATTAGCCTGTCGTCGTGAATACACTCCAATACCTATGGTTACTATAAAGAATATTATTGTAAGTATTATTTTTATCAACATAATATTTTATTGTTTTTATGATGTAAATAATTATTGATTAATCGTAATGAATTAAAATGCTACTTGCACTTGAGCTTGCAAATTTCCGTAATACTTTCCTTTGGGTTGTATAGCACTTGTATATTGCAATTGCACGCGACAAGTCTTGTAGAACCAATACTGAACTCCTCCCACTAAATTTAATTGGTCCATTCCTAATTTGGTATTATAATTAAAATAATCGACCGAAGCAATTACATCAAGTTCCTTAAACACCGGAATACATGCTGTTGCGTATGCACCTATGCTGTTATTATTCCCATCTCGTCCACCTAAAACTTCAGTCTGCACTTGAGTAGTGCGATTTTTCCAATAGTCCACTCCTTCGGTGGGTTCTTTCCATTCGGCACCTACCGACCATCGATTGCGAATATAGTCTTCGCCCACCTTTATGTCGGGGCAATATACCGACTCAGCCAACGCATGCCCCACCCCCAACTGTCCGGTGGTAACAACACGCAAATTAGGCATAATACGATATTCCAATTTCCCTATAATATCTTTATAATTGTTATTATCCTTGCGGTTTATACCACTACCGTTCATCACGGCAAACTCATAGTGCAATTTATTGTTAAATACATCACCATAGAACATAAGCCCCAAATCACGGCCATATTGAACGCCATTTAATGGGTCAGTACCACAACCGGCAAGATAAACAACCGATTGAGAATAACAGTCAATTAAATCGAGTTTAGTAGGCGACAATGGATTTTGCATAGAAAATGAATTCTTAAATTGTCCAAAACGAACCCGAAACTCCGACTCACGAGTGAAACGATAATCAACATAAAATTCTTGAACGACACTTGAAAAATCATGCATAAAAAGGAATGATAACCGATCCGTTACATTAGCTTTTGCCCAAAACAGCACTCGTTTTATATCAAACGTATTGCTATTTATACCATCTTGATGTTTCCATGTATATCCTGCTTGTGCATAACCATGTAACTCCATCTTTTCAGACAATGTCGATACCCACGACGGCACAGTATGTTTTGTCGCCGTTGAGTCATTTTTTTGTGCATTAACGCACACACTTAATAATATACAAATTGCAAGTAAAACACCCCGTTTCAACATTAAATATATAATTAAATTAGCAAAATTGCTTGCAAAGTTATAAAAAATTCCATCAAACAATGCAACTTTTGTAAAATTGTGTATCTTTGCAAAGAGATTATTGAGCAATCGATATCAAACAAAATTGACAATTATATTATTCATCTAAAAATATGGCACAAAAAAACATTCCCAATAGCAGTTGCAAATATTTTAACGAGAAAGAAGAAACTCTAACTCGTGAACAAATTGAAGCATTGCAACTTGAGCGATTGCAAGCCACTGTGAAACATTGCATGAACTCTCCATTTTATAAAGCTCGTTTTGAAGAAGCCGGGCTTAAACCCGAAGACATCAAATCGCTTGAAGATATACGTAAAATACCTTTCACTACAAAACAAGATTTACGCGATACCTATCCATTTGGTATGGCAAGCACTTCTTTAAGAGATTGTATTCGCCTACACTCTTCAAGTGGCACAACCGGTAACCCTACTGTGATTCTTCACACTCAAAACGATATTGACGAGTGGGCAAATCAAGTAGCACGAAACCTATGGATGGTAGGACTTCGCCCCGATGATGTGTTCCAAAACTCTTCAGGATATGGAATGTTTACAGGTGGACTTGGATTTCAATATGGAGCAGAACGAGTGGGAATGCTCACTATCCCCGCCGCTGCCGGAAACTCTCTTCGCCAAATTAAGTTTATGACCGACTTTGGTACTACTGCTGTACACGCCGTTCCTTCTTACGTAACGCGATTAAAAGAGGTTATGGATCAAGTGGGAATAGACCCCCGAAAAGATACTAAACTTCGTGTACTTGCCATCGGTGCAGAGCCTCACTCTGAAGAGCAACGCCGACGCATCGAAGATATGATGGGAGTGAAAGCATATAACTCATTTGGTATGTCGGAAATGTGTGGTCCCGGCGTAGGGTTTGAATGTCCCGAACAAAATGGTTTACACTTCTGGGAAGACTATTACATCGTAGAAATCGTTGACCCCGAAACATTAGAACCTGTGGCCGATGGCGAGATTGGAGAATTGGTACTTACAACATTATGTCGTGAAGCTATGCCATTGCTTCGCTATCGCACTCGCGACCTCACGAGAGTGTTGGGACGCAGTTGTCCATGTGGCAGAAATCACGTGAGAATCGACCGCATGAAAGGACGCTCAGACGACATGATTGTGCTTCGTGGTGTGAATATCTTCCCAATACAAATCGAAAAAATACTTATGCAGTTCCCCGAATTGGCCAACAACTACCTCATCACTCTTACCACCGATGAGGACAACGACAACATGACTGTAGAGGTAGAACTTGAAGAATTGTTTACCGACGATTTCCAACGCTTGCTCAAACTCACAAGCGATGTGAAACGTGCGTTGAAAGACGAAATATTGCTCACCCCACATGTAAAACTCGTGCCTAAAGGTTCGCTCCCCGTTTCAGAAGGTAAAGCCGTGCGCGTAGTCGACAAACGCACTGTGTATCAATAGAGAGTAGGCGTATGAAACATCGCATTTTATAACAACTTAAACTTTTCAACAGATATGACAATCAAACAACTTTCAATATTTATTGAGAATAAAGGTGGCACACTCATCAAAGTGCTCGATTTGCTAAGCAAAGCTAACATTCAAATCATCGCCTCAACCATAGCCGACACTAAAGACTATGGCATCTATCGCGTGCTATGCGACAACCCATCGCAAGCCTACATCATCCTCAAAGAAGCAGGCATCAATGTGCAGTTGGCCGATGTCATAGCCCTCAGCATCGACGACGAGCCAGGCCGTGCAGCAAGTGCCATCAAAGCACTTTCCGACGACGGCATCAGCATCCTCTACATGTATTCGTTCCTTTGGAAAGGCCGTGGAGTACTCGTGTTCCGCACCGATCCCGCCGAGAAAGCCAAAGAAACCATCATGCTCAAAAAGCTCACCTTCCTCACCGAAGCCGACTTCGCATAACCACCTATGACTCTTAAAGACCGTCTTAACAACGACGACCGATTTGCAAAAAGCATTGGAGTGCAACTCACCGAAGTGCGTGAAGGTTATGCTTGTGCCGAACTCACCATTGAAGAACGACACCTAAATGGTGCCGGGGTATGTCAAGGGGGTGTAATATACACCCTCGCCGACCTTGCTTTTGCTGCAGTGGCAAATTGCCACGGAATTTTAAGTTTAGGAATTTCAAATACTATTACATTTATCAAATCGGCTCAGTTAAGCGAAAAGATAATCGCGGAATGCTCCGAGCAGGTAAATCATCACCGACTCCCCTACTGCGACATAAAAATCAGTAACGAAAAGGGCGAAATCCTCGCCATGATGACTGGTCTCGCCTACCGCATGAAACAAGAATTCAACTTCGACTCTTTGATGTAGCAAGCCCGGCATCATCTATCCAAATCACATCATTTTTGATTAGCGAATATGGATTTATGCATTATCTACTGGATTTTGCATAGATTTCGTATGCTAAATTATGGATATTTCGTGAAGTTGCATTAATTTTGTAGATTGAAAATAAAAAACTCAATATATAATGGAAAAGAACTTCAAAAGAACCCTTATAACCACAGCGTTACCCTACGCTAATGGTCCTGTTCATATCGGTCACCTTGCCGGTGTTTATGTCCCTGCCGACATCTACGCTCGTTACCTCCGTCTTTGCGGTAAAGATGTAGTGATGATTGGTGGTAGCGACGAACATGGCGTGCCCATCACTATCAAAGCCAAAAACGAAGGTGTAACACCTCAAGATATTGTTGACCGTTATCACAACATCATCAAAGATTCATTTGAAGGGTTAGGCATTTCGTTCGACATATATTCTCGCACCACTTCGGCTATGCACAAAGAAACTGCGAGCGAGTTTTTCCGTCGCCTCTACGACAAAGGTGAGTTTGTTGAAAAAACATCAATGCAACTCTATGACGAAAAAGCAAACCAATTCCTTGCTGACCGTTATGTAACAGGCGAATGTCCTCACTGCCACAACGAACGTGCTTATGGCGACCAATGTGAAGCGTGTGGTACATCACTCAATGCTACCGACCTCATCAATCCTAAAAGTGCCATCACGGGCAACACCCCTGTGCTCAAAGAAACAAAACACTGGTATCTCCCTCTCGACAAATGGGAATCACATTTGAGCAAATGGATTCTTGAAGACCACAAAGAGTGGAAAACCAACGTATATGGTCAATGTAAGTCATGGATTGACATGGGCTTACAACCACGTGCCGTGAGTCGCGACCTCGATTGGGGTGTACCCGTTCCTGTAGAGGGTGCTGATGGCAAGGTGCTTTATGTGTGGTTTGACGCTCCTATCGGTTATATCTCAAACACAAAAGAACTTCTTCCCGACACTTGGGAAACATATTGGAAAGACCCCGAAACTCGCATTATCAACTTCATTGGCAAGGACAACATCGTGTTCCACTGCATCGTGTTCCCTGCTATGTTGAGCGCTTATGGAGACAATTTCCAATTGCCCGACAATGTGCCTGCCAACGAGTTCCTCAACCTCGAAGGCGACAAAATTTCTACATCACGCAATTGGGCAGTGTGGTTGCACGAATACCTCGTTGACTTCCCCGGCAAACAAGATGTGTTGCGTTATGTATTGACTGCAAACGCCCCCGAAACCAAAGACAATGACTTCACTTGGCGTGATTTCCAAGCTCGCAACAACAATGAACTCGTTGCTATCCTTGGCAACTTCGTTAACCGTGCAATCGTGCTTACTCACAAATATTTCGACGGCAAAGTTCCTACTGTTGGCACTCTTCAAGATGTTGATACTGCCACATTTGCCGAGCTCAACGACATTAAAGCCTCATTAAGTGCCAACCTCGACACATTCCACTTCCGTGAAGCTTTGAAAGATGCTATGAACATCGCTCGTCTTGGCAACAAATATCTCCAAGAAACTGAACCATGGAAATTGGCTAAAACCGATATGGCTCGCGTGGAAACTATCCTCAATGTGGCTCTACAAATTTGTGCTAACATTGCCATTGCGTTTGAACCATTCTTGCCATTTATGTCAAAGAAACTTGTGAAAATGCTCGGCATTGAATCTCTCTCATGGGAAATGCTCGGTTCGACATCAATTCTCGCTAATGGTGCAGAAATAGGTGCTGCTGAATTGCTCTTTGAAAAGATTGAAGATGACGCTATTCAAGCACAAATCGATCGTCTTGAAAAAACAAAAGAGGATAACAAAATCAACAGCTGGACACCTGCTCCTCAACAAGCTGATGTTGATTTCGATACATTTATGAAGCTCGACATCCGTGTGGGAACAGTGCTCGAATGTCAAAAAGTACCCAAAGCCGACAAGTTGCTCCAATTCCTCATCGACGATGGCATGGAAAAACGCACTATCGTGTCGGGTATTGCTAAATACTACGCTCCTGAGGATTTGGTTGGCAAACAAGTGTGCTTCGTATCAAACTTTGCTCCTCGCAAACTCAAAGGAGTGCTTTCACAAGGCATGATTCTCTCGGCTGAAAATGCTGATGGTTCATTAGTAGTGTGCGGCCCTACTGGTCCTGTTGCTCCTGGTGCACAAGTAAAATAATCATACACAAACTCTCCTATATGACAGCTGAAAGTCACAGACCTCATATTCTCATAATCTACACTGGTGGAACTATCGGGATGATTGAAAATCCCGATACTCACTCGTTGGAGCCTTTTGATTTTACGCATCTTATCGACAATGTACCAAAAATCAAAATGCTTGATTATGACATCGATAATATCCAATTTACTCCTCCTATCGATTCAAGCGACATGAGTCATAAACACTGGGGTGAAATTGCTCGACATATCGAAAAAAATTTCGACCGCTTTGATGGCTTTGTAGTGCTACATGGCACCGACACCATGGCATATACTGCCTCAGCACTTTCATTTATGCTCGAAAACCTTCACAAGCCGGTCATCATTACAGGTTCACAATTGCCTATTGGAGAAGTTCGTACCGATGGAGAAGAAAATCTCATTACCGCACTTCAAATTGCGGCAGCCACCGATGCCAATGGCGATCCAATGGTGCAAGAAGTCGCAATTCTATTTGAAAACTACTTGTGGAGAGGAAACCGCTCGACAAAAATGAGTGCTGACAATTTTAACGCATTCAAAAGTAACAACTACCCATCATTGGCAAAGATTGGGCTTGACATACATTTCAACGAAGAAGCATTGTGGCGTGTGCAAGCCAAACGACCACTAAACGTGCAGTATGGCATTGATACAGCAGTAATGTTTATTGACCTCAACCCCGGCATTACCGAAACTACTCTTCGCCATCAACTCAACACTCCCGGCATAAAAGGTATTGTCTTAAAGACATTTGGTTCGGGGAATGCCCCAACAGCCTCATGGTTCACTCAAGCCATTCGCGAAGCTGTGGAACGTGGCATTGTGATTCTAAACGTAACACAATGCGTAAATGGAGGTGTACATGCTCGTCGATATGCTACAGGCAATATGCTTGCCGACACCGGAGTAGTTTCAGGACACGACATCACTTGCGAAGCTGCCATCACAAAAATGATGTATCTCTTCGGTCTCGGGCTTTCACCTCAAGATGTTAGACGTTACCTCTCATGTTCTCTTTGTGGAGAGATGACAATATAAGAAATTATTATATACCCCCATAACATCTCACGCCCGGTAGCGATGCTATCGGGCGTGGTGATTGATGAATGTTATTATTTTAGCGTTGTTTATTTCTTCGCAGCTGCTTTCTTTTTAGCGGGGGCTTTTGCTGCCGACTTAGCAGGTTCCTCTTTCTTCACACTCTTTTTAGAAGCACATTTCTTTGCAGCAGGCTTTTTAGCAGGAACTGAAGTTGCTTCCTCGGCTTCAGCTTTTGCCAATGCTTCACGTAATTTGTGCTCTTCATTGAAATGTTCAATGTTTTTACGCATTGATGTCAATTCTTTGTTAAGAGCTTCAATTTCATGTGCTTGGTTACGAATCGTTGTCAACAATGCATTCAACTCTTCATTTTCGATTGATAGAGGATATTGTTCCTCAACTCGTACGATAAAGTCGGCAAGCACATTCATATAATTAGTGAACGCTTGGAATGGTGTTTCGTATGGAGAGAAGTGGCTGTGAACAGCACCATCGCTTCCATGACGAGTTGACATATAGAAGAAGTGATCACTCGCTTGTAGATAGTTCCAGTCTTGCTTGATGCGACGGTCGTCACAAAGACGCACACGCTCAGCTACAGAATATAGCTTGTTGAACGCTTCGTTTTGCAATTTGTTACCAAGCCATGCCGAAGTGTCGCGAGCCTCATCAGCCCAAGAAATTGGGTGCATCACGCTCAATTCTCCCACAGGCTTAATCTTAGAAATTGCTTCACTCGGAGTAAGAAAATCTATACCTGCTTCAGCGGCAAAACGAGGAAGTGCTTCAAGGAATTGGAAAATACCGGTTTCACGACCTTGCATTTCTCCAAATGTTTCAAGATTCATAAACAAATTCACGATTTGTTCTTCTTGAGGAGTTTCAGCAATCCAGCCGATATATTTTTCAGCTGTCAAAGGATATGCGTCCCACTCATAGTTGCTGAAACGGAAAGCAATATCATCGCTAAGTTTTGAATTTTTCAACAACATCTTAAGCTTTGGAACTGATGCAGCCGAATACACATAGTTAGGTGACTTCCATCCAAGAATATGTTTTGCACCCTCGGTAATAACACCCTTATAGCCCATAGCCGCAATTTGAGGAGCGAGATCATCACAATAAATCAACTCAGTATTACGGAACACTTTTGGCTTAACACCAAATAGATCGTTAAGTTTCTTTTCGTGTTCTTTTACTTGAGCCACAAACTCTTCAGGTTCAGTGAGTGAAGAAAGCGAATGAGCGTATGTCTCGGCAAGGAACTCCACTTTACCTGTGTCGGCAAGTTTTTTCAACAAGTCGATAAATTCAGGCACATATTGTTCACATTGTTCAAGAGCCACACCAGTGATTGAAATAGCACATTTGAATTTACCTTTACCCTCTTGAATCATGTTGAGCAACGTTTCGGCAGCAGGTATATAGCTACGATATGCAATGCGAGTGATAATATCATCGTTAGCAAAATCGTCATAATAGTAATGGTCGTTACCAATATCGAAGAAACGATATCGTTTCAAGCGAAATGGCTGATGAATCTGGAAATAAAAACAGATTGCTTTCATAATCTATATTGTTATGTATTTACTTTGTTGATTAATAATTATAATAGCTTAACACTTTGCGATAGATATCAATTACTTTTGCTCCGGCTTTATCCCACGTGATTTGATTCACTTCATAAAGACCATCTTCACGAAGTTGTTCATACATTGCAGGATAAGTTACAATTGCATTGATAGCATCGGCCATTGCATCAATATCCCAATAGTCGGTTTTGATTACATTGCTAAGAATTTCGGCACATCCCGATTGTTTTGATATAATCGATGGCACCCCCATCTGCATCGCCTCAAGAGGCGATATACCAAATGGTTCCGATACCGAAGGCATGATATACACATCTGATGCTTTGAGCATTTCATATACTTGCTTACCCTTCTGGAATCCGGGGAAATGGAATCGGTCAGAAATACCACGTTCGGCAGCAAGTGCTATCATTTTATCCATCATATCTCCACTCCCAGCCATCACAAATCGCACATTGTGATTATTTTTCAACACTTTGGCTGCAGCTTCCACGAAATATTCAGGACCTTTTTGCATTGTGATGCGACCTAAGAATGTTACAACCTTTTCTTTAGGCTTGTTTGCAGTAACAGCAAGCAATTCAGGGCTTAAAGGTTCAACAGCATTATGCACAGTTGTAACTTTTGCTGGGTCAATACCATATTTTTCAATTACTGTGTTACGAGTGAGATTGCTCACTGTGATAATATGGTCGGCATGATGCATGCCATCAAGTTCGATGCCAAAAACTGTAGGGTTAACATTTCCTCGTGAACGGTCAAAATCGGTAGCATGAACGTGAATCACAAGAGGTTTTCCTGTTACCTGTTTTGCATGAATACCGGCAGGATATGTAAGCCAGTCGTGAGAGTGAATAATATCAAATTCTTCGGCACGAGCAATTACCCCTGCCATAGTTGAGTAGTTATTAATCTCTTCAAGAAGGTTTTCGGGATAACGTCCCGAAAATTCAATACAGCCAAGGTCGTTGGTACGCATATAGTTGAAGTCGGCATAAATATTATCTCTCAACTTGAAATAATAGTCGGGATCCATAAGATGCCCAATGCGACCTTCAACATATTCACGATTCACATCTCGCCATGCCACCGGCACTTGCGATGCCCCAACGATTTTAGCAAACGTACGTTCTTCATCACCATGAGGTTTGGGAATTACAAACGTAATCTCCATATCGCCACACTCCCACATACCCTTAGTGAGACCGTAGCTGGCAGTTCCAAGACCACCCAAGATGTGTGGTGGAAATTCCCACCCAAACATTAATGCTTTCATAATCTTATTTGGTATATGTGAGTAATTAGATAGTTAATTTTTTAAGCGTACGCAATGTGCGAAGCACCTCTGCCACATTTGTTGCATGTGAAATTGCCCCACGACCTGCAAATGGTGGATTCCCATCATAAAGTTGCGACAGCGATCCGATACACCCTTGCGACATTTCATCTTCAAAACCAATGAGCATACGATCGATATATGACACACCACTCATGCCAAATACGCGAAGATAAGCATCGGCATAGAATCCCATCAACCATGGACGTGCCGGACCATTATGGAGTGATATTTCACGTTCCTCAGGAGAACCAAGATAGAACGGACGATAACCATAGCTCTTAGGAGAAAGTGTTCGCAATCCTTTTGGAGTTAACAATTCACGCGTAACCACATCAAGCACACGTTTGCGTTGACGACGGTCAAGTGGCGAATAATCAAGACCAATAGCTATTGCCATATTAGGACGCACCGATGGATCTGCGTATGTTCCGGTAACATAGTCATATAGATAACCATAATCATTTAGGAACATATCCACAAACGGCTGTGCCATCTTTTCAGTTTGTTCCACACATCTATCGTAGAACTCAACTCGAGCTTCGTCATTTTCACTCAATGCAGCAGCAAAACGGAGTGCATTATACCACAATGCGTTAAACTCAACAAGGTAACCTGTACGAGGGACAACCGGCTTGCCCCACATCATTGAGTTCATCCACGACACCGGAGTTGATGTACCAATAGTTGATACCATAGCATTTGCATCGACTTGCAAATTGGGGTGATTATTTTCAAGTATATAGTTGATAATCTTTTCAACCAACTCCATATACACCTCATGAGCTGCAGTCAAACTAATATTTTTAGCATATTGTTGTATCGCCCACACTGCCCATAGTGGAATATCGGGGAGGTCGATACCATGAATGCGAGCACTCAACTCTCCGGTTTCCATAAACTTGAGTAAATCTTTGCTTGCTGTTGCCATTATTGACTCAAAGTCATCTTTATGGTCAATAGCCAAAGTAGTACCCGGAAGCGACATAAATGTATTGCGTGCCAAAACCGTACCCCATGGATAACCCGAAATTATAAAGTCGCCATCTTTATCCTTGAGATAATATTGTTTTGCCGCATTCTTTAGGCAGTTATAAAAGCTTGAGCGACAAGTGCGTGAGGCAATCTCTTTCTCATACATCTTATTAAGTGAACGAGGCGACACCTCATTAATTCCTGCAGAGAATATAATTGATTCACCTTTTTTGATTGGTACTTCAAAATAACCCGGCACCCAAAGATCTTCGGTATAAGGCACCCCTCGTTCAAGATCCTTCACATATTCAATGCCATTATACCAGTGAGGGTCGTTAACCCACTTTGGTTTATGGCTAAACTGCATGTATAGCGTAGGATAACCATTGTAGAGACAACTTGACACACCATTTGACACTTCTTCACAGGCGGTATTCAAGCTTGAGTTTGCCATACACAACTCATTTGATTCACGAAACGCCAAGAATGGACGGAATTGCAATGTAGTGGGCGAATGAGCCTCAACCAATGTGTAACGAATCAAAATCCGATTCTCGTGCGATATAAAGATTTTCTCTTTAGTAAGAATCACGCCACCCACACGATAAGTGGTGCGAGGCACACTTTCGCAATCAAACTCACGAATATACTTATGCCCATTGGGGCTGTAAACCCCTCCTTGATAACGATGTAACCCAAGATTAAACGGAGCACCATGTTGTATCACTGTTTCGTCAAGCGACGACAACAATACATGTGGTTTATTACCCATCTCTGCAATAGGGATAACTAACAACCCATGCTGCTTACGCGTGTTGCAACCTACTACGCTCGTACAGTGATATGCACCCGATTGATTGGTGCGAAGCATCTCTTTGGGAAGAGATTGCTCCAAGTTAATCATAAGGTTTTTATCAAACTTAAGATAACTCATTATTAGTATTTTATTGTTAGATATTTAGTGTTTTGGTATTATTTTACGAAATTCGCAATTTTTTTTCAATAACACAAATATTTCATCAATTATTTACCCTTATCTCTTTGTTTTACTCAGCTTTTAGCCCCGGCATAATTTTCTCATATACCCCGAAAGCATAACTCCAATATAACACCACTCTTAATCTAAAAACTCAAAAACGCTCTTTTTTAGAGGTTTTTGTCAATTATTTGTGCTAAAATTGTGGGTAATTCAAAAAAAAGTACGATATTTGCAGTTGCAAAATTCGGAGATACATCGAAAAAACGGTATAACGATTTGCAAATCAACGAAATTAACTAATTAAAAAATAACTACAATGACTAAAGCTCAAATCGTAAACGAAATTTCAAAGTCAACTGGCATTGAAAAAGCTAATGTACTTGAAACTGTAGAAAAATTCATGGAAGTCGTAAAAGACTCTCTTGCTAATGGCGAAAACGTATATTTGAGAGGTTTTGGTAGCTTCATCGTAAAGACTCGCTCACAAAAAACCGCTCGCAACATCTCTAAAAACGAAACTATCATCATTCCTGAACACAAAATTCCAGCATTCAAACCTGCTAAAGTGTTCATGGAAGAAGTTAAGTAATTATATACGAGATAATAAACTTTATTTTTTAACCCTATAAATTAGCGTAAAATGCCAAGCGGAAAGAAAAGAAAAGGTCATAAAATGGCCACTCACAAGCGCAAAAAACGTCTAAGAAAGAATCGTCACAAAAAGAAATAATATCGAACGTTTCTTTCTGTAATTAGAAAACGCTATACGAAGAACAAACTTGATGTGGCACTACGCATGATGGTTTGTTCTTTGTGTATTTTTCGGGGAACAAATTCCCCCTTGTTGTAACCTAAGATGAAAAGTGAACTCGTAGTAAATGTCCAACCGAGCGAAGTGTCAATAGCACTGCTCGAAGATTCACGACTCGTTTCATTACAAAAAGAGTCGAGGAATGTTTCGTATGCCGTAGGCGACATTTATCTGGCTAAAGTAAAAAAAATTATGCCAGGATTAAATGCCTCCTTTGTCAACGTGGGGCATGAGAAAGACGCGTTTCTTCATTATTTAGATCTTGGTTCCCATTTCTCTTCCTACTTCGAATTTGTCAAACAATTGCTCGAAGACAAAAAGCGTGTGCCTTCGATTTCGAAAATGAAACTCCTACCCGATATTGACAAACATGGTTCAATTGCCGAAGTTATTCAACCCGGAACAGAGTTATTAGTACAAATCGTAAAAGAACCTATCTCGACCAAAGGTCCACGACTCACCACCGAAATAACATTTACGGGGCGATACTTAGTGTTGATTCCGTTTTGCGACAAAATTTCAATATCGCAAAATATCAAATCAACCGAAGAAAAATTACGCCTACGCCAGCTCATTGGAAGCATCAAACCTAAAAACTTCGGTGTAATCGTTCGCACCTCGGCCGAGGGCAAAAGAGTTGCCGAACTCAACCACGAGCTAAAAACATTGCTCAAATGTTGGGACGACACCATAGCAAAAGCTCAAAAAGTCGAAGCCCCATCACTCCTCTTTGAAGAAGAGAGTCGCATTGTGGGTGTGCTACGCGACATTTTCAGCCCCACGTTTGAAAACGTGTATGTAAACGATGCCGACACGTTTGCTCAAATCTCGAAATATGTAAACCTCATCGCACCCGAACGAAATGACACGGTGAAGCTATATGAAGATGAGGTGCCTATTTTCGACAATTTCAACATCACCAAGCAAATTAAGTCATCGTTTGGGAAAACCGTTTCATTCAAATCTGGGTCATATATAATTATTGAGCACACCGAGGCACTCACTGTTATAGACGTAAACTCAGGCAATCGCACCAAAGCAGGCTCCGACCAAGAGTCAAACGCTCTTGATGTCAACATGCGTGCCGCCGATGAAATTGCACGACAACTACGATTGCGCGATATTGGTGGAATTATCGTAATTGATTTCATCGACATGAATAAAGCTGAGCACCGTCAACGTCTATATGAGCACATGAAAGAAGTGATGGCAAACGATCGTGCCCGTCATAACATTTTGCAGTTAAGTAAATTTGGCTTAATGCAAATCACACGTCAACGAGTGCGACCGGCAATGGACATTACCACTACCGAAACATGTCCTTCATGCTTTGGCAAAGGGGAAGTACAACCTTCATTATTGTTTACCGACACGCTATACGAAAAAATCGAGTATCTCATCAAAGATCTAAAAGTAAAAGGGTTCAAAATGTATGTTCACCCATTTATCGATTCTCACCTTAAAAAAGGCATCTTCTCGATTTATCGTCGTTGGCGATTGAATCTCGGATTTAGATTTAAGATTATCCCCGACCAATCACTTGCCTATCTTCAATACCGTGTAATCGACAAAGCAGGCAACGAGCTTGATCTTAAGGAAGAAAAAGACTTGGAAACATCATCTACAAAAAACAAGTCAAAAACCAAGAATCGTAATCAAGAGGATTAAATGCGTCTAATGCACCCTCTCCAAAAATCTAAGGCGATGTGTCAACTACGACCCATCGCCTTTGTTATTATTCATTTTGAAAGATTTATCTCGCAATATTATTCAGCAGTAGCCAATGGAGATGGCACTGTATATGTGCGAGCTGCGAGCTCTTGGTCGAGCATGTAGATACCCATGCCATCGTTACCAATAAGACTGAATTTGTCGATAAGTTGTTGAGCGTTATCTTCTTCTTCAACTTGCTCTGCTACAAACCAATTTAGCATCTCACGTGTAGCATAATCGTGTTCAGCCTCAGCCAACGCATAAAGGTTGTTAATCAAAGATGTAACCTTTTGCTCATGGGTAAGTGTGGCTTTGAATGCATCGAGAGGAGTAGCCCATTCGGTTTCAACGGCTTCGATAGGTTGCAACAACACGCGACCACCACGAGAGTTCACATAATTCATAAAAATTTCGGCATGAGCTTGTTCTTCCTTAAATTGCACCTTAAACCAGTTTGCGATACCCGATTTACCGTCAGCTTCAAAATTATGAGCCATTGAAAGATAAAGATATGCCGACCATAATTCAGCATTAATTTGTGCATTGATTGCAGCTTCGATAGTTTTGCTTAGCATAATGATTAATTTTTAATGATTGTAATAACACAAATTTAATAATAATCTTTTTAATGAAAACACTTTTTACATAAAAATTGTTTAATTTGAGGCGTCAAACAATAATACAATTTGAGTTGACCCATTTTTAGCGTATCTTTGTAGAACAAACACATAACGACTCCCAAATTTATATGACAATCACAATTCTCACACTCATATTTGCCGCAACATTTTTTGCTTGGGGCAAGATTCGTTCCGATGTAGTAGCACTTATTGCCCTCATTACATTATCAATATCCGGCATTCTCACTACCGAAGAATCATTATCAGGATTTTCCAATTCTATCGTAATAATGATGATTGGATTATTTGTTGTTGGTGGTGCTATATTCCAAACAGGACTTGCAAAAATGATTGGAGCCAGGCTACTCAAACTTGCCGGGAACAGTGAATTAAAATTGTTCTTACTCGTTATAGGAGTAACTTCTATTATCGGAGCATTTGTGAGCAACACAGGCACAGTAGCCCTTATGCTCCCTATCGTTGTGAGTATTGCCAACAGTGCCGGGATTAAAACATCGCGATTTCTCATGCCATTGGCATTTGCAAGTAGCATGGGGGGCATGATGACTCTTATTGGGACTCCTCCCAACCTTGTGATCGAAGAAACTCTTGCCAATGCCGGATTTGAACGGCTCACATTCTTCTCTTTCCTTCCTGCCGGCATCGTGTGTCTCTCTATTGGAACTTTGCTTTTAATCCCATTAAGCAAATGGTTTCTTTCTAAAGACAACTCTGCAATCAGCACTAAGTCGGGAAATAAAACAATCACTCAATTAGTTGAAGAATACAAACTAAACGCAAATATACATCGCATCATTATCCCTCGCCAATCTAACGCAATAGGGAAAACTATTGGAGAACTACACCTTCGCAGTCGTTATAACGTTGAAGTATTTGAAGTGAGAAACGATTCTCGTCAAGGTCGAATATTGGGCAATATCTCTCAAAAAGCAGCCACTGCCAACACAACCCTTAATGAAAATGACATCATTTTTTTATCAGGACAACAAGAAAATGTTGCACAACTAATGCTCGACTATTCTCTCAAATACGCATCAGATGATGACCGTCAAAAAGAACTCGCATTCTATGATATTGGCATAGCTGAAATTGTATTAATGCCCTCTTCTCGAATTGTAAATCGCACTATTGCCGACATAGGCTTCAGCAACCATTATAACGTAAATGTAGTTGGCGTGCGTCGGAAATCTCAATACCTACGAGGGAATCTCGCCAACGAAACAATCCACCCCGAAGACGTATTGCTCGTTCAAGGAGCGTGGGAAAACATTGCCGACCTTTCAAAGGAAACCAACGATTGGGTTGTATTAGGACAACCTCTCGCTGAGGCGTCAAAAGTAACTCTCAACCACAAAGCACCTATTGCCGCAATAATTATGTTGGCTATGATTGCAACTATGGTGTTTGATTTCATTCCGGTTTCACCCGTCATATCAGTTATAACAGCCGCTATTCTAATGATACTCACCGGTTGTTTTCGCAACGTGGAGTCAGCATATAAAGCTATCAATTGGGAAAGTGTTGTATTAATTGGAGCAATGATGCCACTATCTCTTGCCCTTGAAAAAACGGGAGTATCACATTTAGTGTCAGAAACACTTGTAAACAGTCTTGGTAGCTGGGGCCCTTTAGCTTTAATGACCGGAATCTACTTCACCACCTCCCTCATGACAATGTTTATCAGCAACACTGCAACAGCAGTTCTCCTTGCACCCATTGCTCTTGAAAGTGCCATAGCTCTTGGAGTGAGTCCTATTCCATTTATGTTTGCAGTATCATTTGGAGCAAGCCTTTGCTTTGCGTCTCCATTCTCCACACCTCCCAATGCTCTTGTAATGCCAGCCGGACAATATACATTTATGGACTACATCAAAGTCGGTGTTCCATTACAATTAATACTCGGCATCATAATGACACTTGTGTTGCCATTGATATTCCCATTCTAATCAACACAAATAACATACAAAAAAGAGCCTCAAATGAGGCTCTTTTTTGTATGTTATCGAGTGGGAATAACCCAGATTCAGTCTATTTAGAAGGCATTCTTCTCTCCTTGCACTGCATTTAACACCGTGCGAACAATCACTTTCAAGTCAAGCAAGAATGTCCAGTTTTCGATATACCACACATCATATTCTACACGACGCTCCATTTGCCACAATTCTTCGGTCAAACCACGATAGCCGTTCACTTGCGCCCAACCGGTAATACCGGGTTTTATCAAATGTCGCACCATATATTTATCAATTAGCTTGCGATAATCATCAGTATGCTTTAGCATGTGAGGGCGTGGTCCCACTACCGACATATCTCCTTTAAGCACATTGATAAATTGAGGCAATTCATCTATGCTTGAACGACGTAAAAAGTCGCCAAACTTAGTTTTACGAGGATCATCTTTTGTTGCTTGCACCTTATCACTTTCGGCATTAACGTGCATTGTGCGAAACTTCCAACACAAAAAATCTCGGCCACGATAACCGGTGCGAACCTGTTTGAAGAATACCGGACCGGGAGAGGTTAATTTAATTATTAACGCAACCGGAATAAACACAAACGGGAACAAGAATAGCAACACCAAAGATGAAAATAATATATCAAATCCTCGTTTCAATACTCGATTAAACGAGTTCTTCAATGGATTACTGCGAGTTGTGAGCAACGATACTGCTCCCACATTATGCAATTCAAATACACGATTCAGATATCTACTGATTTGAGGAACATAATAAAACTGAATAACGTTATCATCAGCGATTTTCATCACTTTGCTCATTGTTTCCTCATCTTCGCTCGACATGGCAAAATATATCTCGTCGATTGCATATTCTTTTACATACGAGCTTAATTCCCCGATATCACCTTTATAATCGCCAGGAAAGTCAACCGGACGCCATTTGCCAAAAAAACCTTTGAATTTATACCCAAATCCGGCATCCGACATCAACTCTTCATATAGTCGCAATGCTGTAGAATTAGTTCCTACAATTACCACACGACTAAAATTCCGTCCTTTTTTACGATATCGCTTTATTATTTTACGCGTAATAAGCCACCACACCGGCAATGCAATTATGCACACCCCATAAAACAAAGCATAGGTGCTAAACAGAAGGTTTTGGTTCAAAAATGAGAGCAATGAAACAAAAAATAATGCATGTATTATTACCGACAATATTGCTCTACGAAACACATGATCCATATATATTGCACGTTGCTTGTGGGTATTATACATGAGTAACACCACAGGCACAAATGCCACATTTAGCATCAACCACAATATTTTAGCATCAAATAGATAAATTTGGGAATCAATTAATGTAACAACGAAAAAGAGGATATTGACCAATATCAAATCAGACAAGGTCAATAATCCATGAATATAACGTCCGTATTTTCCTTTTTGATCAACTGCTCCCATTTCTGTATTTTTATAATTTTACAGATGACTATCAATAACTTTGATTTTTTGTTCCAAAGTAGCCAAATCTTCTTTAATGCGTTGAATTTTACGATCAAGTTCACGGAGCATCGAATCACCCGATTTAGATTTTGAATTGAAAAATCCAAGATTGTTTTCGTATGTATTCAATTCATTACGTTTTTGTTCATAACTACGCATCAAGCGTTCACGTTCACGATATAATTTATTTTCATCGCCACTCATATCATTAACGCTTTCTTCAAACGAAGCCATACGAGCTTGAGAACCTCTCATATCCAAACGATTATATAACTCATCGATTTTAGCACGATATGATTCATATACTTTATCTTTATCTCGATAAGGCACATGCCCCACTTGTTGCCATTGAGCCATCAATTCCTTTACTTGCTTTATCGCATCTTCGCGTGGGGTTTCTGCTGTAATATCTCCAAGCTTCGCAATTATTTCTTTTTTGAGTTTTAGATTTACTTGCTCAACTTGACGTGTTCCCGATGTTTTCTTTTTCTTTTCTTCAAAGAAACAGTCGCAAGCGGCAAGGAATCGTTTCCACACTGCATCGCTATGTTTTTTTGCAACAGCACCAATTGTTTTCCATTCTTTTTGTAAAGCGACTAATTCATCAGTGGTTTTTTTCCAGTCAGTGCTATCTTTTAGAGCTTCAGCTTTCTCACATAGTGCGATTTTCTTTTCAAGATTATTTGCAAAATCATCTTTTATGCTTTTGAAATATGCGGCTTTCATTTCAAAGAATTTGTCGCAAGTTTCACGAAAACGTGCAAACAAGGCATTATTCATTTTCTTTGAAGCATAACCAAGCTTTTTCCAATCTTCTTGAGCTGCAAGAATCGTTTTTGTCATTTCTTCCCAAGCCACATAACTCTTCAGTGAGTCAAAATCAAGAGCTTCTATGCGTTCACATATCGCAATTTTCGCGTTTTCATTAGCTTGTTCTCGTGCTTTGCGTTCTTCAAAGAATGCTTGATATTTTTTATTTATAACAGCCGACGCGTCTTTGAATCGTGTCCATATTTCTTCACGTATTTCTTTGGCAACAGGTCCGGTTTCACGCCATTTCTCGTGAAGTTCTTGTAGTCGCTTAAATGCCACAACCACATCTTTCTCTTCGTCGAGCTTTTCGGCCTCATTGCATAGGAGTTGCTTTGTGTCAAGATTTTTCTTGAAATCATAATCACGCAATTCCTTATTTATTTTTAGTTGATCATAGAATGCCTCTACTGCCTCTTGATATTGTTTCCATTGTTCCGTAACGACTGTTGGCGACACGTCTCCCACTGTTTTGAACTCTTGTTGCAATTCCTTAAAACGAGGGAATGTGCGATTCACGTTATCGGTATCGGCTGCCAACGACTTTATTTCATCGATAATTTGCAATTTGCGTTCATAATTTTTTTGTCGTTCGGCTTCTTGCTCGGCAAGTAATGCCGTTTTCTTTTCTTTAATCACGCCAAGCAATTCTTTGAACTTTTCCTCAAGTTCATTAGGCATTGCTGCAAACGCCGCAACCTCATTTCCTTTTTCAATAAATTCGGCCTTTTCTTTTTCTAATTCAATTTTACGGATAGCGTAGAACTGTTGTTTAACTCTTGCCACCTCATCACGACCAATTTCAACTGCCGGCTTTTCTGCAATCACAGCCAACGTTTCCAGCAATGCCTCTTTTGTCGTTGCTGGTTGAGCTTCGTCATGAGATTGCTCTACTTGAGATTCAGCGACTTCAACTATTTCTTCACTCACATTTTGAACTTCATTTTGTTCAACATTCAAGATTTGGTCCTGTTGTTCCAAGGACTGTTCACGCATTTCCATAATCAGATAATTTTACTTTGCCACAAATCTACATCTTCGATGCTTAACATTTGGCATTATTAATAATAGATTTCAAATTTATATAAAATTTTCTAAATAACCCACTTTTAGAAGTTAAAATTATATTTCCTTTCTTCAATATTTTATTTTTGAGGCATATACACAAGTGTTGAACTGCTTTGAGGAACAAAAATTTTGCGTGCCACTCGAGCTATATCATCAGTAGTAACACTTCGATAACGCTCCACTACGCTATTAGCATCTTCATTGTGCATCACATAATTGGCAAGTGCTTGAGCTTTTGCTATAAAACCCATGCTTGAGAACATAAAATTCGACTCAAATCGATTTATCGTGCGAGTTAATTCAGGCTCGTTCACATCGCCATCAATTAACTTTTGCACTTCGCCCATCATCAATTCTATAGCATAGTCAACTGCCTTTGCATCATTATTAGCCAATTTGCTGTTAAGCATCAAAAAACCCGGTTCATCGCTACCTATTATTGATGCATCAATTTCGGTAAAAGCACCCGTTGTCATCAACAAATTACGATAGAATCGCGATGAGCGTCCTGATGCCAATAAATCGGTAATAATATCACATTCAATATAGTCGGGGGCACCATAGGCTGGCATCTTGAATGCCTTTACTATTGCAATTTGAGGCACCTGTCCCACAACCTCTTGGAAACGTTCTTCAAGTTGTTTTGGTTCGGGAGAATAGTTGCGAGGGGCCACCTCTCGACGTGCAATCGGACCAAACCATTTTTCAGCAAGACGATGAGTTTCCTCAAGGGTAATACGTCCCGACACCGACAACACCGCATTATTAGGAGCATAATGATTGTAAAAAAACTCACGCACATCATCTTGCGTAACCTTTTCAATATGCGAGATTTCCTTTCCTATCACTGGATAACGATATGGGTGAACTTTATACACCATTGCTCGCAAATAATGACTCATATCTCCGTATGGTTTATTTAAGCACGTTTGCTTAAATTCCTCTATTACCACATTTCGTTGCACTTCTAATGCTTTATCATTAAAAGCTAAAGCAAGCATTCGATCGCTTTCTACCCAAAATGCTGTTTCTACATTTTGAGCCGGAACGATGTCATAAAAATTAGTGTAATCATTACTTGTCCACGCATTATTCATGCCTCCTGCTCGTTCGATAGCTCCATCGAAATCGGGGATATTAATCGAGCCTCCAAACATTAAATGCTCAAATAAATGAGCCATACCCGTTAATTCGGGCGACTCATCTCGAGCTCCTACATCATACATTACGTTAAGTGCCACCATAGCAGTGGCACCATCGTAGTTATGCACTACCCTCAACCCATTTGAGAGGGTAAATGTTGAGTATTCTATCATTTAACAACTGTCATTGATATAATTTTAATATCCTCTTTAGGGCGGTCTTGAGCTCCGGTTGCCGTAGTTTCAATCTTAGCGACCACGTCCATTCCCTCAACTACTTCTCCAAAAACAGTATATGTTCCATCGAGATGTGGCGTTCCACCCACTGTTGAATAAGCATCAATTTGTTCTTGTGTGAATTTTGCAGAATTTTTAGCCGCTTCAGCTTCGGTTATTTTTACTAATTCTTCTTGAAGGGCTTGCAATCCGGCTTGATCTCGATTGCGACGCATTGTCATGATTGAATCACGATGTTGTGCCGCCAAACCATTAAATATCGACTGCATTTGTTGATATTGCAATTGTTTCTCCATTTGACCAAGTTGACCTGCATTATAAACCTTTCCTGTTACAATATAAAATTGAGAGCCTGAAGAACGGCGTTCGGGATTCACTTCATCACCTTGACGAGCGGCAGCAAGAGCACCACGTTTATGAAAGAATTGTGGATAAAGAATTTCGGCTTCAAGGTCATAACCCGGACCTCCCGATCCAAGAGACTTGCCTGCAGGGGCACCTTTTGACTCAGGATCGCCGGTTTGAATCATAAACTGATTAATCACTCGATGAAACAACACATCGTCATAAAATTTTTCGTTTACGAGTTTGAGAAAGTTGTCACGATGTTTAGGTGTTGCACCATAAAGACGAATGCGAATATCGCCTACCGAAGTTTTGATATCAACCAAAGCATCTCCTGTCATTTCTACTGTTTTATTTTCCATTTTTATTTCGTTTTTTTCATTTGCATTTACTAATGGCAACATCATTGCCAAAGCTATTATAGATAAAATAATCTTTTTCATAATCAATTACATTCCACTTGGATATAGACGTTTATATATGCGGCGGAAATTATCATCTTTATTTAGCTCCTCTACATGTTGAGCATAATCATCGCCCCAAATACCTTGAATCACTCCCGGTAGATAACGATGTTCCCTATCTTTTTCGATTACCGAAGCTATTAACTGCGAAATATATTTTTCATATTTTTCAGAATCTATTGCATAAAGATAACGGGCTGCACTTGCCACAAATTGACCGGTCAAATCGACTGTTATCATATTTGCCACCAAGTAATCCATGTCATCAAAACATGAATCTATATTATTTGCAATATATTCGTAAGTCAAAAGACCATCAGCATCTTTTTCCAGTCTTTTCTTTGCACTTTCTTCTATCATGACAATAATCTTTATCAGTTTAACCACAAAGATAGTGCATTATCGTGTATAAATTATAGTTCGAGAGGTAATTTTTTATATATTTACAAAAAAATAGACCTACTTTAATTAATCAATGAGTATGATAAACGAAACATTAGAATAGTAAAAAAGAGGACAAATAAATTAAGGTAATTATATTATTGATGTCAGATAAAATTAAACGACAAAACAGCAACGGAGAGAATCATGGATTCTCCCCGTTGTTTATATAATAATCAAGTTTTGTCGATTATTTGCGGCTACGTACTGAGCGTGTAGCCGAACTGTTTGATTTCACTTTTGTTTCTTTTGTTTTGCTACGTTTTGCCGGTTTCTTTGAACGAGAAGAACGTGATGATGATTTCTTTTCTTTTTTCTCTTCTTTCACCTCAGTTTTAGAATCGTCTGTGGCTGTTGAATCATTTTCTTCTACGGCATCTTTCTTTGATTTTTTTTCGCGCTTTGCTATGATTTCTTCACGATCAGGCACCCATAATTTATTTTCAAATGAATCAAGGCGAGCTTGAATGCTATCTTGAGCATATTTCAATGCCTTTTCATCGGGATATAGCTGCATCATTGATTTATTTTGAAGATTGCGAGTTTTATATATATCCCCCTTATACATTGTCAAAAGGAAGAAATCATCGTATGTATATTTAGGAAGATTGTTGTCATCTTCAGTAAAAATATATTGTTGAGCCAACCAAGGACGCAAGTCTTGTAATTTCACCCAAAACATTGGATATTTCACTGCTTCACCACCAAAGTCGCCCGAGCGATGAAGCACCGGACAAATAGCTTCAACTTTAATATTCATTTGATTACTACGAGAGTCAAACTCATATCGTTCAAGAATGTAGTAACTCAACACTTCATTTGAAGGCACATCACTATCATCAATAGTAAATTTTGGATTCTTATCAGTAGAGCCTTTTGCTTCATCATATAACACATGGAATCGATCGAGCATATCTTTTACTTTGATGCGATAATCATCGGTAAAAATCTCACGACCGTCAAGATATTCGTATGCTTTAATTTGGTTATTTGCAAGCAAACGCATTACTATTCGGAACAAATTTTCTTGGTCGGGAGTTTTTTCTTCGGGGAAGAACAAAGGTGCATTCTTTTCATTTGTAGCATCAAGCTGACGATAAATTACACGCATCCACATCAAGTCTGCTTCACTTGCCGGTTCTTCTTCAAAAAACGACTGCATACGGTCGGTTACCTGAGCTCCCGATTGCTTGTCTTTATTGCGATCGTTTTCACCACGTTTACGCACAACTTGTGCTTGGGCTATCGATGCCGACAATCCCACTACACATAGAGCAATGACGAAATATTTCTTGATTAGTTTCATATCAACATATATTGATTCTAAAGTTTATTCAATAGTTATATTAGTTTACAATCACTTCAAGTGGAGAAAGGTCGCGAGTGATTCCATCGGGTCCTTTTGCTTTCACACGTGATATATAGAAACGTTTCCCTCGAGAAAGACGTTTGATTTGCTCTTTTTGGCGAGGAGAAAAACTACCTCCATTCGACACTTCGGGCATCGCATTACCCATTGAGTCGAAAAACACTGTTTCAAAACTCAAAACGGTAAAGCTAATATTCAACAATCCATCATCGATTGCGGCTCCCAATCCAGGCGCTTGCAACAACAATGCTTTTGAAAATGGTTTTCCTCCAAGATACTTATCTGCATTACCATTTGCATCTTTGAAGGCAATAAAAGGTGTTGGATTAGGAAGTTTTCGCACACGGAATGTAGTGGTGTTAACAGTTTGGCTTCGACCGTCGATTGTTGCTGTAACGGTAACCACTGCGTCAGAACCCACATTTGCCGGACGAGCCACCCAACCATCTCCACTACGCGATAATGTACCATTAGTCATTGTTGCCGTAACTTGTTGAGTTGGCACACCGGGAACCGAAATACTGATAGGGTTATCAATGCCGGCATAAAGCACATTCATCATTGTAGCACTCACCGTTGCTGCAGGCTCAATGACTGTATAAGATGATTTGAAGTCATGTCGTGCAATAGTTCCATCACCACGAGGCACTTCAAGATAACCTGAATAGTCAAATACACCTGTCTTTCCCGCAACAAATTCATACAAGCCGTTTGTTACTTGTTTTCCTCCAATTACAATTGTTGGACGCTGTGTGGTATCAACAGCCGCAAGAACCACGCGGGCCGAGTACTTTCCACCACGCATCACTATACGAGAATCAGGAATAACAAACGCATTCAATTCGTTTACACGAACATCTCCGGCATCAACATTAGTCAACAAGTGAGCCAATGCTTCACCTTCGGCATAACGAATATCGTTTTGCAACTTTGCAAGCAAAGTTATTGCAGCTACAACAGGCTGATTTTCAAATTTAGTATTTTCCCAATTTTGGCTCACTCCATTGTTAACGGTTGGAGCAGTAGAAAGCACCTCGCTAACATTAAGTCGTTTTATCGAGTCGGAGAGCAACGCAACTATATAATTACGATAGTCATCTACCGATTTTCGCAATGTTTCGCCTCGTTTATTTGTTGGAGAGAGCATTATTACAGCCGCAGCTTCGAGATCGTCGCGACGTTGAATATTTTCCACATCGCCATCTTCTCCATCAGCAGCTACAACAATGAGATTCTTTAATGAATCAACATATTGATATAATTGCGATGTATTATTACGCACTTCGGTTGCTTTATCATACCACGGCTTACCTTTTTCAGGATTTTTTTCAGCAAATTTCCCGAGAGTTCGATAAAGTGCGTCGTTTCGCTGCTCTATATTATCATTTGTTCGGTTAAGACCATCTTCCACTTGAGTAAATCCGTCAAGCACATCACTCGACACATTAAGTGCAAGCATTGCCGTAAGGACGATATACATCAAGTTTATCATCTTCTGACGTGGTGAAAGTCTTGTCGTATTTTCTGCCATCTAAATGATTGTTTTTCTTGATTTGTAAATTATAAACAATCTCTAATTATTTAGCTACGAGATTCCTCATCGTTTGATTCAGGGTTTTGCATAGCATGAATGTCGCCACCCATCATAGGACGATACATATTGATAGTCATCGCAGTAATCATCTTTTCATACACCGAATTGAGTTGTTGCATGTAACGAGCCATCTTTTCGGTTTCTTCACAATAGCGAGCACTTTGTTGCGAACTCTTTTCATACATATCACGAATATCCTTGATGCCACGATTCACACGGTCAATCGAGTCAAGTTGCGAAGATACGCTCTTCAATTGAATTTCGTAAATTGTGTTCAAGCCACCAATATTGCGGTTGAGGTCTTGCATTTGCTCAACATAACCGGTTGAACTTTTAGTGATATTTTCAGAATTTTCAGTGATTGCACGATATGAATCAAGCAACACATTCGACACTTGATTAAGCGATTCGGTTGTTTCGCGAAGTCGCACCATCTCCTCGCTTATTGAAGCCATTTGGTCGAGATATTTTTGTGTAGCTGATGTGAGTTCTGCCATGCGAGCAAGTTGGTCTGAAGCCGCAGCCATCTTCGCTATACTTTCCGATAATGAAAGAGTATCTTCTTCCGACAAATCTACACCAGAAGGAATGCCAACAGCTCCACGAGCAGCATCTCCACTCACATTGATATTTAATTCTCCTTCTCCTTTCGTTCCACCATTAATAATGATGCCACCACCATTACCCCCGGCAAAGTCGGGACGGTCTTCAGGGTCTTTTGATTCAAGAACTGGGAACACTTCTTCCCATTTATATTCTTTTGCTGGGCGGTCAAATGCGGTTAAAATAAACATTAAAACCTCAGTACCCATACCTAACGACAACAAGAAGTTTCCACCTGGTAGGTGTAATATCTTAAACAATGCACCAAGAATTACGATTGCGGCACCTATACTATAAGCAAAATTAAATAATCGTTGCCCACCTTCCCATTGTAGGAATTTTTCGATGCTGTTTTTATATTTCTCTGCTTTTCCCATTGTATCTAAAGTCTATATTTTCAATGTGATTAACTATCAATTATCGTTTGTTTTGTTTTTGACCACGTGCAAAGCCAATTTGTGAACGCACGCAACGGAATCCGATGTATGAACGTTGCTCATTTTGATATTCCCACATGCGAATATCACTTCTGATATTATGAGCTACATCTTTCCAAGAACCACCACGCACAATTTTACGTTTCATCTTGTAAGGGTCTTCTTTGGCTGCATCATAGCGATATTCGGGATTAAGGTCGCTTGTGAGACGTCCAACACTCTCAGTGTAAGCTGTTGAAGTCCATTCACTCACGTTTCCAGCCATATCATATAACCCAAAGTCATTTGGCGAATATGTACCCACTTGAGAGGTTATCAATTGTCCATCTTTCATGTAATTACCTTTTTGAGGCTTAAAGTTGGCATAAAAACAGCCTTTATCTTCAGTCATAGGCAAGTCTCCTTCCCAAGGATACATATTTTCATTTACCCCGGCACGTGCCGCATATTCCCATTCAGCATCGGTAGGCAAACGATATGGCTCAACATATACACCTTCTTTGCCAAGCGAACGACGAAGGTATTCAGTTCGCCAATTAGCAAATGCATTTGCTTGTTCCCAACTAACACCAACAACAGGATAGTTGCTATAGCCGCCATGTGCAAAATACATACGCACGTATGGTTCATTATAAGCATTATCAAAGTCGTTAATCCACGCTGTAGTATCTGGATATATGTTAACAATATAAGTGTTTAAGAAATCATAATCTCCGGTCAAACCACGTGTAACTGTTTCACGTACAATAACACCCTCATCATTAAAATAAGCAGTATCTTTTGAAATAATGGGCACATCGGTAGGAACAGGGAGATCGGTATTATATTCACGACGAGTTGGATCTACACGATGTTTGCGTTTTGCTGCTTGAGTGTGATTATAAATCTCATAACGATAATTCATTTGAGTTGGGTCAAGCTCTTTAACACCTGTAATTGGGTTAATGCGATAAACACTTTCAATGGCACGAGCTTCATCTTCACTCGGATTTTTCCAAGGAATTTGTTTATCCCAATTTAGATAGGGCTTAATAGGGTTACCCTCTTTGTCTTCCTCAATCTTAAATTCCTCATTGCCACCAAATGAAGGATCGGCAAGACGTTCTCTAATAATTGAGTCGCGTACCCAAAACACGAATTGTTTATATTTAGCATTCGTGATTTCGGTTTCGTCCATCCAAAAGGCATCAACCGAAATACCACGAGGATTTGCTTGTAAATTCCATGCACTATCGGTCTTTTGAGGGCCCACTTCCATTGAACCACGATCAATCAACACCATTCCGTAAGGTGTGGGCTCAGTCCAAGAAGTTCCACCTACTCCGGTAACTTCGCCTCCAGCCGAACTTTTTCCACCCGCAAAGCATGAGCTTACGAGCATAGCGACAACGATAGGTAATAGATAAATCGAAACTTTTTTCATAATTACATTATGCGAATACTCTTGTGTTTATTTTTATTCTTTTCTGATAAATCAAGTTTTAGTTTATAGCCTAACACTATTTCATGACTACCGCTACTTGCCTTTGAAATAGCTGATGTGTGATAGTCATAGCTATAACCGAGATAGAAATTTTTATACTCGGCTCCCACCATGGCCATTACAGCATCATCATAACGATAACCAATACCTGCCGAGAGGAATTTATGATATCTCACGCGAGCAGTAATTTCGCCGGTGGTAAATGTAAAATCACTCTTTACCAACAACGACGGCATCACTTCAAATAACGTATTTTTTATCGGAATATTGCTACCAGCCATAAAATAGAGCGTTCTATCGGTCTTAAATTCATAATTTTTCTCATTTCCACCCTCTCCACTTTCTGCATTCATTGTCATTGTGGGAGATGTTAAATGTGTACACGATATCCCTGTCCAAAACCACTTGTGGGAATAAAACACCCCAACAGCCATGTCGAACGCATTACCTACAACATCGGTAGTTGGAATTGCATCATCGGTACTTTCATGGTAATCATCGTTATCGGGGATAAACACTTCTGTTCCCTTAAAGGTCTCATTAAGCAATCCTAATTGCACACCGGCGGTAAATTCTCCTTTTAGCAACTTAAATTTATAGCCCAATTGAGCACCAAGAACCATATTTTTATATAATCCCATTGTTTCATGTTGCATAACCAAACCTACCCCAAATCGTTGGTTAAAAAGCTTAAATGGCATATCGGCAGCTAACATAAATGATTGTGGGGCATTCTCAATTCCAATCCATTGCAATCGTGAGCCACCGCGAATCTTAACAAAATCAGTCGTTCCGATTGCTGCAGGGTTATAGTAGTTGGGAATTTCAAAATATTGAGTGTGCTGAGCATCAACCTGTGCCATCAGCGGTTGCGAAGCAACTAAAGAAATAATCACCACAACCACCAACTGCGTTATATTTATTCTTATTTTTTGCATAATCTATTCAAAATAGAAAGTCAACACCACCATTTGAGATGTCGCCTTTGATAATGATTGTGTAAACTTCATCTTAGTGTTGTCATCGACGAGGTCGGGGCGTTCTTTTTCAAGAACGTCAATCAATCCAAAACAAAATTTTATTTCGGGATTAAACTTAAAAAATGGCAAATAAAAATCACAGCCAAAGCCGACAGTCAAAAAACAATCAAATGTTTTCAATTTCAATATATCGCCATTGCGTCTTTTGAATACATCAAAAACCGGCATCACTCCACCTACAAGATAGGGACGAGCATTTCGATAGCGCAATGCTGAATATTTCAAATCTAAAGGAAGAACAACATCGGCCGACTTAAGATTTTGGCGTTCCTCGGCACCGGCATTTGCCTCTCGCATTCTCACTTCACGATTACCAAAGTACATTCCCGGAGTGAATCGCACATTAAAATATTCATTTAAGCGAAGGTCAACCAACCCATTCACACAAAAACCGGGCGAAAAATCGGGCTGTTCAATAAACCATGATTCTCCATCTTCTGTTACATATCCGTTATTGGTAAAATTCAAATCTTGAGTGTGCAAACCCACCGAAAAGCCTAAATGCCATCGACGCATGTCGGCATACGGACGATTCATCAGTTTGTCATTAAAATCGCGGGCTTCAACATTAAATGAAACCACAAGCGATAATAATGCCACAAAAAAGAGTGATATGCAACTATTTTTTCTCATATTTTAATAAAACGTGAGCTTTATGTTATTATTGCACAAATCACCACAAAACTCACTCTTCAACCATATTGGAGATGATGAATTTTGCACAACGTTACTTTTCTCAATACTAATTTATTCCCAAAATTTAGTCGGAGAAGGCTTTTTACAAATCGATTTTCTTTCTTCGATCTCGCTTGATGATATATTTTTTCAACTGCACCAATTTGCGATATAAACCATGCAACTTAAACCATAATGGCGATGGGACAGAATGAATATCCGACGACATAGGATCGACAAACGTATTTATTGGCTCTGCCTGACCAAATTGCTCAGGATAAAGCACAATGAGGTTATGACGAGAGAAATATCGTTGTAAGAATCCAGGCACATCGGCCATATCATCATTGTGTGATACCGATGATTCACGAGCCGATACCACCACAAATAAGTCATCTTCAAGAATTCGATTTGACAGCAACACAAAGTCGTCCCAACGTTCCACATCACGATACTCATGACGTATGTCATAACGCTCCCGATGATAAACACCTTTAATGAGTGGCTGTGTGTCGGGGTGACAACAGAATATAACCTTACAACCAATCTCTCGAGTGAGATTTCCTATCGCTCTCACCCATCGACTAAAGCCTGTTTCAAATTGTGCCATCGGAGGAACTGCTACAACTATACGTGTTACTGTATTGACAGGAATGAAACAGCGAGTCATTACCACCATTTGATTTGTAGCCTTTAACAACTGTTCAACCTTTGCTCCAAAGAAACTATCTATAACCGTTGCTTTACGGTGCATACCTATAATTACATCTGTAATATCTCGCTCCTCTATTGCATTTATTAAACCAGACACCGTATTAATATCATAACGCTCAATCGGTACTACTTCTGCATCTACACTTGATGCCGATTTAACAGCTATTTCAAGTGCATTACGTCCTATCGTTCGCGATGCCACCGAGTTATCATTTCGCACATGAATAGCATATATTTCGGTCTTACGATGCGGATTTCGCAACAACAGAGCCAATTCAGTAAGCGATTGAACAGTAATGGGGTTAGCAACAGGTATCAGAATCTTTGTTTGACGTTTTGAATCTCTCACTTCAGTAATGCCCTCATCGGTAAGCATCTCAATTCTCATTTTTGATGCTGCACGAGCAGTTACTATTGGTGCAATAGCACATGTAACAAGTATCATCAACACCGTCCCATTAAGAATCGTTTCGTCCATCATACGAGTGCCATCGGGCATCATCATATTATATCCAATAGTTACAACAGCAAGGGCTACGGCTGTATGAGCAGTGGTTAAACCAAACATCATTTTGCGTGCCACTCCGTTCATTCCATATATCTTTTGAGCCAGCCACGCTGCCACCCATTTACCTACCAGTGCTACAATTATCATATTGCCAGCAACATAAAGAGTATTGACATTCGACACCACTTTTACATCAATCATCATTCCCACTCCAATCAAAAAGTATGGAATAAATAACGCGTTACCCACAAATTCAATGCGATTCATCAATGGAGATGCGTTGGGCACATATCGATTCAGCACCAAACCGGCAAAGAATGCCCCAAGCACTGCTTCAAGCTCAATTATTTGTGCAAACCACGATGCTAAAAACACCATCGCCATCACAAAGATATATTGTGTTACATTATCGCTATAATTTTTGAAAAACCATCGTGTAATACGTGGATAAGTATAAAGAATAACCACACAATATATCGCCAATTCAAACAATAATCGCAAAAGGTCTCCCATGGCAAATTCTCCGGTGCGATGCACATTCATAGCTCCGGCAAGCACAAGCAACGCTCCGATTACCGCTATAATAGTACCAACAACAGCAATCAAGACTGCCGGATTTTTTGTAAGTCCGAAGCGTGCTATTATAGGATAAGAAATCAACGTGTGCGAAGCATACATCGAAGCAAGCAGTATCGAAGTAACCCAACTCATATTAAGCACATACACACTCGCGAGCGTTCCCACTATCATTGGCAAAATAAACGTGAGCAATCCAAATATCATGCCTCGTTTTATATTTCGTTTGAGATGATACATATCAATCTCAACCCCTGCGAGAAACATGATATACAGAATACCCACTTGTCCAAATAGCTCAAAACTCATGTCGCGAGCAAGCACATTAAGTCCATGTGGACCAATTACCACTCCTGCGACAATCAAACCAATTATGTGTGGGATTTTGAAACGATTTAGGACAACCGGCGACAACAAAATAATGACCAGTACGATAAAAAAAATCAATACAGGCGATGTTACAAGAGGTGCTGTTGCGGTTAATATCATGGTATTTTAAGGGCTATTTAACGGATTCTTTTGCAAATGTAATCATTTATTCCTAATCTCACAAAAATAAAAAACGCCCGAGGCTGTAATTCTAACCTCGGGCGATGTTATGGCAAGAGTAAATCTATTTAATCAATATTACAAAGAGTTATTATTTTTTGTTGGCAATCATATAGAGTGCAATTTGTACGGCATTGAGTGCTGCACCTTTCTTGATTTGGTCACCTACAACCCAGAATGAAAGACCGTTTTCGTTAGTGATGTCCTTGCGAATACGTCCCACATACACTGGGTCTTGATTAGCGATTTCAAGAGGCATTGGGTATTTTTTGTTTGCAGGGTCGTCAACCACTACAAGACCTTCCCCTTTAGCAAATGCTTCACGAGCTTGCTCTACTGAGATTGGAGATTCAGTTTCAACCCAAATTGACTCAGAGTGAGCACGCATCACTGGCACTCGCACACATGTTGCACTCACGTCGAGGTCAGGACAGTGCATGATTTTCTTTGTTTCGTGATACATCTTCATTTCTTCTTTAGTGTATCCATTTTCAAGGAACACATCTACATGAGGTATCACATTGTATGCCAACTGATAAGCAAATTTCTCAACAGTAGGCTCTTCGCCTTTTTGAAGTTGAGCATACTGTTTAACCAATTCGTCCATTGCTGCCGCACCGGCACCACTTGCTGCTTGATATGTTGCTACATGAACGCGTTTAATTGGAGAAATATCATTAAGTGGTTTGAGAGCTACAACCATTTGAATGGTTGTGCAGTTAGGGTTAGCAATGATATTGCGAGGAGTATTGAACGCATCATCACCATTCACTTCAGGAACAACCAAAGGCACATCTTCGTCCATGCGGAAAGCACTTGAATTGTCAATCATTATTGTGCCATACTTTGTGATTGTTTCGGCAAATTCTTTAGATGTACCGGCTCCAGCCGATGTAAAGGCTATATCAATATCCTTAAAATCATCATTATGTTTAAGTTCCTTTACGGCAATTTCTTTACCACGAAATGTATATGTTTTACCTGCACTACGGCTTGAGCCGAAAAGCACTAATTCATCAAGAGGGAAATTTTGTTCGTCAAGCACCCTTAGGAACTCTTGACCTACTGCGCCACTTGCGCCAACGATTGCTACTTTCATTTTTCTAATAAAATCATTAAATTTTGTGCAAAAATACAACAAAATCCACATAAATACAAAATAATCGGCACAAAAAAGCACTTTTTTATAACTTTTCGCCCACAAAGAGCATTTTATTACTGTTAATATATTATAAAATATATCTATTTTACACTATAATATATTAAGAAAATTGTAATTTTACTGATTAAATAACTAATCATAAAATTTTAACCCTATATGAAAAATCTTTACCGCTTTTTGATTGCCGGTGCTTTTATCGCTTCGTGTGGAGCAACATCATCGGCCCAAAACACAATGTATGTCAATGGACAAGACTATGCTATTGACACAATTGTTCCGAAACATAGCGTCGGTCCCGGTTGCGAATATGCTTTTTATCGCTTACCCGATCGTCCTATGACAGTCCATGTACTTGAAATGGACCTTACAAATCCATACGTGGATATGCAAGTGGTGAATGGTGGCGATGCTGCTGTTGCTACCGAACGCCCATCACAGATGTATGCACGTTTTGATGCTCCTGGTCATGATATGATTGCCGCTCACAATGGTGACTTCTTTACTACTACAGTAAATCAAACAGGCATCTCTCGTATGGGGCTTTATTGCGATGGCGAAATTGTATTCAACCCGGTGAGCCACCCTCTTTTAGTGCTTACTCCCGACCGTGTGCCATATATTGACTATGTTCATTTTAATAGTTTTGTGACTCACAAAGGTAATACAACTCGTTTGCACACACTCAATATGCTCACTCTTGAGTTTACTACCGACCCAACCGTAAACCCCAACTTGCTTTCTCTTTTCACCAATGCATTTGGTAAAAACATGAATATATATTCAACCGGGGGTAAAATCGCTGTCATCAAAGCCAAAGATGGTTCTAATCTCAGTTACAAATCAAACTGCACCCTCGAATGCGTGATTGAAAGTGTTAGCGATAACCCTGGTCAAGCTGCAATTCCTGAAAATGCAGCAATACTTCATGGAGTTGGCACATCTGCCGACTTCCTCGCTGCCATGGCTCCCGGCGATGAAATTTCTATTCAACTTCGTACCTCTACCAACGACTTCCCCGACCACCTCGATGTAGATGAAGCGATTGGTGGTAGCGGACACATTATTCTCAAAAACGGCGAAATCACTAATATTGGCAATCCAGAGTGCCACCCTCGCACATTTATGGGAATCAACAAAGAACGCACTAAAATTTACTCTGTAGTAGTTGATGGTCGTCAATCATCAATCTCAGCCGGTATTACTCTCGACGATCAAGGCTATGTATTGAAAGCTCTTGGTGCATGGGATGGCATCAACCTCGATGGTGGTGGTTCATCTGTGATGTATATCAACGAAGAAATTAAAAATAGCCCTTCTGATGTTTCAGAACGTTATGTAGGTAACGGTGTAATCTTCTTCTCTAAAGCTCCGGTTGATGATAATTTCGCAACTCTTGCATTTGAACCTCGTGCATATAAAGTGCCTATCACTGCTACATTCCGTCCCATAGTTTATGCTTACAACCAATATGGTCTTCTTAAGAGCAAAGATGTAGCTGATGCTGTCGTAACTTGCGATCCTCATATCGGTACAATGAAAGATGGTATATTCACTGCAACCGACCAACAAACATCGGGTTACATTTATGCAACTTACAATGGTTTGACTACAAAACAACTTGTTTCAACCGTAATGTCAGAAGTTCGCCTCATCAATGATTCTTACATCGTTGACGACCGCCGTGGTTATCCTATCCAAATGGACGCCCAAATTGGCAACTTTGTTTATGATGTAAATGCAGCTACAGTCGATTGGGCTTCAACTGATGCTGAAGTTGCTAATGTTGTTAATGGTCTTGTGTATGGTTATAAGAATGGTGCTGTAACTCTCACCGGTGCTTCTTCAAACTTCAATGGAGCACTAAACATCACTGTTGAAATCCCCGAAAATGACTATCAAGCTATTGACACAACTTTCGACGCCTCATCTTGGACTTTGAAACAAGGTGGTGGCAAAGACATTGCAATCAGCGAAAACGGCAGCGGACTAAACATTACATATACCGGTTCAGGCTCTGCTCGTAATAATTATATCACTCTTGCCAAAACATTAACTACTTATAGTCTCCCTTACGGTGTTCGTTTTGACATTAATCCTGGCGATGCAACAATTACAAATATGCAAATCGCCATCGCCGACAAATTAGGCAATCGTGGTAATCTCAACATCACCAACACTGAGATTCCTAAAAATACATTGACAACATTCATCGTACCATTTACCGACATCGTTGACATTAACAACAATGCAAGTTATCCTATCACAATTTCAAACTTGCGTTTCGACATGAGCAAGTCGGATAAAGATAAAGAATATAAAATCGAAATCCCTCGTTATGAACAACTTTATGGCGAATATGATGGCGTAGAAACAATCATCAATAACCCATTAAGCAGTGTAAAACTCTACCCTAACCCGGTTAATGCCGGAGCATCTGTAACAATCGAATGCGAAGGAACTGCACAAGTTGAAATCTACAACATTGGCGGTGCGTTGGTTGAATCAGTTGCCATCGAAGGCACTACAGCAATTGAAACAGCCGGACTTAACCAAGGGATTTATATCGTACGCGTAGTAACTGAAGACACAGCCTCCATGGGCAAACTCATTGTTAAGTAATCATTCATTTCTATACTATAACAACACAGGCGAGCCAATCGGTTCGCCTGTGTTTATTTAATATATATTTCTAATCCTCAAAACCTAACGAGTCGGGCTCGCTTGCCAAGTTGTCGCATTTCCCACCATATCATTAAACCGGCTGTAGTTGTAGAAAACACATCGGCTGTGGGGAAAGATGCCCACACACCATCAAGTCCGAAATATTCCGGCAATATCATCAAAAATGGAATCAGGAATATTACTTGACGCACAAGGCTCAAGAATATCGATTTCCCTGCCAGTCCTATCGATTGCAAGAATGTGGTTGCCACAATTTGGAAACCTACCACATAAAACAATGTCATTGATATAGATAAGCCATTTATCGTTGCATCAATCAATTTTTGATCTACAGTAAATGCACGAGCAATCAATCCCGGGAACATTTGACCAAATGCCGCACCTCCCACTGTAATTGCCACACTCATCGCTGTAGCCAACCAAAAGGCTCGTTTTAGCCTATCAAATCGTCCGGCACCATAGTTATACCCAATAATAGGTTGAAGCCCTTGACACATACCAACTACTACTGTAGTTAGCAAAGAGGTATAAGTAACAAAGATTCCTGCTGCACCCACAGCCATATCACCACCATATTTATATAATGTAGTGTTGATAATCGCTGTTATTGCACTACTTGCAGCACTCACAAGACTTGGAGCCGCACCAATAGCAATAATTGGCCACACAATTCTCCATTTCAATCGATATATCCCCTGAATAAAGTGCAAGTTTTTTGTTTTATCAAAAAAATGCCGCATAACAAACGCACCAGAAATAGCCATTGCAATATCTGTGGCAATAGCCGCACCTTTGATTCCCATATCAAAAACGAAGATAAAAATTGGAGCTAATATCACATTTGCCACTGCTCCTATTATCATTGTAATCATCGCTTTAGTGGGATAACCCGAACTACGCATGATGCTATTAAAACTATACGTAATATTAGTCATCAACATTCCGGGCAACATCCACAGTATAAAGTCGCGAGCGTATGGCAAAGTTGCATCACTCGCTCCAAACAAAATTAATATCTCATCGATAAAAATTCCAAACAATGAAGTATATATCAATCCGTTAAATACAATCAGCACTAACGCATTCCCTAATACATTTTCAGCACCTCGCAAATCCTTAGCCCCTAATAAAATCGAGATTCGAGCTGCCGCTCCGGCCCCTATTAGAATACCTATCGCAGCCGAAATATTCATTACCGGAAAAGTAATTGCAAGACCGGCAATAGCATCAGCACCCACTCCTTGTCCTATAAATATGCGGTCAACAACACTATAAAGCGACATCACAAGCATACTCACCACAGCTGGCAAACTATACTTCCATAATAACCGCCCCACAGGACGCGTTTCAAGTTCATTTATATTTCCCGACCTTTTACTCATTATTATACGAAGACACTTTTGATTATATTAAAAAAGTGGAACACAACAAATGCATTCCACCTCAAAAACTATATTACTTATGAAAACAAATTATTTCTTTTCAACAAGAACTTTTGCACGTTCAATATATTTATCTACATCAAGATTTGCATATTTGGGGAAATCTTTCTTGATTGATTCATAAATTGCAAGCTCTTTTGCATATTCTTTCATTTCATGATAAACGCGAGCTTGTTTTGCCATGAAGAAAGGTGCAAGTTGTGGATTGTTATCACATGCTGAAACAGCAGCATCATAGCAATCAATAGCATCGTCATATTTTTGCAAGTTTACATAGCAGTCGCCTTCAAGTGAGCAAGCACCGGCATCAATCAATGAACCGTTTGAAGAATACTCATTGATAAAATCAATACATTTTTGATATTCTCCTGCTGAATAATAACCGATAGCAGTCATCAAGTTTGCACGATTGCCGGCATCTTGACCATGAGCTTGAGCCACTGCTTCATATTTTTTGAATGCTTCAGCCATCATTGCCGAATCGCCATTAGCTTCAAGTAAAGCAATATCAGCTTGTGCTATAGCTTCATTTCCACTTTCGATAGCAGGGTTGCGAACAGCATAGATATATACCAACACAACTGCAACAATTGCTACAACTGCAATAGACGCATATTTTACAGCTTTAATCATTTGTGCTTTCTTTTGCACTGCAGCTTGTTCTGCCGCTTCATTAACCTGATTTTGAGGTTGTTTTGTTTCCATTTTTATTTAATTTTCTTTAATTTTTATACTATTTTATCATTTTCAAGGCAACACACGAGTAGCCATATTCCGAATTGCAAAATTAATAGTTATTCCTCACATACAAAAATTTTTATAAATAATTCTTTTGGCTTGTGTCAATTTTTGCAAACAAAGAACCATGCTTTATAAATTATTTATTACCTTTGTGGTTTATAACAATTATTTAATGCAAGCATCGAATTATATGCTTGTAGCTCTCAAAAAATAAATTGATATGTTAGAGAAAACCAATGTTAAAGTTCTCGACAAAGTAGTCGTGAGATTTTCGGGAGACTCAGGCGACGGCATGCAACTTGCCGGAAATATTTTCACCAATATTTCAGCCGGGATAGGCAACCAAGTTTCTACATTCCCCGACTACCCTGCCGAAATTCGTGCTCCACAAGGATCTTTAAGTGGCGTATCAGGATTTCAAGTGAGTGTAGGTACAGGCGTTTACACACCTGGCGACCAAGCCGACGTGCTTATCGCCATGAACCCTGCTGCATTGAAGCAAAATGTTAAATTCTTGAAACCTGGTGGCGTTATCATCGTAGATATTGACTCTTTCAAAGAAGCCGATCTCAAAAAGGCACTTTTTGAAACAAACGAACCATTCAAAGAACTCGGCATCACAGCACAAGTGCTTGAAGTGCCTGTTACATCAATGACCAAAGATGCTCTTGCCGACAGCGGTCTCGACAATAAGTCGATGCTTAAATGTCGTAATATTTTTGCACTCGGGCTTGTGTGTTGGTTGTTTGACCGTCCACTCGAGAGTGCATTGCATCACTTAAAAACTAAATTCGCCAAGAAACCTGCCATCTTTGAGGCAAATGCAAAAGTTATACAAGCCGGTTATGATTATGGTCACAATATCCACGCTTCGGTATCGACCTATCGCATCGAATCAGACGAAATCAAACCGGGCATTTATACCGACATCAATGGCAACACTGCCACTGCATGGGGGTTGATTATGGCTTCTGAGAAATCAGGACGTCCATTGTTCCTCGGCAGCTACCCTATCACTCCTGCAACCGACATTCTTCACGAACTTGCAAAACGTAAAGACCTTGGCGTGAAAGCATGTCAAATGGAAGATGAAATCGCTGGTGTTTGTTCGGCTATCGGAGCTTCATTTGCCGGCAACCTCGCTGTTACATCTACCTCAGGTCCCGGTCTTGCTCTCAAAAGCGAAGGCATCGGTCTTGCTGTGATGGCTGAGTTGCCACTCGTTATCATCGACGTGCAACGTGGTGGTCCATCAACAGGTCTTCCTACCAAAACCGAGCAAACCGACTTGATGCAAGCTCTCTACGGTCGCAATGGCGAATGTCCGTTGGCTGTAGTTGCTCCTGCAACTCCTACCGATTGCTTCACAATGGCATTTGAAGCTTGTCGCATCGCTGTTGAGCACATGACTCCTGTTGTGATGCTCACAGACGCATTCATTGGCAACGGTTCATCGGCTTGGCGTATCCCCGAAGCCAACGAATATCCCGAAATTAAACCTAACTACGTTCCCGAGGAACTTAAAGGTAATTGGAAACCATATATTCGCGACGAGAAAACTAAAGTGCGTTATTGGGCAATCCCAGGCACTGAAGGCTTTGCTCATCGTCTTGGAGGTCTTGAAAAAGATGCTGTTACAAGTGCTATTTCAACCGACCCCATCAACCACGAAAAAATGGTGTATCTTCGCAAAGAGAAAATTGAGCGTATTGCCGACAATATTCCTGCACTCGAAGTTAGCCACAACGCTGATGCCGACACATTATTAGTTGGCTGGGGTGGCACATTCGGGCATCTTTACACAGCTGCCGAAGAACTCAACAAAGCAGGCACTCCGGTTGCATTCGCTCATTTCCGTTACATCAATCCACTACCTGCCAACACCGCCGAAGTGTTTTCCAAATACAAACGTGTGATTGTTGCCGAATTGAACACCGGTCAATTTGCCGACTATCTACAAAGCAAATTCTCCGAAGTGAAATTTGAACGCATCAATAAAGTTCAAGGCCAACCATTCCTCGTGAAAGAAGTAATCGATGGTGTAACTAAAATTATGGAGGGCAAATAATCATGGAAGAAATGAAATATACAGCAGCCAATTATAAAAGCGATCAATCAGTGCGTTGGTGTCCCGGTTGTGGCGACCACGCAATCCTCAACTCGCTCCACAAAGCTATGGCAACCGTGGGCGTTGCTCCTCACATGACAGCCGTTATCTCAGGTATCGGTTGTAGCTCTCGCCTACCTTATTATATGAACACCTACGGCTTCCACACCATTCATGGTCGTGCAGCAGCTATCGCAACAGGGTTCAAAGTTGCCAACCCCGAAATGACAGTTTGGCAAATATCGGGCGATGGTGACGGTTTGGCTATCGGTGGTAACCACTTTATCCACGCAGTGCGTCGCAACATCGACCTCAACATCATGTTGCTCAACAATAAGATTTACGGGTTGACCAAAGGACAATACTCGCCAACAAGCGACCGTGGTTTTGTGTCAAAATCATCGCCCTACGGCACTACCGAAGACCCATTTATCCCTGCCGAATTAGTGTTTGGTGCACGTGGCAACTTCTTCGCTCGTAGCATCGACGTGGAACTCACCACAACTCAAGAGGTGATGGTAGCAGCTGCTCAACACAAAGGCACATCGGTGGTTGAAATCCTTCAAAACTGTGTAATCTTCAATCATGGTATTCACAACCATATTACCGATAAAGAATTCCGTGCCGACCGCACAATCCACCTACGCCATGGCGAAAAAATGATTTTCGGCAAAGAGCAAAATATGGGTCTTGTGCAAGACGGATTCCTATTGAAAGCCGTTGAGATAGGCAAAGATGGCTATACTATCGACGATGTTCTCGTTCACGATGCACATTGCCAAAGCAACTTCCTCCACCAACAATTAGCAATGATGGACGGCTATGACCTCCCATTGGCAGTAGGTGTGATTCGCGATGTTGAAGGCTTGACCTACAACGAAGAAATAGACAAACAAGTTGCCGAAGTACGTGCCAAGAAAAACTTCACATCCCTCCGCGACATGATCCTCGCCGGCGAAACCTGGGAAGTGAAATAAATAAGACAAAAAAATATTACACAAACAAAAAAACAATTGCCTATGTAACATTACGTCATAAATGACATATAAATAAAAAGCGTTAGCTTATATTTCGGTTATCCAAAATCGCCAATTTTGAAACTGCAACTTGAAGTAAAAGTTGATGCTCACGGTCTATCCGTGGGCTTTTACTTGTTTGGTTGCAACGTGTTTGGCGATACGTGGATAACAAATAAAGTTATTAGCCCACGTTTTTTATTGTCAATACCAAAGTCAAGGGCTAACAGAAATACATTTATCAAAACCTTTAGGAACAACCCTAAAAATTAAAGTTGTGCCCGACACGTATCAAGGGAGAGTAGTATGAAAAAACTTTTATTTGCAATGTCGCTAATAATCTCGGGATTAATATCTCATGCTGAGGGATATACCGGGATTTTGGTGACTATGATTGATGGCACGACCGCCACTATCAGTTTTGACGAAAACCCGGTAATCAAGTTGCAACCCGAAAAATTGGTTGTGCAAACCGACATAGCCACAACCGAGTTTGATCGTTCAGCTGTGGCACGTTTCACTTACCTATCCGACCTACCAAACGAAGAAATCACAAACGCACAGGAGGTTGATCTTGGGCTGCCCAGCGGCACAATCTGGGCTGGCTGGAATGTTGGTGCATCATCACCTGAAGAATACGGTGGCTATTACGCCTGGGGCGAAACCGAGGAGAAAAGCGATTACGACTGGGACACTTATAAACATTGGATTGATAATGATGAAGACGGATTTGTAGATGCTGGCGAATTTGCAAATATAGGCACTAACATCAGTGGAACACAATATGATGTAGCACGACAAAAATGGGGTGGCTCATGGCGAATGCCAACTAAAGCTGAGTTTGACGAACTCATATCAAAATGTACATCGATACGAAGTCAATACAAAAACATATTTGGTTACAAGATTACCGGTCCTAATAGTAATAGCATATTCCTACCTATCGCGGGCTATTATTCCGGCTCTTTATACAATGATAATTACGGTGGATATTGGAGTTCTACATCAGGTATGAACGGAAATAACCAATATGTATGTTATCTCGGTTTTGGTGAAGAAATTTACGGCAACTACAATGGCTATCAGTTTTGCCAAGGATTCACAGTTCGCCCGGTAAAGACCGGCGAAGGGAACTCCGTTGAGAAGACTTTGCAAAACGATGTTGAGATTATCAACATCGGTAGCGTATTGTTGTTTTCAAATCTCCCTACCGATAGTGAGATAAAACTATATGCAATAGATGGTAAATTGTTACAAAACGAAGTTGCGACAGGTAATTATAACATAAATATCACAAACCTCCCCTCTGGTATCTATATTGTGAATGTTAACGGAATATCAACCAAAATAGCGAAATAATATGAGACAGATAATGACACTTTTAATGGGGATTTGTTGTGTTGTTTTTATTTTGGCAACCAGTAATTCCACTTATTTTTATAACAGCAATGGTCAATTATTGTCGTTTAACGATGCTGATATTGATAGTATCGCATTTTCAAAAGTTGACACAAATGGCATTGAGCAAGAAAACGTAGTAACACAAATCATTTATGCCGGAGACAGCACCTACCGCATTTCCATCGCACAGGTTGACAGTATCGCCTTAACCCCAAGAACCACACAAAACGATGAGTATGGCATTACAATAGGTCAGGAGGTTGACCTTGGATTGCCCAGTGGCACAATATGGGCAGGTTGGAATGTCGGAGCCACTTCTCCCGAAGAATCGGGAGGATACTACGCCTGGGGCGAAACCGAGGAAAAGACCAACTATTCATACGAAACCTATAAATTTTGGGAGGATATTGATGGAGATGGGGACTTGAATCTTATTAATGAATATACTTTTATTGGCTATAACATCAGTGGCACCCAATATGATGTAGCTCGTAAGAAATGGGGTGGAAGTTGGCGTATGCCAACAAAAGAAGAATTTAACGAGCTTATCTCTAAATGCATTTGGGTATGGATCCAATATAAAGGGATAAATGGCTATAAAATTACAGGCATTAATGGTAATAGTATCTTTTTGCCCGCAGTGGGTGGCAAATATAAAATAGATTCTTATCTTAAAGATAGTGGTGGCGTATATAGTACTGCTACGTCAGCCGATGGTGAATATGGAGGCAACTATGACATATGGTATCTTTACTTTGGCAATAATGACTATTTTTGTCAAAAGCGTTATACTCGTTACGATGGTCGCCCAGTTCGCCCGGTAAAATAGGAAATCTTACTATGTTATTAATCACACAAGGGGCTGCGACTGACACAACCCCTTGTCTTTTTATACTCTATTTATATAAACATTGTCATATAGATAGGTATATAATCTACACCTTTTCACGTTTGTAATCCTTTGTATAAATCACATACTTATTCATTATACGATTTGAGAACTTAGCACAAAAGATTTTCAACTAATCAAAACATGGGTGTTGTGAGAAATAAAAAAAAGTTGTACCTTTGCAGTCGGGTAAGTCCTATACGACCAGCTCCCTGGGAACTCCGTCAGGTCTTGATCGAAGCAGCGGTACCAGGTCGTAGCGGTGCGATGTAGTAAGCTTACCCTTTTTTCATGCCCACACATTCCCTCATTATATACACAAAAGCCACCTCGCAATGGGGTGGCTTTACTCTTATATGATAATTAATCTTATTGCAATCCTTCAAGAATGCGTTTCAATACCACTTGTGCCGAGATTTCACGATTGGCGGCTTCGGGGATCACAAGTGAACGAGGAGACTCTATTACATCATCACTCACAATCATGTTGCGACGAACAGGTAAACAGTGCATAAAGAATGCATTGTTGGTCAATGCCATTTTTTCAGTGGTGATGGTCCAACTACGGTCGGTCAAGAGCACTTTTCCATAATTGGGATCAGCGTATGCACTCCAGTTCTTTGCATACACAAAGTCGGCACCTTCGAGGGCTTTATCTTGGTCATATTCCACACGAGCATTGCCCACAAATTCGGGGGCAAGTTCATATCCCTTGGGGTGTGTGATAACAAAATCATAATCGGCGGCATTCATCCATTCGGCAAACGAGTTGGGCACAGCCTGTGGCAAGGCTTTGGGGTGAGGAGCCCATGTCAAAACAACTTTTGGGCGTGCCACGGTTTTATGTTCCTCGATAGTGATGAGGTCGGCAAACGATTGCAATGGGTGGCGAGTAGCTGCTTCCATTGAAAATACCGGACGACCTGAATATTGTATGAATTGATTTATGATTTTTTCTTCGTAGTCATCGGCCTTTGACTCAAAACGAGCAAACGCACGCACCCCTATCACATCGCAGTAGCTACCCATCACAGGCACTGCTTCGAGAAGGTGTTCGGGTTTATCTCCGTCCATAATCACACCACGCTCTGTTTCGAGCTTCCACGCACCTTGATTTACATCAAGCACAATCACATTCATACCAAGATTGAGTGCTGCTTTTTGAGTACTCAAACGAGTGCGAAGCGATGAGTTGAAGAATATCATCAACAACGTTTTGTTTTCGCCAAGATGCTTATAGGCGAAACGATTAGCTTTCACTTCAAGAGCCTCTTTTACTGCCTCTTGAAGATTTCCTATGTCATTAACCGTAGTAAAATTTCTCATTTCTATTTTCCTTTTTTTCAAATTGACCTGCAAGTTACGCAATAATTTTGAAATTTGAACAATAAAGGTGCCAAAGAAAAGCATAAATCACACAAATGAACTTCCCAACAACTAAAGTTTCATTAATTCGTGGGATTTATAGAACTTCCCTTTAATCAGATAAGCAACAGCATCTATGGGGGTGATGCCATTGCCTATCCTTCACGCTATCATGAAAAACTGTAGTTTATTATCGCATTCCGGGAGGAGGTCCGGGGAATCGTCGCTCGTTTCGATCTTTTGGTTGTTCGCCGGCTCCAAAGGTATTAAACTTATATGTGAAAGTCAACATAAAGTAACGTGTCAATGAATTATATTCTGTATCATCGATATAGTTAGCAGTTACGTTGCGACGAATATTCTCTTTTTGTTGCAAAAGGTCATAGGCTTTCAACGACACCGTAGCAGCTTTATTTTTTAAGAACGAATATCCAATTGAGGCATTCCACAACCATTGGTCGGTATCGTAACCTTCAGAATAACCTTGTGTACCCGAATAAGTCAATTCGCTATTAACCGATAATCCAAATGGAGCATTGTAGGTTGCATTAAACGTTCCCCCATAGGTGTGAACATCGCGATTTGCATTCTTTTGCACCGAGTTACGCACGATTTGCAGATTGTAACTTGGACGCAATTCAAACTCTAAATAGTCGGGACGCCATGCAAACGAGAATGATTCTCCGACCATGAATGAGCCACTACGATTCATCGCTTTATTGTTGTATCCTACAGTAGAACTATAGAATCCAAAGAGGTGATTGGAGAATGAGAAAGCTTTGTTTCGCAGTGGCATCGAAATCATGTTCATCAATCGGGCGTTCCACACGCCGTTTACGTTGGTATATTCAGTTGTACGACCACCGGTATTAGGATCAAACGTAGTCATTGACACAATGCTGTTTTGATTATATTGTGCAAATGCCATCAACATTATAGAGCGTTGCGACTCCATATCAAAATCTTGGAAACGCACATTAACATTATGTGTAAACGTAGGGTCAAGATTTGGATTACCTATAATAACATTCAATGGATCCGACATATCAGCCACCGGTTGTAATTGAGCCATTGTGGGTTGAGATGAGCGACCATTATAATTCATGTTCAAAGAACGCGATTTGCTCATTTTCAAACGATAACGCAAGAATGGAGCAACATTCCAAACCCAACGCTCGGGAATATTCTTATTAAAGTCAATGAGGTTGGCACTCTTTTGCATTGTTGGCACAAGAGAAATCCCGGCATCAAGAGTATATTTTTTGCTCACTTTCTTATATCCCAAACGAATATCTTGAGTAAACAATTCATTACGGAAACGGTTACTTAAAGTTGAATCAACAACCAAATCATTCAAAATAGGGAACACAAAGCCATTGGGGTCTGACAGGAATACATCTGAAATGCCGGCTATAGTTGCTGAATCGGGCACCGCATAAGTATATTTATCAGCATTGTTCCATCGATATTGAGCTCTATATGCCAATGTCAGGAAATTCCCTTTTTGAGGATTGCCAAGAGGTTCGGTCCATGTCAATCGGCCTTGAGCCATATTGCTCCATGTGTGATTATCGGCATATTGCAAATAATCGTCATCTTCATTCAATAGATAGAATTTATTCAGCGACAATGTGTATTCTTCTTCTCGTGTATCACTAAACTGATAACGACCTTGCACCGAGAATGAACGACCGGGGCGACTGCTGAATTTATGATTATACACAAGATCGCCACTAACGTTATATGAAACACCGTCTGACTTGTTAAAGTTATAACTTTGAGTAACTTTGCTTAGCATCGGGTCTCCTGCTCTTGTGAGTGAGGAATCAAGACCCCATGAATCGTTGATGTTTACCGTTACACGTGGGCGGAATTCAAAAGTATTCATTGAATCGGGATTCCATTTCAATCTAAACGAACCACGTATATTATGCCCCTTATCACGTGAAAGTTTTTCACTTTCCATATAAGAAGTAGAGTCGGTAAACAAATATTGACGATCACTACGTTGACGAGTGTCGCGATCACTATGTGAGTACATCACATCACCACCTACACGAAATATCTCTTTGTTTCCGACATTGAAGTTCAATCCCAACGCTTGTGAAGTGTTTATGCCATTACTTCCACCAAAACGACGGAAATTCATACCTCCATCGGCAAACCCAAGCTCATTTATATTATTTAGGTTACCAAGGAATGTTATTTGATTATCGTTCCAAAAACGATTCACATTGAAGATTCCTTTATATCGGTCATCGGTACCATATCCGGCATCAACCGTACCAAACCAACCGTTTTTCATTCCTTTTTTCACAGTAAGGTTGATTACTGTTTCATCTTCGCCATCATCAACACCGGTCAAACGTGCCAAATCACTCTTGCGATCCACCACTTGCAACTTATCTACCATATTTACAGGAAGGTTCTTTGATGCGACCTTAGGATCATCCGAGAAAAATTCTTTACCATCAACAAGAATCTTCGTAACTTGCTTACCGTTTGCCGTAATTTTACCTTCTGAATCCACTTCAACACCGGGGAGACGTTTCAAAAGGTCCTCTACCACAGCATTAGGTTGTGTTTTGTATGTATCGGCATTATACTCGACAGTATCTTCCATTACCTTAATGGGAGTTTTCACACCAACCACCGTGGTTTCCTTGAGCATAATCGATGACTCCTCCAACACGATTTCGCCCACACGCAAATTGTCGGTTCCTACAGTGATATCCTTATATGTAGGAGCATAGCCCACGTATGTGGCTTGGAGTATATATTTCCCCGATTTTATCCCATTTAACCTAAACAGACCTTGCTCATTTGTGGCAGTTCCGTTTATATATGAACTATCTTTTGCGGTAAGCAATCTGATACTCGCCTGAATCATCGGTTCTTTTTCAGCATCAATTACTTTTCCGGTTATATTACCGGCTAACGCTGTGGCAACTGAAACCACAATAAAAAGCAGGGATATTATATTTTTCATGTGAATATTCAACATTAATTTATAAAAAACTGTATTGATAGACTAAATATATTTGAAATAGTTTAATTACTCCATAAAATAAATTTAAGATTAAACGTTTTTAACCTACAAATGTCATAATAATATAGACAATCATTTAATCTATTTTGTTTTATCTGAAATTGATTTATATATTTGCAAGAATAAAAAACTATCACTGTCATGAAAACTAAAAACATACTTAAAACGATATTAATTGGCTCTACATTGATATTTTCATCATGTGGCACATGGTGGGACACTGTATATGTGGGAGATTATTACTACGACCCTCTCGTTCCTCCTCCACCACATCATGGAGTTCTTCCGCCTCCTCCCCCTCCCGGCGGTGGAAACAATCACAATCCTGGTCGCGATCCTCACAAGCCCGACCACAAACCTAACGATAAGCCTGGGAATAAACCAAATGATAAGCCCAACATCAACCCCGGCAACAATCCGGGACAACGCCCCGGCAATGTAACTCCCGGTGGGAATAGTGGCAATAAACGTCCCTCAAGCACCGGTGGCATCAACAACCGTCCCGGTTCAAATCGTCGCCATTAATATTTTATTATTGCTGTACTATTAATAATCAAAATGAGAATAAAAAGGTGTCTCAATCACTGAATTTATGTGGTTGAGATTTCTTTTTTCAATTTGCAAGCCCCATAGAGTGAAGACCAATAGCATTGCCGAAGGCAATGTTTAGTATGTAGCCGGGTATAGCTCCGATAGGAGATATGCCCGAAATAGATATTCATTTAAGTCTGAATCTGAAAAGATTCTTTATTTGCGACAATTAATGTTTCCTTCAGAAACTAAACCATTCTAATACATTACCGGGCTTATCCACTACGTGGCTAAACCCGGCTATATACTAATCAACCCCTTTGGGTTGAATTTGTCCTTAAAAAGTATTATCAAACTGAAATATATAAAAATAGGTTCTTCGGCATTATTGCCTACCAAACCTATCTGCAAGTCATTCTCGATGACCTCGTTTAGTCGAGAACCAGGTCGTGCGAAGCACGACCTATCCCCCTCCCGGCTTCGCCGTACTCCCCCTGCATAAGTGCAAGGGGAGAGCTGAGGCTGACGCATTGAAAGTTGGCATTGCATGAGGTAATGCTTTTTCACCTGAAAGTTGGCTTTGCCGTACGGCAAAGTTGACTTTAGTGTCCTTAAGGTCATTAGGGTCTTTAAAGTCTTTAT
>JAEIGA010000196.1_pt1 | contig 84626 bp, 131 predicted proteins | sample 9270691 | NCBI WGS metagenome assembly JAEIGA01 (sample SAMN17057246, study PRJNA624740) | gut metagenome | biome: biome; isolation source: fecal sample | host: Bos grunniens | place: China: Xizang | collected 2019 | reverse complement strand
GATTGCCATTGTTTCCAATATTATTAATATTGTCAGAAATAAGTTTAAGTTTACTGATAATTTCAGATAAAGAAACATCGAGTTTTTCAAAGCTCTGATTTAAGTTATTGATAAACGTATCATCTAACTTAAAACTTGATACATTACCCATAGTATCGGCTAACATCTTAATAGATGTATTGAAACCATCAACAGTTTCAGATAATGCCTTAATATTAATTGTAGAACTTTCTGTTGTCTCTCCGATTTTTTTAGTATATACATCAATTCCAGCATTAGAAAATACTGAAACAATATCTTCGAGTTTTGTAGTTCCCGATGTAATCTTATCTATAGTATCATCAATATTTAACTTACTATTACTACCAATAACACTTTTAAATATTTGTGTTAAAACATTTCGAGTCTCTAAATAAGATTTATTCTTTTTCTCTTGAAGTGCTACATTTTCTTTAGCTTCTTTTAAGGTTTGTTGTTGAGCCTTTGATTCCGCTTCGGTTAAATCTTTAGATTTTTTTTGTAATTCAGTTACGTTTTTTAATTCTTTATTATATTTAGCAAGACGTATAGCACCTTTAGAAGATTCGTCCTCAAGAGTTCTCCAGTTCTTAATAAGATCAATTAAGTTTTTATTAGCATATCCATACTCGTCAATTAACTGTTCGGTTGACTTACTAGGAGTTTTGCTTTTAGTTGCACTTGCCTTTTTCTTATTAGCAGTACTATCAATGTCTACGGCATTAGTAACTTTTTCAGCTTCTTTAGCCGCAGTTTTCATAGACTCAGCTATGCTTGCACCAAGATCTTTAAAACTTGCATCTAATCCTTTAAGAGCACTAGATAAAAATCCGAGACCGGTATTTACACCTTTACATGCCTCAGTAATTTCGTTAAATACATCTGCTAAAGGAGTAAAATCAACTTTTATATCACCGGCTAATTTGTTAGTACTATTATTAACATCGTCTATCTGTTTCTCAAACTTACCAAAATTCTCATTGTTAATCTTGGCTAATGCTGTTTGAAGATCATCGAAAGAACTTAATATTTTCTTAACGTCTACTTTGCTAAGCAATTCAATAATATTACTTAAAGCTTTACGATAACTTGTTAATGTATCTCTTCCGACTTTTAAATCAGAAAATACTTTTCCAACCTTATTATCGCTACCACTATAATTAAATATTGAACTAAGCATTATTTGAATACTTTGTAAATCACTACCTACGTTATCTAAGATTTGCAAAGTACGGATAAGATTAGAATTCAACTGGCTTATTGTTGCTTTAAAGTTAACTGATTCACCATCTCTTGTTTTAAAAACTTCAGCATTAAATAACTTACTAACTAGTTCATCAGCATCTAATTGAGCTTTGACAATAGATTGTATAGTATTGTCTACTGCTTGCTTAGCCTTTTTTTCTATTTGATCTATGCTTCCATTAACTTCACTTACGGTATTATCAACTGTTTGCTTTACATTATTCGCAGTTTGTTTTACTTCAGATTCTAAACGTTCCGAAGTTTCTTTTGCTTTCTTACCAACGTTAACAAACTGCTCATCAAGATGGGGAACGTCAGTTGCAAAATCTTTAGTATTAATACCTTTAAGTCTATTAATATCATCAAGTAAAGCGGATATATTATCCCAAAGTACTTTGGTCTGATCGGTGTATTTTTTTAATGCATCGTAATCATATAACGCATTAACTTCTTTAACTGTTTCAAGATGACCATTGCCCTCATTAAAAGATACACCGAAATCTTTTATAATGCTTTTAATATCTTGGCTTATATCTTTAGCTTCTAATAAAGAAGGTATTAATGTTTTTGCTATATAATTTGAAGAACCTTTACCTCTGCCATAATCATTAATAGCTTTAGTATAACTAACTAAGTTCTTCATGTCAGATGCTACTTTTTTAGCATTGCCGCCATTAGCATTAGACGTTAATGATTTTTCGATATCCTGTATTTTATTTTTATAATCTCCAGTAACGACATCGAGCTTTATCTCATGAACCTTTTTTAATAATTTAGAATTCCCAATACTCGCCTCGATGTTTTTAAGCTGTTCGTTTAATACAGTTCTATCAAGTTCAAGTGTTACACGATCTACAATTTCAGGAGATCCTTTGAACATCTCCTTGATTTGTTTCCTATATGAAGCTATGTCACCCTTGAAACTTACAGGGACGATAATTTCATCTTTCGCTAAAGTTTGACCACACTTTTTAAATTCACTGCGGAGATAATCATCGTCAACTCCAATTTTTATTTTGTATTCATCCATTTAAATTACCTCCATCATCAATTATTAATGAATAACATTTAATCCATATCTTCTCTTATGGTCGTTTAATACTTTTTGATAATAATTATCAATTGCGGAGGACGAAGTATATTCTTTAAATTTCTTTTTAAAAACGGCTTCTGGTGTAGGATGAGTAATATGAGGTGTATATACACTTCCTACATATGCCATTTCTGATGGTAAATGACTTGCTTGTTCTTCATTTGCTGGAATATAATATCCATGATAACCCCCATAAAATGATCGATCAAACAACCATTCTGTAAAAGTTTCTGGAGATTTAATTGGCGTACCCCATGCACTCTGATGCATGTCCGATGGTATATATTTTCCGGAAGGATTTTCTATGCCAGCTATATAACTTATACCTCTACCTTTTGTTGCTTGTACTCCTCTAGCTGGATGTACACCGTATATATTAGAACCACGTTTTAATCCTCCGGTTCTTCTCCATTGAGTGTAATTAAAAGTAGTTCCATCTTTATTTCGTCTTGTTTTACCTTCATAGTCTTCATAATAATATTCAATTGCTTCCTGATAAGCATAATTGATCCATCCGGCAACTTCTACGGCTAATGAATGAGTAAGGTTTTTTACTATTGGCTTAACATATTTTTTAAATGACTCATATTGTCTATCAAATTTACTCATTGTTCATTCCTCTAAATAATTGTTCTATGAGCTTTTACACCCATAGAACCTAATGTTACTTACTTGGAGCACTCTTAATTAATTCAGTTAAACTCAATGACAATGTTTCAAATTTTGTTTCCAAATATGAGGGTATTGATCTTTCATTTTCATAAACATCACTTGATACATTTTCAAGAGTTTTAATAAACATCGCATGTTCTCTGTGCGGAAATAAAGTAATAAGATCATCAATGATTCCGTATTTATTAAACATATTAAATACTGTTAATAATTCATTGTTTTCTCCTGTCTCTTTATTCCATTCAATATCGGTATAATTAGAAATCATCTGCATAACAAACAACATGTATTGCATTGCAGAATTTTGACAATATATAACTCTCTCCTTACCATCGATATTTACAGTCTTATGTGATGTAATATCTACAATCTTCTGACATTGTGCTATTTTATCTTCATATGGAATATAACAATTTACTATATGTTTCTGCACATATTTAGCTTTATCATTTGCAACGTTATATTCATCAACAAACTTTTTATAATTCATATCTTTCTCCTTTCAATCCGTTAACGTAAATGTCCAATGATATCCATCTTTTGTATATATATTGAAATTATTATTAAAACAATCATATTTTATTTCAGATATCTGAGGACTTCTTGAAATTGATGATATCCATTTGTATTCATCACGAGTAAGTTTATAATTCCTTTCAGTCATATAGTGATCTATTTCATGTGAATACATAATTATTCCTCATAAATCAGACAAACCTTTAGATTCAACCTTTTTAATTCCGTCTTCTCCAAAATATTTTCCGAGGTTATCATCTATAGTTGTGTCATTATATAGTTTGCACATTTCAGCAGATTCCCATCCAACAATATCTTGAATAACGCTATCAGGTATATTCTGCTTTGATAATTCTGTTGTAAAGAAATGTCTTAACGAATGCCAATAGAAATCCTTATTAAGAATCTTCGAGAATGAATCAGTCCAAGAATCAAGAGTATAAGTGTTAATCGGTTTATCCTCATCGTTATTATCTGGAAATAACCAAACGCTATTTATATTATTTTCTTTTCTGTAGTCTAACCACAGTTTAAGATACGGATCAAACTGATGCTTTAAAACATAGAGATATAATAACTTACCATTTTTACCTCTACCTTTAGTTTGAACCTTTTCATCAGTCTTATATAATGATCCGAACATAACGTTCTTATCTTCGAAATATGAAATCTTGAATCTTGGAAGCTCTGCTTTCCTTCGACCGGAATACATTGCTAAAGCAACTATACAAGCTTTTTTATATTGTCCCTTATCTACAAGATAATCAAGAAGCTTTTGAAGTTCTTCCGGTTCAAATACAGTCTTCTCTCTTACCGTTTCATTGGCGGGATTCTCTATCTTTCTGATAATGGATTTATATCCTTCATAACCTTCTTCTTCATCCATAATATCTTCAATGAAGTTAGACAATGAAGAAATAGCTGATTTAATTCGTCTGATTCTTTTAGGACTCCATCCAAGATCATTTAATCCGTAACTTTGGAACTTGGCAAATTCTCTTTTGGAAATCGTTGTAAATTCCTTATTATTATTGTTTAGTAAATTCCAAACAAAAAAGATATTTAAATCCGATTGATACTGGTCAATAGTACTTCCAGCACGGTCTATGGATTTTAAATACTCCACAAACTCATGCTGGATGTATTTATTATCATCGTTTATTTGTGCAATGAGTTCGGGAGTAGTAATATTATTGTATTGAGTTTTTCTCCCCATAACATTCCCTTTCATTAAATGGCTTTACGCCCTTCGTTCTTTCCGTATGTTACATAATGTTCGTAATACAGAGACCACGTATTGCCGAATATTTTTGCAAGATCAGGATTATTAGCCTTGTAAGCACGAGGATCAAATAGAGCAGATCCCTGTCTACCTTCTTTTATTCCATATGATTTAAAATGCTCAAATGCTAAAGCCTGATTATTGTTAAATGCCGCCTTTAAATCTACATATTTATTCATATAGAATTCAGGATCGAATACACCACTATAATCTTTATTGTTTATAATGTACTTTTTAATAGTAGCTTTAACCGGTACAGAAGTGTTTTGAGTATATACATTTTTATGAAAAGCAGAATATACTGATAATCCAAATTTAGCTCTTGTCTTCTTACTTTCCGCACTTTGATCTTTCGGCTTTTCAAACTGTGTCATAAATAAGTTAGATGCTTGTTCTACGCTTTGAGCTTTCTTAAGTGCATTAACTAAAGCTGTCTTAACACTTAACTCTTTCCATAAGAATTCAAGCTGTGCCTGTAAGTCACCTATAGATACATGTTTCAGATCTGTATATTTCTTAAGAGCCTCTTTACGAGTCCAATAAGTCCATTGTGCAATTCCATAACCTATAGAGTCTTTTGCGAAATTCTTATACGTTCCAGAATCAACTGCTATCGTATATTGAACATCATTCATACCAAGCTTCTTTTCACAACTATCCTGAACATTCATACTGTTATAAGCACTTTCAGCTTGAATGTTTCCAAGAATTCCAGCCGTAGCGAAGTCATTATTTAATCTACTTGAGAAAAAATCCCAGCATACAGCTTGTGGATTCTGAACTGTATTAACTATAGGAGTTACTGAAGGAATTACTGTTTTATTTGAAACGTTATTTGTTGCTTTATCATAATTAGGTCTTCCGTATCCCGCAATGCTTTTATAAGTTAAGTTATAAGATTTCTTTGCAACTCCACCACCATTAGCTACAAGATTATTACCAGCTGAAGTATTACCTTCTATTGTATATACTTTATTTGCATCAACTGCATATACTAATCCGGTATGACATATTCTCAAAGCATTCTTAAAGAATATTACATCTCCACATTTAGGATTAGATGTATGCCATTGTTTCTTTTCTTTAAAGTAACCAGCCATAGTAGGAGTGTAAGCACTGAAGCCGCATAAAAGCTTTTTGGCATCCGTAACTCCGTAAGCCTTAATAAATAACCAATTTACAAAAGTACCGCACCATGCCTGACCTTGGACATTAATATTAGAAAATCTTGAAAAATCTCTAGCATATTTTGTAAAGTTTTTACTACCGGCATTTGCCGTTTTGTCATCGAGATTAGCATTGGATTTTTTTTCTATATATCCAACTTCAGCCATAGCAATGTCTACAACTTTATTTACAGTTAACTCAGACATAAGTCACCTCTCAGTTTTTATTTGCCGTATGGGTATTTAACATTATTAACCATACCTTCTATAATTGTGTCAAGCTCTTCAGGTGTAATATCGATTTTGAGATTGCGATTAATTACTTCTGTTATGTAATTAACAACATATTTCTTTTTCTCTTCGCCCTTTCCGTCACCATCAAATATCTGCTCCGCACTACGAATTCCAATCTCGATAAAATAATCAAGCTTTGCAAGTTTATCAGTTTCAATTTTTGATCTAACATAAGGAACAACCACACCGGTAATTACTGCAACTGCAAGTGTAAGAACAACCTCAAATACCATTAAAAATATCTCTTTATCCATAATTATTCTCCTTTTTTAATCTGTAATATCTAAAGAATTATCTTCAGCAGATTGATTCAATTTATTATTTACATTGCTAATCATTTCATCAGAAGCATTTGCAAATATAGTATTAGATTCCATCATCATGATATCTTCTTGCGATACACCGAATTCTCTTTGGATATTAAGTATCTCTTTGTCATATTGTAATCTTATATCCATGATCTCTTTATAAGAACCAATACGTATCTTATTTACATTTTCAAGTCCAGCTTTGTTATAGTAATACTTTTGTGTAGCACCCGCTAATCCAGCAGTAGTAGTTAGAGCCGTACCAATAATTGCAAAATCATACATGTTTGTATCTCCAGATATCAAGATATAACACATAAATATTAAGCTTAGTACTAGCGTAACTATAAAACACAACATAGATATTACTGATATCTTTTTACTATGTTCCATAAATAATCACCCCAGCTTCGCCAATACCTATAGCATCGGCTTCATCATCGGTGCATTCAACACCGTATTTATTTAGAACGTATTCAATGTCTGCATCTTTAAGTTCATTACGAGACTTATTTCCAATTGAAATCCCGACAGTACTTCTCCATGCGGAAGGTTTTATTTTATGAAAAACTACATCATTAAAGGAACACCATCCAAACACACTTCCAATCATCATCATAAGTTTCATAGATGTTTCCACATTACCTTTAACAAATGTATCCTCGACATAAACAACGTTAGGTTTATGTTTCTCAAGTAATGACAAAATATTATTTGCCATATAAGCCTGACGTTCTTCTGTATTTTTCATCTTATGCAAATCTATTATTCCAGATTCCGTTAATTCACCATTTACATAAACAGAGTAGCCGGTAATGCGTGTAGATATATCTAATCCAATTAATTTCATTTCACATTACCTCCCATTACTTTCTTGCAATAATTAATTATGTCTACTGCTTTGTCGAGTTCTTTATAAGAAGTCTCTTCGCTAATAGTAAATCTTACAAATGAACCCGCTTCTTCAGGAGAATATCCCATTGCAAGTAATACGTGGGATGGTTTAGCATTACCACTTGAACATGCTGAACCAGCTGATGCACATACTCCCATTTCAGATAATAGTTCAACGAACTGTTCTGCATTAATTCCATCAAATTGTATATTTAAATTATTCGGTAGAGTAGGCATATTGGTATTTCTTCGTACACCAAGTTCTTCTCCAAAATAACTTATTTTTTCAAGTAGAGCATCAGTATTATCATACTTTAATTCTTTGAAAGCCTGTCCTAAACAAGCAATGCCGAATACATTTGGCGTTCCACCAATTAAACCTTGTTCGCCATATATAATAGGATCTATTTCTACGTTCTTATTTATATATAACATTCCAGTTCCTTTAATACAATGTATTTTCTGTCCGGACATACCCATAGCATCAATTCCCATAGCTTCGACATCAATAGAATAATAAGGAATATACTGCGTTGCATCCATATATATCCAAGCCTGAGAATAATCATGTACTGTTTGAGTAATAGACTTTATGTTCTGTACCACACCGGTCTCACCATTGGCACACTGGATAACATTTAAAACTGGAATATTCTCATATTCATTATTTAATTTTCTTAATTCGACATAATCAATACTACCATCGTGATTCACCGAAAGTTTATGTGCTTTATCTTCGTAACTTTCACAAAGCATTATGATATCATTATGCTCAACAGCAGAGTATATGATTTGTCCATCAGGATGTCTTTTCATAAATCCTTGAATAAATATATTATTACTCATTGTTGCTCCACTAGTGTAATAGATTTCATCTTTAGAGCAATTTATTTTAGAAGCAATTAACTCGCTTGCTATTAATATTTCATTATTAGCAGAATATCCATAAGCATGTAAAGATGAAGGATTACCGTAATGAGCAAGTACGGATGTTAATTTATTTTGGACACCCATTGATACTGATGTAGATGCCGCATTATCAAGATATATCATATCAATTACCTCATAGATCATGATTACACCACTTCTCATATAGCTTCGTTGTGGCTTCACGATCAAATAAAAATACCATTATACGTTTATCGTTATTGTCTCTTGATATATATACATCAAGAAGTTCTGCATCATTGTCGATGTATGCCGCCGCCTGTAGAGGATTCAATATCCTTACGCACGAAAACACATCATACTTTCTTCCGGTTATTTTACTTCTTCTTAAAAATTCTTCTCCCATATTATTTTCCTTTCAATCATAAAAAAAAAAAAAGGATACCCAAACAATATCGATAGATAATGTAAGTGTATCCTTTTGCAAAGTCTATTTAGACTCAAATATCTTCATTATCTTTCTTCTGTTTTCTTTTCTTTGTTTTGCGAATCTTAACCGTTTTGGATTCGTCTTCTTTGATTTCTACAATTTTCTTATCTTCAATAGCTTTTTCACATATCTCTGTAGCGATATACTCTTGCTTAGGTTTGTATTTACTCATAAGCTCGTCATAGTATTCTTTAATCTGAGGAGTAAGATTACCAACCTTAATGTCTTTTATAATCTTATAAGCATTCTCGCCAGAAAGTATATTAGCTTTCCAATTAGCTATCGTATTCATGATGGTTCTACATGATTCTTTATCGTATGTAGCCATCCATCTAGGTTTAGTTTTATCGCTTGCACACGAAGGGCAATAATGATAAACCGCACCGCATACAACACATGTTCTTGCCATGATATTACCTCCATTGAATAATCAGGCAATAACACTATTGCCTAAAAAATCTGCGAAGTTTTGAGGCTTCGCAGATCTAATTAATTCATATTAAATTACGGATCACTCTCCACCGCCAGCATTATCTCCGTCACCAGCATTCTGGTTAGCATCGCCACCACCAGCATTCTGGTTAGCATCGCCACCACCAGCATTCTGATTAGCATCGCCACCACCAGCATTCTGGCTATCATCACCAGAAGTTGTAACAGTTGTTACAAGATCCTCATCCGGATAGAAGATGTAGTAAAGCACTCTATCACCATCAGCCGCACAATAATCCATCTGTACAGTACCATTGAAATCAACAGTCTGATTCTCAGCATCGAAGCTGATTGTCATGTTGGGATCAGGCATGAATGAAGGAATATAAATGTAGCAAGGTCTAAGGTTATCATCACAAGGATCAACATATGAAGCCTGAAGAGTAAGTCTCTGAGAATTCGGGAACTTATTCGAAAGGTTGCTAAGCTTAATACCACTTGTTACAGTTCTTGTGTACTTAATGAGATACTGAATAGGAGCGTCAGTACCAGCGGCAGGAACAGTAACTACACCATTAGCAAGACCGAACTTCTTTGTTGCAAGATCAGCTGTAGCACCCTGTGTGAAACCTGTAAGGTTTGCACCATTAGCATACAGACCAACTACAGCAACAGTACCCTCAACGAGATTTACAGTTGTAAGAGATCCACCAGCGGGGATAACTTCAATCTTAGGCATCTCGATAGGAGCGGCATCAGTAGCCTCAGTAATATCTGAGCCAGATGCTGTGTTCATAACAGCGGGATGCAGAAATGCATTTGTAGCTGAGAAAGAACCAGCCTTACTTCTATACTTTGTACGAACGACATTACCCTTCTTATCAGTAATATCCTGTGACTCAGCAGATACTTCGATCTGTGCACCAGAAAGCTGATCAAGAGCGTACAGGATTACATCATCGAAATCCTGAGCTACGGCATATAAGATTTCATCTATAGTATGATTACCAAGAATAAAAGCCATAGTTTTTTCCTCCTTATAAAATAAAATTAACAATGTTTACAATATTTAATTTTTACACAGCTTCATAAAGTTGTAATCATCGGGTTTGATTTTAGAACCATCAACAAACCCAGAATACATACCTTTCATAAGTGCTGTTGAACTTTCATATATCTGTAAGCGTTGTACTGAATCATAAAATTCAGCAACACCAACATCATCAAGTTGATGTAAATTATATTTAAAACCGGGGTGATTTATACAAGAAGATATAAGAGCTTGTAATGTTAGTGAAGCATTATTAGCTTCATCAGTCGCTTCTTTTGCTTTGCGTTCAGCTTCTCTTTTATCTTTTGAAATATACCAGTTCTTTAAAACTCTATCTTTTGTTATCTTTTCTTCGGGAAACATTTTGAAAACATTTCTGTAATATTGAGACATGTGAAAATATACTTCCTCATTAATTTCTATACCAAGGTTTTCATCCCACAGTACAAGTTCATCATTCTTTTGGCATATCTTAAATTTAGTTATATCAACATCGCCAAGAAGAAGTTCTAATGCCTCTTTATCAATCGTAGGTAATAACATAATAAATAAGTCAAAGTCCCTACATTCATTCCAATCTATTTTATTTTCCCAGAGAAAAAGTCTATATGAATTCGTATTGCAAATAAAAGCGTTTAAAGTAGAGTAAAATTTATTAGCACCTATAGTAATGATCTTGCCTATTGTCGGTTGATACAAAGTTAATGAACCTTTTGCAGATTCAAGATCTATAACATATGGTCTACCACAATACATCTGGAGATAATCAAATTCAATTATAGGATTACGAGATTTTCTTTTAATGTCAACATGTTGACCATCAATTTGAACTTTACTCAAGTCACAATCTCCTTATTGATTAATCGTGTAGTAGAAAGCTTTCCGGTTGATTTAACTAAATTATTATCTGTTAGCTGTTCAAATATTAATTGACGAGCCGCATAATTAGTATCAACTACAAGTTCTTTATTCTCTACACAAACAATTTTTGCTCCAAATATATTGGTATAATTGAACTGATCTTTTATTAAAGCCGCTAATAAATCTTGTCTAGCCGTAGATGTGTCTTCATCTATTGCTGTTTTCTGTTCACACAATATTTCAAATGTAAGCAGTAAACGCTTCATTGCTTTATTACTTGCATATACTTTATCAAATCCTACAGTGAAACATATAAAGTTTTGTACATTAGTCTGCGTTGGCTCAATGATATAGTAAGGCATAATTGCTTTGCCAAAATATTCATCAGGTTCAGCTTCGGCTTCTTCAAGTTCTTTATTATTAAGAACGTGAATAATGTACTTATTCTCAATTAATTTACGCTTGACTTGTTCTTTTACTTTGATTTCATCGCTATCAACAGTATTGCGAAATTGTAAAAGGTATTCTTGATCGGCATCAGTCCATTCCATAAATACCTCCTTATAATCCAGCGATTCCCATTTCGCAATGTGTTGTTATTAATCCATCATCGGTAGTATAAGTAATTTTAAGAACCTTACTTATATACTTATCGCTACCAATAAACTTAACTTTAATTTGATTAGCATTTAATCCGGTTGTAGTAACATCAACAAGACCACTTGCATCTTGACCATCAACCGTATATGACCAGTTACCGTTAATAAACGGATAAGGATCATCATTCTCAAAAAAGTTAATCTCGAAACGTTTATAGTTGCCGCCAATCTTCAATACTTCCGTAGTTCCTGTATGCGTAATTACGCCATGAATAAACATCGATTGTGTAGGATCGGTTGCATCTACATTCGTTGCAACTTTAAGGTTGGCATACATAGCTTCAACATTTCCATCTTTATCATATTCAATAACATCTTTAAAAGGATCAAAGATATCTTGAGCAAATGTTAAATTGCATATGCCATGCTGTGCTAATCTCTGAACTTTGGTTATTCGCCATACCACCGGCTCACAACCTTTTGATACATTGACTTTTTCATCTATGATCATTCTTTGGTTGTACCATAAATGTTCAGTTATGTCGTTCATTGGTAAAAGTACAATAGTTTGATTTTGCGGAGTTTCAAATTTATAATCTTCCCATACACCAGAGTTGTAGGAATTCTGGCTTCTGTTTATTCCCGCCATACGATACTTCTTGGCATTGATAACAAAATCAAATATATATGTACAAGGCAGTACTTCCCATGTAGGAAGTTGATTATCATAATAACCAGCAGTAGCAACTACCATCCAACGATTATATATTCCTCGCTCGTCCTTAAGATCTACGTAGAGACCAACAGGAAACTTTGCACTATATTTATCAGCGAAACGCTCTTTATAGAATGGAATATCTAATTCTTGACTTGGCTTAAACTGTAACCAATAAGTTATCTGATCCTTATTAAAAGTCTGCGTTGTATGTTTAGATACTTTCACAGGAATAGGAACTTTATACTTATCGTTATCCGGATTAAATAAACTAAGCTGAGTCTTATGATCATCATCATCGTACATATAAAAATAACCAACTTGGGAAGCGATATCACCATCCCAAGTGGCTTCAATAACCATATCACTTTGTATCTTACGTGCTTGTCCTAAAGTACTACCACCTTGAAGGATACTTTTATATGTATCAAATGAGGGCATCATTCACCCCCAATCTGAAGAACTTCATTCCCCGCAGATAATATCAACTTTCTATATGTAGAAAACTGATAGTTGTCAGATTTTACAAGATCTCTTGCTCCAGCGATTTTCGAAAGAATACTTACCATAATCTGAGGATGATTCAATAAAGAATTAAATCCACCGAACGTAAGAAGTATATCTTCAAATACATCGTCTATATTAATATCCTTGTATTTATCTACATATTTAGGGTTGGGATCTTTCAGTAACAATAAAAAGAAAAGTTTAGTACGCATCTTCTTTTTAGTCTGTTCTATCTGTTCATTCGAAAATTCACAATACTTCGTTTCCATATCAATCACCTCAGTTCAAATAAGAGTTATTAATATATCCACGATCACGTATCATTCTACGAACTTCCAGATCAGCATTTTCGCACACACTTAATATGCTATTAATCTGATTAGCTTGAGCATAAAACTTGCTATCAGAATTCGAAAGAAATGCCTGATTTAAATTTACCGTATTATTGATCTTTGGACTCAACCATTGATACACCATTTGTTTAGCAAAAATCGAGATAACGAAATCAGTATCAATCTTAATTTTGTTGGAAGGTTTCTCCAATTCATAAGTGATAATTTGAGTCGTGTCATCAAAATCAAGAATAGTAAACAATCTTGATATATATGGATTTGCAAGTGATGCGTGTAACCACTCAACTAAACATTCGTTGCGAGCAACTTCGTTTAAATTACAAAATTCGTAATCTCTAATGCTTCCGAGAAACAAATTAAAAATATTATCATATTTCAGAGTTGCCATAAGCACCTCCTAACTTTAATTTGTTGATAAACGCATAAGAAGTTTTGTATTAAAGATCTCGTCAATAACCTTAACTCTCTGAATAGAATCAAGAGTTCCATTTCCGATAGCCTGTATTGCAAAGTTCTTAAGACATTCTTTCGCACCTTCGGGCATTTTATTTATAGCGTTTCTCATATCATTAGGAGCAAGATTTAGAATCTTTCTATAATCCTCAGGAGAATAAAGATTTCCATACATAAGCTCAATATCGCCATGCTCTTTAAGAAAATCTTCGTCCTGAATAATGAATCTCGGCTGATATACTGAAACATCGTGTTTACGTATTAGAGATATAAGATCTCTATACTCAACTTCTATAACATCACCAGCATACTCCCAAGTATATAATTCTTTGCTTCTATCGCCCTCTACATATAAATGTCCAACAGTAACTGACATACAAGGTATGCGATCAGTATCTTTAAATGTTTTCTTAACAGGAACTTCCATTGTCACAACTTCGTTTTCGTTATCATTCTTTGTTCTTGCCATAATTATTTTTCTCCTTTTAATCATAAATAAGGAGCATAACCCTTAAGCTATGCTCCCTTAATAATTTTAAATTTATCAGAACTTCCAGTATCCGAAGTAAGAACCAAGTACAACATCTGCACCCATACGTCTTGACATCTCGTATGTATCGAAATCATCGACCAGCTTACCTTTTTCAGTAACTTCGAATATCTCTGTCTCGCCCTCATCTACAAACTTAACGAACTTATCCTCAACAATAGGGATAATGTAAAGAACATCATTCTCTACAGCAACGGTACGAGTACCGGGGATAAGTCTCTGAGGAATCTCGATGAGTGTTGTACCTTCATAACTACCAAGTCTGCCTGTGTTAGCGATAGACTCCTTCTGAGAATCGGAAGCCCAGTTAACATCAGCAATAGCTGTAATATGCTTAAGTGCTGTCTTTGTACCCATAACTACAACATCAGTACCATTTACATTTGCAACCTTCTCAATAAGGTCATCAAATCTTGACTTTGTTGCGGGTGAAAGAGCACCGGTATCCTTCATATCAGAAGGAAGCTGTGTAGCCGCACCCTTAAGCTCTGCATAAACCATACTCTGTACATACTGTACGTAAGAAGCGGCAACTTTATCGATCCACTTTGCAAAGTCGATACGACCAAGAATTATAAGGTCGATATCCTTACCAATCTTAACAGTCTTAGGCTCAGTCTTAACCGGAACAACCTCACCCTCACCATACTGTTGCATTGTTATATCGTGGTTATCACCACTATAATCACCTACAACGAAAAGGAAGTCATGGTTTACTACGAACTCATTAGCATCGCCAAGTGCAAGGTTCTTCTTCTCAACGAACTCATTAAACCACTCGTTGTTCTCGAATCCTTCATTAACCTTGAAATCGATCTCTTCCTCGATTATCTCAAATATCTCACGAGCGTGATCCTGTTCAGCTCTCCTACGAGTCTTTGCAGACTTAAGATCCTTCTCTTCAAGACCACAGATCTCCATAAATACCTTCTGAACTGCCTTGTTAGCCTCGGCACGAGAAACATGTCTCTCTCTTCCTTCAGCATCAAACTCATAAATGTCGCTACCACGATTAAGGTTCTTGCAAAGCTTCTGGAAGTTTGTAAGCTTACCCTCTTCAGAAAATACCATCTTTAAATGTTCAGTCATTCTCATAATTAATTACCTCCCTGTCCACTTTGTGCAGAAGCAATAACCATCTTCTTTGCGGCAACAGAAGAAATAGTAGCACCAACAGCGGGTGTTCCTGTGAAACCTTCATCGCTTGCAGAGATGCGATCATGCTTATGAAGACCATAAGCTCTTGCAACATCTCCAGCCTTGTTATACATAGTCTTCTCACCACGAAGAGATGCCTCAGTATAAGGACTAAGGGGCTTTGTATAAACAAAACAAGCATCACCGGGATCTGTTACAAGTACAAGCCATGTGCCATCAGGATTCTTTTCAACAATCTTACCTTCGAAAGTTGTAACAGCGGCTTCTGTGAATACGTCCCAATCAGCCCAATCGCCAATTGCTACGAGATTACCATTATCAGTATCAGAACTCAGCCTAACAGAATAAACATGTTCACCACTTCTCTGTGCGAGAACATTTGAGGGATAACCCTTGGCATGAGTTCCAGTTGCAATATCAACTGTCATTCCCATAATTTTTTTCCTCCATAATTTTTTAATTGGAAAATTTAACGTTTAAATCCCATCGAAAAGTGAGCCGTAATTCTTACATACAGCCACATGGGATGTTATAGCTTTCATACCAACCTTAGGATTTTCGTTGGTAATAGGCTTTTCAAAAGTCATTTTCTTAGCACTCTTAAGTAGTATTTCATTAGCTTTATCAGTAAGCTCTTCCATACTTAAATCAAAATGATTCTTCTGTTCAAGAAGTGCCTTGAATTCATCGCTATCAACACAAAGAGCATAATCATCAGATAAAAGCATTTCCATCTTCTTAGGCTCTTCTTCGTACTTAGCGACAGTCGCAATAGCTTGATTATAATTACTCTTAAGTTCATCTACTGCTTTCTGCTCATCATCTGTAAGCCAAGCGGGATGTACTTCAACTCTTTCACCAAGCAGAGACACTACTCCGTCAGTAACATCATAGCTCTGTCGATATGTGGTACGCTTAACTGTGTCATCTTCTGAATTGTAAACATTCTCATGCATAACAACATAAGTGGGTTCAGCAAATACTTCAGACCACAGCCAAGTATTTTCATTTCCGTAAGTAGAATCTACTTTATCGGATATAGCTCTTTCCATATCGCTGTAAGATATATCATAAGTATATGTACCTTTAACGATAGAAAGATCTGATTTTACTTCAGGTTCAGAAGGAACTTCCGCACTTGGCTGAGCTTCGTTTTCAACAGTACCTTCAACTTCAGTTTGTTCTGTTTCTGAAGTACCGGCTTCAGCAGACGTATCAGTAGCGGGAACAGTTTCCTCCGTTGAATTATCGCTTTCGTTTTCATTAGTACCCATTGCGTCTACTAATTCATCAACAGATGCTTCATTCTCAATCTTCTTCTTAGCCAATTCCTGTATTCCTCCTTTCTTCCCAGAGTCTTCCGCATAAGCGGTATAATTATCAAGAGACTGTTTAAGCTCTTGCATAATTTTCATCATGTCGTCTTGTGAATAAACAACAGCTTTCGCATTAGGCATTGCCGGATTATGTTTAGCACCGAGAAGAGTAACGCCTGTAGCTCTAAAAGCGTTAACAGTTGTTTTCATCTTCTTCGTTTTTTCATCTCGTTTAGTTGTAACATCATCTATCCAAAGTTCAGAAGATACATCAACTTCACCACCACGAGCTTCGAGTATATCTGCGACATAGTTTCCATACTCACGATATATGTATCCAGTAACATAAATATCGAAATATTCTCCACGTTGAACAACTTCGAATTCATTTGTTTCAGGAATAATTCCGACAATCGTTTCGTCATAAATAAGACGATTCTGTTCATCCGGATTTTCTCCATCCCAGAATTCATTTTCCTCTACATGCATGTCATGACCACTATAATCCAGAACAAGATTTCCTTCATTGTCAGTGGTCTCTATAACCCTTGCAAGTATTGCGACATTTTTCCAAGATTCTTCCGAATCACGTAATGCCGATTCAGGATATTCAACCTCATAGAAATTATCTTCTGTTGTCATTGCGTTAATACGAACACGTAAAAACTTTTCATCGTCAAATGTTTTATCAATTTCAAACTTTGACTTTGTAACTACACACTGTTTATTTGTCATAAGCCACCTCACATTGCGATGGCATTTGTAAATACTACTTTAGAACTTACTTCTTTAGCGTATTTATTTCTTGCATCATTTGCAAAAGTATAAGTACCACCATCATTTGTTAATAAAGTGTAACCATTAGCAATAAGTTTATCTGCGGTTTCTTTATCACTTGTTTTTATAAAATTTGCTTTACTCATCGCTTCACCTCAAATTTCTCATTCTATCTGCACCATCTGATACCTGATCATCTTCAGATCTCGGTCTTCCACCTTCTGAAGAAGTTTGTGAATTACTTGTGGTATAAGAAGATTGAAGAGGATTTATCATTTTTGAAGGAAGTTTAAGAACTTCTGTTTCAAGAAAATCCATCGCTAATGTATCTTTTTCTGATATTCCATTCAGAGTGTTATACGCTAAACGATTTGAAAAAGAATACTGACAAGATTCCAACAGGCTCTTTTTTAATTCTTCTTTTGTGAAGATTGTTATTTCAAAATACTCAACCTTACATGGACTTGGAACATCAAGTGATAACATACGATTTGTAAAACCTTCTATCTGAGGCATCAAACTCGATATGGCAAATTCGCTCTCTGCTTTTAGCCATGCATTGAATGCGGCTGTATTATTTATATTATTAGCATTGAGCACAGCACCACCACCAGCCGTAGCGAGTAGAGTGCTTTGACTTTGTTCAAGTCTATCAACATCTTTATCTGCTGACGACTTCGTAAAGTCAATAACGTCAACGCCATCACCGGGGATAGGAGCGGCGGCAACGTAATCAGGTAGAGCATTCTCAACCATCTTGTCAAAATATTTAATCATAAGATCCGGAGATACTTGGAAGTCATCGCTTCTCTTTGCTCCAGATAATACCTTCATTGGAACAAGCAATAATTTATATATTGATTGTTCATCTGCAATAGCTTGTATATCTTCAAGATCATTCAATCCAGCAAGCCTTTGAAGTAAAGGTGCGAATGGAGGAATGATTGCGTTCAAATCTTCGATTCTAAACTTGAAACATGCCGCATATTCATCGGGAACTTTAATCCATTTTGCAGAAGGATTCTTCTGATATTCTTCCCACATTTCTTTTAAAGGTGAACCAAGCCATTCAATAAGTTTTTGCTTTTTATCACTCTTCCATTTAGACATATCAATCGCAAATCCTAAATCACCGGTATGATATCTTCCGATAATCTTACATTCATCAGGATCAAGAATATAAAACATAGATCCGGAATCATCTCTGAAAAATAATGAATAACATATATCCTCAAGATAACAATGTATTAATACGTTGTAGATGTTTCCATGAATGTTATATATATCCAGCTTATTAAGTGTGCTGTTATATGCTTTCAATGTTTTTGATATGTTTGGCTTTTTAGAAATGTCATAATTAGGAATTACTTTCCTACATCTCAAATCCCAAATACTCGAATAAAGAACAATTATTCTGAAAAATATCTGAGACCTGAAGAATAAGTATCGTGCCGCATTTCTCAAATTTACCTCATTGTTACTTGGAGCTTTTAAATAGTCTCTAATTTTTTTACGATCATAAGATGATATTGAAGAACTATATCCTTTATTAGGATCTTTAAGTTGCAATAGCATCTGTTCAGCTTTAGAGTAATTTAAAAGTCTATTCTGCTCGTCTGCTTCCAGTTCAAGTTTAGCTAACTTGTCTGCTACAGACATTTTTTTAGAGGTGCTATTGCTTACACCACTAGATGTTCTTCGTGCCATTCTGTAGCACCTCCTTAATCATATTTTGCGGGGCGAATCATTTTAGAAAGCATATCTACAATATCGGTTTCAGTATTATTAGGCTTAAGTTTTAATTCAAGCTGGCAAGCACACCAATAGTTATATGCTATAGATGAATATCTATCCTTACGCATTCCGCTTAATTCTTTTACTTTTATTTTTCCGTTACGTACTTCACTGTTAAGCTTGATCAATTCATACTCGGCAAGAGTTGTTTGGATATATGGCATACGAAGTTCATTCTGTTGAGTTGTATTTAATTTATCCCAGTTCTTTATAGTCTTACTGAGAACTTCATCACAATCCTGATCCGATATTAAGAAATTAATTCTTCCGTTCTGAATTCCTACACGAAGTCCAGTACATATCTGATCATTGAAATCAGCATTAGCTTTAATACACCATACAACACGATTAGCATCTTTAACTTTACAACGCATTGCCATCTCTTCATTATTGCAAGCACACAATGCTTTATATGTATCTCCGGTTTCAGGATCATATTGATCCTTACAAATATAGTCATACACACCCAGACCATTGCCTTGGCAATCCAGTACTAATTGCGTACATTTGTAATGATAAAAATATCTCATAATAATTATTCCAAGTTCATCAGTCGTCTTACCTTCGTAAGTTTGTGAATAGACGAAATTGGATTGCATATTTGTATCATCGGTTTGTATAACATTATTTACAAATAACGAAGACGCATCGTTCTTTTTCTTTTTAGTTGTTGCCATAAGTGCAACGTCCAACGATAATATACGTTCAGACGCTTCTTCAAGTTTCGGAACTGGATTCTTATCGCTATAAAACGACAATGGTAATAAAGCATTCTTAATTTTTCTTCGTTTGTTTATTTCATCAAACTTAAAGAAATTATCTCCTGTGTCACCTTGCCACATTACTTCCATTTCCATTTTGAATTTCATATCATCAAAAGTAGATTCGGACATTTCATCTCGAACTTGTTCTTTAGATAATAAGTTCTCTTTGATTGAAAGTTGGTAGGGTAGAGCACATATAAAATACTTTTTGGTGTCATCAAAGAATGATGCTACATAAGACTTTACTTTATCCCAAGCCCAGCTACTCTTAAACCAAGCAGAAGACATATATATTTCTTTATTACGTTCTACACAATCCGCATATTCAGGCTTATCAAGATATCTAGGATGTCTTTCAGCAGTTAAGAATTTTCTTATAACACCGTCAAGAATATCCGGATTTACCATTCTAAATTCATCAACGATAATAATATTTGCTCTTAATCCACGAGCATTATCTGTTGAAGTAGTAGTGGTAATCCAACTACCATTTCTAAACATAATATGGGCATCGTTTTGTCCTATCTTACAATCCTCAATTTCAGTACATAGGTTAGGGGATTGTCGCATAAATTCATTTTGAATCTTAAGTAATACTTCGTTTGCTTGTTTCAACGTTCCTGATACAACAACTATTTTTGTTCCGGGGTATAAGATACAACGAATACAACAAAATAGAGCAGTGATATATGTCTTACCTTGACCTCTACTGGCAAGATACATAATGTAGTTGAATTGCATCATTACCCAGATTAAAATCTGTTGAAACCATTTTAACTTTAGCCCGAGGAAATCTTTTACAAAACGTTGCGGATTAGCTCTATAATAACCAGCTCTCCACGCAACGGTTTCCATTGTAAGTTGTTCTTTATCTTTTTTTATATCATCAACTGTTTTCTTATTAGCCATCGTCTACGCTTCCAAACAGTTTATTAAATATTTCCTCAGAAACACCTTCTTCATCCACGGTAGGTTTCTTTACCGTATATTTGGATATGAAATTATCATATAATGTTGAGAATGCATTTTTAAAATTCATCATCTTCGCAAGATGACCTTTAAAGAATACATCAACCCACAAACCCATCTTGTCTATATCTTTGAATTCATCTTCGGGTTCAGGGATCGGCTTTTCATTTTCCCATTTAGCGATAAGCTGTCCAAATGTTTTAGCTTCAGTTAATGCATTTGAATTATCTTGATTAGGTTTAACTTGCAACGAACCCATAAGATCCTGTAAGGTCTTATCAAGATCTTTTGTATCTCGACCGGATTGCTGAGCATCATCTATCTCAAGTAATTTACAACATATACGCTTAAACAAAACTTCCTGTGCTTTAGTTTCACAGGCATAGAATGTTGTCCATTCTCTATATGTATTTTCAAGAAACATCAAATCCTCAAGATTATATTTGTTTCCAAAATGTTTTCTTGCATCTTTAATTAACTTTGAATTCTCGTTAATATCTACAGTTGAATCTTCTGCAAATTCATCACCTTTATCGAAATCAGAATCCGCATATGTTAATTGAGTCATTGTAGGCAACGACTTAACAACTGCGAGATATTGTTTAAATGGAGATGTCCAAGTTTTCTCTTTTACGTCCTCTACAGAATTCTTATAACACTTCATGTAGAGATCATGTTTATAAGGAGCATCAAGCATCCTTAATACCTTCATGACCGATTCTTTGGTTTCATTCGGTTTGTCCGAAGGACTCTTTCTGTTTTCAGCTATCATCTGAAGACATTCTTTGCAGATAGGAAATTTAGATGCTACGTACCTTCTATCAGTATAATAGTTAGTATCAGCTCTTTTAACATTCCCGCACACTGGACAAATAAGGTATTCTCTGTTTATTAATTTATTATAATCATTGGCAAGCTTATTATATGAATCACGCATTTGAGCTATGCCAAACTTTTTTATTTCCTCTGGCGTTCGAGCCAACGTCATCGTAGCCATAAACTTCACCATCCTTTTAATCTTTATATTTTGTCTCTCATTTAGAAACAAAAATTAATAGACCTTCGCCTTGCCACATTTAACTGTTAAACATTATTCTACCGTTGAGATAAAGCTGAGCCACAAGGAGCTACCTTGTAACTTTTTACCCCTCCAAGACGGAACTAACGAGCGGGACTGGTTACCCACAACTTTCACCGAAGCCATTCAGCTTGAAAAAATATTATAACGAGGATTATAAATTATCGTTGATTACGGCTACTCGTACGGTAAACACTACTTATACGTGGATTTCTCCACATCAACAACGAAAAAAAGGACTTATTGGATTTCCGCTACTTTCCCCACTCCTATTGTTTTCCGGACAATAGGCATCACGGTTTCAGAATGGGCAAACCCCAAAAGTGTATTGTGTCCTCGTAGTGAACCCTGAATTATTTAGCAATTAAACATAGTACATGTGCTTGATCTCGGAAGTTTCTTCCTCGTCATGATATCTCACGATATACATGAACACGTTCACATAAAGTATCCCATATGCTTCGATGCATCATCCACACATTCTCAGCTTGGTAGCTAACCAATCTGCACTGAGTTATTATTTTGCTTCTAAATGAAAAACAAAATATAACGGACGACCTACGTAGAATAAGCCGCCCGCTACAATATTTCGAGCTAGTCGGAAAGGAGAGAAGAAAAGATATGATATATTGCCGCTCGATATAACAATATATAATGCAATGTTAGCGTATATACGCTTTATACTAAAGATACAGAGTAGTAACACTCTATACCCTTATTTTCATTTACCACACAAACAATCTGCTCCGGTTCTCCCGAAAGCCTCTTCTCAATAGTATAGTCGCAACCAGTACCAGCAAAGTTGCCACCTCTAATTATTTTAATTCCGTTGATGTTGGATACTTCGTTAATATGCATGTGACCAAAAGTCATAGCATAAGGAATTTCTCCAAACATCGTTACAAATTTGCCTACTCCCATCTTATCGAATGTATCATAATCACCGTGAACATTAATAAATGTTCGATTACGTATGATCATTTTAGAAATACCTGAATCAATATTGTTAGGCAAGAAGGTTACATTATCTACATCGCTTATAAGCTTTTCGACAATCCAATAAATAAGACTATCGAGGCGTTCATTATGCGGTGTATCAGACTTTTCACCGAAGTTCACACGGCTATGATTACCAACAACATTGGCTACTACAACCTTTTCAAACTTCTGTGACAGCTGATGTAAAAACCAACTGATATATTCCGAAGCAATTTTGATCTGACCGATAGAATCAGTATCATTACTGATCATCAAGGTCTTATGTATTACTCCGGATATAAGATCACCCTGTATAGACACATATGCAATTTTTGCATTATGTCTCTTCTGAATGGTGAAAATTTCAGACACATATTTTTGCAATCTCTCGAATGCAATGTCGACATTATATTTCCCGAAATAAGAATCAAATGATTGTCCTATATGCATGTCGGATAACATGATAAACAAATCATTATCTGAATCGATTACTGGAGCAACAGTTTTAGGGAATATTTTACTTCCCACATCTTCGAATTGTTCCCCAAATATTTCGGTAAACTCTTGCCAACGAGCATCGGAATAATTTTGTTTATTCCAAGCTCTGCGTTCATCACGCATTTTTATTTTTGTACGTTCAAGTTCTCTGATCTTATCATCAATATTTTCAACGTATTTAGAAGTATCCTGAAGCTTATTTCGATTAGACTCAAACATTCTACAGAATGCTTGGTACTTCTTGCGATATGTAGACTCTCCATAATCGTTACCGGTCAACTCATTAATTACATCTGCAACATCTGACCATGTACCTATTTCATCTTTCAGTCCACATATACGATAAATAAGTTCTTCGTCTGATTCTCCGTTTAGTCTTTCATAGATCATTCAACGTCCTCCGATTCTACCGCATCATCCGTTCCGTATTTAGTAGAAATATCAAAGGCATTATCTCCATATACTTTATTAAGAATGTCGGCAAGGTCAATGACTTCACCGGTCTCTTGTTCTATAAAACTTTGTCCATTTGAGATTATTCCTTTAAACTTACCACTTAACGAAAAAGTTCTTTTAAATGAAGCCATCTCTATTCCTTTCTTGTTTAATTACAAAACCGCCCAACATAACGTTGAGCGGCAGATAACAAACTTATAGAATTTCGTCAAAGTTTTCAAGTATCTTATCTACAACTCCATACTTGATCTGATCTTCGACAGTCATATACCATTCTTTATTTTTGTTACGATTAAGTGCAACTTCATTAACACCGCAAATCGCCATATATTCACGCATCTGAACTACTTGCTTTTTATATATCTTCTGCTGAGATTCAACTTGTTCGGCAGTTCCTACAAGCTCACCAGATCCACTATGAATTAATGCGGTACTATAGGGTAGAGCGAAGCGTTTACTTCCGGATGCAAGTATTAGTGCCGCACCGGAATCAGCTTCTCCGATATTAACTGTATAAACAGGAGTCTTACTCAATCTTATGGTTGCCGCTACAGACATTGCCTCAGTAAGCTGACCACCGATACTATCAATCATGATAATAATCGGTTTGCGTTTATCGACAGAGATACCCTGATCAACATAGTTGTAATACAGAATATTTTTCTGAATACTCAAAGTGCTTTCATCTATTTCTCTGTCCAGATAAAAAATTCTATCTTCTTCAAGTCTCCAATAGTCAACTATTTCAGGATCTGGAAGTTGAAGATTAGAAACGCTATTTGGTAATTTAATAGTTACAACTTCACCTATATCATCATTCTTAAATTTACTCATGAGACTTACCTCGCTTTCTGATTACGATATTCGTTGATAAGTTTCATGTTCTTACTGCTTTCGCAGAGATAATATTTACGATAAGATCCCACACAATGAGAAATACCGTTCATTCCGAACGGTACATTCTTAACTTTGGTGAGATATTCCATTTCGGATTTTGAAATATCAATCATAAATTTCAAGAACTCCTTCCTTTTCGTCATTTTCGACATCCAGTTCTTCTGGATCGCATTCACCATTAGCACCTTTATTAAGTTGCTTAGTGAAAACTTCGGAGTTTCTAAATCTACACATGAGTCTGTCATTGTACTCGTAGACTTCGCCATCACCGGGGTTTACAATTCTACCGCCCTTGATTAGCTGATAATAAAATTTTCCGAAGCCAGCAACGTTAACCGTCTCACCCTCTTCTACAGCATCCTTAATAGCCTGAAATATTCCGTCCATTGCGGGACGTACATACTTGATAGGAACACCGGATAGTTTAGAAGCTCTCTTAATGATTGCCGCCTTGCTTATAGTTTGAGGTTTCTTCAGCATAACGTTCACCCCCCATATAAGCTTCGAGCTATTTCTTTGCCATGCTCATCGAGGAGTTCGAAATATGATCCTGCACATTCGCTGTTCTTGCAAACCATAACGTTGCCTCCAGCATAAGTAAGAGGTTTACCACATGACTTGCACGAATGTCTCTTTTCAAATTTCTTCTTGAATTCTTCATTTGTCTTTGAAACAGTCTTCGGTTTAACTTTGTAAAAGTTTTCCAGTACATCGTCAAAACCAAAGTACCGATTATCGTTCTTTCCTTCTTTCATCATAATTCTCCTTTTAGTCATATTTGGAATTCGTACCTATTCTCCCACTAAAGAAAATAGAACTTTTTTAATTCTGTTTAGTATTTTGCCAACGTTAGTTGGGAAAAAATAACTTTTTGCTTTTCTTTAAAAATGATTCTTTTCTGTAAAAAATCTCAGAAAAATTTAAAGTTTTCGTAATTTTCTGCATGATTTTTTATATTTTCTGAACATTTTTTACAATACTTTCTTGAGTGATCATGCTCTCCATTGAGTCTAACCATGCGACCACATATCTTACATATAGTCCATCCGTCCTTATATTTTGCGAGATATTGATTACCAATGTTATCAAAACGTCTCACGGTTACCTCGGCATCATCTCTCGGTTCTAACTTCACAAAGATCCCGCTTCTATCTACGCCTTTCCTGAAGTCTATTAATCCTTCAGCGTATAAATCATGAAGCATATAATCTCTTTTTTCTAAAGATACCCCCACATTTGCCAGCTCGAATATCTCCCTCGTTGTGTTATTTATCCAACCGGTAGGCTTGTAGCACAACTTCGCCAATACATAAAGCGTAAACATTATCTTTTGCTTCTGCCATCCATCAGCCTTTTGTATCTGCTTAATCTCGTCTTTGGTAATGACAACTTCAGGAATATCGATAAGCTCTCTTCTTATTTCGCCCTTCTTCATCTTTTCACATATCCTTTTCACAAAAGAGTAATATTTATATTCTTCGTATTCGATAATGTCGAGATTGTACTCTTTTATCTTTTCAAGTAAGAACTTCGTAAACTCCGTTGCTTTCATATCCTTACACTGCTCGTAATAATACCTTGCCAGATATTTAAACAGAGAGGATACTGCGACATTATTAGGTTTTACTTTTGTGTTAACTATGTTTGTAACAAATTCTTTTTCGTTATTCCTTAACATCTAAATTCTCCAATCTGTTTATTATCTGATCTCCCATTAGCATCCAACATGTACTGTGATAGCTTGTCTTATAACAAAAGTCTATCATGATATCTAAACGTTCCTCGTCATTTGGACACACCTCTTTGAGCTTATTGATGTAATAGTTCTTTAAACTTTCGAACTGAGCTTTATCATAAGTTCCGGTCAGCTTATCATTTTCAGAACTATACTTCCCGATCATTTTGCTGAAGTCAGCAATATGGTTCTTAATCTCGTCCACATGCTTATGTATGATCCTATGACCGGTCTTAAGTTTGTTATAATCAAAGTCGCCCTGATGCTTAAGTGCTTTAGTATATCCTTCGAATTGCTGTTCCACATATCTGCATATGCGGTTCATAGAACAATCATTAAGTCCAAACGGAAGGAATCTGTAATAACCTTCTATGAAATACTTCTCGGCTTCAGTCTTCGGATCGGCAAGTAACTCTTCGAGAGTCTTGTTAAACTGTTTTCTTGCATTCGCACTTGTCTCCTTAATGAACTTCTTATACTCACGCATGTAGTCATCGTAAATATAAGTCATGAAGTAGGGCGGCTTATGAGTGCATATGCTTACCTGAAAAGCATCCTTACCTTTTGCAGTTTCCAAATCATACCAGTACTTAGGCATCGGCTTCGCAACAATACCTTTGATCTTATCGATCTCGTTTTGCTGATAAAGCTGACCACACATGATACGTTTCTGAAGTTCAGCATACTCTTTGCTGTCCGGAGCGAAGTTTGCTTGTGTCTCCATCATTGCCGTAACCTTATTCGTTACAGAACCAACCTTGTTACCCATACCGTTTTTGTTAGTCTCAATAATGTCTTTCTCGGTAGGGATGACTTTTTCCACATTACGCTGTATGCAGAATATAGCCGGTTCTTCACGATAACATCTCATGAGCACAGGATTGTTTGTACTAAATGCCATATCACCATCGAAGTCTGCACCGTTCATAGCGGCACACATTGTGTCGAATGAGTTAAAGATCAGAATAGTACGCATGTATTTGTACCACTCCGCAACATCTTCATTCATCACAACCTTGCACTTGCGGATATTATTGTGCGATGTCATCGGAGATCTGAATATCACAATCTCGTCCACATCTCTATCTACCCAGTACCTTGAGAACACTTCGCCCGCCTTTAACAGTCCGGTCATATCCATTCCCACTATGCTCTGCATGAGAGTAACAGGATCGCCACTGATTATCTGGTAGTTGCCATGTACACGAAGTCGTCCAATCTTTGCCCTGTCGATTGCTTTGCTTATGAGTCTATTAGTCGCATCAATAATAAACGGATCATGCAACATAAACTCGCTCTTAAATAAAGCTTCCTTCCAAGTTGCCTTTTCACTGTTCTCATTTATTCCCAAGAACTTAACGGTGCTTTCGTAATCTCCGCACAGTGCATCTTTAAGATACTTAATGGTGGGAGCACACAGCTCCTCAATGTCGGTATCGCTAAACTTGTAACTTTGCAGATACTGATAGTTTGTCTCACGCACATCATCCAGCTCCTTAGGCATGATCTTGGTCACCGCAAATCCGTAACCATTTTGTCTGTAAGCCTTAATGTATTCGTTTACCGACTTGTATCCCTTCCAGCACTTAAGTGAAGACTCAGTTAAGATGAGATCAACCTTGCGAACATCTATCATGTTGCCCCACACATCCTGAACCATATAGTTCCCATTTGCATACTTGTCAAAGAACTCCACGATAGGAAAGGCGAACATCATACCTTTGAGCCACGCATTACGTAAGCACACCCCATCCGTCACATAATCGATCCCCAGCGACTCGCTCACCCTTTGCATATAGTCAATAGTGCATAGATTAAATCCGTCACTCGCATTGTTCTCAAGTTCCTCATCATATGCCATGTACACATCGGGTTCTTCTGCATCGCCACTGTCATCCACATTAATGCAATCTGCATGTATCTTCACGAGTGCATCGCTCACCACCAGTATGCCATGCGGCTCACAGATACGCTGACTTGCCGAACATGTTAACGCCTTGTACGCCTCCAGCTTTGCGGGTACAATAGGGAAGGATTCCATGTCGCACTGACATCTATTATTAAGTTCGTCAAGTATCTCGACATTTACAAATACAAGTGTGCAATTCTTAAGTCCACCGGTCGTTCCCACAAAACGCTTGAACGTCTTGCCGTTTATTTTGATACCATCTTTTCGCATCACCTTGGCAAAGTCACCCATGGTATCGACCACCACCATAAGGACGTAATCAGAAAAGTCAATGCTTCGCATCGGCTTATTAAGAATCTTCCCAATGAGGCGAAACATCTCGCTCTGAAAAAGCGACACAATCTTACCGGTCTTGTAAGCATCGTCCTTTGAAATCGTCAGATCCCACTTATTATATTTTAATTCCTTCGTACCAATCTTAAAAAGATCGTACTGCGGTACGTTTATTCCAGCCATTCTTATTCCTCTACGTATTCAATTGCCATTTGGAGTATTGTATCTAAAACAGATTTTAAAGAAGGTTGCTCATTCTGCCACTCGACCACTTCCTTCACAAATCCTTCGAGATCATATGGCACATCTGTATGATTATGAGCATACGACAATATTTCTTCTGTATATCCCATTATTTTTCCTTTCTGAAATCACCTGACACATTAATTATAATCACCATTATTAATTGTGTCAAGTTTTCGCACAGCCGCAACATGCCCAATGAGGTCTCGATCAATGTACCTTCCGTAAGTTGAGGTAAGGCACTGATTTGTGACATGATCATATACGCTGTTCTTAAAGTAGATAAGTTGCATGTCCTTTAAGATGGAGAACGCATGCTCCAAAGTCTTCACATTCACACCCGCCCTCTGAGCGATGGACTCCCTCGACCACTTGCCGTAACGCACCCTCGCATCCACGGTGCTTAGTATCGACACAAATATTTGGAAAAGAATAAAGCGATTCTTCATGTCGCTGTGGCATATGGCGGTAAATTCATCAGGAGCTACGAGCACATACGGCTCTTTGGTCACATTTTTGAAGCTGTGCTCCACATCCAGATCCCAGTACTTGCTGTTCGACTCACAGTATATGTAGCCATTCTCGATCAGGTACTCCATCGCCTCTTTTATTTTGTTGTTATTATCCGAGTGATCATTCTGGTAAATGAGCCACCTTATGTCGGATAAAAAGATTCGCCTCACCTTTAGGGCGGGATCGTGATAGAATGCCGCCAGTGCGAAATAAACTATTAAGTTGTCTCCTTTGAGTGCTACCGGTACAGCTACCATTTTTAAAACTCCCGCAAATAATAATATTAATATTAAGTGTATATTTATATTTATATTTATATTTATATTTATTAAGTATTAAGTATTATTTAGATTATTAAGTATATATAGTTATATATATTATTATTTAAATATATAGTTAATAATATATTATTAATTAAATATATAAGTATATATATAATATTAATATGTTAGTAAGTATATAAGTATATTATTATATATTAATACTTATATTATATTAATACATAACATAATTAATTATATTATATATTAATATTATATATATTATATACTTTATATATTATATATAAATATACAGTATATAATTAAATATATTATATATTAATAATATAATTATATATATAAATAATAATATATATTATATATTTATATTAATAATATATTAAGGGCATAGTTACGGTGAAATTTAACCGTAAGTATACGGGTCGTCTCCCATTATATGACGCAAAGTTAATTGTGTCAAATGGATAGTGGGGGATTTTTTAATTTGGGAACAAAATTAAAAGTAAAAAAGCTGGAAAGGGAAAAGTGGGGAAAAGGGGAAATAAGGAAGGAGGAAAAGAGTGGGGAAAAATGAGAGGGAGGGATTTTTTTTGGATGCTGTGTGGGTGGAACGACTTTACCCGGTCAGAAGTCTGAGAGCTGATCCGTTGCACAAAATAGCCCCCATCCCTTATGTAGTGCGAATTGTAGCGTTATTAAATAATAAAATATCCATAAATGATAATTTACACTTGTTTTGTTGTGGTTATGTGATAGTCTGAATACAGATAAAGCAACCGCTAACGGTTGTTATCTATTGCACAATTGAAAAATAAATACAATGTAGTTTTGGGAGCGGTTCAACCGTGTCATATATTCCGCAATGAATAATACAAGGCTATTCCATAGTTTACAGGCGGGCGACATAGAACCACAACTCCCATAGCAACTATAGCGGGAGCGGGTGAAATTCCTTTGTATTTCAAACTATAAATCCAATGGTTTAAACTGGTTTATTTCAATCGTTGTTTGTGTTTCTTGATGTCGAATATACAAGGCATTACGGTAACAGGGAGCGCGGTAGGTGAGAACGGCGCACCGTATAGGATAGAAACATTTCAACGATTGAATAAAATAAGCATTCCGGCGGGTTTATGGCGGCGGCGGCACTTCTTACAACAATAATCAATCAATCATAAGAAATGAGGTATATTACTATGGCAAAAAAGAATATTAAACAGAAGTTAGAAAAGACCGTTTCAAGTCCTGTTAACTATTTCAATACAGTAGTTACAACAACTGTTAACATGGATACGCTTGCAGGCATGCGCCAATTATACGCGGCGCGGCTTTTAGCAAGTAAACAGACGGCGCGTATAAATGCACTTGCGGGCAAAGCCGATAAAGCCGATGAATTGGCAAAGGTAAGAGCTACAAAAGCCGCAAGCGATAAAAAGAATGCATGGCTTGAAAAGTACGCGGCAAATCTTGATAATGCGGCGGATTCTGTTAAATATCTTATTAAGTTGGGCACTGGTGATTTTTCGGTGCTTGACGTAGATACTCAGAAGATAGGGCTTGATATAATTGGCAAGGTTCAGAACGGCGAGAACGTAACGGGTCAGACAATCCGCGACTTTATTAAATCGGCGGCAAAGTCTCTTAAAGTTGATATAGTTCCCGCGCGTGATTCGGATGAAACAATCTCCGAATCGTTTGTAAAAATGACTTATAAAGATTATAAGGTTGCTTCCATCCGTTCAGACGGTAAAAAGCACGTCGATTCAATGCGTGCGGCAAAATTTGTAGTTCGTTCAGTCGAAGATTTTGAAAGAATCCTTGCAATTTATGTGTATGATTCATGGTGTTACACTTGCGGCAAAACGACTCTTGAAACGGCAAAAAACGCTAAAAAGTGACATCCGACACAGGGCTGGGGGTAAAACCCCAGTCCTTTTTTAATTACGCGTGTGTGCGGTCTTTTTTTTTTACGCGTGCGTGCGTGTTAAGGTTCAAAAGCCAGCTTTCAAAAACTGGCTAACCGGATGCAGTGCAGTTTGGGCACTCCAAAACCCTTGCCGTTCGATTCGGGCATTCGGTATGTTGAAGAAGTTCCGCCAAAAAATACCCTCTAGAAGTGGGCGATGATCTAATCGCCCAAGTACCTTTCGCTCAAGTTCTTGAGTTGGGTGTCAAAATACGTGCGTACTTTCTCGCATTGCGGGTTTCAGCGGGCGTGGTAGCTTCTAGAGGTCTGCCAACAAATCGGTGCATGCACACGAAATGTGGACTCTTTTGAGGTGTGGGCTTAACCCCTTTACCAGTGATTCATTATCACCATGCACTATTTTTGGGGATTTGTGCGAAGATGCCGCACAATCTTTAGGTCAATGGTATGCTATTACGCTGTCATCGGCTTCGTGCGTTGTTTAGGCTTATCCCCAACTGGACACATTATAAATTTATACACACACATGAAAGAGGTGAACTATGAGCAGAAATATTGCAATTAGCAAGTCGCAGTATACAGATGTTATATCTGTGGCACGTTCCATTGGCATTAAGGTCACTCTGCGTGAATTGGAGCAGGGTGAAGAGTTCGAGAGTTTGGCGTTCCTTACTCTCAAGGGCAGTGCTCACCAGTTGGGCATTCTTGACAAGATTTTCGAATAATTATGTGAAAGGAGTAATGGACAAAATGGCAATTCTGCGGAAAATGGGTTTCCGTTATGTTGTCACCATTGCGTCTTCGTGTGGTGTTTCCAAGACTTACACGAAGAGTGAGGCAGAGGCAGTGTCTTTAATCACGGACACGAACTCTGTCTTTTTTGGTGGCAATATAACAAGAATCTGAAAAGGAAAAGAGGAAAAAAGGAAATGATGATAATCATCTTATTTGCATTAGCAATTATTACGGATACATGTCTTGACGTGTATCTAGCAAGGTAAACAAAAGGTGGAGACGGAAGTACAGCCGTTATGAGGTGCAAGTCCTCTCTCCACTTGTTGAACTATAAACCACACACAAAGCGAAAGGTAGGTAATCAAATGAACAAGGAATCTGCAAAGAAGTTTTTGGAAACAAAAGAAGCACAGAAGTGGCTCAAGAAGATGCAGTACACAGTAAAAGAAAGCGAAACAGGCGTAAAATACGTCTTTCTCGCAATCCTCTGCGGTTACGAGAAAATAGATGACGATTTTTTCAATGATCTGTGTAATGCGGTTTACGCAGTGAATTTCGATGACGCATTCATGATGAATATGTGGATTGGCGGCAAGGTAGACTGGACAATGTTTTTCAGTCAGCCTTTTTCACATGTCAACGGACACGAAACATACTTTTGTCACGGAGTAGGAATCGATGACTACTCCCCCGAAGACTGGGAGAGAGATATGGCAGAAATCAAAGCGAAAACTGGAAAGCCTGTAACGGAAAAGGAATTCATAGACTATTTATTGGCATGAAAGCGAGGTAAAGCGAAATGATTACTTTGGAAGACATTAGATTAATTATTAGCAATGCCCGTATCCAGTTAATAAATTCGGATGACGGTGCGGTCGAGGGAACTTTCGACTCTATCGATGACGTACCCGATGTCTACTTCGATTGCGAGGTAGACGATATGTATCCCTATCGCATAGATAGGGAAACGAGAACAGACGAAGAGCCTGTTCTTTGTATCTGTTTGTCAGAAATTTATTGCGAATAAAAAACAGGAGGAAAAAGAAATGGAAAAAATTGTTACCAAGGAAAAGGCAATGCAGTTCAACGAAATCGTTAGGGAAACCGAAATAAGCGAAATCGCAGACGGTATGTGTGGCGTGTTAGATTATTTCGAACTCGCCAACAGAAAAGATATCGTGCGGAATAGCATTGTCGCACGTAGCATGAACGCAAAAAGGTTTCTTCTTGACATCCTCAAGAAGTCTCCGTACTACATAGGCAAAGGGCGTTGTATGATTAATACAACCCTTAAGCGTGAAGTCGATACTGACACATGGGACGATTGCTACCGTTGGATTAAGTACAGGGCAATCGACATCGCTCGTGACAAGGAAATATCGGAAGACAACTGGAGAAGATTTCTGTATAACTTAAACAGTTACGTATATAGAAATCGATTCAATGGTAACTACATAAATAATCCGGAAGAAGTTAATTTGCTTAATGAAGTTGCTGAAGACTACGGACTGGCAGTTCGTGCAAAGCTCGGCATGAAGTTCACAAAGCTGATTGCCGCCTTTGCAAAGGAAACCGGAGTCGACAAAATTGTCGATATCCGTGACGCTTCCTTTGTAGACAATGAGGGCGTGTTCCACGAAAGAAGTAAAGACTTCGGGTGGAAAAAAATCCAAGCCGAAATCGGTGATGCACTCAATGTGCTCGAAGTGAAATCGCCCATGTACTTATCGGTGAATCAGCAGGATATTTTAACGATGTCTTGTGGTGACACATGGTCATCATGCCACTTCGTAGGGGCTGGTGCAACATGGAATGGTGACCATACTTATAGTGGTTGCTATGGCGGTGGTGATATTGGATACATACTCGACAAGGTAACTCTCATTTGCTTCACAACCAAAGAGGGAGTTGACCCCGACGATTGGGAAACAGGGAAGTCCCATCGTTCAATGTTTGCTTACGAAGATGGGGTTCTCTACGAAGGTAGAGTATATCCCGATGGTCGTGATGGCGGAGATGAAACAATCTCTACCACCATGCGAAACTTCGTTCAGCAGATAATCGCTAATGGTCTGGGCGAGAATAACATTTGGACTCTGAAAAAGGGAACTGAATGGACGAGAAGACATGTAAAAGCTGGTGATGGTTACCTCGGTTACCGTGACTGGAATAGTTGCGAGGATGGAAACATTAGTTTCCTCCAAAGCGAAATCACAGACATGGATCATGTTATCAGTGTTGGCACATACACAGTATGCCCTTGTTGTGGTGAAGTTCACTACAACGAAAAGTGTGTCCTCTGTGACCATTGTTGGGGAAACTATGACGAGGAGTGCCGTACATGCGGAGAGGGAATATATCTTGAAGAGAGCGAGGATTGGGTAAGATGTGAAGATAACGATGTTGTTTTCTGTTGTAGCTCTTGTGCGGAAAGGGCGGGCGTACATTATTGTGAAGACGATATGTTATATCATCACGAAGATAACTGTAGGCAAGATGCACACGATAATTATTGGTATTACTATGACGGAGATAGTATTTTCACCTCTGACGGAAACTGGTATCACAGCATGGAAAATGCTATGGATGACGGTTACGAATACGCACAGGATGACGGTGAGTGGTATCCCATCGATGAACTTTACCAAGATTCATACGATGATTACTTCTATCATGACGCAAGCGAAAAGGTAGTTGTCGGTGACGACACTTACCACAATTTAACAAATGCCTTACGTGATGGATGGTCTGAAGAGGATATCGAATTAGGAAAGGAGGCGGTTTAATATGAACAACTTCATAGAAATCTGTAAGTTAGACCAGTCAACTCTCAAGGCTTGGCTGAAAACGGAAATGCAGAAATACTACGAGATAAGCGACATTGTAGATGATGCCGGTTTTTTATATATACGTGGTAGTAACGTATTACTAACAGCTCATATGGATACAGTCCATAAGGAACTGGTGAAACAAGTAGTGGTTGAGAAGCATAATGATAAGACAATTATATCATCACCACAGGGAATTGGCGGTGATGACCGTTGCGGAGTGTATATGATCCTTGAAATTCTCCGCAAGACAAAATTAAGACCGACAATAATCTTCTGCGAGGACGAGGAAGTTGGCGGAGTAGGAAGCAACAAGTTCTGCAAGACAGATTACATCACAGAGTTAACGGAAATTAAGTTCGCCATTGAACTTGACAGGGCAAACGCAAATGACCTTGTTTACTACGATTGTGGTAACGAAGAGTTCATGGAATTCTGTTCAAAGGTAACTGGCTACAAGACAGCATACGGAAGTTTTTCCGATATCTGTCACTTCAGTCCCGAACTCGATGTAGCAAGTGTAAACATCAGTTGTGGTTACTATAATCAGCACACAACAAAGGAATATGTGGTGCTTGAGGAAATGGAAGCCACGATTGAAAAGGTAATCAAGTTGCTCGAAAAGGAAAACGAGGTCACGAAGTTTGATTATCAGGAACTTTTCTACAACTATGGATACAAAAATTACTACGGAAATCAATACGGTGGTGGTTTCCGTGACTGGTATGAATCAACATATTATGAGTTGATGATTACATACAGAACAGAGGGAAAGGGGGCGATGGGAATCATCGTAACTTCGGGATATTCTTACGAAGAATGTATCGGAAACTTTTTGATAGAGCATCCCGATGTAAGATATAAAGATATTGTAAGCGTAGAGAACGTAGAAACTGGTGAACAATTATCGCTTTAAAAACAATACTGTGCTATAAGCGAAGTTCGGGCAGAAAGGTAAGGTAATATTATGAATACAAAAATGATTAACGAAGTAGTAGACACAATTAACGGTATGGGAAACCTCGAAGCAAAATTACAGGATGTAGAAAAGCTTGAAGGTAATAAGGTCGGTATCTGTGTTCGGGAAAAGGGAAGCAACGTTGGAGTGGTAATCTACCCCGAACAGTTCGAGGCAGAAGTAACGACTGTCGGAGAAATTACCGGAAAGGTAATTGAAATTTTCGAGAGCAGAAAGGAAAACATCGCTCGTATGACAGGAGCTGGAGACGAAATCAAGGAAAAGATAAAGAATCTTGATGTTCACGCAAAGCTCGTACCTCACAACAATGTATTCTTGAGTGGAAAGGTAACGAGAGATTTCCTCGACATGAATATAATTTACTATGTTCGTGTCGGTGAAGATAACGATGGTATTGAGACTTGCACCATTACAACTTCAATGTGCGAGGCTTACGGAGTAACGGAAGAGGAGCTTTTCAAGGGAGCTTTAAATAACATCACTGATGACATCGTGGCACACAGAAGTTTATCTTCTGTACTTACAAGCTTCGGATTCCATATCGATGGTGTGGAAAATCCCGAAAAAATATTTGAACCGTTTACAGTTCTGACGAACAGAAATCATCTCTTTGGTGCATCTCTTATTGTCAAAGAAGAAGTTCTCGACAAGGCAATGGAAAGGATGAACACAGACAGAATCATAATACTGCCGAGTTCGATACATGAAGTAATGGTTGTTAATGCAAAGGATGTTGAAGCAGACATTGCTTCGTTTAGAGAAATGGTTAAAGCGGTAAACGATACGGAAGTCAAACCCAGTGAAATACTCTCATACAACGTTTACACTTACAACAAGAAGGATGGTTTAAGAATAGCCGAGTAACGCAAATGGGGACTGTAATAAGTCCCCTTAATAAAATAGAAAGGTAGGTATTAATATGTTAAGGCTAATAATCTTAATAGTAACATTAGTAATGTCATCTACAACTGCTCCGACACCAAAGGAAACAGTAATTGAACAGTTCCAGTCACGGAATATGATCCTTAAAGAAGGAGTGGTTTGGAAAACTGACGAAGAAACCGCATACATCGTAGACAGCAACGGAGAAGAATGGAAAGTGGACGTTGAAGACTGGGAAGTCGGAGACGGTATAGCGTTCGTAGTTGCTTGCAATGGAAACGGCATCTCTGATGACGAAATAATAGAGATGCAATATATAAACTGGGAGGATTAAGAAAATGAGAGATATTCTTTGGTGTGCATTTGGAACAGTAATGTATATATTTGGTTGCTTCCTTGAAATTCATTTCAATGGAACTGCTAATATGACTTTTATCGGTGTTATATTTCTCGGTGGTAGCTTGCTCGTGGTAGTAAGCGAAGCCGTTGAACATAAAATCAAAAAGGAAAGGAGACGGAAAAAGAAAAATAAGTTTGTAACCAAATAGTTGACACAATTAAGAAGGAGAGTTAAAATGAATACAATCTTATCACTAACAAAATGGGAAAAGGTAACTGGAATTCACGTTACTAAAACTCACACAGGAAAAATGTCGGGCAAGCGGAGTTTGAGTACATCGGTAATCCGAAATCCTATCTGTAAGGCAAGACAGAAGGATAAGAACAGTATCTGTAGCAAATGCTACGCAGATAAGATGCTGTCGGGAATTTACCACAAAAGCGAACCCTGTTTTGCTAAAAACTTTGCAGAACTTCAGAAACCTCTGATGTTCTTCCCGAAGTTTCCAGACGGTTGGAAAGATTTCCGTTTTGAAAGTTTCGGTGATGTAGCAAGCAAAACGCAAGCGTTGAATTACTTGAAGATTATGTACTGCAATCCGAAGGTAACGTTTGCGTTATGGACAAAAAATCCCGCAATCGTTGATTCAGCGATTGCCGAGATAGGCAAACCGAAGAATATGATATACATACAGTCAAGTGTATGTATCAATAAAGTGGATCATAAATACAGCGATAATATCGATAAGGTATTTACTGTATTCGATTCATGGGAATCGGCTGAAAAAGCCGGTATGAAAATAAACTGCGAAGGTAAGTTAAAGCATCTTCGTTGTGAGGATTGCAACAAATGCTATAACCTTCGTAGTAAGACAGTATACATCAACGAAATCGTCAAGTGAAGTTGACTAAATTAAGAAAGGGGTGATGTAAATGACAAGACAGTGGATTGTCGAAAATATCGATGAAGGTACAGCAAAAGCGAAATTTCATAACGGTTACATAGAGATTTTACTCTGTGGTGGTGAATTCGGATTGTATGAAATGGTCATAGTTACTGGCGATTTTGAAGATTTAGGAAAGGAAATCAGCTTTGAAAACTTCGATGAAGTGTTTGATGCGGTTTTCAATGATATTGAATGGGCTTGTTTTCCAGACGATGAAGAGACAGCTGTATATTGGCTCGACAAATGGAAAGCGTTCAAATCAGACATTGTATTTAATACTTGGAATATGAACTCAAATGAACAGTTAAGAGAACTGTTCGAAAAGAATTTCAAATAAATCACACACGCTGACCTAACGGCAAGACGGGGAGAAAGAGGTATCTTATGAATACAACATTAGTTAACAGCAACATCATCACTGGCGTTTTCGCAAACGGAAATTTCAGACAGCCTACAGTTCGGGAAGCGAACAACTTCGCAAACAGAGCCGTACCTTGGAACGGTGTTGGAGTCGATATCAGCAACGCAAGTTGTACCGATGAAGCAATCGCAATGGCAGGACTTAACTGGGAACTCGGTCAGAGTACAGTTGAGGTAAACGGAATGGTAGTTCCGAAGTACCTCGCAACGGTAAGAGCAGATACCGGAAAGGTACTCGGCATCACAAAGGATAACTACAGACCGATTCAGAACGCAGATGCGTTTAGGTTTGCGGATTCCCTTATTGATCAGGGTTGTACCTTTGATAAGGGTGGATGCTACAAGGGTGGAGAACTTATTTGGTTCTTACTTAAGATGCCCAAGGTAAATATCTGCGGTGATGAACATCAGATGTATATGTTCCTCATGAACGGAAATAACGGTAAGAGTTCACTCTATGCCGCATTTACCACAATCCGTGCTCTGTGCTGTAATATGGCACACCTTGTAGCAAAGAACGCTACGTACAAGGTAAACATTCAGCATCGTGGAGATGTCGAAGGAAAGATGTACGAAGCAAGAGAAATCATGGCTTCGGCAAGTGTGTACTTCGATGGTGCAAAGCACACTATGGAAGAGCTTGCGAACATTGAACTTCCTCGTACGGAAATGGCGAAGGTAATTCAGTTCCTTTTACCCGATGCTCCTGAAAACGCTTCAGAGCGTACAAAGGAAACCGTGGTGGATAAAAGAAATCAGCTCTGGAACATCATTGACAATGCTCCTGACCTTCAGAACTTTGGTTGGAACGGATTAAGGCTTATCAATGCAATCACTGACTACGAAAGCCACGGCATTCCGAAGAGAATGACAAGCAACTTCGCAGAAAATCGACTTATGAATCTTGCAACAAAGCCGATGATGGCTGATAAGGCAGTCGATTATCTGAGGGAAATGGCGGTATAACCTACCGCCTAAAAGGAAAGGGGTGATGTCCTATGCGGGTAATTAATTGATACTCAACGTAAATCAATAACTGAAAGGAGAAATGTTATGAAAGAATATCTTGTTGAATTTACTACTACAGTTAAGGTAGAGGCTGAAAACGGTGATAATGCAGTAGTGAAAGCAAAAAAGAAAATTGCTCCAAATGACATAATTAATGTGGATCAATTTTATATTTATTGCAATGCGAAAAGCTATAACTAAACAGAAAGGAGAACAAAAAGATGTTCGAAGATAAAGCAATCATAAACGTAGCAAAAAAGAAACGGACTTGTTCGGGTGGTGAATACTACGGACACGTATTTAAAGTGGTCGTTGATTACTATCCTGAGTGTGAAACTCATGATGTTCTTAAGCTCATTAAGGAGAAGTTTCCTGTTGAGGAAGAATATGAGGTAACGGAAACGCTGTGGCAGTGCCGTGGCACATCAGTAGAGGAGGAAACGTAAATGGATATAAGAGAGATGGCAGTATGGTTGGCAAATCTTGACGGAAACGGAGCTTCTGATGAAGAGTTCGCTGAATTCTTTGTTCTGTATAACAAAATATATAGAACAGGAAATCCCTATGTGGCACTCGAAAAGGAAGATATGGTAAATGCCGATATCGACAGCATCATGAAGTGTATAAAAGATCCTGTTGACGAAATAATATTTTCCGAAGAAGTAGATGTTTCAGCATGGTGGAAACAGAAAGGAGAGTGAATATGGAAAGTAATTACTATATGCTCAAAACATTTAAATATAATCCAAAGAACTACGGCTTCTGTACTGGAGAGGAGGTAAAACAGATTGAAAAACACTTCCGTATAAAAGACAGAAGCAACGTAGACCTTCAGAACTTGCGAGATTTTGTAGTTATGTATTACGCCATGAAGACAAAATCGGCAAGAGAAAATGATGAAGACGAATCTTACTTTGCATTGACCGACACAATGAGTGCGATAACTGGAGTAATTGATCAGAATAAATACAAAAGAGGAATGGAAGTGTAAGGAGGTAAATGAATATGAGAATGGAAATTGCTCATACTGGAAGAACTGGAAAAGAAACAACTATCACATTTGATACTGACCGGAAGATATTTTGTTACGGATGGGAATCACATGATGTTTATATCTATGCTGAACAGACTCGTGATGTGATGGGTGTTGTTAATGCATTAAAGAGAATCGGTTATGTCGAAGTGACAGCCGAAGAGTTTAGAGAAAGGAGATGATACAAATGAACGGAATGTTATTTAATAACGATCATGGTTTATATGAAAGATGCTTGAATAGGTATAAGGTTACGTTTTCTGATGGAACTGTAAAATATACCAAAGCGAAATGTCCGTTTGATGCGGAAAATAATGTTTGTTGGTTTGGTAACGAAGATAGATCAGATGATATTGTTTCTTGTGAAGAGGTTGATTGAAAGGAGATAACGATATGAGATACGAATCAATGGGAAATATACAGCCTACAAAAGCAGAGTACAGAGAATTTAAAGAGAATTTGTATAGTACGTTATGTTTTCTCGCAACAGAAAGACCGGAACTTGCTCCACGGAAAAGAGATAGCTTATCTACATTGCTCGAAAGTTTCTTCTACTGGGCAAATGAATACAACGATGGTTATTTTCCAGAGATGGAAGATGCGGAAACAGATAGATACTGTGCATGGCTCGTTGAAGAGAAAGAATATTACTAAATAAAATTTAGTTTTTATGAAAGGAGATAAAAGATATGGGATACACAAGATATTGGGAAAGAACAGAGAAGCCTATAGATGCTGATTTAATTTGTTATGTTTGCGAAGTTATAGAAGATTGCAATAATAAAGGAATTGCAATTAGGAATTGGGAAGGAAAAGGAAATCCTACAGTTACGTTTGAGCGAATCGCTTTTAATGGCGATAGTTTTTTAGATCATAATCATGAGACATTTAGCATTGATAAAGAGACTGGGTTTCAGTTCTGTAAGACTGCAATGAAACCTTATGATTATGCAGTAAGAAAAGTGTTGAGATACGCAGAAGAACATGGATTTGTAACTGATGTATCAGAAGATGAAGAGAATGAAGATATAATCTCGGATGAAGAATATAAAAGGAGATGAATATGGAAGAAATTTATATTGAAATTAAAAATGGCATCATCCAATCTGTTTATTCGAAAGAAGATATGATTGTGAATATTATCGACTGGGATAAGGCATATTGTTCTGATGATGAAACAGAAGTTTGTGAGATGCTTATGAGAAAAGTAAAGAGAAACGAAATAAAAAATATATTATAAATCGGAGGTAAAAAGGATATGGATAGAATAGAAACAGTTGATAAGTTAATACTTCAAATAGCAGAACTGCTACCGTGTATTTATGATAGCGAAGATGACGAAATTAAGAGAACGCACTTTTTTACAGATCCAGATAGAACAGGGATATTAAGTACGGAAGAAAGCGAAATTGAAACCTTAGCTAATCTTTTCGATCAACTGTATGGTACAGGAACTTGTACTACAGGATGCTATGATCCTGACGTAGATAAGATGAATAATGAAGTCGATGCTTATACCGGTCTGTATTATTTAACTATATCATAAAGTAAGGAGGTAAATTATGGTAGCAGTATGTAGACCACTTCATGGAATTACGCTTAACACGGAAGTTGAGTATTTATTAGATGAAGATGGCGAAATTAAAGAGTTCGAAGATGTAGAAACAGCGAAGGAATGGTTAAGAGAACACGTAATTACAGAAGAAACCATTGAATTTCTGATGTTTGTTAACGCAGAAACCGGAGAGTTAATATAATAACTTGTTTATAAGAGAAAGTGAGGTAGTGATATGACAATTAAAGAATATATAGACCAAACGAAACCGGAAGAAATTAACGGAGTTCCCTTTTTACTTACAGATGTGAATTATGACAGGGATTTGGATATAGAAGAAAAAACCTCTTATGAAGATAATGTTGAGTATTCTTTTCTCGAACGTCTTCAAATGGCAAGAGAAGAAATAGAAAGCGATATGAAAAATAATAACATAACGGATATAAATTCCGCCTTTCGGTATTATAAAGATAGAACCGAAGAGGGAAACGTTAATTATTGGGGCGGGATGATGAGTGTATGGACTCAAGAATATGATCCTAAAAAGTATTTGCTGTTTGATGTAAGAATGGATTAATAAAAGATTAATTATATAAAAGGAGAATGAGATATGACAGCAACGATTTATGAAGGACATGATAAAAGTTACATTATGCTCGGATCAAAGGATAAGAGATTTGCTGAAGCATGGGGAAATGTTTATAAAATTCCTGTCTCAAATATATATAAGGATTTAGAACAAGTAGCAAGTTGGGCAAACAATGAGTTAGGTGAAGAAATGTTATTTGAAATTGGTTAAAGGCGACATAGAGAAAGGAGAAAACGAATATGAATAAAACAAGTGTATTTGATCTTACTTATTATTATCAGACAATGAAAGGTAAAAAAGGAGTAGTAAGAGCGGATAGTATAACTGAAGCCACAGAAAGAGTTAATGATAGCTACATGGGTTTAGACGATGAATGTTGTGGCATTGTATGTTTAAGCTTGCTTGATAATAATGATTACGGAGTGGTTGAATTTAAAATGGGACTCAATATAGGTAATTAAAAGGAGATGATTATGAAAGAAAAATATAGCATAAATGAAGTTTTTGAGTTAATTGGAAAAGATAATTTATCGCAATCAACAGTCAACAGACGAGAAGATGTTATTGTTGATGGATATAAGGTTCGTTGCGGATCACTTAGATATATGACCTTTTATCAGAAAGGAATAAAATGTGTTAACTGCGGAAGGGAAGGAACATATTTTAAGTTAGAATCGGATGAGCCTGAATCGAATAGAAGACATTTCAATTTGTATTCAGAAGACAATGTAATGATGACAAAAGATCATATTATTCCTAAGAGTAAAGGTGGGAAAGACAATATTGATAATATGCAAACTATGTGTGCTATATGTAATGAGAAAAAAGGAAATAAAATAAATTGATAACGGAAACTCACAAATATGTTAAATGGAGGAACACAAATATGGAAAAATTTGCAATCTATGTTGGAAGTCGTCTTTTTGAAGTATCAAGAGGTGTGGAAAGGAAGGATGAAATAGTACCGATTCTTTCAGATATGTACGGAGCTGATAAGGTAACATCGGTTAAGCTTCGCAAGAACAGCAAGTTGTATAAAGAACATTAACTTTTACAGTAGACACAATTAAAGAAAGGAGTTAAAATGGCAATAGGATATAAACTTTTCAGAATAAAAAACAATAAACTTTATCCTTTATACGTTGAATCAAATATAGAAGTTCCGGTAGGAGTATGGCTCGAAGCCAAGTCTGGAGAACGGTTACCAAATGGTAAAGTAAAAGCGAAACTTGGAAATGGTTTAGCTTTTAGACCGGGCTGGCATCTGAATGATATAGCTCCATATGTTGAACATATAGGGAAACGTGATGAAAACGGCAAACTTATTCAGAGAAGCAACACTGTATGGGCTGAGGTTGAATATGCTGATGAAATAAACTATCAGGATAAAGCTAACGAACGTGGTCGAAATAAACTCGGTAAGGTAATTCCAGTTAAAGCTTGTTTGGATTATATTCCTGTGAACGGATATTATAGATTTAAAACTAACCCAAACATGTTTGGCGAATGGATTATATCTGGTGCAATAAGAGTTAATCGTATTTTGAGCAATGATGAAGTGGATCAGATATGTATAGAACATGGTTTACATTCACAAAGACGATGTGAAGATAACACAATTAGGAAGGAGCTAAAAGTATGAGGCAATGGAAAGCAAGAGATTTTCGCAAACTCTTACGAGATAACGGCTTCCAGCTTCAACGTTGTAAAGGAAGCCATGAAATATATAAGGATATTAAAGGTAATGAAATTGTAATAAAAGAAAAACTCAATCCAACAATAGCATTAAGGCTGATTAAAGAAAATAATTTGGAGGTTAAATAAATGGAAAATAAAATGAGAACAATCTTAAAGAATTTTGATAAGGCAGATAAGGTATTTCAGATCATTTTTGCAGATGAATATGAATGCACTCTTGAAGGTGGTTGGTGCTACATTAAAACAAATGACTCAAAAAAGAAAGAAGAACAGAAATCATTTTTGGATATGAGTTATAACGAAAAGAAACTCTATTCTATTGAACATGCAAATAGATATGTAGAGTATTGTAAAGAAATGTCGTGGCAAGAGTTTGAAAAAGAATGGGATTGGTGTGATAAATTTGGTGAAGAAATTGCAACCGGAATTGGTCGTTGCGTTGCACAATATCTTACTGGTCATTTATATAATCCAAGATACTGGGAATATGATACGTCTACTAAAGAATCTATAAATTCTATTTTAAATTCAAATCAGTGGATTATAGAAAAAGCGATTCAATTTGGTATTAAGTTAAAAGAAAGGGAAATATTTCCGGATGATGATATTGAAGAACTTGCTCAAGATTTTAATCAGATGTTAAATGAATTTTTAAATCCTTTAATGTCTGGATATCATTATTTTTCGGAATATCTTGATGATAACCTTACAGAATCGAAAATATATCAATTAAGACGTTCAGATAAAAGACTGTAAAGAAAAGGAGAAAGAGATATGAAAATAGCTGTTGAGATTCCCGATGTGATATATAAGAAGTTAATAAATGGTGAGATACATTTTGGTGGCATTACATCAAAAAATATTTTTAATTATGTTAAGAACGGAACTCCAATAGAACTGCCAGAAAAGGCAGAAGAAAATGGGGATGCGATCAGTAGAAAAGCGGTGATAGAACATTATTCGACAGGAGAAATTTCTCGTTGCCACCATATCAGTCGAAATAATTTGTTGGATTTCATAGAACAGCTACCGCCTTTGAACAGTACGCAAGAGCCTTATGAGGATGCTATTAGTAGAAACGCAATGCTTGAGATTGAAGAAGCATCGAAGTCAAATTGGAATAGCGTACTATTTAAGAACGTTAATGAGTTGCCATCTGTTACACGTCAGAAAATAAATAAGATTCTTAAAAATATAAGACTCGATATTGCATTACAAACTATTCCAAGTGATTCAGATGAATATGACTATGAAGCAAAGTGGCTAAATATGGGATTAAGAATAGCATTAAAAGTGATTGATAAGTACAAGGCAGAAATCGAGGTTAAATAAGATGATTGATTATAAAAATGAAATAATAAGGGAAGAGGCTATAAAGAGATTAAAAGAAGCAAGAACCACAATACAACCTTTTCGATATGTTGATGAAGTAATAGATTATGCAGTCAAAGCATTAGAGCAAAATCCAATTATTACAATATCTGAAATACCAAAAAATTATGACTACGACACTGAAACAAGGGATTTTCTTGTATATCGAAATAAGTATACAGGAGATAAAATGCACATTAAACGTCCGGCATCGTTATATATATTAGATCAAGATTTATGCGATGCCTGTGTTAACAGAGAAGCAGTACATAGACAGATAATAAACTGGGTAGAAAGTGATGATTATGGTAAGAGTTTATTTGATTTGCATAAAAGAATAGATACTTTACCCATCATCACATCAAAGCCAAAGGAAGGACATTGGATTAAAGAGAAATCATTATACGGTTGGGATGGTAAATCATACCAATGTTCAGTATGCAGTAGAAGTATTCATATTGATCCGGAAGTTGAGGATCTAAATGATTATCCGTATTGCCATTGTGGAGCAATTATGAAAAGTGAGGAATAAGTATGAAAGATTATACAGATATTTCAAGTAAGATTGAAGATATTCAAAATAATTTAGCTAGCTTATACGATCTAGTTTACAGTCAATACAATGGCATTTTTCAAGAAAAAGATCTAGAGAAGTTTCAAAAGATGCTTCAAAGTATTATGAGTGCAGACAGGTGCATGGATGAGGTAGACGATCTTAATGATAGGCTGTCTGATGTATTTGAAAACTTATATAAGTTGTAATGCGGAAAGAGAGGAATAAATATGGACGATGTTAAGATGTGTCCTGAATGTATATCTGAATCTGAAATGGGTATTTATAAATTAAATAATGGAAAACGTGTATGTTTTTTAGATGAACTTTTACTGTACCTTCTACTTAAGAAGTATAAAAAGAAGAATGAAGAAGGAAAATCTTAATAGATTGTAAAATAAAAGAAAGAGATATAGAAATATGAAACCTGAATATATTGGATACGGAAATTTCGATGAAGAACATTATGTTTATGGATTTTGTAAATGTCCTTTGCCAGTAGATTACGCTTTAAAATGGAACAAAATATTAGATGGTAAAACTCACACATACAGTTGTATATGTGAAGATTGTGGAACGGAAGTTAATTGTATAGCTGGTGGACATATTAGTCTTGGTATGATGGAGGGATCAATATGAAACTTGTCGTAGAACGTGAAAACGGAAATGCCAAATTAATAAGAGCTGAATATACACCGGCTGAAGCAGTAGTTATTAATCATGCAATGAGAAGATATGCTTATATGAATTTAGATGTAAATAAGGAAAGAAGATCTTTAATGGAAAAGATGCTTGAAACACAGCCTGAATTTATTGAGGTAGAGCCTATTAATGATAAGGGCGGTTTATTAGCCAATATCAAAGAATGGGATGAAGCCATAGATAAAAATGGGTATATTAATTAATATTAAAACCACAATTTAAAATGGTAATAAATAATATTTGACATCCATATTAAATTAAGGTATACTATAGTATATAAAGGAGGTGATGTATCATGTTTGGTATAATACTTGGAACAATTAACATAACCAGATATGCAATAGATAAATTCAAGAATAATGTAAATAGTAATCATAATAGAAACGTAGCAATGACGCAGTTTAAAAATGGAAACGATCCTACCGGAACATATCGTGATGCAAACTTTCAATTTAGAGACGTAATATCAAATGAGTTAGTAAATATAGAATATAAAAAAGATACAGGAAAGATAGTTGTATATAATATAAACACAAGAGAAGTTATAAGGGAAGTAGATGATCAGTCGTTAATAAATGAAAGAAGAGTAATGAAAGAGAATGCGAAAACGAAAGGGTGTGAATATTATTGTTGCGGGAATGATAAAGGAAAATCATTATATAAAAAATTTAATGATGAAAATTCAGATAGAACCTATAAGATTGTAAGAGTAATAGCAATTCCAGATGATAGTAGAGTGATAAAACAATATACAATAGACTGTTATTTTGATAATTCTACTAATAAGTTTGTAGAAGTTAAAGATAAACGATTTCTCGAAGAACATTTTAATTCGAGTGTACCTTGTAAACATTTTTCGAAAGAATATTTTAAAGAATGTGTAACGCAAACGGAAAGAGCAATCGCATGGATAAGTGAGGTGAATTAATATGAATGGAAGATTAGAAGAAGAATCCAAGATTATAAAGGAAATAAATAATAAACTTGAAGATTGTCCTGATTTTGTTAATTCATGGTATATGAATATGAGAGCATCGTACAAAAAGGTAAAGACATGTCTTACATTTCTGAAATGTGTCATGGATTATCTTAGTACAATTAAAAAACCAATTAAGGATGTTACCGTAGAAGATCTTACAGATGATAGCATTAATGCTTTCATAATAAGTAAAAATACACGAGTAAATAAAGATGGAGAAATAATCTCCACATCTGACTCTTACAAACAGTTATTATGGAGTTCATTAAATTCATTATTTACTTATCTCGTATTTAAAAAACAGATAGAAGAGAATCCCATGCGGGGAATAAAGAGATCTAAGAATCATGATATTGATAGGATCAATCGAAACAGAATTTCGTTTACAAAAACTGACTTCCATAAATTATTAACAATAACTAGAAATGGAGTAGGAAGTAATACTGCAAAAAGAAGACAGGCTAAAGTAAGAAATAGAGATATTGGAATTGTTTATACTCTAATGATTACAGGCATAAGATGTTCTGCTCTTGTTGAAATGAATGTTGATCAGGTAGACTTTGAAAAAGGTGCTATCTATGTAGTTGACAAAGGTGATATTCCAAGAGAAATATTGGTAAACGAAGATTATCTCAATGTTATGAAAGAACTACTTATTGAGAGAGAGAAGATCCAGAAGGAAAAGCATGTTAATGACGATGCTTTATTTATAAATAAAAGCGGGCATAGAATAACTCAGAAAGGTGTTGCTGAATTACTTGCTAAATATAGTACCGAAGCATTTGGATATGCAATATCTCCTCATAAGTTACGCAGTGGATACATTACTATAATGTATAGTAATACTCATGATATAGAATTTTGCAGACGTGCCGTAGGACATAGTTCCGTAAACATTACACAGAGATATATTAAGCCAAACGAAGATATTAAGGAAAAGGCAAGAGATATTATGGCTACAATTAAATAAATCTTGACGAGTTAATTGAGTACATGATACAATCAAATCATAGGAAAGGAGGATGTTATGAATAGAAAAGAAGTTATCAATAGAGTTGAGAAGTTATGTGCTATGGATATTCATAGAACTCAAGCTACAAGAGACGTTATTACTATTATGAAAGACAAGCACAACATACCTTCAGATATATCTTTTGATATTCTGTCTCTTAAGAACCATGCTTCAAATGTAGATGATGCTATTTTGTACTCAATTATCGAAGCGAAAGACATTGTGAATAATACTAATACTCTTGCACAGTATTTTAAAGAAAAAGAAATTGCTGAATATTCCGGTTATCAGTATTCAGAATTAAAAATGTCGTTCCCGATAGTACTAAATATGGTAGCTATATCCGATGATCAGTGGATTGGAAAGATAAATGTTAAACAGTTGATGGAATTACGTAATGCTAATTTAATCAACTACAACGAGAGAACTCAAAGAGCTATGAGTCGATCTACAATCAATGGAGAAGTAATTTACAGGATTACAATCAATAAAAATGCGATAAAAGCGATAACAAATTCTTATGAATCTAATGAATATATCCCGAATACAATTACATTAAATATGGGCTTGGCTTCGGATTATACTTATGACGAAGATAAAGGAAAGTTAATTATAAATTCATTAGATAAATTCGACATCATAGATGGATATCATAGATATATTTCCATGTCTAATTTGTATAACGTAGATAATAATTTTAATTATGATATGGAATTAAGAATTGTTGCTTTCTCTGAGAATAAAGCTAAAAGATTTATCTGGCAGGAAGATCAAAAGACCAAGATGACACGAGTTCAAAGCAACGCTATGAATACTTCTACTTATAGTAATAAAGTGGTTTCAATTGGTAAAGATCGACTACTTTTATCTGATCTATTTTCTCAGCACAAAATCAATGAGGCAATTCTAATAGATATAGTCGATAAGCTATATTTCAATAATAGAGAAAAATATTCCATTCCTGAACTTTTACAAATAAGTAATCAGATCTTTGATGGAATCGAATCCGTATTAAAACTACAACCCGAATTATACCAAACAAATTGGGATTATAATTATTTAACCGTGTTATTGTATTACATTCATAAAGGTTTGCAATCCAAAGATTTAATAGATAAAACCAAAGAAATTATTGAAAAATTTAGGATTGAAGGGAAGCTGGATCAGTCTAATACCGGCAGACACATTAAGAGAGTTATAAATAGGATCAATAAAGAAGAAGGAGGTGAAATGTAATGGAAGATATCTTTAATGAAGAACTAAAGATGAAATATTTTGATTCTCAAAAGGGAAGAAACCTCACACTAAACGATTCGCTTATTAGTATTTTTAGAATTTCAAAACAATTAGAAAAACAATACGGAGATATTAGTACTTTTAATGTAAAACGGATCATTGAATTCTATAAATTTTACAATTCAAGATCAATTATGAAGCTACAAAATATCAATAGTCAATTAAAAATATATACAGACTGGTGCATTTCTAATAAATTAATTGAAAACGATGGGCAAAATCACTTCGCTGAGATCACAGTAAAAGAAATGGGAACGTGTGTCAACAAGGCTAAAACAGAAAATATTATTCTGACCAAGGATGACATTGATGAAATTTGTAAAGAGTTAGAAAACTATTTTGAAAAATTCATTGTTTCTGCTATGTTCGATGGTATTTGTGGTAATTATTGTTCTGAAATTAGTGAACTAAAAGCATCGGATTTTAATGTAAAAGACGGCATCCGGTATGCAAAACTAAATAGTGGAAGGACAATTCCGGTAAGCGACAATACTTATGTTTACGCTAAACAAGCATCATTAACATATGATTACACTAGTGTCACAGGAAAAGAATTCCAATTTAAGAGTGATGACGTTAGATGTATTAAGAACAAATGGAACGCTTACGGAGCAGAAACACAGACTAAAAGAAGGAAAATTGTGTACAATTCTCTTGTAAATATATCCGAGATCACAGGAAAACAAGTAACGATTGGCGGTCTAAATGAGTCTGGAAGAATAAATATGATAAATAATATATATAAAAATGATGGAAATAGAGGGAAAAGTATAGAGTATATTATTAAAAATAATCCAGATATAGAATATATTTATGGAGAAATCTTCCAAATGCCAATATGGTTATATACATATGGTGAATATATAGAGACCTGAATAAGGTCTTTATAAAAGAGTTACTTGATATAATTAATAATCTAACGATTCCGTACCGATTATTAAATAAATAATATATACTAATATAATATGTGTCAAGTACTATATGTAGTAGTTGACAAGATTAATAAGAATAATTAGTAATATATTATTGTTGACTTATACGTTTGATGTGTTACAATTTTATCAAACAGATGTTCCTACGAGAGGAGGCGTAGGAAAAGAAATTAATTACAGTACCCTTAATAATCTTAAGAAAGGAAAAGAGATGACAGAAGCGGAAAAATTCTGTATTGCTTTATGCGATACAAACTGTATCACGGTTAACATTATAATAGGTGAATCAATGTTTTCATCTAAACTTACAGATTATCTGATCAAGAGAACCGGCAATATCGTAACGGTAGAAGATGTCAGATCAATAAGCACCTTGTCATTTATTTTTGATTTTGACGAGTATACAATTATAGAAAGAGATGATGATGAATACGATTTCACACATAAGAACGGATCAGAGATATCCGTTATGTTATTCTGAGTTAATTTGGTAGCGATTTTATTTCGCTACCAAAAAAATAAAATCACACTTGACACAATCAATAAGTGTGGTATAATGTGTTCTATAAGGCGTAATGCCTGAAGATAATACCAATAAACAAACAACAAAAAAGAGAAAGGAAAAAAGGTATGACAAAATTTTCTTTTGTTGGAATTCTGAGCTTTCCGAATTCAGATAAGTTTTCATGGCTCAGAGAGGCTGACACAAAAAAGGGTAATCCTTACAAGACTGTAAGGGTTAAGGTTAAGGCTGGAAATGATTCAGCACTGGCAGAATTGTTTGGAATGAAGAATGATAAGATCAAAACTCAGGATTCCAACAAGAATAAAATTGAGATTTCATGGGACGATAGAACCGTGAAATCAGTGGTTGAGACGGTCGCTTCTTGGAGACAGTTTCGTGTTAATATCGGTGAGAACAAGAATACCTTCATTACCGAGTGGGATGCTATCGAATTCATAAAGGAACATAAGGATGAGCTGGATGGTAAGAAGGTTATGATTACCGGAACTGTAAATAAGAATGCATATGAGGGTAAGGTAACTGACCGCTACTCAATTCAGAACATCTATGTACTTTCTGAAGATGACGAACGTAAGAGCGTTCTCAAGATCATGACCGATGCATGGTTCAATGATAAGAGCATTGATGATGGCGACTGGAAGAAAGAGAAGAAGCTTAACATCTTATTCTATACTCAGAACTATGACAGCGATGCTAAGGCTCAGAAGTACTATCCTCTTCAGACAGTATTCGATTGCACCAAGATTGACTTCAAGAAGGAAGCTCATCTGAATGCTCTGAAGTTTAAGCTTGCACAGATCAAGCTTGATTATGTGGACGGTGCTATTAAGAATGGAATTAAGAAGGATACAATCTTTAAGATTCCTATCGAACTGATCCTTCATAACGGTGCAACGGAAGTAGAGTTTGACGAGAGCCAGCTTACAGAGAATCAGAAGAGAGCTATTGCTCTTGGAGTTAAGACTCTCGATGATTTCAAGCCCAAGGATAGCATCTACGGAGAGTTTAAGACATCTTATAACTTGGTTAACTTCGACATCAGAGAAGAGTATGATAATGGAGCTATCGTAGCTGATGTAACTACACAGCAGTTCGAGAATGACATGTTCAGCTTCTACGATAAGAATGATACAAGCGATGATTTCATCAACGTTCCCGAGGGAATGAGTGACGAGGATGCAGACGATCTGTTCTCCGGAATATAAGATGATCAGTGGTAAGGGCTTAAATGCCCTTGCCACTTAACACAATTATAAACATAAGAAAGGACAAATTATGGGTAAATTTGGTAAGAAAAATCATGTATCCCTCGATCCCGCTAACTGCTCAATCATCTTTCTTGGTCAGCCCAAGATAGGAAAGAGTACTCTGATGAAGGAATTTGCAGAGAAGACAGTAGGTGAAGATGGTTATCTGTTCCTCGAAATGTATAGAGAACAGGGTGCTGACCTGATCGAAGGAATCAACTACGAAAATGTAGAGACTTGGGCAAAGTTTGAAGAAGTTGTATCTGATATCGAAGTTAATAAGGATACAGATTACCCCGAACTTAAGATGGTAATGATCGATACTTGGGATAATGCAATTCTTCTCGCAGAACAGGAAGCTTTAAGACTTTGGAACAGAGATCCGGATCATAAGAGGACTGACAATATAAGTGCGGCTTATGGTGGATTCCAGAGAGGTCAGGATAAGGCTGGGGAGCTTCTTGATGAAATGAAGTCAAGGCTTGAGGCTGTAGGAATTAAGGTCAACATCATTATGCATGTTAAGAATAAAGAGATAACAGATCCTGTAATGGGTGATACCTATCAGCAGATTACATCTGATGTATCTCAGAAGTATTTTAACCGCATTAAGAGAAATATGGATGTAACTGCTGTCGGTTATATTGATCGTGAGATTATTAAGGAGAAGACCGGTAAGAAGACCATTAAGGGTGAAGATATCGAGAAGAATATTATCTCTTCAGAGACTCGTAAGATTAAGTTCAGAGATAATGGCTACGCTATTGATGCCGGTGGAAGACTTAAGTACATCGTAGATGATATAGAGTTTACTTCAGAAGCTTTTTATAAGGCTATTAAAGATGCTCTCAAGGCTGAAGCTGAAAACAAGGGAGTAGATCTTAAGGAAAGAGCCAAGGAAGATAAGGCTAGAGCAAAGGAAGAAGAAGCAGAAGCCGCTGAAGTAATTAAGGAAAATAAGCGTAAGTCAAAGATTGATACTGAACATAATGAAGAACTTGTTTCTGAGATTAAGACTATCTTTTCTCACGCTGATGGCGTAATTAAAGATAAGTGCAGAGATATCGTTAAGAATGCAAAGATTAAGAACTTTGACGAGCTTTTAGAAATGGAAACCGATAAGCTCGAAACGTTAGCAAATGAATTCAGAAACGTTATTGAAGCTACAGAGGATTGATACCTTTCTCAATAGGGGCGGGATTATCTCGCCCCATTTCATAAAATAACAACCAAATTAAGAGGAAAAAAATATGAAACATTTCATAGATATAGAACATGTTAGACTCGAAGACGATGAATTCAAGAAGAATAACGTCTTCGGTTTTGAAGTTGGCGATCATATTTCTATTCAAACAAAGATAGATGGAAGCAATGCAAGTGTTTATTATAGCGATGAAATCGGTGGACTTCAGGCTTGTTCAAGAAAACAAGAACTTACTTATAGTAATAATTTAAATGGTTTCTGGAACTATGTTCAGATGCTTGGAGCAGATAATCGTGTTCTGAAATGGTTTAAATCATATCCTATGCTCATTATGTTTGGCGAGTGGGCTACCGGAATTAATAAGATTAAAACATACGATAAGTCTTATCTTAAGAAATGGGTAGTATACGACATCTATAATGCGGATACTAAGATGTATTTATCTCAGGATTTTGTAAAGAATGTCTGCGAAGATCTTGGTTTAGAGTACATCGAAGTCCTTTATGATGGAGAATTTAAATCATGGGATCATGTAAAGTCGTTCTTAAATAGTAGCACTAAGTATGGCGGAGACATACAGGAAGGTGTAGTTGTTAAGAATGAAACAAAGCTCGTGAACGTTGAGACAAGATGTCCTGCATACGTCAAAATCGTCAATGATTCTTTCAAAGAGTCTATGAAGACTAAGGTTAAGAAAGAAAAATCGGCTGATGAAATAGAAGAAATTAAGCGTGTAGAGGATCTTGTAAATTCTGTAGTAACACAGCGTAGAGTTGAAAAAGGAATAGAAAAACTTCGTGATCAGGGTATTCTTCCTGAGAAGTTAACACCTCAAGATATGAAGATAATTGCTAGAAATCTTCCTAAAACAATATATGACGATGTTATGAAGGAAGAATGTGAAAAAGTTGTATCCGGTGGTGAGTTATTTGGTAAGTTCTGTAATGCTCAAGTTATGAAAATCGCAAGAAATATCATTATCGGGGAATGATATATGAAAAAGAAGAAAAAGAAAAAGACTAAAGTATTAACAGAAATAGGAATCATCGGATGGATACCTAAAGATACAGTTAAAATAAAGATTATTTGTACTGTAAACAAAAATGGTTTAAAAGAAAAATATTATAAAAAATTTTCACAAGATGACATTGATCAGATGCGTGAAGACTATCTTGATAATTGCGGAACGTGGCGATTAACAGAAAAAGGATATAACAATTTTAATTAAGGAGAAGAATATGAATTATTTAGAAGCCGCTAAAGTATTAGAAGCATATGTAGAAGAGCACAAAATAGAGTTTGACAATCATACACAGCTTGCATTCGGAAGAGCAATTAAAGCACTTAAGAAGATTGCAAGATACGAAGAAAAGGCTGGGAAGAAGAAATGAGTATCGTATTTCAAGATGATTGTGTTGGATGTCCACCGGAAATAGGATGTTTAGGTGATACTTGTAAATTCAAACATGTACCTCATTTATATTGTGACGAATGTACTAGTGAACAAACAGACTTGTACGATGGATTATGTGTAGATTGTTTCATATCGGATCGTAAAATGAAAGCAGAACATAGAGTTGGTGTGTGTAAATGCATTACGTGTGGATCTGAATGCTATGAACTCTGGGACTCTGAATGTGAAGAATGCTTCATTGAATCCTGTATTGAAAATGCTAATCACGAGGATTTTGATACGGCAGTGAGGGATGAATATGAATGAACTCGAAAAAAAATTAGATACTGAGTGGTGGAATAAGATCACGTTTAAAGCAAATAATTACGATAATTACTTAAATATGGTCAAAGCATATGGCTATAAAGTATATCGCAATTCAAAAGGACAGCATAAAGTAAAGGTTGATAATTCGAAAGTTTTTGATATATTTTCTTTGTTCCATTAAGAACTTGACTAAATCAAGTGTTTATAGTACAATGTAAGTACCCCAAGAAAAATTAAATATGAAGAAGAAAAGGAGGAGTAAATATGAATGTTACGATAGCGTATGTTACTTGTTGGGATATAGCTCAGGAATACCTAAAAATCTATGGAGATTTTGATATCGAATGGGAAGAAATGGCTCGTCTAGGTAATTCTATAAAGCCATTTATATATATAACTAAGGATCGTAAGAATAAATTTATATTTTTCACAAGTCAAAATATACATAATTGGTATAAAGAAGTAAGTCCGGTTGATCATGTGTCTTATGTATTTCTTTCAAGCATGAGAGCGACTTATGATTACATTAAGCTTTATGAAGTTTTTCTACCCTTGTTATATACATATCAGCAGACCGAAATAAACTATAGAAACTGCCGTATTTGGTGTCCAATCAAAAAGAAATACCGCATAATAAATATTCTAAGAGCACAGAATGAATATAAAACAACCATGATAAAAGCACAGAATGAATATAAGATGTCAGAAGATCATAAAGTACCAAACCTAATAAGGTTTCATGCTAAGAAATTGCATCAAAAGTGAGGTGGTTATATGAATTATCCGTCAGAAAGGAATCTTGATAGCGTCTATTTTAGAGTATTTCGTGATAATCGATACACGAATAAGTGTTTTAGCGACCTTACCAGAGAAGAGATGAAGGAACGCATGGAAAGATTTGACAAAGAAGGTCTAATTAACATGTGTATTATCCTCGGTGAAACGTTGAGAAAGATCGGTGATGACAATGATCTTTTCGGGAACTTGATATAATTAAAGAGGGGCAGAATATGAGATCAAAACAAATGACGATAATCTGGATTCCTCCTGATTTGATAGAACCGCCTTATAAAACACCTTTAACTCTATTAATGTGTGGTGTTGACAATCATATGTATATCGAACATGGCGTTTATAACGGAAAAATTTATTACAGTGAAAATGGTAATTATGTTATAGGTGACCAAGTTCTAGGATATATAGAAGAACAAAATATGATACCTAAAGATGTACAAAACGAAAGGAGAATGCAATGCACAAAGTAATTATTCAAGATTTTACCGTCAAGAATCCTGTTCAAATGATAGGATATGAAGCCGGTATTTGTTGGGGAGCTGATGTTACAGATCCTATCAAGAATGAAAAGCGTGGATGGGATTGTATTAAGTCGGAACATGGAAGAACTTTAGAATTTCCTCAGATTTATATGACAATCAAAGGTTATTCCGCAAGAATGATGCGTGAACTTTACACTCATATAGGTGGAATGCCTACAAGATTACAGGAATCTACGAGATATATTGATTATGAGTCAGGATTTAATTACGTTATACCTCATACCGTAGAAGCTAATCCGGAAGCTCTTAATGAATATAACGCTATGATGAATGACATCTTGACACATCTTCAGAATCTTGAAAATATGAATATTCCTCGTGAAGATACAGCAATGGGACTTCCTTTAGGAATGGAATCCGGTATGGTTCTTCGTACTAATCTTCGCAATCTAATCGATATGTCGCATCAGAGAATGTGCTCAAGAGCTTTTTGGGAGTTTAGAGAGTTTATGAGTGATCTTAAGAATGAGCTTAGTAATTACTCTGATGAATGGAAAGAAGTTGTTGATCTTACATTTAAACCTAAGTGCGAAGTAAGAGGTTATTGCGTAGAGAAGAAGTCATGTGGTAGAAAGCCATACGTTAAACAGTAAATAAAGGGGGATTTATGTCTGAAGAAGTCGAAATTAAAAGAGTAAAGTTTGATAAGTGTCCGAGATGTGGATCGCATAATATCTCACATAAGAGATTAAATAAAGATGGAAAGTGTGCAGTCATTTGTAGAGACTGTACACTTGGAATGACGAGTGATAGCTATAGTTCTTTGGAAAATAAGTGGAATAAGACCAAAGAAGAAAGAATGACTTATGTAATTCTTCTTCTTAAGAAACTTGGGAATGCATATATTGGAGCAATTGATAAGACAATTTGGTCAGATGATAATCTTGAACAATATCTTACCGAACAAGTAGGTAAAGAAATTGTTATTCGTAATCCGGTTGAAGATGAAGAAGATCATGGAATTATAGCGGAGGTAATGAAGTGAAGATTATAAAACGTCCAAGACAATCCGGTCTAACAACTCAGTTAATATATACTTCAGAAATAACAGGATATCCTATTGTCGTATTTGATAGGGGAAGAGCAGAAAATATTAAGAAAATGGCTAAAAGAATGAATTGTAACATTCCTGAACCGATTATATTTCATGACTTTAAGCATCAGATCATTGGAAAACATCGAGATAAAATTCTAATAGATGATGTTGATACTATGTTAGAACATATCCTTACAGAGTATTTTCAAATATCTATTGCCGCAGTAACAATTTCTACAGATAATGACTTGACATAATTAATATATAATGGTAACATGTAGACATGGGGTATTTATTACACCTACACTATCTCCTTTCGTGCAGACGTTTGCTCCTAATTTATAACCTATTTTGGGAGCAAACGCCTTTTCTTTTGGGAGAATACATGACATAATTAAGAGGTGACCGATGAATCTAATTGATTTCAAAGACAGGATCAACGAAGCTATAGCGATTATTATCGATGACGGTTACGATCCATATGATTGTGAAGTATCTATTTCCATACAGAGTGGATTCAGTACCGGAAGTGTAAACATAAAAGATGTAAGTGTGTTTCAAAATAGAGTGAAAATTAATCCAATTAAGGGGCTAGAGACGGTATGAATAACAAAATTACAATCATAAAAAGAATGTTTTATCGAGCATATGAGAGGTTCTTTTTCGGCTTTAGCAGAGAAGATACTTGGAGTATAGATAACTGGTTCTGCGAGATTATACCTAAAATGCTCAGGTATTTCAGACTTCATCTGCATAGTTATCCGTACGGCATGACCGAAAAGGAATGGAGTAGGAAGCTCAGGATGATGGAATCCTTATTTAGAAATGCTAATCCTTATAAAGATAACTGGGAAATAGGAACTAAACGTCCGTTATATAAGCGTTGGGAGAAGCATCAGCAGTTTAGTAAAGGAACTACGGAGTTTCTTAAATATAGTTTCTTTCAGAACTGGTGTAAGAATAAAGGTTTTGAAATGTTTAGTAAATATTTTTATGATCTCTGGGATTGAAAGGTGGATAAAATGAGCCAATATGGAATAGCATTTCTTGAAAGGTTAGATAATAAAAAGAAACGCTGGGTTAATGCATCAGTTAAAGATCAATCCGGTAAAGATTTATTCTTATTTGAAGGAAATGGTATGTTGAGAGATATGATTAAAGATGATTTGTCTTATCTAGGTAATCATATTAACTGGAATGATCCTGATTCTTTAGACTATGCAAGCGATTATATAGTATCTCGTTGTAAAAACGAAGAGGAAGAAGATTTTTATAAACCGGTACAAGATGGTTACACAATTAATTTTGCAGAATTGATAAATTATTATCACTCGAATCCTAAGAAAATGGATTATTACATAAACAAAGAAGTAGATAATCCAATTCATATTATTATTAATAACGTAACTGCAATTATGGATATGATGAATACATTGGATAATGCCAGTGAATTTAGGGTGGTGTTTTGGATAGAATGATGTGGATACTTGGTTTAATTATAATCACGATGATTTCGTATAAGTTTGCAACAATGTTATTTGACATAGGAACGGAGTGTTATCATGGCTGGAAGAAAAGAAGTAATCGCAGTAGATCTTAAAGTTAAAGTCCCCAAAGAGACTGCCTACAAAGCTTCCAATGGTAAGTGGTATTCAAGTGAAGAAGCTTATAATCGAATTCAGGAAAATATTTTGTATAGAAACAAATGTACTGAACTGGTAGCACAGCTTTTGGAACTGGAAAATTCTCAAATCATAAGTACATATTGGTTTAAGAGACTTAAAGAGTTTGAAAATTATCCTACAAAAGTGGTTTACGCTACTCTTTGTGGATGCTTCGACTCAATACAGAACGCTTTCGCTCTGAAGAGTTTTGATAAGGAGATGTATAAGATATCTTATATCATCGCCTGTATAAGTAATAATATCAATGATTCATATCAGAGAATGCGTAAGAAAGAAAAGATGGAAAGGCTCGCAGAGAACCATAAAGAGATCATTGACATTGAAGTTGCTGAGCCTGTTAAACAAAACAATCACGATATAAGTTCATTTTTGGAGTAAAAAAAATATGAATAAAACAGAAATACCTAAGGAATTACTTGAAGGAAGAGACAGTACCGAATGTAATCTTATATTTTCTTTATATAAAGATCCGGTATTACTGACATCATATCAGAATTTAAGTGTAGATGATTTCGTAACGAGCGATGGTAAGTTTTACTTCAGCTTACTGGTCAATATGGATAAGGCACATTATCAGACAATCGACTCGACATCTATATACGAATACCTTTCTGATAAAGAAAAGATTCGTGACGAATTTGAAAAAAGAGGTGGTTACGAGACTGTTAAAGAGATTACCGGTCTTTTAACTATAGATAATATAGATACTTACTATGATAATCTTGCTAAGAGTAACATACTCATAGGACTGAATGATCGAGGTTTTAACGTTATGAATAACCTTGAGAAGTTCAAAGAGATGACTGCGGAGCAAGTATATGATTTCTTTGAGTATCAGCTTAATGATGTAGTAGTTAATAAGGTTGAGAAAGTACATGTATGTGACCTGAAAGAAGATAATGATAAAGAAATCGATGAATGGGATAAGGGTAAAGCTGTAGGATTTAAGATATTAAGCGGTATGTTAAATAGGGCTTTACTTGGAATACATAAGGGTAAACTCTTACTTCACGGTGCGAAGATCGGTGGCGGTAAGACTACATCATCTCTTATACAGTATGCTATCCCAGCTCTTGAAGAAGGTGAAAACTGTCTTGTTCTTTCGAATGAGTCAGATGAACATGAGTTCAGACAGATGCTTGTAGGTTATGAATTGTTCAATGATTATGAAATCAAGAAGCCCAAAGGATTAAATAGACAGAAGATTCTTGCGGGAAGTTATACACCGGAGCAGAAAGAAGCTCTTAAACAGGCGGCTAAATCACTGAAGAGTAAAAAGGGCAACATTAAGTTTGGTGAGCTTGAAGATTATAATTTAGGAACAATCAAAAAGATGATTCTTAAGTATAGTAAGCTTGGCTATAGTTTAATCATTGTCGATACTCTCAAGCCGATTAGCGATAGTTCAAGTGAAACAACCTCAAGCTGGGGCGAATTCTCCGATATGTCGAGAGAACTTTCACTGCTTGCTAAAAAGACTGAAACCGCTATAGTATGTACGTTTCAGCTTGCTTCAGATAGCATGAACCGTAAGTATCTGGATCTTATGTCTGTTGGTAAGTCAAGAGCTATTACCGAACCGGCACATGCAGTAGTTGAATTCAGACATATCGGCAAAGATGAATATGAAAACATTCATCCGTATGTATATGAGAAGACTCCTGAAGGAGCAAAGATTAAGGTTTCACATGACCTCGATCCAGATAAACACTATATTATTGTGTTCTATCCTAAAAATCGTAGTGGTGGAATAGAACCTCAGATTGTTATGGAGTTTGATCAGAACTTCTTAAGAATGAAAGACATTGGATATTACGACCAGCCATTTGATAATTTCCAGAGAAGGGGTTAAACAGTGTGGATGTTGCAACTTTACAGCAGAAGTTAATAAATAATAAAGACGATATTCTGAAAGTCATTGAATTACTTGGCTTTCAGAATATTAAAGATAAAGACAAATACTGTTCGTTCCCTCGTATGGACGGAGACAATCCTAATGGAATGGCAGTATATTACGATTCATTAAGATATATATGTTTTACACGTAATGATTCCGGTAACCTATTTTCACTCGTTATGAAGATACGAAACGTAGGTTTTGGACAAGCTATCAATTGGATATGTAAGAAGCTCGGTTATGACGGAGTAAAATTTCAGAGAGTTACATATCCTTTCGGTGGTTTTTATAGACAGTTCTTAACCGGAGTATCACGTACCGAAGAAGATGATCACGTTTATCCTGAGTCTATACTTGACAGCTCTTATGGAGTAGCTGAAAGTTGGTTTAAGGATGGAGTAGATTATCTGACACAGGAAAGATATGGTATCAAATACAATGCGGAAAATGATGCCGTATATATTCCGATCAGAAACATTAAAGGTGATCTTATAGGTGTAAAAGCAAGGGCAAATAATCTTTTTTGTGACCACGATAAACGCTTTTGGTCACCATATCCTTATCAGAAAACTTGCGTAGTGTATGGAATTGCTCAAAATTATGTAGATATTGTACATAAACGCAACGCTATCATATTTGAATCTGAAAAAGCTGTAATGCAGTTATCAAGTATGGGATTAAACGTAGGGCTGGCAGTGGGCGGTCATAGCATATCTCAAGTTCAAGCAAGGATTATTAAAAGTTTAATGCTTGATACTGTAGTAGTTGCTTTTGACGAAGGTATTTGTGAAGATGAAATCCTTTATGAGACGAAGAAACTCATTTCCAATGTGGATATTATTAAGATATCGCATCTGGGATATATAATAGATAAGGATCACGAATATTTAGTCGAGGGTAGTAAGGATAGTCCGACAGATAATGGATTAGATTGTTTTAAAGGATTATATGAGAACTGTGTTACATGGATTACTTAAAATGTACTTGACATAATTAAACGTGGGATGTAATATAATAACAGCGGAGGCTGAAACACCAATTTGTTTTAAATAAAAAATATAAAAGAAATATACCTGATCTAATAGCCTCCGCTTTTTTTTAAGGAGATAGCATGGAAAGAGATGTAGATAAGCGACTTGAAGAATTATTGTCAAAAGGTATCCCTGTCTATTCAATTTCAAGACTTGATACAATTAATAATTGCCTTTATGAAGCGTATAGAACATACATATTAAAAGATAAAGGCGACAACAATATATATGCCATTATGGGTGGCAAAATTCATGATGTACTTCAAGGAATTACAGAGAATAAAAATACTGAAGCTGATCTTTTACCGGCAATGAAGTCTGAACTTGAAGATATGGAGATTATGAATCTCGATTTTCCCAAGGGTAGAGACGGTAGTGAGAGTATTCGTAAGCGTTGGATCGCTGATATGACACACTTTTGTAGTACATATAAAGCTCCGACCGGACAGCTTAAAGCCGAGGAATTTATTCTTTATAAGAGTCCTAATGGTAATTACTTACAGGGTTATATAGATCTTCAGAGAATTAGGAAAGATGGTTCTATTGATATATATGACTACAAAACATCTTCATTATATAAAGGCGAGACTCTTAAAGAACATGCGAGACAGCTCATTGTTTACGCTTTAGGAAAGAAACAAGAAGGATGTATTGTTCGTTCGGCAAGCTGGATATTCCTTAAATACGTTGAAGTCAGATACGTTGGGAAGAAAACTTCAAAAAGTAAAAAACTTACAGAGATATCTAAAGTTATTGAACGTTGTAATCTTGGCAAAGAACTTGAAGATAACTTAGCAAGTAAACTCGAAGCTTCCGGAATAGTTGATTTTGATCAGCAGATCATACTGGATGAATTCAAAAGAACCAATAGCTTCAATTGTATTCCTGAAGAAGTAAGAAGTCAGTATAAGGTTCTACCATATGTATTAAGTGTAGAGCTAACTGATGAAAACATTGAAGAAACGGAACAATATATTGATTCCACTATTGATAGATGGGAAGCACTCAGTGGTGTTGAGTTAGATTATCCGTCACGTAACTTTACAAAAGTTAGTAAATCAGAAAAAGAATCACCGGATATATTCTACTGCACTAACTTATGTGGTCATTTTAAGAAGTGTCCACACATCAAAGAATTTATGGACATTATGGAAGCCGAAAAAAACAGTGAAGAACGTGGATTATTTGATTAAGCAGAGGTGTAAATGAGAGTTCCTAAAACATTAACAACGAAGTCTGAAATTATAGCGTATAAAAATACAATACGAAAGAAAAACTACGACTCAACAAGAAAGCCCAGTAATAATAAGGAATTCACCGCAGAAGAAGATGCACTCATTATGGCTCATCGCATTACTGATCGTGAGTTATCTGACCGCATTATGAGATCATGTCAGAGCATTCAGGCTAGAAGGTTCAAGATTAAGTCCGGTCAAGTAAAGTCTAATTACAAATTGTATCTGTAAGAAAGGGGCGTGAAAAAAAATGCAGGATTTAATTGATTTTTCATCAATCGAAAATGACGATTTATATGATGATGATTTCGAAGAAGTTCCTGAGAATAAATGGGAAAACTTTGACAAATATAATTATGACGAACTTGGTACGAATTATACAGAAGATCTTACCGGCATCGAAATTGTTGATTTTCTCAATCAGTATTGTATAGAAGAATACAACAATCTTATGTTTGATATCGATCAGATACCTGATATCGAACACAACACTGTATCAGATACAATCAAGAGTGTGCTGTTTATAAAAGATACTTATTACACACAAGATCGCTTTGACTATGCAGATAAGGAAGAGTACGAACTGTGGACTTGCGACTTAAAAAGAATTGATCTCTTTCTGGAGAAATATAAAGCGATTGAAGAGTGTATTAATAAAATCAAAAACATGAAAGGAGTGAATGAGTATGTGTCGCAACCGTGAAGCTTATGCACCTCGTAAGGTGTACAACAGGAAACTTGCAAGAAACATTCTTCGTAATGCAGTAATTCGTAAGAATGGCAACCACAATGTCTCGGCTATAATGGCAATTGCTTTTAAGAAAGCCCATAATGATCCCCAGTAAGGTACGTATATAACAGGAGCGATAATATTATGGCAAAAAATAATAAAGAATTAAAAGAAATGATAGCCGATATGGTTATGGACGAAGATGAACTTGATCATATTATTGTTCTTGAAGGTGATGAATTTGCCGGTGGAGCTATTGGTCTTACAGAAGATAATCATCTTGTCTATGATTATGATAAATTAGTACAGTCATTAATAGAAAACGGTGGAATGAAAGACGAAACAGAAGCTATAGAATGGATCGAATATAATATGATTAGGAGTCTGCCTTATATGACTACAATAGGCAATGAACCAATTATTATTCATAGTTTTCTTGAATAACTGTAAAAGTTTTACTGTGCCGAATGGTAACATTTACTTTCTTAAGTAACATTACTTATGTTATTAAGAAAAAAATATGTTAGCGGTTCGATTCCGTACCGGCACACTAGTGAAAAAATAGTGAAAGGATAGTGTAATGAATGAAGGAATATTTTAATTATCATAAGCATACACATTATTCAAATATATATACTGTAGATTCAAACACAAAGATACAGGAATACATCGATAGAAGTATTGAGTTAAATCATACTTCTTTTTCTACGTGCGAACACGGAAGCATGGGTAGTATTTTTGAAGCAAAAATGTTATGCGAGAGTAACAATTTAAAGTGTATTCCGGTCGCTGAATATTATATTGTTGAGAATCCTTTTGAGAAAGACAAGCGTAATTATCATATTATTGTTTCTCCTAAAACAGATGAAGCAAGGAAGAAAGTTAATTACGTATCAAGTCTTGCCAACATCGAAGGATATTATTATAAACCTAGGATCAGTCCTCAGTGGCTTATAGATAATTTAAATCCGGACGATGTATATATAACTACTGCATGTATGGCGGGTATAATCCGTGATGATTATGCTATAAATAATATATTTTTGCCTTTATTTAATCATTTTGGCAACAATGTATTTCTTGAAGTACAGAATCATGATAATGATTTACAGAGAGATATTAACAATAAGGCTATCGAACTCAGCAAAGAGTATGGTCTTAAGTTAATAGCGGCTAATGATTCTCATTATATAAACGAAGAAGGAAAGAATGAACGTCTCACTCTGTTAGCCGGTAAGGATATTACATACGATGACGAGGATAGTTTTAATCTTGACTATCCTGATTATGATACATTCTTTGAAAGGTTTATTAAGCAAGGTGTGTTAAAAGAGAACGACATAGAGTGTGCTATCGATAACACAATGATACTTACAACGTCAGAAGAAATTTTGCTCGATAAGTCTATCAAGATGCCTACAATAGACCCCGATATGACCCCAGTAGAGCGTGTAGAGAAGCTTAAAAAGATGATCAGTGAGAGATTTAAAACTATGATTTTATCGGGTGAAATCGACAAAAATGAGATACCTATGTACCGTGAAGAACTTCGCAAAGAGATGAAGACTATTGTTGATACTAATGAAGTTATTCATACAGCTGACTATTTCTTATTCAATACGAAAATGATTGATCTTGCTGTGAATAAGTACAATGGCGTTCTTACTCGTGGTTCTCGTGGTTCAGCTGGTGGATTCTTAATTAATAAGTTACTTGGTATCACACAGCTTGATAGACTTCACATAGATCTTCCTATATATCCTGAGAGATTTATGAGTACTGCGAGACTTCTTGAGAATCGTAGTATGCCAGATATTGATTATAACGTTGCAGAACCTGAACCTTTTGATAAAGCCATGAAGGAATTACTCGGAGAACATGGTTGTTATCCTATGTGGAGTCCGGGGAACATGCAAGAAAAGGAAGCATTTAAGAATTATTGTCGTGCTAAAAAGATTGATTTTGAGAAAAGTAATAAGGTATCTCAAAATATAGATAGCTATAGAGACGATCCTGAATGGAAGCCTATTATAGAGGAATCTCATAAATATATAGGAACTATAATAAGTGGCTCTATTCATCCTTGTTCAAGAGCACTTGATAATAAGGATCTCAGATATGAGTACGGAGTCGTAAGACTTGGTGATAATCTTGTTGTGCTGATGACATCCAGCGAAGCAGATTATTGGAAGATTCTTAAGAATGATATTCTTCAGGTAGAAGTATGGAGACTTATTTCTAAAACTTTTAAAGCTATAGATAAGCCTATTATGTCTGCTAAAGAATTATTAAATGCTATTAAGGATGATGAAAAGATATGGAAACTTATTGCCGATGGTAAAACTGCCACCCTTAATCAGCTCGATTCTGATAATGGAAGAATGCAAGCACAGAGATATGGCATTAAATCATTTGAGGAAGGAGCACTGGTATCAGCCGCTATACGTCCTTCATTCGATTCTTGGAGAGAGAAGTTCCTGAATCGTGAGGAATATAGTACCGGATCAAAGCAGTTAGATGAAGTATTATCTATGACTGGTGGTTTTATTTTGTTCCAAGAAAACCTTATGCAGTATTTCGAATGGCTTGGAGTAAGTCCTTCAGAAAGTATTGGTATCATAAAGAAGATAAGTAAGAAAAAAATCAAGCAGAAAGATTTTGATGATCTTGAAGATAGAATCCGTAAGACATGGATTGAAAAGACAGGATCAGAAGATATGTTTGATTGTACTTGGAAGATGATTCAGAGCTGTATTTCATATGGTTTCTGTGCCGCTCATGCCGCCGCTGTATCACTTGATATGTGCTATGGAGCATACTTAAAAGTGCATCATCCGTTGCAGTATTATACGGTATGTTTAAATGAGTACGCAGATGATAAAGAGGAAACTACAAAGATTACAAGTGAGTTACCTTATTTTAGAATCAAATTAAAGAGCGTTGAATTCGGACATAGTAAAGCTGATTATTCCTACGAAGAAAATGGCAACATAATCAATAAGGGATTAGCTTCAATTAAGTTTTTATCAGCAACTATGGCTTCGGATCTTTACGAGCTTGCTCATACAAAAGAGTATACTAACTTTATCGATCTTCTCGTGGATATTTATGAGAAGAAAATATGTGATACTCGCCAGCTTAACATACTTACGAAGATTAATTTCTTCAAAAAGTTTGGGGAGATTAATAAACTGCTCGCTGTAACAAAGATATTTGATAAGTTTTATGGTAGAAAACAGATGAACATCGAAGCACTTAAAACAATATGTCCTGAATATCTTATTGATAAGTATTGTGATTGCAAAACTGCTAAAGGTGATCCGAGCAAAGTTGCTAAATTCATCGATGTAAATGGTCTTATTAAGGAATTATGCGATCATGTAGAGTATAATAAGACAACCATCAAGGATATTGTACGCTACGAGGTTGAGTGTTTGGATTCAGTTAAAACATTACAGCCCAAAGCACCGGATGATGTTTATGTAATTATAAACATGGAGGGAGAAAAGAATAATATCCTTACACTTTGCAGATTATGTGATGGTGAAATATTGAAGATTAAATCAAGAGCTTATAAGAGTCATAAGCCTGAATTAGGACTTATGATTAAGATCCTTAAGATAGATCAGGAACGCAAGTGGCGTTTGAATGAAGAGGGTAAGTGGTATCAAATAGATGATAAAGAAGAAATTTTGAAAAGTTATTACTCTTACACTTGACAGAATTAAAACAATGTTGTATTATATGAACATGCGAGGAAGTGAATATGGCAAAAAACTATAAATGGGGAATTGAAACAATTAATGATAATCCTATTCATGTAGTATTATTTGTTTCAAGAAACAAAGATAATAAAGATGTGAAGGATTTTGAGGAACGAAGGACATCTTTTATTACTAATCAACTGATGAATTCCGGATATCTTGTTACGAAGTTTAACACTTTTGTACAACAAGGTGTGTCAGGTGAAACGTCAAGAATGTATTACTCTGTTAATGCTAGAGATCATAAAAAGATACATAACCAATTATTACATTTTTTAATTGACGATCCTGATTTTAACCTTTGCAGTATATCGGCAAAAATCGCAGGAATTGCCGCTATGAGAGAATGTGCCGCAGAAAAGATGTGGATGTTCGACTTTGATATTAACTCAGAAGAAGAAGTTAATCAGTTTGTAGAAGATATTAAGGCAATTGCTTCAACAGATGGAAGTCCTATTTTAGTTGAAGTTCATTCAACTCCTCATGGATACGCTGTTATTACGAATAGAGGATTCGATACTAGAGAATTATATAAGAAATGGGATGAAAGTTTAGTCTCACTCAAACGTGACGATCTTTTATGTTGTAACTGGAAAACAAAAGAATAGTAAATATGTGGTGGCGAGAATGGGTAGACGCTTAACCGTAAGACAGGATAACAGCCGCCTGATAAGCGGAAGAGGTAAGCTCACTAATAGCATGTTCGGGTATACTGTCATGTAAGGTTCGAATCCTTACCCACATAGTTACGTTTCAAACATGGGGCAATAGCTTACTATGGTAAAGCACAGAAATGGGACGGTGGTTCAATTCCACCTTGCGGTTTGAGACGTATTAATATTCCTACATATTTCAATGGTAGAAAGCATGACTGTTAATCATGAGGTTGTAGGTTCGAGTCCTACTGTAGGAGTGCGGTAGAAATCCGTTAATCAAAACTCGTAGGTTACGAAGCGAAAAATTCTGCGTGACTTTGAACTGACAAGATTTCAGTTGGCTTGGCAGTGGAATAGGAACTGCCATAATAATTTGTGCGGTGGCGGGTAAGTCACCCGCTGGAAGATCATCATGTGAGGTTCAAATCCTCACCCGCACATTCATTACCGGTTGCAAACGGTAATGATAAGAACATTTAAAGGATAGTATAGAGGGTTGGAATAACAAGGTGTAGGCGTGGGATGCATGACGAATGCTCAGACAGATACAAAAGTATAAATGTTCGAACGCAATATGGTGTAATGGATAGCACATCGGAGTCATTCCGAAGGATTAGGTTCAATTCCTGATATTGCAACGTAGTCGAATTGCATTTAAGACCGAGGGGATGCGATGCAATGCTAAACCTACATCAAGCGTACACGGTGTACAGTGCTCGATTTGATTGTGTTAATGAGCAAGCAGTACGTTAAGAGAACAGTTGGCAATCGGGAATAGACCGGTAACATTTAAATAATGAAAGGATATATAATGTATAAAACACTTATTTATGATGGACAACCGTATCCAAATTTTGAAATTAACGAATTGGGAGATGTTAGAAATATATCTACAAACCATATTTATAAAAAATCAATTAATCAACGTGGATATTATTTCATAACTTTACCAATGGGAAGAAGAGGTAAAGTTAAAGGTATTAAAGTACATAAGGCAGTTGCAGAAACTTTCATCCCTAATCCTGATAATTTGCCATTTGTTGATCATATAGACGAGAACAAATTAAATTGTCGCTTAGAAAATTTGCAATGGATAACAGCGAAAGATAATACAAATAAACATTGGAAACATATGTTGCAGTTTGATAGTTATTGTAATAATAGAAAATTAACAAAATCCGATGTGGATATTATTCGAGCAAGTAAAGATATACCTAATAAAGAATTAGCGAAACAATTTAATGTTTCAACGACAACAGTTAACAACATTAAAAATAATTATTTATATGTCGAATAAAAGTTCGATAACATTGGGGTATGGTGAAAAGGTTAACACAACGCACTTTGACTGCGTTATTTGAGAGTTCGAATCTCTCTGCCCTAGTCGATTCACTAGTTTGAATTACGCACCTATGGCGGAACAGCAGACGCACTGGACTTAAAATTCAGCGATAGTAATATCGTGTGGGTGCAAGTCCCACTAGGTGTATGTTAGGGAAGCTTTGTAACTTTGCGAGACGTGTTTTCGGATTTGGGAAAGTTATAGGATGGCAACCTTGATAGCTCGGATGAACTTATCATAATACGCACCAAGTACAAGTGATAAAGGGTAAGGAATTCCGTACTCCTGTCCGCATAGCTCAGTTGGGAGAGCACTTGACTTTTAATCAAGATGTCACGAGTTCGAATCTCGTTGCGGTCATTAGTATTGTACTACACTTGACACAATCCATATTAAGTGGTATAATACATAACATGGTCTATTTTAGACCTGCATACCATACCGACTAATCCACCTTAACAAAGGAGTAACGTATGGTACTAACAAATTTCATAGCTACGGTGGCTTTGATCGGCTTATGTAGCATATCTGGTAATTGTGCAGATACTCAATCATCAGCAGAATTATCATTACGCTATCAAGCAATGCAAGAGGAAAGGTCGGAAGTTGACACAATCAAAGACCCTACTCAAAAGCTTGAGGCTTACAAGGAACTGAGAGAAAAATATAGTGATATATATACTTCTCCAAGTTTCAACGAAGCATTTACAGAAGCAGATATTAAGAAGATTTGTCAAGCTGTAGAGACTGAAACTTATGAAGCTGATTTTATTTCTAAATCACACATAGCCGAAGTTATTTACGCAAGACTTGACGATAATAATTTTCCGGATACTGTGAACAAAGTAGTAGTACGAGGACAGTTTGCATTTGGTAGAAGTAATATCTCGCCAGATACACGATTAGCTGTTGAGTACGCCTACTATTTTCCGTCAGAAGTACATGGAGCGTTATACTTCCATAATGGCGGAAAGAGGAAAGCCAAGACCTCTTGGCATGGACAAACGTACATCACTACCGATGACGTAGGGCATAATTTTTACGGAAATAAAGGATGGTAAATTAATATGATTATTGGATTAGTTGGTAAGACAAGTAGTGGAAAAAGCACAATCGCTAAAGAACTTGATACAATTGGTTTGCATAAGATAGTCACCACCACAACCAGACCTCCAAGAAAAGGAGAAGTTGATGGTGTTGACTATCATTTTATTTCTGAATCTGAATTTAAAAGATTACAGGAAGAAGGTGCTTTTATCGAGACCACTCAGTACAACGTAGCATCCGGTGCAACATGGTACTACGGAACACGTAAGAGTGATCTTGAAACAGGAACAGTTATCATACTGAATCCTGATGGGCTTAAGGCTTTCAGAAAGAAAGAGATAGACATGCTTGTGTTTTATATTACTTGCTCTGAAGGTGTAATGCGTAACAGACTTAAATTACGTGGTGATGATCCCGCAGAAGCTGAACGCAGAATTAAAGCCGACAAAATTGACTTTCGTGGAGTTGCCGGTTTATCCGACTTAACCATTAACAACGAAGGTAATATGACTGCAAGGAAAGTTGCAAACATCATCAACAAAGTATATGAGGAGGTTAGGAAATGACAAAGATCTATTTAAGACTAACTGTTAAGTAATCAAAAACATAGAAATATGTGAGAAAACATACTCAAAAGTGGACACGATTAAGTCTTTTGAGTGTGGATTTAACAGTAGGTCTCAAGCCTAGGTGAGTGCTGACAGTGAAAACTGCTCTGCACGATGAACTACGATAGAGAGATAAGTTAAAGACACACCTTCGGATGTATTCTCAGTCCGTTGCTCTGTGAGTGCCAACCAAGAAACACCGCTAATGTCCTGTGGTGCAAACAGGGAAACACACATACTTCTCTCCGTCATTGGCACGAGGAACAATTCTCCGAAAGGAAGGTAGTCAGAAATGACAAATTATTGTTTTGTGTTGGATGCTGACGGTAAGCCTTTAAGTCCAACAAAAGAGGTTAAAGGATGGTATATGATACGTAAAGGTAAGGCAAAACTTGTATTAAAATATCCAATGACCATACAACTAAATAGAGTTATTCCAGCAGATGAAATCTGTAAAGACGAAGTGCGAATGGGAATAGATGATGGAGGACTTCATACCGGAATTGCTATTGTACAGAAATGCCAAACAAAAAATAAAGTGCTTTTTAAAGGAACAATAGAACAACGTAATGATGTAAAACATCTTATGGATACTCGTAGAGGTTATCGTAGGTATCACAGACAGCAAAAAAGACATCGTAAAGCAAGGTTTAATAATAGATCTTCATCTATGCGAAAAGGCAGAATAGCACCAAGTATTATGCAGAAACGACAGGCTACTATGCGTGTAATATACCACTTAAATAAATGGATTAATATTACAAATTATTGGCTTGAAGATGTCGCTATTGATATAAGAGCATTGACCGATGGATATAAACCTTATAGCTGGCAGTATCAAAAGTCTAACCGTTTAGATGAGAATATACGTAAGGCTGTAATACTTCGTGATGGCTGTAAGTGTATGGAATGCGGTAAATCTAATACTGTGTTAGAGGTACATCATATTAAACCACGTAGATTAAATGGTTCTACTACATTAAGTAATCTTATTACTCTTTGCAGTAAATGCCATCAAAAGACTGAAGGTAAGGAAGAACAGTATATGCAACATTATTACAATATGCTTAATTCTTCTGACAACAAAAACCTTAACTATGCAAGTCATGTAATGATAGGCAAACATTGGTTAAGAGAGCAACTATCAGCACTTGGTACTTTGTATTTGACTAATGGTGGAGACACTGCAAATAAGCGTATTGATTGGAATATAGCAAAATCCCATTCTAATGATGCTATCTGTATCACAGATTTACAACCTGATACTATAGACATTAAAGAGTGGACTATTAAACCAATGCGAAGACAAAGTAAGGCTAAGACAGACAATGTTTTGGGTATAAGGCATAGGGATTTAATAGAATATCACACAAGGACTGGAGTGCATGATAAGGGATTTGTTATAGCATTATGTCCAAATAGCAATCAACTTTGTTTTAGAAACTTTGTAGGTAAAGATTATAAAAAGGTCTCTGCTAAAAGTTGTAAGACTATTTGGCGATATTCAAAAATATATTGGTATGAAATTGTGGCATAAACACATTTGAGTACATACTAACACAATAAACTATGTTTTTATTAAGGAGGTTTTTATGGAACAAGTATTACTTTATTCAACACATTGTCCTAAATGCAAAGTATTGGCTCAGAAGCTTGATCAGAAAGGAATAGCTTACAAACTTAAGGCTACTACTGATGATCTCGAAGAGATTATTGAAATGGGTTATAAGTCAGTACCAATATTAGTAGTTGGTGATAACTACATGGACTTTGCAAAAGCAGTTGAATGGATAAATTTAAAATAACAGGAGCAGGAAATTATGGGAACAATTAGCATAGAAGTAAGACAGAATGACGATTTTATAAATTCATTTAATAAACTCAAGGAAGAATATGGAGAGGATTTCCAGATTCTTAATGGACTACATAAGAGTCAATTAGATTTCTCTACATTTATTGATGGATTTGTTGATAATAATACGGTAGCTGATGCTACTATTGATGGAAATGCTAATGCTCACCATAAAGATATTTGTTCTTTATGTGGTGAAAAGGGTAAGGCTGAAGATAAACTTTTTGCATTTAATAAAATCTTTTATGAAATGAAAAAGAAGTACGGATTAAGAACAGCGAAGCAGTGGCTTGAAGATGAATGGACTGGTGCTTTTTATATGCATGATGCCGCTTCAGCCTCTTACAAGTCGTACTGTTATGCTTACGATCTAACAAGATTAGCCAAGGAAGGATTATTCTTCCTTGATGATTACAATAATGAACCGCCTAAACATTTAACAACATTCTTTGATGATGTTATTGAATATGTATCATTCTTTAGTAATAGAAGTAGTGGAGCAGTAGGACTTCCTAATGTATTACTGTGGGCTATGTATTTCTGGAATAAGGATGTAGAGAGCGGATATTATATCAAAGATCCGGACTATTATCTGAAGCAGTGTTATCAGAAATTCATTTATAGACTTAATCAGCCTTTCTTAAGGATTGATCAGTCTGCATTTGTAAACGTATCTATTTTTGATAACTATTACTATGAGTCTTTATTTGGTGGAGTTGAGTTCCCTGATGGCTCATTCGCAATAGATTTCGTTGACGAATTTCTTGAGCACGAAAAGATTTTTATGCAAGAAATAAGTGAGATCAGGAAGCATAATATGTTTACATTTCCGGTACTTACATATTCTCTTCTTAAACGTGATGATCTTACTAAAGAAGAAATGTTTGAGATGATAAGGACAAAAGACTATAACATCTTTAAGAATAATGAATTCGCAAGATGGTGTTCTGATAATAACTGTACGTGGAATGATAGTAACTTCTTTATGTCAAAGGATGTTACTATACTCAGTAATTGTTGCAGACTCTTAAGTGATACATCAAAGCTCTCCGGTTTTATAAACAGTATTGGTGGTACAGCATTATCTATTGGATCTGTTAAGGTTTCGACAATTAACCTGATGCGTATTGCATTAGAGTCCGAAGGGGATGAAAAGAAATATCTGAATATCCTTAAGAAACGTACGTTATTAGATTGTAAAGTGCTTGACGTAGTACGCCATATCATCGCTCGTAATGTAGAAAAAGGTTTACTTCCTAACTATTGTGAAGGTGGTATTGAGATGGATAAGCAGTACTGCACAATAGGTATACTGGGATTATATGAAGCTATTGAATACTTTGGATATCTTGCTAAAGATGAATTTGGCAATGTTTCTTACACCGAAAAAGGTATTGAATTTGCTGATAAGATCTTCAAAGTTCTTAATGAAGTGAAGGATAACTTTACTCAGGACTATAGCTTCAACATAGAATCAGTTCCCGCTGAACGTGCGGCAGTAATCCTTTGCCAGAAAGATAATCTCTTATATGAAAGAGATAGATCTAAATTCATATATTCCAATCAATGGATTCCTTTAATGGAGAAATGCACCATTGATGAAAAGCTGAGATTAAGCTCGATATTAGATGCGAAGTGTTCCGGTGGAGCTATTGCACATATTAATATTGAGAACAATTTCCCTAATAAGGATGTTGCTTGGGATATGCTTAACAAAATAGCAATATCAGATGTTATATACTTTGCATTTAATAGCATTATAAATGAGTGCGAAGATCATCATGGTTTCGTAGGCACAGATATCTGTCCTATATGTGGTAAGCCGGTATTTGATACCTATACAAGAATCGTAGGATTCCTTGAGCCTCGCAGAACTTATTCGTCAGTACGTAAGCGTGAACGTGATGCAAGGCAGTGGTATAAATACGCTAATAATAAGTTGGAGATATAATCATGATTTTGAAAAATATCATTGATGAAGATTTCACAAACTATAAAAAGATTTCAATGGTTCTCGGATTTCCTTATTGCACATTTAAGTGCGATAAGGAATGCGGGAGACCGGTATGTCAGAATTCAATACTTGCTAAAGCAGAAAGTATTGAAATATCTATTAATAAGGTTATAGATCGATATATTAAGAATAGTATTTCCGATGCTATAGTTTGTGGCGGATTAGAACCATTTGATACCTTTGATGATCTATTGGTTTTTATCGATGCATTCAGGAATATTTCTGATGATGACATTGTTATATATACCGGATATACAGAACAGGAATTATCGACTCAAATTAATATACTATCTAACTTTAAAAATATCTATATAAAGTTTGGTAGATTTATTCCGGATCAAGAAAAACATTATGATGATACATTAGGAATATACCTCGCAAGCAGTAATCAATACGGTAAAAAAATATCTTAATACTTGACACAATTAATTGTATACGGTAATATATACATGACACAATTAAAGGAGAAAGATATGTTAAATTTTAAACTTAAAACTCCAACAGAACAATGGTTTAAAGATCATAACTTTAGGTATCATCCTATATTTTCAAAATTCGGAGAAGGAAATGTTTATACATATCGCTTTCCGGTTTGGAAATGGCAACAATTCTGTACGCTTGAAGCAGAATTTATGATCTGGGATTCCGATGGAGAAGTACGTGTGAATGTATTTGATTACAACACAAGATATCGTTACGCACCGTGGTATCAAGACAAGCCAATGGAATACGACAATGTATGTAATATGATTGGAAAACGTATTAAGAAAGAAGCTCAGGATTTAGGTTTGATAGAGGTAGTCACATGATGAATATAATAGTCGCTTTAAATTTAATCTTAATTACCATACTTATAACAATACTATTTTTTGGAGGCTCTAATGGCAATGATGCTGGTGGGAAAAGATTGCGTTGATTGTAAACATTATCAACGTGTCGATAAGTTACACATTAAATGTTGGGCGAAGGATCGTAAATATATTTGGGGACAGTGTTGCCCCAACTGTGAATTAAAAGAGGAAGGATTACAGGAGCACGAAGATGAAAAGTATGAATAATGAAATATTTGAATTACTGCTTTCAATAGGATTGCTTGTAGTCATAATCGCTATGGTCATATTATCTATATCCTTCACGATTAATACGGCAAATAAAGAATACAATCATGGCATCTGTGAATGTGGAGGAGAACTTATTTTAGAGGATAGAGTAGGACATAGAACCATAACTGATTTCTATTACAACTGTAATAAATGCGGTAAGACTAAAGTTATTGAATCTTATAAGCAACCAGAATAAAGGATAAAGGAGAAAAAATGAATATTAGAATTAAGTATCACACAGACATTGATAAAATTGAAAAAATACAGAAGGGCGACTGGATAGATCTTCGTTCTGCTGAAGATGTAACACTCAAGAAGGGCGAAATTGCATACATTAAGCTTGGAATTTCTATGGAACTTCCTACCGGTTACGAAGCCATCGTTGCACCCAGATCAAGCACACCGAAGAAGTTTGGCATCATGTGCGTCAATAGCATTGGTGTAATAGATGAATCATATTGCGGTGATGAAGACGAGTGGAGATTCCCCGCTATTGCGATTAGAGATACAGAGATACATAAAAATGATCGTATCTGCCAGTTCAGGATCATTGAGCATCAGCCTGAATTTACACTCAAAGAAGTAGATCATCTTGGCAATGAGAACAGAGGCGGTTTCGGAAGCACAGGAGAAAAGTGATATGAAGCTTATAGTATGTGAAAGAGATTATAAATGGCAATCTGATCATGTGGACTCTTTTATTGAAGTAAATGATTCGCTTAAACCTATGTATGAACCTATCAGCATTAAAGATGCAATTGAGTGGATTAAAAATAATTATAAAACATATTACCAGATAATTAATTATAATCCGCACAATGTATCTCAAATAGAGATTGACTTTGGATCTCATACTCAATTTGCATATGTTTGGGATATTACAGAAGAAGAATTCACTCAGTTTGTTGAAGGAAGAAAAGAGGAGAAGTAAATGCTTGTACCGGCAATGAGATATAAAGATATATTGTTGAAAAAGTTTTCTGAAGTTCAGTATTCAAATGATTATTTTATGTATTACGGATATCCTTATGGATTCGATCTTCCTGAGATTAAGGATGAAGAGTGCAGATGGCAGTGGGCTGTTGTAGATAAGAGTAAAGCAACTGAAGAGGACTCAGTAATAGGATATATCGGTTATAGAGTTGATCCTTTAGCAGATACGATTCATCAGTTTGGATTGTATTCCTTCGATAAAGGTAATCTCATTGTCGGTAGAGATTTATTTAAGATATTAGATGATCTGATTTCCAAGCATCACAGGGTAGAGTGGAGAGCAATAGATTGCAATCCAGTTGTACTTAGTTATATGAGATTTTGCGAGAAATATAATGGCAACATTATGCACCTTACTGATGTAACTAAAGATATGGACGGTAATTACGTAGGAAGCTATATATTTGAGATCATAAATCCAAACAAATGAAGCAACGAGAATATACTTACAAAGATAAAAAAATAAAAGTTAATATAGAATGTCCTGATAACGTTGAGGATCTGTGTAGTAAAGCAGTGGCAAACCACATAATCCTTCAGAAATATCGTATAGAGGATGTAATTCAAAAGCTCCAGACATAACATCCGGAGCTTTTTTATTGGCTTATTAACTTCACTTTTTTATAATGAGTGGTGAACCATGCATAATAAAAAAGCGACAATAATGGCGTATTAAGTTCGTATATTAATAGAAAATGACAATTATGACATTTTAAATTTGATCGTTAAACTTTCATTATCCCAAACGCACTGTTCTATAGTATCGTTTACTATTTCACGCTGAGCCTCTAATGGAATATCTTTAAAGTATTTCATTTTTAATTGAATATTTTTAGCAGTATTATCCAAGGATAAGGACTCCTCTTGAAGTCTATGTTCCTCGGCTACAGCTTCGTCATATTCTCTCTTAAGAGCCTGTAGATTCAGATCCTCACGCTCCAGTTCTTTAACGATATATTTTCGAGCAGTAGATGTTTCAGCTACGTCTTTCAAAGAGTCTAATAATTGTTTAATGTTTCGTTCAGACGTTCTAATATTTTTATTGATATCCTTAAGATTGTTTTTATTTGATTTATTCTCCGGTTTATTATTTCCTACGTACTCATAAATATGTTCAGGATTCATAGCTATATCATCAAAAGTATTCTGAACTATTTCATCGAGAACAGGACAGGGTATAGCACTTAAATTACACGAAGAAGATCCTTCACGTTCTCTTTTGTAACACTTATAATAAGAACCAACTCTATTAGGCGAGGTCTTCTTTCTTGCTACGCCTAAAGTTCTGCCACAGATCCCGCACTTTAAGACTCCTTTTAACAGTGGAGCAGGGTACTTAGCACTATATTTAGTTGTTTGTTTATTACTAAATCTTTCCTGAACTCTTAACCACGTCTCTTCGTCTATAAAAGGTTCATGGTGTGCGGGTACTACAATCCAGTTTTCAGGAGGATTAAGGCTATGTTTCCCAGATTTCTGAGTAGTTCTACCATACACCATAACGCCATTCTTACCATCCCATTTGTCTTTAGGACATAGAGACATGTTACATCCTTTACGTTCATAATACTCATATACCTTTTGAGTGTCCGGAACGCAATAAGGCATCGTCAGGATCTTATAAATTTGAGTCATCGAGAAGAAGTATCCATTCGGAGTCTTTTTGCCTTGATCCCGATATAGCTTTTCCAAGTGATTAATTGAGGTATTTTCTCGTAAATAGTCGTGAAAAACCTCTAAATTGAATTTCACAGCATCCGGTACAAGCTTTAATGTTTTGTGTTTGCGACCATCAACTATAATATGAGTGATTTCATAACCATATGGCGGCTTACCACCTACCCAGAATCCTTTTCCAGCCAGACCGATCATATTGTCAGTAACACGCTGGGCGATAGTTTCTCGTTCCATTTGAGCAAATACAACAGTTACATACATCATAGCTCTACCGATAGGAGTAGAGGTGTCGATGTTTTCCTTTACGGATATAAACATAACATTATGCTCATTAAAAATAGAATACACATTAGAAAAGTCACGAACATCACGGCTTAATCGGTCAAGCTGATATACTATTACAACATCAAACATATTAGACTTCACATCATCTAATAGTCTCTGGAAGCTTGGACGATCCGTATTAGCTCCGGTATAATCTTCATCGGAGTATTTAACATACTTATCAATTTTCTTACCATACAGAGCTTCAGCAAAGTTCTGACACATCCTGAACTGATTATCTATAGAATCAGACTTATCTGAGAATATAGATTTACGAGCATAATTAGCTATTCTCATATTGACATCTCCTTTCTTATGAGTCTATATGGTATCATTATACTACGAAATGTCAATATAAAAATTCCCAGATAACTATCTGGGAATATAATTAATGATGTTTACCACTGGTAGGTTCTAAAATTGTTGACACTTTATCAAATGTCCACTTAAGAATTAGTTCTTTCAAAAGTTGATCTTTATCTTTATACAGACTTAATGCTTCATCTGCATCGATCAACCTACCGTGATTTTCAGGAAGTAAAGTACCGTGGGCAATTAGCTGTTCCGGTGTCAAGTAGCATCTGTAATGTTGCGTATCGGCTATTTTTTTTATTTTAGAATACTGCCATTCTGATATATCAATCACAATTTGCATTTTCATCCTCGCTTTCCTCTTCATCTTTTAATATACTGAAGATATGAGACATTGTAATAATGATCCAAATTAAAACTATTGCAATAAATCCTAAATAAAATCCAAACATATTTTTATTCATCTTCTTAACTGGTGTAATCTACAAGACAAGATACTTCTGTCCATCCACATATCTTATCAGTATAAAACTCAGCAATAGGCTTTTGAGATTGATAATCTGCTTCACTAAAAAATTTAATTTTAACCGGATTATCATTAATGGATACGATTTCCATATTACTAGCTTCGATATCAACCGAATAACATTGTGACATAAATATTCTGTATCTTTTATTTTTCATAATTTATTCCTTCCTGCCTGTATAGGCTATTTCAATAAATCCCTTATGTCAAACTTTTTAATAGCATATATCATTGTGGGATCTTCGATATACGGTGAACATGTAATACTTGCTCCCTCTGGTAATATCTCCATTAACCTATACTTACACTCTACAGAACCAACAACAAAATCATACTTTGTAATAATCTCTGCAAGTGCTCTTTCCTTGTACTCTGTCTGTTGACGGATGATCTCATTTATAAAATTGTTTATTGTTTCTTCTCCATTTATAATATTAGTTTTTACTTTTTCTTCTGTCATTTTCACACCTTTTGCCTTATTCCACTTTGGGCATATAAAATGTATCTGACCATCACCACCTTGTTCAGCCCATTCGCACATTCTTAACGGTGATATCTGGTTCTTACAATTCCTACAACCGTTATAGTTAATACTATCAATAAGTTTCTGTAACATTTTTTTATCCATGACGTACCTACTTTCATTCCTCGCCCTTTTCTATCATGTACTTGTCGATAACATTAAGGGCGACATTTAACCCTGCTCTAAAACATTCAACATCTCTTATATGACCATTGATTTCAGTTTGTTCTATCTCGGCTCTTATCTTGTCAAGAACCTCACATTTTATATATTTCACTTGTTTGCCTTGTGGTGTTTGATATGTAATAGACATTGTATTTTCAAGCTCTGCATCTGTTAGTTTATTCCAATCCTCTTTAGTCAAAGGACTATGCAAAGTAAATTCAAAACTATCACTCATTTCGCTTTACTCCCTTCCGGTTTGTACTTATTAATAACTTCACACATCATTTCTATGATTGTAGATGTGTGATCGTCATAATCTCCAAAATCAGTTTTAACTTTAATTCATTCTTCATTTTCTGTCTTATTGTAAACTGAATCAATAATAGCAATAGCATCCTCTATGGGAATTACATCTTCACACTTACCATCAAGTCTACCGGTATCGATGCCCTCTAATACTCCGTGTTTCATTAAATCTATTATCTTGTCATATTCTGTCTGTGTCATTCTTTTTCTCTCCCTTCTTGTGGCTCATATGGTTCAAATGGCATCCATGCTATTGCATTAACTGCCTCTTCCTCTCCATCGATTAGTCCTAACGTTGCTGGATCAAAATACTCCTGATAATATGTAAATGCTCCATTTTCGTGTTCTTCATCTATGAAGTCAGGATTGAATCCACATTTACACACATCTCCATTTTCAAGTGTTATGAGATATGTACCAAAATCTTTCGGCAAATCCTCACTAACCGGAATCCATTTGTTCATCTTTTCCGAACTACTTAAAGCTTTAATAGCCATTTCAAGTGCAACATATTCCTTTTGCGAAAAATTTCTCCATGCACGATCAATGTTTGATATTATTCGTTTTGCTTCTTCTTTATCCATCTCGCATCACCTTCTAATTCAACTTCAACATACCCTATGCTATCAGGGTCATCATGATATATTATCTCAGGAGTTATACCATAAGTTTGATCTCCATTAAAATTTCTAACAACTAGGGGACACTTAGTAACGCCATGACTACAAGCCCATTCATATAATTCTTCTATCGTCATTCCTGTACCTCACTCTCTACATTACTCTCCTTAAAATATTTATGAAGAAACTCTTGTAACTCTTCCGTTTCTTTTTCTCTACTTTCCAAATAATTCAATATCTTCTTGGCTACATTCTTTTCACCATTAAAGAAACCTAAGTTATAAGCATGATCTAAAGCCAATCCAACATTCCCTGTCATTCTTGCTCTTAAATACCTCATGTCAGTCAACTCTTTATCTTTTAATTCTTCTGTCATACCTGATCCTCACTTTCTGTTTTATTTGAGAAAAAACCACCATATTACAGCTTCAGTAATAATAGCCGTAATAAAAAAGATAAGGGTATTCTTAAATAAGTTTTTCATGAATGTATCCTTAAATGTCGGCTCTGCCTCAAGCATCCGTCTCATTATGTCTCTATCCGTTTCGTTCACATAATCATTCTCCATATACAATCGCATAGCTTGATTAAGGACGAGATATTCTGCCGGTGTACACTCAATCTTGACTGCTTCGATATATTCATCTTTTTCTTCTTGGATTAGTTTCATGGCTCACTCCCTTCTGCCTTATCTGCTTCTATGATTATTAGTGCTGAATTGATTCTTGTAACTGAATAGCAAGGAACATCCTGTCCACATTCTTCTAAATTGCAACTACAATTATGTCCACATACTGCCTTGATTGTTGCATCAGCGTCAATTAGCCGCCCATGTCCCTTTGGAAGTGGTATACCGGTACAAAAAGCATCAAGTATAATATCGTTTGTGCATTTATTTATGCTGTTTTCTTCGCTATACTCATATCCAAATCTTTCATAAACTTCTTCTGGGATATCAATTACTATCTGCATCATTCACCTCATTTTTTGCTTTATTTTCCAAATATAGTTTTACATCGCAATCATTAGCTTCTCTTTCACACTTCTTTTTGTCACACATAGGACAGCATACCCATCTTGCTCTTGCTTCAGTCATCTCATTCATTCCTGATCCTCACTTTCAGACTTATCCGCTTCTATGATTGTTGGTGCATCAATCAACTCTAACTTTGCTCTACATAATCCTTTCATAAATCCATTTAACTCCTCATTATTGATAGGATTAGGAATAGCTAATTTCAAATTATTATCATAAGCATTAGCGTCTATCAAGCG